>FWPU01001271.1_pt1 | contig 47401 bp, 38 predicted proteins | sample 2228361 | NCBI WGS metagenome assembly FWPU01 (sample SAMEA103939777, study PRJEB20133) | metagenome
AGGGGATCAGCGCCTCGTTCAGTCGCTCGCCCAGGGTCTCCCGCGCCGTGCTGCGGTAGAGGTGAAAGCCCAGGTTGTCCCACTCGCCGGCCGTCTCCCAGCGCAAGCGCACCCCTCCTGCGGTGGGCAGTGCGTCAAAGGAGGCCAGCCGCACTGCCGCCGGGTTGTTAAAGAGGGCGAAGGGCGAGTAGGCCGCGATGCCGGTGGCCCGCACCCAGTTGTTCTCGGTGCCGCCGGTATCGCGGGCGGCAAAGGTCTGCAGGTCCCAAGAGGAGCCGTTCCAGTGCCAGACGTCCGGTGTGCTCTGGCCGTTCTCCTCGGCGTCGCGGTAGTAGAAGGTAATGTCGGCGGTACGCACCCGCTCTGGGGCAATCTCGAAGCAGCGCAGCACCGCCGGGTCCACGTTCGGGCAGAGTTGGTTGCCGTACACGGTGACGGTGGTGTCGCGCAGGCCCTGGTCGGTGGCGGTGATGACCACACCGTAGTACTTGTCCGTGCTGATGTTGAGGAAGGAAACGGTCGCGTTGTTGCCGATGAACTGGGTCTGGCGGAGGCCGCCGTTGTTGGTGACGGTGCCGTCCACGTCAAAGAGGGCGTTCGTGCCCACGTCCAGGATGGTGCCGGCATCCACGACCAGGTTGTGGAAGGTCGTGGGGATGCCGCTGTAGTGCGAGAGCGCGCCGCCGTTAAAGCGGACGGTACCGCTGCCCGCGCTGAAGGTGCCGCCGGTGTGGTTGAAATCGCCGGTGATGGCCATCGTGCCGACAGGGGCCTCCCAGCGGCCATCGGCGATCGTCAGCGAGCCGACCAGTTGCATGCTGCCGTTCACGCGGACGGTGACGTTCTTGTTCAGGGTAACCGTCTCGGTGTAGGTCTCGGAGGGGCCGGCGGTCACATTTTCCACGTAGATAATATCCCGGTCCTGGGCCGCGTTGATGCCGTCCTGAATCGAGTCAAAGTGGGTCGTCTGCCAGCCGGGTGTGCCGGCGTCATAGTCGTCGTCCACATAGATGCCCACGTGGGAGAAACTGGTCTGGGCGGAGAAGGAGGCGCAACCGTCGGCTCCAAAGGTGGCGTTCCACTGCAACCCTGCGCCGGTGTCCTTGTAGTCGCTGCGGATCGTATCGGCCAAGTTGCCGGCCGCTTCGATGACGCTCCAGATGGTACTGTATAGGTCCTCCTGGTAATGGTCGGCCGGAGCCGGCGCGATCGGGGTGAAGAACATGTACTGGTCCGGCGGACCGGGCCGCCAGGTGCCGACCGACTGGGTGGCGGTGTAAAAGTAGCCGTAGCCATAGTCGTCCCCCTCCAGGTAGAGGTCGCCGGCAAAGTAGGTGGTAAAGGTCGTTCCCGGCGTCCCCCCGCAGATCGTCCAGTCGGTCTGGTAAAAGTCGTCCCCATCCACATAGGTCACCGTATAGGTCAGCACCAGGTTGTTGCCGGCACAGCCGTCGGTGGTAAAGCGGGCCGTGCCTACCCAGGGGTCGGAGAAGATGCCGCTTCCGGCGATCTGGGAGTACTGGCAGACGTCCCAGTCGTCATCAAAGGAGCGGATGACGACATCGGGGCCGATGACGCAGCCGTTGTAGGCGACAAAGAGGCCATAGTCCCCCGGCTCATCGGCAGGGGCAAAGGTCTGCCCCGTTCCGAATCGCTGCACCTGAAAGGCCCCGTTGTAGGCGGCGGCGTCGCAGTTCATAAAGATGTCCAGGTCCTGGTCGTCCGGGCTGACCGTTTTGTCCCCCACTATCGGTTGGTCTATCGTGGTAAAGTTAAAGGTGGAGGAGAAGGGGCCATCCCCGCAGGGGTTGCCGGCCCGCACCCGCCAGTAGTAGGTGGTCAGATAGTTCAGGGGGGAGGGGATCTGCTGGCCGGTCAGGGTGGTGGTGGCGGTGTAGACGATAGCGGAAAAGGCCGGGTCGGTGGCGACCTCCAGATAGTAGGAGGTGGCGTCGGCCACCGCGCCCCACTCCAAGGTGGGTTGCAGGCTCACATCCACCGCGCCGTTGGTCGGCGAGATCAGGGTGGGGGCGGCGGGGATGCCGTTGAAGAGGTTCAGTTGTACCGTGGTTGTGTGGGTGCTGGTCGGGGCGGTGCCCTGGATGAGGATGGTGTAGGTGCCGGCCGGTGAGCCCCCGGTGTTGCCGATCGTCAGGAGGCTTGTCCCCGGCGGGGTCACCGGGTTGGGGTTGAAGGTGGCCGTGGAGCCCGGCGGCTGGCCCGAGGCCGAGAGGGTCACCGGGCCGTTAAAACCCTGGATCTGGTCCACCGTGACGGTGTAGACGGCGTTGTTGGGGGCGCACACCGTCTGCGTGGGCGGCGCAGCCGAGAGATCAAAGTCGGGCCGGTAGACGCCGCAAAAGACGAGGATCTCGCGCATGGCCTCCTGGCGGTCGGCAGAGGTCGAGATCGCCTCCCAGGGAAAGCCCCAGAAGGTCGTCTTGTAGAGGCCGCTGTCCTTGTCCAGGGCGGCGTCGTTGCTGTTGTCCCCGACAAAGCCCACCTCGGCCGTGCCGTCGGGGGAGAGCCGGTCGGAGTAATCGGACAGGCCGGCCCCACTGTAGTCCAGCGCGTACGGCCCCAGCCCACCAAAGACCGTCCCCTGTCCGGTGACACCGGTATAGTCCCCGCTATCGCTGCCCACCGAAGAGACGCCCAGGTAGGTCTGCATAAAGGTTGTCAGTCCCTTGTCCCAGTAATAGTCTTGACTGCTGATCAAGAGACAGTTGCCGCCGTCCAACCAGGTGCCCAGGGCGCTTTCTGCCGGGGAACCCGGGCCGGCCGCGCTGACATTGTCCCCGCTGAACCAGAGCACCGCCCGGTAGGGCGAGAGGTCTACCGCAGTTGGCTCGTCCGTGTCGCTGTCGCCGGTGTCCCAGATGTCGTAAGAGACCCCCAGGGCGTTCAACGCGGCGGTGTAAGTGCTGAGCATGTCGGGGAGGTTGTCGTCGTCGTCCACCAGCAGGATCGGCGGGACCGCGCGGGTGGTGAACTGGAATGCGCTCGACCAGGCCCCCTCGCCACAGATGTTGTCCCCACGGACGTGCCAGTAGTAAATTGTTTGCGGGTTCAGCCCAGCCCCCACGGTGTGCGTGGTCAGGGTGGTGGTGGCGGTGTAGACGATGGCGGAAAAGGCCGGGTCGGTGGCGACCTCGAGGTCATAACCGGTGGCCCAGGCGACGGTGTTCCACTGCAGGGTCGGGCGGAGGACAACGTCGGTCGCACCGTCGGGCGGGGAGACGAGGGTGGGGGCGGCGGGGATGCCGTTGAAGAGGTTCAGTTGTACCGTGGTTGTGTGGGTGCTGGTCGGGGCGGTGCCCTGGATGAGGATGGTGTAGGTGCCGGCCGGTGAGCCCCCGGTGTTGCCGATCGTCAGGAGGCTTGTCCCCGGCGGGGTCACCGGGTTGGGGTTGAAGGTGGCCGTGGAGCCCGGCGGCTGGCCCGAGGCCGAGAGGGTCACCGGCTCGTTAAAGCCGTTCTGCTGGCCCAGGGTGACGGTATAGACGGCATTGGCCGGGGCGCAGATCGCCTGAGTGGCCGGGGCTGCGCTGAGCGTAAAGTCGGGGGCCAGGGAGAACTCGATCGCCAGGTTGTCCGAGAGGGAGACCGGTGTGTCGCAGGCGTAGGTCAAGCCGTGGTCCGACAGGGCATCGTTCCCCTCGATCCCGGTGGTGGACTCGCTTCCCTCCTCCGCGCCGGCGTCCTCGTACTGCAACCGAATCGTGCCATCCTCAAAGAGAATCGCCTCAAAGGTGCCGGCGACCGGCCCCGGCGGGGTCGACGAGTAGTGGTGATAGTTCTCATACTGCACCACCAGGCAGGCCCCGCTGCCGATGGGGCAGGTGGCAAAGGTCTCGTAATAGACCGGGTCGGAGGTATCGCCGGGGTCCAGGTCGTCCCACATGAGGGCAATCAGGTTGTTCGGGGTCGTGCTGTTGGGCAGAGGGCACTGGTTGAGGGGGGGGATATATTCATTTCCCAGAGAAAGGGCTCCGTTCGAGCCGATGTAGAAATCGGTATAGTTGACCCCATAAAAGGGAAAAGAAAAGCCGATCGGAAAGGGCCCGCCGTTCTCATCGTCGCCCAAATAGACCGCTGTGCCGCTGCCACTGATCTCGACCCAGTTGTAGGGGACGACCTGGCCGCTGTAGCCATAGCCGTCGGGGCCGGGCCAGGCGGCCTGGACGCCCCTCTCCGGTTGTGTCCCCTCTCCCAGGAGCACGTCCAGTTGCGCCTGTGTCTCGACCACCTGTACCTGGGCGCGGAGGTCGGGCGGGAGTTTGTCCAGGGCGGCGTCGGTCATGCCATAGAGGATACGGTCTCCATACTCTTCCAACACCTCGATGCCGGGGAGGCCGAGTCTTTCCAACCCTGGTGGCCCCAGCACCCGACGGAACTGCGGGGGAGCGTCGGCCTGAGTCAGCGGCGTGCCGAAGGAGGGGAACACGCCCAAGAGGATGACCAGCAAGAGGCCCCAAAGGGCGCTGCCTGGTCTCAGTTTACGACAAGCCATGATGACCTCCTCCCGGTCCAACGAAAGCGGACCTGACCTGGGTGGTATGAGGGTATAAAAAAGCCGGCCATGCAGAAAACGGCCGGTTACGCCACTGGCTTCCCCCGGCCCAGGCGTCCAATTACACAGGCCGGGGTTCTTCGCCTCCGTTATTTTATTTTATCAATCCGGGGAAAAGATGTCAATAGGAAGACAGTACTATTTCATCTAGTACCTCCTCGCCCGAACGACCCACAGCCGGCCCAGTTGCCGCAGGTAATCCCACACCTGGCGGAGGCCGAACTTGCTCTCCCCGTAGCGGCGGTCGCAAAAGGTGTAAGGGACCTCGACAAAGCGGTGGTACCTGCCCTTGGCCATCACCTCCAGCCCGATCTTGAAGCCGATCGGGTCCAGGGAAACCCCTTCGATGACGTGACGGCGCAGGGCAAAGCAGCCGGAGGTGGCGTCATGCATGGGGACCAGGGGGCGGGCCAGCAGGTTGGCCACCCAGGAAACGAAGCGGCGGTGCCAGGGCCACTGCTCGACCCCACCGCCGGAGACGTAGCGGCTGGCAACGGCCAGGTCGGCGTCCTGCTCGCGCAGTGCCTGCACCAGCCGGGGGATGACCTCGGGGGGGTGGCTCAGGTCGGCGTCGAGCACGGCCAGAACCTCGCCCTGGGCCAGACGAAAGCCGTCTATCACCGCCGAGGCCAGGCCAGAGCGGGGCGGGCGGTGGAGCACCTGCATGGGGTAGCGGCCGGCCAGTTCCTCGGCCAGTTCGCCGGTGCCGTCGGGGGAAGAGTCGTCCACGACGATCAGTTCGGCCGCCAGGCCGGCCTCGTCCAGTGCGGCAAAGAGCCGCCGGGCCAGTTCGGGCAGCGACCCGGCCTCGTTGTAGGTCGGCACAACCACCGAGAGGTCCATCGGTTGCCTCCGCAAGGTTTCGTTCAACCGTTGCCGCCATTATACCGCCGGGGAACAGGTTTGACAACCCTGAGGTCTTGTCATAACTGCGAGGAAGGGCAACCGGCCGGTTGTCCTTCCTTTTCGGCTTGCCCAGGGGGAAAAAGGGTGGTAAAATGGGGCAGAACCCCGGCGAGGAGGCAAGATGACCCGTTCGACAGAAAGGCCGGCCCTGTCCCCACCCAGACTTTTAAGTTGCGCACCCGGATAGGCTGTAGTATAATGCCGACTGTGTGAAACCGCGCGGTTGGTGAGCCGGCCTCATCCACCCCGCGAGGGAGGCCGGCCTGTCAAGAGAGGGTATTATGGTCGAACGAGACCGTGTCCTGTACACCTTTTTGGAGCTGGTGCAGACCGATCACCGCTCCGGTGAGGAGCAGTTGCTGGCCCAGCGGGTCGTCACCCGGTTGCGCAGTTTGGGCCTGAACGCCGAGATTGACGCGGTGGGGAATGTCATCGCCCGGTTGGCCGGCGAGGGAGAGCCGATTCTGCTCAACGCCCACCTGGACAGTGTGGACCCCTGCACCGGCGTTGTCCCGGTTGTGGAGGCGGGGATCGTGCGCAGCGATGGCCGCACCGTCCTGGGGGCGGATGACCTGGCCGGCGTCGCCGCCATCATCGAGGCGCTCCAGGTGATCAAGGAGAACCACATCTCCCACCGACCGGTGGAGGTGGTCTTGACGGTGGAGGAAGAGACCGGCCTGACCGGCTCGAAGGGCCTGGACTATGCCGGCCTCAAATCCCGGATGGGAGTGGCCCTGGATGGCGGCGGGGAATTTGGGGCGATCGTGGTCGCCGCGCCCTCGCATAACCTGATCTCGGCGCGGATTCTGGGCAAGGCGGCTCACGCCGGCGTGGCCCCGGAAAAGGGCATCAATGCGATTCAGGTGGCCGCCTGGGCGATCTCCAGGATGGCCCTGGGGCGGATTGACGATGAGACCACAGCGAACGTCGGCGAGATTCACGGAGGGACGGCCACGAACATCGTCCCCGCCCTGGTCGAGATCGAGGCGGAGGCCCGCAGCCGGAATGAGCGCAAACTGCGCCGGCAGACGCAGGCGATCACCGAGACCCTGGAGGAGGCCGCCCGCAAGTTCGGGGCGGAGGTGCAGACCAAGGTGCAGCGTGCCTACAACGGCTACACCCTCACCGAGGAGGACGAGGTTGTCCGCCTGGCCAAAGCGGCGATCGAGGCGGTTGGGGTCACCCCGCGTCTGGAGGCCACCGGCGGCGGCAGCGACACGAACATCCTGAACGCCCACGGCATCTCGTGTACGAACCTGAGCATCGGGATGATGAACGCCCATACCACGGACGAGTGGATCGCGGTAGAGGACCTGGTTCGCTCGGCTCAGGTTGTCCTGGAGTTGGTCCGCATAGATAAAGAGGAGGCCCCATGAAAGACCTGACTGCACGAGCCCTGGAGACGGCCCGCAACCGGGGTGCGACCTATGCCGATGTGCGGATTGTCCGGCGGGAAGAAGAGTTGATCACGGTCAAGAACGGCATGGTAGCCGCGATCTCGCATGAGGTCAGCCATGGCTTTGGCGTGCGGGTAATTGCGGACGGGGCCTGGGGGTTTGCCGCCAGTTCCCTGATTACGGCCGAGGAGGTGGACCGGGTGGCCGCGCTGGCGGTGCAGATCGCCCGGGCCTCGGCGATGGTGCCGGGCCGACAGCCCGTCCAACTGACCCCCGTCGAGCCGGCGGTGGCCCGCTACATCAGCCCGTTGCAAAAGGACCCCTTTGCCGTTCCTCTGGAGGAGAAGGTGGCCCTGCTCCTGCAGGCCGATGCCGAGATGCGTCGGGTCAAGGGGATCGGCGTGACCCAGAGCAACTTTGTCGCCTTTCGCGAGGAAAAGACCTTTGCCTCCAGCGAGGGGGCCTATGTCGAACAGGTGCTGACCGAGACGGGGGCCGGGATCGAGGCTACGGCGGTGGGCGAAGGGGAGGTACAGCGACGCAGTTACCCCACCTCCTTCGGCCGGCAGCAACTCCAACTCGGCTACGAGGCCGTGGAGGCGATGGACCTGGTGGCCCACGCCGGCCCGACCGCCGAAGAGGCCGTGGCCCTTCTCTCAGCACCGCAGTGCCCCCAGATGGTCACCACGATTATCCTGGAATCGTCCCAACTGGCGTTGCAGATTCACGAGTCCTGCGGCCACCCCACCGAGTTGGACCGGGTGCTGGGGACGGAGGCCTCTTATGCCGGCACCAGTTTCCTCACCCTGGACAAGTTGGGCACCCTCCGCTACGGCTCCCCGATCGTCAACATCGTCGCCGACGCCACCACCCCGACCGGCCTGGGCAGTTTTGCCTACGACGATGAGGGGGTCCCCGCCCAGCGGGTCTATCTGGTCCGCGAGGGCATCTTTGGCGGCTACCAGAGTTCCCGCGAGACCGCGGTCGTCCTGGGGGGACGCAGCAGCGGCGGCATGCGTGCCGACGGCTGGGGCAACCTGCCCCTGATTCGAATGACCAATATCAACCTGGAACCGGGAGAGTGGACGCTGGAGGACCTGATCGCCGACACCGAGGAGGGCTTTTACCTGGCCACCAACCGCAGTTGGAGCATTGATGACCGCCGGGTGAACTTTCAGTTCGGCACCGAAGTCGCCTACGAAATCCGGGGTGGCAAGTTGGGCCGGCTTTACAAGAACCCCACTTACACCGGTATCACCCCCGAGTTCTGGGGCAGTTGCGATGCCATCTGCAACGCCGACCACTGGCGGGTCTGGGGGACACCCAACTGCGGCAAGGGGGAACCCCCACAGACGGCCCACGTCGGCCACGGTTGCGCTCCGGCACGCTTCCGCAATGTCCAGATCGGGGTGATGCGCTGAGTACAGTTGAAATCCAAAGGGGTTGCAATAAATTCGCCGGAACAATGCGGCAGCGCGAATTTGCAACATCGTGTACTGAGCAAGCGGTGTGCGGCCGGCCCGGAACGACCGCAGGAAGAAGGCAGTGACCGACGAGCAGGTACCTCCGGAAGAGTTGTATTGGACCCCTCAACAGTTGCGTGCCCTTGCCCGTGAACAGGGGGCCGCTGCTCTGGAGACGATCCGCCAGGCCCTCGAACGCGCGGAATTGGCCGAGGCCGCGGTCGTGGCGTTGGGAGAGATCCCCACACAGTCGGCCTGGGACCTTCTCGAAGAGATGGCCCAGGACAGGCGTCTTCGCAAGACCGCCCGTCGGGCGCAACACCGTCTGCGCAGCCGGGGGTTCCGCCCGGTCGCCCGTGAGCGACCCCCCACCCCTCCTGCCGAAGAGGTCCTCCTGGCCCAGGTCAGCAACTTTGACTACGTGGGAAGCCAGTTGCTGCGTCTGGTCCGGCAGGCTTCCCTGGGGATGCGCCGCTTTGTCACCCTGCTCCTCTCTCCGACCGGCCTGAGGGATGCCTACTATGTACTGATCGGTCGTGTAGATGTCGAGGCCATCCTGCGTGATCAGGAAGATTTTTTTGGGGGAAGGTTGATTCTGGTGGATGTGGAGCCCGGCTACATCGCCCGACGCCTGCGTCAGGCTGCGGAGCGGAACAACGAACGGGGCAATCCCCTCCCCGAAGACTATTTCGATGCCCGCACCTGTCTGGAGGGGTTCTCGGAGGACCCCTGGGCCGAAAAGGCCGCCGCGATGGCCCCTCTGTCCGGCCGGCCCTCCCAGCGGGAACTCGACGCTCTGTTTCGTCATCCACTGCTGCGGGAGTGGTATCTGCCGGAGGAGCACTTGGACTCCTATGCCGAGCGATGGGAAGACCTCGTTGAGGTCAACCCGATAGAGATTGAGGGCGTTCTGAACCTGGGGATGCTGCGGGCCCGGGGGGCACTCACCGAGCAGATCATCAAGGACCGGATTGACGAGGAGGCCCGCCGGCGTTGGGAGGAGCAACTCTATGAGCAGGGGGTAATCTTTCTGGCGATGGGGGAGGAGGCCCTGGCCCGCACGGCCCTCCTCTGTTGGCAGAACCTCCAGGAGGAGCAGCCGGCCGACAACCTCTTTCTCCGCCATCTGGTCGCCGTCTCGATGGCGCGGTTCTTTCAGATCGAACGGGAGATCAAAGCGGCCGAATTGGAGGAGGAGCAATGGGGCGGCCTGTGGATTCCCCGGCCGCCCGAGGAGGAAGACGAGGAAAGCCCCCTGGACGGTCTGTGGCTGCCGGGCCGGTGAGGAACGGGTGAGCGCACGGCCAACCGGTGGAATCGCCTATCTGGGCCTGGGGAGCAACTTGGGGAACCGGGAGGAGACCCTCCGCCGGGCGGTGACGTTGCTGGCCGAGGAGGTCGTGGTGGAACAGATTTCCTCCCTCTACGAGACGCCCCCCTGGGGCTACCAGGAGCAGCCGGCCTTTCTCAACGCCGCCTGCCGGGTGCGGACGACCCTCTCCCCCAGCGCCCTCCTTCAAGAGATGCAGTGGATCGAAACGACCTTGGGCAGACGGCGGGAACAACGCTGGGGGCCGCGGGCGGTGGACCTGGACCTCCTTTTCTACAACGACCTGGTGCTCGACACCCCGGACCTCGTTCTGCCCCATCCCCTGCTGCACGAGCGGGCCTTTGTCCTGGTGCCTCTGGCCGAGATCGCGCCGCACCTGTGCCATCCGCTGCTCAAGCGCACCGTCGCCGAACTTTTGGCCCGGCTGCCCGACAGGGACACCGTGCACTTGTGGGCACCGGCCGCCTTTTGGACCCAGGGGGGTGGGCAATGACCCAGGAAATCCTCTATCGTTGTGCCGAGGGGATCGTCATGGCCAGCGACAGCCGCATCGTCCATATCGCCTCCGATGGACAGCGGCAGTACCTGGCCGCGCAGAAGGTCTTTACCCTGGGTAAACAGGCCCTCATCGGCACCGCCGGCGCCTTTGTCGGGGTCGGCATCAGCCGGCGCTTTGCCGAATATGCTCAGGGCGCACGCCTGCAGACGCTCGAAGAGATTGTCCCACCGGCACGACAAGTCTTTGAGCAAGAGTACGGTCGCTTTATCCAGGAGAACCGGGACTGGTTTGCGGCCCACCCGGAGGCCTATCGCTCCCTCTACCTCCTCCTGGCCGGCCCGAGTGCGACGGACCGGGTCAGCCCCTGGCAGGTGCGGGTGCTGGCCAGCGAGGAGCACCGGCTGCCCTTCCAGGAACTGCCGGCCGGCGAGGTGTTGACGATTCCTCGGCGGCTGGGTGTGGAGGGGCAGTTGATGATGCGCCTGAAGAACGGCTCCCCACTGGAGGATGTGGCCGCCTTTTGTTACAACGTCATGCTCCTGCTGGCCGATCGCGATCCCAACGTCGGGGGACCGTTCCACGTGGCCATCCTGGATCATGAGGGCATCCGCTGGTGGCAGCCGGCCGACGAGGGGAGTGTATGAGCGAGGAGGAGCGGGCCTACCGGCAGGCCCTGGAGTTTCTCAATCGCTTTGTGGATTATGAAAAGGGGATGCCCTACTCCTATTCGCCGGCCGTCTTTAACCTGGCGCGCACCGCGCGGCTGCTGGAGGGGCTGGGCAACCCTCAGGAACGCTACCCCACCCTCCTGATCGCCGGGACGAAGGGCAAGGGCTCCACGGCGGCCTTTTTGGAGAGCATCCTCCGGGCGAGCGGCCGGCGCACCGGCCTCTATACCTCCCCGCACCTGCACACCTGGCGGGAGCGGGTCCAGGTCAACCGGCAGTGCATCCCCAAGACGGCGGTGGTTGCGTGGATCGAGCGGTTGCGCCCGCTGATTGAGGGGATGGCGGCCTCTGGCGAGCAGGGCCCCCCGACCTACTTCGAGATCTCCACCGCCCTGGCCCTGGGATACTTTGCCGAGCAGGGGGTGGAGGTGGCCGTCCTGGAGGTGGGGTTGGGCGGACGGCTCGATGCGACCAATGTGGTCACCCCGGCCGTCTCGATCCTGGCCACGATTGGCTACGACCACATGGAGATTCTGGGCCACACCCTGACGGCGATTGCCGGGGAAAAGGCGGCCATCGTCAAGGAGGGGGGCTGGTGCGTCAGCGTGCCGCAAGAGGCAGAGGCGATGGCGGTGGTCGAGGCGGTCTGCCGGGAAAAGGAGGCGCGGCTGTGGGTGGCCGGGCCGGAGGGGGTGCGGGAGGTGCTGCCTGCGACGGCCGGCCCCCATCCCTACCCCGTCCCCCCGGCACAGGAGAACCTCTCCCTGCGGGGCTGGTTCCAGCAGGTCAACGCCCGCCTGGCGATGGGGGTGGTGCTGGCCCTGCGGGAGCAGGGCCAGGAGGTGCCCACGGAGGCGGTGGCCGAGGGGTTGCGCATGGCCCGCTGGCCCGGCCGGCTGGAGGTGGCCGGGCGGCGGCCCTGGATCGTCCTCGACGGGGCCCACAACCTGGACTCGGCCCGCGCCCTCCGGCGGGCCCTGCAGGAAGAGTTTTCCTTCGAGCGGCTCATCCTGGTGCTCGGCGTCTCTCGGGGGCACGACATTGCCGCCATCGCTGGGGAACTGGGTGCAGCCAGCGTGGTCCTGGCGACGGCCGCGCAGCACCCCCGGGCCGAGGCGGCCGCGGCGGTGGCCGAGGCGGCCCGGGCGGTGGTCTCGGCCCCCGTGGAGGTCGCGGCGACCGTCCCCGAGGCCCTGGCCCGGGCCCGCGAACTGGCCTCTCCCGACGACCTGGTCTGCGTGACCGGGTCGCTCTTTGTCGTGGCCGAGGCCCGCCAGGTCTGCGGCCTGGTTGAGGAGATGGATGAAAGGGTGCAGGTGGAACGTTGAAGGGTTCATTGGGCTGAGGCGACGATGCGCATTCTGTTGACCAACGACGACGGCATCCAGAGCAGCGGGCTGATGGCCCTAAAGCGGTCGCTGGAGAGGATCGCCGAGGTGGACGTCTTTGCCCCGGACCGCAACTGGAGTGCGGCCGGCCACAGCCGCAAACTCTTTGACATCCTCACGGTGCGCCGGGTCAAACTGCGCGACGGCAGCACCGTTTTGACCAGCGACGGCACCCCCTCCGACTGTGTGGCCCTGGCGCTGATGGGGTTGTTGCCGGAGCAGCCGGACCTGGTCGTCTCGGGGATCAATCGGGGGCCGAACGTCGGTTCCGACGTGACCTACTCGGGCACGGTGGCGGCGGCGATGGAGGCGGTGCTCTTTGGCCGGCCGGCGGTGGCGATCTCTCTGGACGGGTACAGCGGTTGGGATTTTTCCTACGCCGCCGAGTTTGCCCGCATCCTGGTCCCGGAGGTGCTCCAACGGGGCCTGCCGCCGGGGGTGCTCCTGAACGTCAACCTCCCCAATCTGCCGGCGGAGCAGATTCGGGGCGTGGCCATTACCCGGCTGGGCCGGCGCATCTATCGCGACGAACTGCAACCGGTCGAGGAGGGGCCGGAGCAGAGCCGCTACCGTCTGGGCGGAGAGCCCCCCACGGCCGAACTGGTGCCGGGAACGGACGCCGCGGCCCTCGCCGCGGGCTATGTTTCCATCACCCCCCTCCATCTGGACCTCACCGCGCACGGTTTCTTGGAGGAACTGCGCCGCTGGAACTTTTTCCATGCTCAATCGTAATTTTTGATAGCAAGAGTGCGAGGGTGGTTTGGCTTGCCGACTTTTTCCTGTAAAATTGCGACAATCAAGCCGGTCCTACCCTGGAAGGAGGTGCTGACGGATTGGAAACCTGTTGTATTGGATGAACACCAGTCCCCTACAAGGAGAAATCCCCATGAAAAAGTTGCTCGTTGTCCTTGTCGCAATCCTGGCCCTGGCGGTGCTCACCGTCGGTCTGGTTTGGGCCAGGCCACCCCAACAGGGGCCGGTCCCGCAGGATGACTCGGCTCCCCCACTGCCGCCATCCGGCGGCGTCTCGGTCGAGGCTCCCACCCTGGACCTGACCCTTCCCGATGGAACGGACCCTGACGCGCTCTTTGAGTTCGTCAGCCCGCAGTTCAACTACCAGGGCCGCCTGCTGCAGAACGGCAGCCCCTTCGACGGCTCAATTCAGATCACCTTCACCCTCTACTTCTCCGAGACCGATCCCACCTACCTCTGGCAGGAGGTGCAGATGGTGACGGTGACCGACGGGTTGTTCAATGTGATGCTCGGTTCGGTCGAACCGATGGACGGCCTGAACCCCTGGACCCTTTACCAACTCTGGCTGGGCGTCTGGCCGGAGGGGGTGGGGGAACTGACCCCGCGCCAGCGGCTGGCCGCCGTGCCCTATGCGATGACCTTTCTACCCGGTGCTTCCGTCTATGACACCTCGGAGGCCGGTTGGTACGCTTATGTCCTGAACGTCGGGGCCACGGAGCATAGTGGGATCTTGGGGCACACCTACTTTACCGACGGGATCGGCATCTATGGCCTGGCCTACCACGAGACCGGCGTTGGCGTGTACGGAAAACACACCGACGATGCGGGTACTGAGCCGGGCGTCAAGGGCGAAAGCGATTCCACCGACTGGTACGCTGCGGCCGTGGTGGGCCGGATGACGGCCGGCGACCCGGGGGCCTTTTCGGCCGGGGTGCGTGGCATCAGCGAGGGTACCGGCGGGAACGGCATCGGCGTCTGGGGCTCGCACCCGGCTGGCGGTTGGGGCGTCTATGGGACCTCGGTAGACGGTTTCGGTGTCTACGGGCAGAGCGCCAACGGCAGCGGCGTACGCGGCTTTTCCAGCGCCGAGAGCGGCGTCCTTGGCAGGACCAGCAGCGATGACGAGGCCATTGCCGGCGTGCGTGGAGAGAACGACAGTGGCGGTGGGGCTGGCGTCGTGGGGTACAAGGACGGGACCACCGGCGTTGGTGTGCGGGGGATGAACGACGGCGACACCGGCAGCGGCGTCTGGGGCGAGAGCACCGAGTATTATGGCCTCTTTGGAGAGAGCACCAACCACCGAGGGGTCTATGGCCGGACCGCGCGGAGCGACAACAACTATGGCCTCTACACCCCGGACAACCTCTGGTCGCTCAACTTCAACCTGGCCGGGGCGATCATGTACCTGGCTCAGAACGGCGGCCCGGAGGCGCTGGAGCCGGGCGACGTGGTCGTCTTTAGCGGGCTGAGCGCGCCACTGGGCGAAGATGGCGTCACCGTCGCCCAGGTGCGCCGGGCCGACGGAGCCAACAGCACCGCCGTGGCCGGGGTCGTCTACAGCCGCTTCAACATTGACGCCGTCTTTGGCCCGGAGGAAGAGGCTGGCGGCGCCAACTCCCGCCAGGGGATCGAGGTCACCCCCGAGGGCCCCGTGCCTGCCGGGGAGTACCTCCTGATCGTGGTGCAGGGGCCGGCCCTGGTCCGGGCCAGCGCGCTGAACGGGGCCATCCGGCCGGGTGACCTCCTGGCGAGCGCGCCGGCCGGCCTGGCCGCCCATGCCGGCGAGGTCGAGGTCAACGGCGTCTCCTTCGCCCTGCCCGGCAGCATCCTGGGCAAGGCGCTGGAGCCGCTGGCCGACGGCGAGGGCATGATCCGCATCTTTGTCACCCTGAAGTGAGGAGGAGACCATGCGAGCAAAAGGAATCCTCTGGGGTGCGCTGATCGTAGCCCTCCTGGCCGGCGCCCTCAGCCTGGGGCTGGGGGGCGGCCAGGTCGCCTCGGCCCAGACCGGCGGCGGCTTTGACCTGACCTGGCACGTGATGGGCGCGGGCGGGGCCGGCGGACCGCTCAGCGGCGGCGGGTTCGAGATGCGCAGCACCGTCAGCCAACTGGCCATCGGCCCGCTGGCCGATGGGACGCTCGAGATCGGCCAGGGCTACTGGTACGGCGTCGGCCCGACGACCTTTGGCATCTACCTGCCGGTCATCTTCAAGGCCTACTAGTCCGCCTCGTTATCGAGGGGAGCGGCCGGGGGGCGATCTGCCCCCCGGCCGGTGATTTTTGTGCCAGAACCCCCACCCCGACCGGCCGTGGATGGCACTGGCGGCCGTTCCGGGGTACCTGGCTAATACCCCTTAAAGACCAGCGGCAGGTAGATCAACCCGCCCCGCACCCGCGTCTCCACCGGATCGCCGTAGGCCCAGATCCCCTCGACGCACCCGGCCAGGTAGGTCTCGTTGCGGATGAGCGATCCGCCCGCGACCGTCACGCGGAAGGCAAACTCCTCGCTCCGGCCGGCCTCGATCTCGGGCCACTCCCAGCGCACCGTGTCGCCGACCAGGACGCCGCCTTTGGTCGCGCTCCCCGGAACGTAGGTCGTGTTGGCCGGAATCGTGTCGCTGATCACCAGGCCGGTGGCCCGCTGGCCCAGGTTGCGCAGGCGCAGCGTGTAGAGCAGTTCCTCCCCCAGCCCGACCGGGTCGGGGGTGGCCCGCTTGGTCAGACGTAGGACCGGCTCGTCGGTCACCCAGGCCACCGCCGTTACCGTCACCGGCGCGGACAAACTGGGGTGGCTGATCACCGCCGTGTTGGTCACCGCCCCCCGGTACCAGGAGTCCACCAGCACACTCAGAGTGATCGCCTCGCGGCTGTGCGCGTCCACGTCGCCAGTCCATTCCAGGTGGACGATGTCGCTGATGATGCTGCCGGCGGAGGCCACGGCATCGCGGTTGTAGGTGCTCTGCGGCCAGGGCAGGTAGTCGTACAGGATGACGCCGTTGGCGGGGATACCGGTGGGGTTGACGATGTGAACCGTGTAGGTCAGCACCACGGCCGGCCCCGGCAGCGAGACCCTGGGCGTGACGCGTTTGTACGACTCGCCCAGGTCGCGGAGGAGCACCGTCGTCGTCACCGGGGTAAAGACTGTGTCGGTCATGGCGCAGTTGGGACAGCCGGCGAGGAAATCCTCGTCCACGATGAGGGTGCCACTGGGCCAGTCGCCGACCAGGACCGTCAGGGTGCGGGTCAGTTCGACCCCCGGGCCGAGCGGCGGCAACGTCCAAGAGACGACCCCCGTGCCGGAGATGAGCCCCCCGCCGTCGCCGGCGCGGAGGAAGGTCACCTCGGCCGGGAGCGTGTCTGTCAGCCAGACCGGCGGGTCGGTGGTAAAGGCGCTGTTGCGCACGCGGAAGGTGTAGGTCAGGACCTCGTTTGGGCCGACCACGGCGGGGCCGCTCTTGTAGACGTTCAGGCGGGCGTCGTGGGTGACCAGGATGTGCGTGGTCACCGAGAGCGCGCCGGTCAGGTCATCGCTGATGACGGCGGTGTTGGTGACCACCTCCACGCCGCCAAAGACGTTGCTGGCCGGGCCGACGGTGATCGTCACCTGGGAGTGATGCGGCAGGTCGCCCTGCCACTCGACGATGCGCAGATTGCCGATGCGGGTGTAGGTGATTACCCCGACCGGCGGGTTGACCGTAATCTGGTCAGGGGTGAAACTGACCTGGGTAAAGGCGTCGCGCATATAGACATCCAGGGCGTTCCCCTGGCCGGTGTTGCGGATGCCGATCGTGTAGGTCAGGGTCGAGTCCCCGCCGCCCGGTTTCATGGCGATCGGGTCCACCTGCTTGAAGGAGGTGTCCAGGATAGGGCCCTGGATGGTGCTGGTCAGGGGCACGCCGGCCGCCCAGACCCCCTCCGCGCAGGTCACCCCGTAGCGGTCGTTGCTGATCGGGGTGCCCCCGGGGAGGTTCCCCACCATCACGCTGTAGGTCAAGGCCGCCTTTTCCCCGGTGGCCAGTTGAGGCCAGGTCCAGGAAACGGTGTTGGTCGCACTGAGGTAGGTCCCCCCGGTGATGTAGGTCACGTTCGTCGGCACGGTGTCAGTGACGACGATCGCGGTGGCCGGCGAGCCATCGTTGCGCAGGGTCAGGGTGTAGACAAGGGCGCGGTTCGAGCCTGGCGGGTCCGGTTCGGTCTCTTTGGTCAGTAGAAAGATGGGCGTCAAGACCGTCTGGGTGTAGGGGGCACCCCTTGCACCGACGCCGACCGTGCTGGTCACGGCATAGCCCTCGTTCAGGAGGACCGTCCCGCTGGGCAGGCCACTTTCCACCAGCACGCTGAAGGTGAAGGGGGTGCGCTCGCCCAGGCCCAGGGTGACCAGGCGGGTCCAGGTGATGTGGCCCAGGGTGTCCGAGATCGCCTCCGGCGGGAGGGACAGGAGGGCGGTGTGGGAGGGGAGGCGGTCGGTGACGGTGAGGAGGAGGCCGGTGGCCGGCCAGCCGGCGTTACGCACCCAGAGGGTGTAGGTGAGCGGCTTGCCCGCGCCAGGGATGAGCGGATCGCCCTCTTTGGTGATGCCCAGGATCGGCCGGTCGGTGACGGTGCCGACGGCGGTGAGGGTCAGGGCCTCGGGGATGGCCGACTGGGTGAGGAAGGCGCTGTTGATCACCTGGCCGGTGTAGGTGGCGGCGGTGGTGACGCTGAAGGTGATGACGACCGAGCCGTCAAAGGGCACTTTGCCGGTCCAGGTGATGCCGGCCGGCCCCTCGATGATCGTCCCGGCCGAGGCCCAAGCGTCGCCGTTGTAGGTGGTGTTGGCGGGGAAGGGGTCGTAGAGGAGGGCGTCGGGCGCGGCCTCGGCCCCGGTGTTGCGTAGAAGGAGCGTGTAGGTCATCACCCCGCCGCTCTCCACCACCATCGGAGTGGCCTCCTTGGTCGAGAGGGTCAGTTTGGGGCGGGGCTCGGGTAGGGCCGTTGGAAGGGAGGGGCCCTGCCTGGGGGCGGCCCCGACCAGGCCGCTCACAGAGAGGAGCAGGACCAAGAGGGGGCCGTTGAGCAGGTGAAAGAGTCGTCTGCCGTTCATCGCATTTCTCCTTTCTCCCCGAAAAAGGGGGACAGAACGCTCACCGCAGAGCGCACCGGCAGGTTCACCGGTATGCCCGGCGGCAAGCCCGGTTTCTTTAAATGCACCGACGAAGGGACGCCGGCGTTACAACGATTAAAACCCTACCCCATTTCCTACGGTGATCTTGCGGTTAGAGCAAAAAGTGCAGCAGCAGCCAGAGGGTCGCCAGGCCGGTCGAGACCAACAGGGCGGGCATCCCTTTTTTCAAAAAATAGAGATAGGTGATCGGATAGCCGGCCCGTTCGGAGATGCCGGCGGTGACCATATTGGCCGAAGCCCCGATCAGGGAGCCGTTCCCGCCCATCGCCGAGCCGACCGAGAGGCAGTAAAAGAGGGCCTTGCTTTCTGCCCCCGGCACGATCGCCGTCAGATACCCCACGACCGGAAGCATGGCCGCTGTGAGGGGGGTGTTGGCGACCACGGTGGAAAGGAGCGCGCTCAGCCAGATGACCAACAGCATGGCCAGGAGCAAACTCCCGCCGACCAGCCGGCCGATCAGGCCGGCGATGATGCTGATCAGCCCGACCTCCTGAATCGCCCCGACGGTGATAAAGAGGGCCATAAAAAAGACCAGCGTCGTCCAGTCCACCGCCTCGATCATCTCCTCGACGTTGGGGCGAATCCAGAGCAGGAGGGCGGTCGCGCCGATCAGGGCGGTGACGGCGGGGGTGAGATGGATGCGCTCGCCAAAGATGAAAAGCAGCAGCATGCCCAACCCGACCCAGCCGGCCTTTTTCAGGTGGTCCGGCTCGGTGATGCGGGCCCGCTCGGAGAGTTTGAGCAGGAGGAGGTCGGAGGCCTTGCCGGCCTGGCGCAGGTCACGCCGGTAGATCAGTTCGCTGTAGACGATCAGGCCGAGGAGGGCCAGGAGGACGCCCGGTGTCAGGTTGCCGAGAAAGTCGTTGAAGGAGATGTGGCCGTAGGAGCCGATCAGGATGTTGGTGGGGGTGCCCACCAGGGTGCTCGCCCCGGCCACGTTCGAGGCCATCACCTCCGGTATCAGAAAGGCCAGCGGGTTGACCTCTATGGCCAGGGCGATCTGCACCGTGATCGGGGTCATCAGGAGCATGGTGGTCACATTGTCCAGAAAGGCGGAGGCGATCCCGGTGACGAGCAGCAGAATTGGCAGGAGCAACCAGGTGCGACCGCCGGAGAGGCGATAGGCCATCAGGGCCAGCCACTGAAAGAGGCCCGTCCGCTCGACCACGGCGATCAAGATCATCATCCCCATAATCAAAAAGATGACGTTCCAGTCCACATAGCCCAGCGCGCCGTGAAAGTCAAAGATGTAGAGGTCGTCCCAGAGGGGACCGCCCAGGTAACTGATCGCCAGCACCTCGGCTGCCCCGACCATCGCAGCCAGGGTGTGGTGCAGTCTGGCCGTGGCGATGAGGACGAGCATGACGATAAAGACGACCGTGGCGACCCAAAAGGCGGCCCCGATGCGCCGCTCCAGGATGACCGGGGGCAGGGCGACCGAGTCGCCTTTCTGGAGAGTCCGGAGAACTTCGCCCTGCAGGGGGACCTCGGCCGGCCGGAAGTGGTGTCGGGAGATGTGCACGGTCAGGCTGTCGGGTAGCCGGTCTGGAAGGAGCAGTGCGTACCTGCCATCGGGTTGGGTGGTGGCGGTAGAGAGAGGGAGGTCGGGTGCATCGGGGGAGAGCAGGGCAACCTCGGCCTCCCGGACCGGCTGGCCCTGCCGGTCGAGGACCGTTCCGCTGATGACCGGGGCCGGCGGGGTCTCATTCAGGACGGCCGGTTGGGCGCAGGCCAGCAACAGGTTCGCCCCCAGGAAGCATAGGAGGAGCAGGGGAAGGAGGAGGCGACGGCTCATGGGTCCGTCTCTCCGGCCAGGATGACCTGGGCGCCGGTCTTCTCCTGGGTCCGCTCGACAAAGTGCTGCAACTGTTCGTAGGTAAAGACGTTCTCCTGCCTCAGCCTTTTCGGCCGGCCCAGGACGACATAGTCGGCGGCCACCTCCCGGCAGAGGCGCGTGATCTCCTCATGCACCTTGCCGTGGCGGATGACCCCCTCGGCGATCACGCCCGATTCGGCCGCCGTCGAGCGGGCGGTGAGGAGGATAAACTCGCCCATCCCCTCCATCTGCTCCGAGATGGTGCGCACCCGGCTGCTGCTGGTGTGGGAGAGAAAGTCCAGGTTGACCACATACAAAAAGATCAGCGGGAGGCCGGTCTCGCGGGCCTTGGCGATGGCTTGGCCGATCGTTTCCCGACACTCCGGCCCTCCCCGGACGGCGCAGACGATGCCGCTCATGCTGTTCTCTCTTGAACAAGATTTGGCCGACCGGTTTGCCTTCATTGTACAGCAAAGGGAGGAGGGCGTCAAGCGATCTTGACGATACTCACGGCGAAAGTCGCGTCGGTGTGGCACGAATGGCCAGGGGCCGGCTGCAGGCACGTGACGCGCGCGTGCGCTGGCGCCTTGTCGGGCCGGCTCCACGCGGCACGGACGCCGAGGCCGGGCCCTTCCCGGCAGAGGCCAATGACTTTGATATGGCCGTGACGATACTGCAGCGGAGGTTTAGCCGCCCGCGAAAAGCAGGATTTTCCCCCGCTCCTGGCGGGTTGCGTCGCTCACCGGTTTCGCCCGGATGTGGGCGATGCCGGGGACGGTCCCCGCCTGTTGCCCTGTGGACAATCTCCCCAACCTGGTGTAGAATGGGCCTGTGAGCGGAACGAACCCTGAGCAGGGGCTTTCTGCCCGCGAGGAGGTGTGCGATGGCCGTCTGGTATCGCTATGTCTGTCTGGACTGTGGCTACAGCGGGTTGACCCGCGATGGGGCCGGCTATGAACGGGGCCGGCATGTCTGCCCGCGTTGCAGTGGGCTCCGCTTTGAGGTGGAAGGATGGGACGCCGCATCGCTGCCCGAGGAGGACGACCTGGGTCCGGCGGTTGAGGAATTGAACCCGGAGTGAACAGGATGATTGACCGGCAGGTGCTCCAGGAACTGCGCCGAATCGTCGGCCCGGAATGGGTACGGAACGAACCGGAAGACCTCTTGTGCTATGCCTACGACGCCACCTTTGAGGAGAGGTTGCCCGATCTAGTCGTCTCGCCGGCGACGACGGAGGAGGTCGCGGGGGTGATGCAGGTGGCCTTTCGAGAGGGGATCGTGGTCGTCCCCCGAGGGATGGGCAGCGGGCTGGCCGGCGGTTCGATTCCGACGCGGGGAGGCATGGCCCTGAACCTGACCCGGATGAACCGCATCCTGGAGATTGACGAGGTGAACATGGTGGCGGTGGTGCAGGCCGGCGTCGTCACCGCCGACCTGCAGGAGGAGGTGGCCCGACGGGGCCTCTATTACCCGCCGGACCCCTCCAGTCAGCGACAGTCCACCATCGGCGGCAATATCGCCTGTAACGCCGGCGGGGCCCACTGCCTCAAGTACGGCGTCACCGGCGACTATGTGATGGGGTTGGAGGTCGTCCTGGCCGACGGGCGGGTTCTGCGCAGCGGCGGCAAGACGATCAAGAACGTCGTTGGCTACAGCCTGTGCGACCTTTTCGTGGGCTCGGAGGGGACGCTGGGGGTGATCACCGAGGCCACGCTGCGCCTGATTCCCCCGCCCAGGGCCAAGCGCACGGCGATGGCCGTCTTTCCCCGCCTCTCCGATGCCAGCGTTGCCGTGACGCACATCCTGGGGAGCGGCATTATCCCGGTGGCGCTGGAGATTATGGACGACACGACGATCGCCACGGTGGAAGCCTATAAAAAGATGGGCCTGCCGCTGGATGTGGAGGCGATTCTGATTTTGGAGACGGACGGGGAGGAAGGTCAGGCGCAGCGGGAGATCGAGGCGATCGCCGAGATCTGCCGGCAGAACGGTGCGCGGGAGGTGCGTGTGGCCGCCGACGAGGCGGAGGGCCTGGCCCTGATGAGCGCGCGCAAGGCGGTCTCGCCCTCTCTGGCCCGCCGCCGGCCGAACAAACTGGGCGAGGATATTACCGTCCCCCGCAGTGCCATCCCCGAGGCGGTCGCCCGCATCAAAGCGGTCTCCCGCCGCTACAACCTTCCCATCCCCATCTTTGGGCATATCGGGGACGGCAACCTCCACCCGAACATCCTCTTTGATCGGCGCGACCCGGAGGAGTTTGCCCGCGTGGAACAGGCCGCTGCCGAGATCTTTGAGGTGGCGATCTCGTTGGGCGGAGCCCTCTCCGGGGAGCACGGGGTGGGCCTGCTCAAACGTCGCTTTCTCGAGCAGAACCTGGGGCCGGTGGCGGTCGAGGTGATGCGGGCGATCAAGCAGGCCCTGGACCCCAGGGGGATTCTCAACCCCGGCAAGGTCTTGCCGGAGAAGGGTGCAGGTTGACAAAGGATTTTCCCCATCGTACAATGGGCCGGGTACGATTGGAGGGCGCGGATGTCGCGGCGGTTTCTCTATTGCAGCGAGCGGGACTATGAACGCTATCTCGACCGCCACGCCTGGGAGGGCGAGGGGCTGCCGCTGCTCGAGTGGGACGAGTTTTGCCGTCTGCAGGAGGAACTGATGAGCCTGCTGGCCGACCAGGCCTCGGGAGGGCGGCTGACCGCCGGACAGCAGCAGCGGGTGCGCGAACTGCGGCGACTCTTGCTCAGCGACATCTAACCGGAACCGTCGGGTAGGCCGGGCCTGGCGCCGGCCTTTTTCTGTGCCCGGGAGTTTGGAGATGCTGGACAAACTGGACCGCGCTGTAAAGCGATACGAGACCCTGCAAAGGGCCCTGAGCGACCCGGAGGTGGTCACCGACCCCGACCGGTTGCTGGAGTACGGCCGCGAACTGGCCGGCCTGGAGGAGTTGGTCTCGATCTACCAGGAGTACCGCCGCCTGCAGGAGCAGTTAGCTCAGGCCCTGGAACTGGTTGAGGCGGAGGATCGGGAACTGGCCGAACTGGCTCGTGAGGAGGCGGCGGACCTGCAGGAGCAGATCGCCGCCCTGGAGAAGGACCTGAAGCGGTTGCTCCTGCCCCGCGACCCCAACGATGACCGCAGCGTGATCGTGGAGATTCGGGCCGGAACCGGTGGGGACGAGGCCGCCCTCTTTGCCGCCGACCTCTTTCGGATGTACACCCGCTATGTCGAGTCCAGGGGTTGGAAGGTGGACCTGTTGAACACCCACGTCAACGACCTGGGCGGCTTTAAAGAGGTTATCTTTGAGGTGCAGGGCAAGGGGGCCTACAGCCGCCTCAAGTATGAGAGTGGCGTTCACCGCGTCCAGCGGGTGCCGGTGACCGAGTCGAGCGGCCGCATCCACACCTCCACGGCCACCGTGGCCGTGCTGCCCGAGATGGATGAGGTCGAGGTGGAGATAGACCCGGACGACCTGCGCATTGACGTCTTTCGTTCCTCCGGCCACGGGGGGCAGGCCGTCAACACGACCGACAGCGCGGTGCGGATTACCCACATCCCCAGCGGCATCGTCGTCACCTGCCAGGACGAGCGGTCGCAACTTCAGAACCGGGGCAAGGCGATGGCGGTGCTGCGGGCACGCCTCTATGCGATCGAGGAGGCCCGGCGCATCCGCGAGCGTGGCGAGGAGCGGCTGGCCCAGATCGGCTCAGGGGAACGGGCTGAAAAGATCCGCACCTACAACTTTCCCCAGGACCGGGTGACCGACCACCGCATCCGCCGCAACTTTAGCAACCTGCCCGGCATCCTGGAGGGCAACCTGGATCGAATCATTGACGTCCTGATCGAACAGGACCAAGCTCGGCGGTTGGAGGCCCTGGAGGTGGCCTGAGTACCGTTCCGCGCTTGAACGGTCCACCTTGGAACGGTAGAGAATGGGCCCGCGTTGACAAGTACACGGTTTCGCAAGTTCGTACCGAGTACCCGTTGATGAACCGGCAGAAAAACGGTTGAACGTTCGACTGTAATAAGCGGATGAGGGGCAGATCTGAGCAGTTTGTGTTTTGAGAGGGCTATGCCCGGCGATTCGGAGGAACCATGCCTGCCCAAGAGGATCTGTCCACCCCCGCCGTCGAACTGAGGCGACGCTTCTGGAACCTGCGTACCCTGCTCTCCTTCCTGGTCGCGGCCGGCCTGATCGCCCTGGCCATCTGGCGGCTGGAGGTCGATCCGGCGCAGGTCTGGGCGCAGATGCGCCAGGCCGATCCGCTCCTCTTTGGGCTGGGCTTTCTCGCCTTTTACAGCACCTTTCCGCTGCGGGCCTGGCGCTGGCGCATCCTCCTGGAGAACGCCGCCGCCGAGGAGATGGCGGCCCCGGCGGTTCCCCGCCTGCCCGACCTAGTCGAGATCATCTACCTCTCCTGGTTTGCCAACTGCATCGTCCCGGCCAAACTGGGGGACCTCTACCGGGGCTATCTGCTCAACCGGACGACCCGGGCCTCCTTCTCCCGGACGGTGGGCACGATCTTTGCCGAGCGGGTCCTGGACATGCTCTTTCTCTTCCTGTTGATGCTGGCGGCCGGCCTGGCCCTCTTTGGCCCCAGGGTCCCCGCCGGCCGGACCGGCGCCCTGGTCTACGGCTTTGGCGTCGTCCTGGTCCTGGTCGCCGTCGGTGCCCTCCTAGGGCTACGCTTCTTCGGCCCCACCCTGCGCCGCCTGGTCCCCGTCCGCTTCCGGGACCTCTACGACCGCTTCCTGGAAGGCACCCTCCTCTCCTTCCGCCGGCGCAACCTGGGCCTGCTCCTGGTCCAGACGCTCCTGGTCTGGCTGCTGGAGAGCACGCGCTTTTACTGCGTCGTCCGTTCGCTGCCCGAGCGACTCCCGCTCGGCCTGCCGGTGATTGTCTTTTTTGCCTTGGCCAGTTCCCTCCTGACCACACTGCCGATCACGCCGGCCGGCCTGGGGGCGGTCGAGGCCGTCTTTGTCGGCTTTTTGCCCCTCTTTTTGACCTCCTTTCCCCCAGAAAAGGCCGCCAACCTGGCCGGTGCGGTCGTGATCTTGGACCGACTGATCAACTACTGGAGTATCGTGTTGCTGGGGGCGCTCGTCTTTTTCTGCAGCAAAAAGAAATAGCCGCCCGGTTGGGGCCGTCACGGTTACCGCTGGTGGGGAATACCGGCCAGAAAAAGGCGAACCTTTGTTCTATAGTGGGGAAAAAGTCCTACTACAGGCACTAATTTGCCCCTTCGTCCCTAAATTGGCCCCCCAACCCCTTGATTTTTTCGTGAAAGTGTGTATAATGGGGGAGAGAGGGGGGAAAGTGGGGAGAAGTGGTGAATGCGGCAGGCCGGCCGGCAGACCGGCCCGAGTGAAAAGGATGGAACGGTGTTCCTGGGCGAATACCGCCACAACATTGACGCCAAAGGACGGCTGGCCATTCCGGCCCGCTTCCGCCCCTACCTGGCCGAAGGGTTGGTGGTGACGCGGGGACTGGACCTCTGCCTGCACATCTATCCCCGTGCCGAGTGGGAACCACTGGCCGAGCGGTTGAGCAGCCTGCCGTTGAGTGAACCGGCGGTACGTGTTCTGCGGCGCAGTTTCTTTGCCAGCGCCTTTGCCTGTGAGATGGACCGGCAGGGCCGCATCCTGATCCCGACCGCGCTGCGGGAGTATGCCGGCCTGGACGGCGAGGTCGTCGTGGCCGGCCTGAATACCTATGTCGAACTCTGGTCGGCGGACCGCTGGGAGCAGGAGACCCCGACCGCCGAGACCGGCATGAGTTCTCTGGCCGAGCAGTTGGCCGGCCTGGGCATTGTCTTTTAGACATGGACGCTGCCGAGCACGTCCCGGTCCTTTACCAACAAGTCCTGGACGCCCTGACCCCAGAGCGTGGGGGCTGCTACATTGACGGCACGGTGGGGGCGGGGGGACACGCCGCCGGCATCCTGGAGCGTTCGGCACCGCAGGGGCGACTTTTGGGGTTGGACCTGGACCCCGAGGCGTTGCAGGTTGCCCGCAGGCGATTGGCCCCCTTTGCCGGACGCTTTACCCTGGTACAGGGTGATTTTGCCGAACTGGGCCGTTGGGCCCGTGAGTATGGTTGCTTAACAACACGGGGGGTCCTCCTGGATCTGGGATGCTCCTCGCTGCAACTTTCCCGACCGGAGCGAGGGTTTTCCTGCCAACTGGACGGGCCGCTGGACATGCGCTTTGACCCCTCGCAGGAGGTCACCGCCGCCGACCTGGTCAACACCCTTCCCGAGGGGGAACTGGCCGACCTGCTCTACCGCTACGGAGAGGAGCCGGCCGCCCGACGCATCGCCCGGCAGATCGTCCAGGCCCGCAGACGGGAACCGATTCGCCGAACAGGGCAGTTGGCCCGACTGGTCCGCCGGGCCGTCGGCCGCCGACGCACCCGCATAGACCCGGCCACGCGTACCTTCATGGCCTTGCGAATCGCCGTCAACCGGGAATTGGAACGGCTGCGACAGGGACTGGCGCAGGCGGTGGAGGTCCTGGCTCCAGGAGGACGCCTTGTGGTCATCTCCTTCCACTCGCTGGAGGATCGTCTGGTCAAGACCTTTATCCGCCAGGAGCAAGGAGAATGCGATTGGCCGAGCGATCTGCCGGTGCACGGGTGCCCGCACTTTTCCCAAGAGGGCGCGCCCTGCCGGGCCTGGAGCGGCGGCCGTTGTGCTCGACCGCTGCGCCTGCGGGCACTGGGACAAGCGATTCGCCCGGAGGCGGAAGAGGTTGCCCGCAACCCCCGGGCGCGCAGCGCCCGCCTGCGGGTGGCCGAGCGGCTCTGAAGGTTGCATCTGGGCACAGACAGATTTCGATTAATTGCGGGAATGTGTCAATAAGCGGAAGAAGAGGTTCCGAAAAGCGGCAGTGAGTTGTGAAAAAGTTGCACTGGGAAAGCGACGGCGGTTGAGGCAAGTTTGCCTGTCCGGTCGCATGGTGAAAGGTTCCCGGGTTGAAGGTTCGAAAATCGGAATAGCCGGTGTGAACTTGACGGAGCGGGCCGGCCAGGGGTGAGACATGACGACCATCCAGAAAAGATTGCGACCGATTTTACAGGCACAAAAGCGCCGTTCCACCCTGCCCTGGTATTTCGAACTGAGCGGCAAGGGCCTCTTTTTGCTGATCGTCCTGGCGGCCTCTCTGCTGGCCCTGCTGGCCCTGGCTCAGACCGGCCGGGTGGTCAGCGTGGCCTACCGCCTCAAGGACCTGGAGCATCAGGAGATGCAACTGCTCTGGGAGCAGGAGACCCTCCTGGAGCAGATCGCCCACGAGTTGGACCCGGCGGCCCTGGAGTCCTGGGCCCAGGAGCACGGCATGGTGCCGGTGGAGCCGGAGGACATTACCTTTCTGGCAGTCCCTGACCGGACGGCGTTGCAGCGGGGGGGGACTGCCTCGATGGCCGAGGAGACTTGGGAGCCATGACCACCTTTGCCCGCCAGGCCCGCATCCGCACGATCTTTGTCATGGGACTCCTGGGGCTCCTCTCCCTGGCCGTCGTGGTGCGGGTGGCCTATCTGCAGACGGTTCGCCACGACGCCCTGGCGAAGGAGGCCGAGAAGCAACTCTGGGTGACCGTGCCGTTGCACGCCTGGCGGGGACGCATCTACGACCGGGTCGGCCGGCCCCTGGCCCTCAACGAAAAGAGTTACTTTGTCTGGCTCGACACGCGCTACTTTAACGGCCAAAAAGATCCCGAAGCGGTGGCCATCCTGGCCGATGTCGCCAATATGCTCGATCGGGAGACCCGGCTCAAGGTCCTGCGTGGTGACACCGACGGCTTTGGGGAGCAGTTCTTTTTCCCCTGGGCTTCCTGGGTGGACCCCCGCAAGGTCGAACGGTTGCAGGAGATGATTGCCGATCCCAAGGACCCCCTGAGCGGCGTGATTCTGGAGGTGGAACCGCGCCGTACCTACCCCTACGGTGACCTGCTCGGGCCGGTGCTCGGCTGGCTCCGGTATACCAACGAACCCGCGGCCGACGATCTGACCCCCTACGATGCCCAGGGCGGGGTCGAGGCTTACTATGACGCCCTCCTGCGGGGACAGGATGGCTGGCTGCGGATGGAGCGGGACCCCACCTCCTTTATGATTCCGGTCGGCCCCTATGAGCGGGTCCCGCCCCAGGAGGGAATGCACCTGACGCTGACCCTTGACCTGAACATCCAGTATCTGGCGGAAAAACTCCTCCGCCAGGCCATTGAGCGGGAGGATGCCCGCCGAGGGGAGATCATAGTGACCGACCCGCGTGATGGCTCGATCCTGGCGATGGTCAGTTACCCTTCTTTTGACCCGAACGATCTGGACAGCTGTCTGGAGGGGCACTTTCCCCCGGGCTGCGACACCGTCCTCTGGAACAACCCTTTCGTCGGACAGCAGTACGAACCGGGCTCTACCTTCAAGATTCTGACGATGGCGATTGCCCTGGAGGAACATGTCGTCTCGCTCGACTCGAGCTTTGAATGCACCGGCACCACGGTTGTGGGGGACCGGACGATCACCAACTGGAACGGTCTGGCACATGGTTGGGAGACGATGTCCGAAATCCTGCTGCACTCGTGCAACGTTGGGGCGGTTTATGTGGTCCAGCAGGTGGGCCCGGAGGCCTTTTACCGCTATGTGCGCAAACTCGGCTTTGGTGAGCCGACCGGGGTGGACATGGCCGGGGAGATCAGTGGTACGCTGCGCACCCCGGAGGCCGAGGACTGGGCCCTGTCCGACCTGGCGACCAATGCCTATGGACAGTCCATTGCAGTCACGCCGCTGCAACTGGTCACCGCCGTCGGTGCGGTGGCCAACGGAGGGGAACTGTTCCGGCCGCGCATCCTGAAGGCGTTCGGGCAGGGCCAGGCGATCACCGAGACGCTGCCGGTCTACCGGGGCCGTGTTTTTCACCAGGGGGTCACCCGGGATGTAACCGCTATGCTGGTGGAGATCGGGGCGATCAAGGGGGAGGACAATGGCCCCCTGATTCCCGGCTACGACGTGGCGATCAAGACGGGGACGGCCCAGATTCCCGGAGCGGGGAGCTACGAACCGCATCGGACCGTCGCCTCGGCGATCGGTTGGGCCCCGGCTTATGCTCCGCGCTTTCTCGTCCTGGTTCGACTGGAGGGCTCTTCGGTGATCTGGGGAGAGAGTGCGGCGATACCGGTCTGGGCCGACATGGCCCGCTTTTTGCTCTTTTATCTGCAGGTGCCCCCTTCGGGGGGTGGCGGGGGTGGTCCGCCCTAGGGCCGGCCTCGGAGTGGGGCCCAGGAGCAGGGGAATGTTTCACCTGGATGAATTGCTGGCCGCCTGTGGTGGTGAGATGGCCGGCGGGCGCTCTGAGATGGGTCCGGTGCGCTTTACCGGGGTGACGGTTGATTCGCGCCGGCCCCTGGCGGGGGGGCTCTTTGTGGCCCTGCCAGGGGAACGGCACGATGGGCATGACTTTGTCGCCGAGGCCCTGGCCGGCGGCTGCCGGGGTGCGCTGGTGCGGAGCGACCGGATGGGGCAACTGGCCGGCCTCGCTGCCCGCGTGTACCGTTTGCAGGAGGGGCGATGGGAGGTTTCCGGGCCGGCCGACGCCCCCGTGCTCGTCATCGTCCCCGATACCCTGCGGGGCCTCCAGCAACTGGCCGGCCGGTGGCGCACCCGCTTTTCCGCAGCCACCGTGATCGGCATCACCGGCAGCGTGGGCAAGAGCAGCACCAAGGAACTGACTGCCGCCCTGCTCTCCCGCCACCTTCCCACCCTGCGCAACCCCAAGAGTTACAACAACGAGATCGGTCTGCCGCTGACCCTGCTGGAGGTGCGCCCCGAACACCGCGCCGTTGTCCTGGAGATGGGCACCTACGGGCCGGGCGAGATTACCTTCCTGACCGACCTGGCCCGCCCACACGTCGGCGTGGTCATCAACGTCTCGCACTCCCACCTGGAGCGGATGGGGTCGTTGGAGACGATCGCCCAGGCCAAGTCGGAACTGCCGGCTGCCCTGCCTCCCGACGGCCTGGCCGTCCTCAACGGGGACGAGCCGCTGATTCGCCGGATGGCCGCGGTGACCCGGGCGCGGGTGCTCTACTACGGCCTGGAAAAAGGGTGCGACCTGCGGGCGGAGAATGTGCGCACGCAGGGCCTGGAGGGGATTTCGTTCGACCTGTGGGCCGAGGGGGAACGGCGCCACCTGCGCTGTTGTCTGCTCGGCCGGCGCAGTGTGTACAACGCCCTGGCGGCGGTCGCCGTGGCCCGCCACCTGGGGGTCGGCTGGGAGGCGATTCAGGAGGGGTTGCTGGACCGCTCGGCCCGCCTGCGGTTGTTACCGCTGGTCGGTGTGGGCGGGGCCACCCTCCTCGACGACACCTACAACGCCAGCCCGGTCTCCTGCCGGGCGGCCCTGGACCTCTTGGCCAAGGTCCCCGGGAACAAGATCGCCGTCCTGGGCGACATGCTTGAACTGGGCTCCTTTGAGGAGGAGGGCCACCGTCTGGTGGGGGAGTGGGCCGCAGGGGTGGTGCAGGAACTGTTCCTCCTGGGAGAGCGGGCCCGCTGGATTGGCCAGGCGGCCGTCGCCCACGGACTGCCGCCTGCCTGTGTCCACTTGGCCGCAAGCCATGAGGAGATTGTCCAGGCATTGCGGGATCGGCTCGGTCCGGAGGATGTCGTTTTGGTCAAAGGGTCGCGGGCGATGGAGATGGAGCGGGTGCTGCAGGCTTTGGTCCGCAAGGAGGAATGATGCCACCACGACCGTTGCTGGCCCAGGAGATGTCCGAAGCGCTGGTGCAGGGGGCGGTCGCCTTTCTCTTCACCGTGCTCTGGGGGGGCTGGCTGGTGCGTTTTTTGCGTCGGCGGGGTATCGGAAAAAAGATTCGCGCCGATGGTCCGGAGCGGCACCGGAGCAAGGCCGGCACACCGACGATGGGCGGCCTGATGATCGTCCTGACGGTGGCCGCCGTCACCCTGATCTTTAACCTGCGCGGAGGCCGCTACTCGATGTTTTTGCCGATTGCGGTGATTCTGGGGTGCGGCCTCCTGGGGGCGGTGGACGACTTTTACAACCTGCTCGGCCGGCGCGGTGAGGGCCTGCGCCCCACGGTCAAGTTTGGCTGGCTCTTTGGCATCGCCCTGGCCGCCGCCTGGATTCTCTATTCGCCCGACTATATGGGCCCGGCTCACACCTATCTTCCCTTCCTGGGCCCGGTGGATCTGCAGCAGTACCTGGGGGTGTGGTACGTGCCGATCGCCACCTTGATCATTTTGGGGTCGGCCAATGCGGTCAACCTGACCGACGGGCTGGACGGGCTGGCCGGCAGCACGGCCGGCCTGGCCTTTGCCGCCTATGGGGTGATTGCCTTTCTCCAGGGGCAGGACTATCTCCTGCCCTTCTGCTTTACGATCGTGGGCACGCTCCTCTCCTTCCTCTGGTACAACGCCTATCCCGCCCGCGTCTTTATGGGCGATACCGGCAGCCTGGCCCTGGGGGCAACGCTGGGGGTGGTCGCCCTGATGACCTGGCAGTGGCCCCTGCTCCTGATCATCGGCATTGTCTTTGTGGCCGAGGCCCTCTCCGATCTCATTCAGGTGGGCTATTTCAAATGGACCAAACGTCGCTATGGAGAGGGACGACGGGTTTTTCGGATGGCCCCACTGCACCACCACTTTGAGATGCAGGGGTGGTCGGAAACGCAGATTGTGGCTCGCTTTGCCATTATTGGGGTGGTCGCCGCGATGGTCGGGGTGGCCCTGGCGCTGATTTGAGGAGGTCATATGGCTCGCAAACAGAGGTTGCGCCAAGATCCGTGGCAGGAACTGGTCTCGCGTAAGGAGAACCGCCTGGTGGGGCTGGAAGAGGCGTTACCGGACCTTGCGCTGGAAAAGGCGCAGGCCCGTGCCTTGAAAAAGGCCCTCGCCCGGCGGGTCAATCAGGTGCTGCGGGAACGATAGAGGCCGGCCGTGGAGCGGAGGCAGAGGATGGGCGACCTTGTGGGACGCAGAGTGCTGGTGGTGGGCCTGGGGCTGCATGGAGGCGGCCTTGGGGTGACCCGCTTCCTCCTGCAACAGGGGGCCGAGGTCACCGTCACCGACCTGCGCACGGCCGAGGAACTGGCCCCTTCCCTGGAGGCGCTGGCCGGCGAGCCGGTGCGCTATGTCCTGGGCGAGCATCGCCTGGAGGATTTCCTCCAGGCCGACATGGTGGTGCGCAACCCGGCCGTGCCCCGCAACTCGCCCTACCTGGAGGCGGCCCGGCGCAGGGGGATCCCGGTCGAGATGGAGATGACCCTCTTTTTCGAGCGCTGCCCCGGCCCCATCCTGGCGGTGACCGGCACCAAGGGCAAGAGCACGACCACCGCCCTGCTGGGAGAACTGCTGCGCCGTCGTTACCCGGACGTGGTCGTGGCCGGCAATATCCGCGTTTCGGCCCTGGGGTCGCTGCCCGGCATTACTCCCGAAACCCCGGTCGTCCTGGAACTCTCCAGTTGGCAATTGGAAGGACTGGAGGAGCGGGGCCTTTGCCCGCACCTGGCGGTGGTGACCAACCTCTACCGCGACCATATGAACCGCTATGCCTCCTGGGAGGAGTATGTTCGGGCCAAACAGGGCATCTATCGCTCTCAGGGGCCGGGGGACCTGGTGGTGCTCAACGCCGACGACCCCATTGTACGCACCTTTTCCCGCGATGCTCCGGGGCAGGTGGCCTGGTATGGTCTGGACCTGCATCAGGTGGAGGGGATGCTCTACAGCGGTGATGGCGAGCCTCTGTCGGGGGGACGAGGGGCGACCGTCCTGTGGGATGAGGAGGTCGTCTGGTTGGACCAGGCCGGCCGGCTGCTCCCGCTCTATCCGCGCAGCCAGCTGCGCCTGCCCGGCCGGCACAACCTCTCCAATGCCCTGGCGGCCACGACGGCGGCCCTGCTCTACGGCCTGGCCCCTGACGAGATCGCCGCCGGCATCGCCGCCTTTGAGGGCCTGGCCGACCGCATGGAGGTGCTGGCCACCCTCGACGGCGTGACCTATATCAACGACACCACCAGCACCGCTCCGGCCGCCGCGATCGCCGCCCTCCAGTCCCTGGACGGCGAGGTCGTCCTGATCGCCGGTGGTGCGGACAAGCGGCTGGAGTACGGCGAGTGGGCCGCCGTCGTCGGCCGGCGCGTGCGTGGCCTCGTCCTCCTGGAGGGCTCGGCTACCTCCAAGATGGTGCAGGCCCTGCAGGAGGCCGGTTGTCGGGTTCCGCTCGTGGGGCCCCTCGACGACCTGAGAGAGGCCGTCCTGCAGGCCCGTGCGCTGGCCCGACCGGGGGATACGGTGCTCTTTTCCCCCGGATGTGCCAGTTTCGGCCTGTTTCTACACGAGTTTGACCGGGGGGAACGTTTCCGCCAGGTGGTCGCGGAACTTGCCCGCCAGTCGGAGGTTCCACCTGAGAACGCAGGGTTGGAGGTGTCATGAGCGCACCGGCCGAGGTCAACAGGGGGATCTGGTCCATCCCCGGCTCCTGGCGGGAGGCCCTCAAGACGGTCCGTCCGGGCAAGCCGGACTACTGGCTGCTGGCGGTCCTGGGGGCGGTCATCCTCTTTGGCCTGGTCATGCTCTACAGCGCAAGTTGCGCCCTCTCGGCGGAGGAGTACGGGCACTCGATGCACTACCTGGGGCGGCAGGTGCTCTGGGTGCTGGTTGGGATTGCCGGGGGGGCGGTGACCATGCGGGTGGACTATCGTTTCTGGCGGCGCTTTAGCGTCCCCGGCATGGTGGTGGCGGTCGTCCTCCTGATCGCCGTTGTGATTCTGCCCCCTCCGCTGGTCGAGGAGGTCAACGGGGCGAAGCGCTGGTTTCACCTGGGCGCGGTGAGTCTGCAACCCAGTCAGTTGGCCTATCTGGTCTTTGTCGTCTATATCGCCGACTGGCTTTCCAAGCGGGGGCAGCGGTTGCAGCAGGTGGCCTACGGGCTGGTGCCTTTTGCCACGATTCTGGGGTTGCTGGCCGGCCTGATTATCCTGGAGCCGGACATGGGCACGGCCGTGGTCCTGGTCATCATTGGGGCGATCGTCTTTCTCGTTGCCGGGGCGGACCTACGGCAGTTCTCCCTGGCCGGCCTGCTGGCGGGGGGCATCTTTATCCTGCTGGCCCGCTTTTCCACCTACCGCTGGAACCGCCTGATCGCCTTTCTGGACCCCTGGAAGGACCCGGCGGGGATCGGCTATCACCTGGTGCGGAATCAGTTGGCCCTGGGGGCGCACGGCCTGTTCGGCTCCGGTCTGGGATTGGGCCGACAAAAGTTCCTCTGGCTGCCCTCGCCTCACTCGGACAGCATCTTTGCCGTGATCGGGGAGGAACTGGGCCTGCTCGGTTGTCTCTTGGTGGTGGCCCTCTTTCTCTGGGTGGCCTATCGAGGCTACATCATCTCCCTGTGGGCCCCCGACCGCTACGGGATGCTCCTGGGGGTGGGGATTACCACCTGGATCGCCTTTCAGGCCTTTTTGAATATGGCGGTGACGGCAGGGTTGTTGCCCTTTACCGGGATGACCCTGCCCCTGATCAGTTATGGAGGTTCCTCGCTGGCCACCTGTATGACGGCCGGAGGAATCTTGTTGAACCTGTCCTGTTATGAAAAGAGAACCCATGCGCGTGCTGGTATCGGGGGGCGGAACCGGCGGCCACGTCTATCCTTCCCTGGCCGTCGTCGCCGCGCTTCCGCCCGGTAGTGTTGTCCTGTATGTGGGCAGTGAGGGCGGTATGGAAAAGGACCTGGTCCGCCGCTCGGAGAAGCAGGTGTCGTTTGTCGAGATTCCGGCTGCCGGAATCCGCGGCCGGGCTCCCTGGACCGTTCTGCGCAACCTGCTGGTGCTGGTGCGGGGGGTGCGGGCGGCCGGCCGCCTCCTGGATGAGTTTGCCCCCGACGTGGCCCTGGCGACCGGCGGGTATGTCAGCATCCCCGTCGGATTGGCTGCCTGGCGGAAGGGGGTGCCCTTCCTGCTCTACCTGCCCGATGTCGTTCCCGGTCTGGCGGTGCGCTTCCTGGCCCGGCTGGCCAGCCGGGTAGCCACGACGACCCCCGCATCGGCCCGCTACATCCCCCGGGGCAAGATGGTCGTGACCGGGTACCCGGTGCGGCCGGCCTTCTGGCAGGCAGACCGCCGGACGGCCCGACGGCGACTGGGCCTGCCGGAGCAGGGGCCGGTTCTGCTCGTCGCCGGGGGGAGCCGAGGGGCCCGCAGCATCAACCGGGCGGTGGGGGCCGGCCTGGCCGACCTGTTGCCACGGGCCGTCCTGGTCCACCTCTGCGGCAATGAGGAGGACGAGGGTTGGTTGCGGCAGCGAGCCGCCGAACTGTCCCCGGACCTGCGGGCACGCTACCACCTCTACCGCTACCTGCACGAGATGCCCCTGGCCGTTGCCGCCGCCGACCTGGCGATCTGTCGGGCCGGGGCCTCGGTCCTCGGTGAACTCCCGGCCGCCGGCCTGCCGGCCATCCTGGTGCCCTATCCCTACGTCCACCAAGACGAAAACGCCGACTATCTGGTCCGGCACGGGGCTGCGGTCAAGGTCGCCGACGCCCGCCTGCGCGATGCGCAGGGGCAGCCCGACCCCCGCGTCCTCCTGGAGGCCGTCCGACGCATCCTCGACGACCCGGCCCGCTACGCCCAGATGGCCCGGGCGGCCCGTCGCCTGGCCTGCCCCCAGGCGGCCCAGGCGATCGCCGAGCAGTTGCAGTCCCTCGCCGGGAAGGAGGTCGTCCCTTGACGCAGGTGCTCTTTGACACCGTCATCACCAATTGGGAACTGGTCGGTTTGCTCCTCCTGCCGGGGATCATCTACGGACTCCGTCGAGGCTGGCAGGAGGAGGGCTTTACCGCCGTTGGGCTGGCCATCGCCGTCTCGCCGATCGGCGACCGCTTTGCCGAGTTTCTCATCCTCCTGACCAATCGTATGCTCGGTGTGTTCCCCCTGGGCGTGGCCATCCTAATGAACAAGCCTCCAGAGGAATGGCCCAGCCTGGGGGAGGAGGTCATCCCTGCCGACAGCCCCTGGGTTCAGGTGGGGGTCTTTTTCATGATGACCCTGGTGGCCTACCGGGCGGGCACGGTCCTGGGTCGCCGTCGGGAGGTGAGCCTGATGGGTCGTCTGGCCGGGGCGATGTTTGGCGCAATGAACGGCTTTTTGATTCTGGCACGGATCTTTCTCCTGGCCAACCCGTTCGAGGAGGGGATGGAGGTGGATGTGCCGGCCATTCAGGTGCAGGCCCTGCCCTCCGAGCGGCTTGCCGGCATTCTCTACGGGGTGATCGGCTTTATCATCGCCTTGTTCCTGCTCCTGGCCTGGTTGAACCGCCGCCGGGCCCTGGAGTAGGTGGGTTGGTGCGTCAGAAGGGTACACGGTGGCCCCTTCGAATGTGCGAGACGGTGCGGCAAGGATGAGGGTATGTCGAGCCAGAGCCGGTTGCAAGGACACAGACAGATCCACCTGATCGGCATTGGCGGGAGCGGGATGAGCGCGATCGCCCGGGTACTCCTGGGGCAGGGGTATGCCGTCAGCGGTTCCGACCTGCGCGATAGCCCCCTGCTGCGCTCCCTGGCCGAGGCCGGGGCGCGGGTCTGGGTGGGACATGCCTCGGGGCACGTTGCAGGGGCCGACCTGGTCGCGGCAACCTCGGCCGCGCCCCCGGACAATCCGGAGATATTGGAGGCACGAAGGCGGGGCCTGCCGCTGTGGTCTCGGGGCGAGATGCTCCGTCATCTGATCGCCGGCCGGCGTTGCCTCGCGGTCGCCGGGACGCACGGCAAGACGACCACCACGGCCATGCTCGCGCTGATTCTGCGTCAGGCCGGCCAGGACCCCTCCTTCATCATCGGCGGGGAGGTCCCCGCCCTGGGCACGAACGGCTATGCCGGCCAGGGGCCCCACTTTGTCCTGGAGGCCGACGAGTACGACCGTACCTTCCTGGCCCTGCGGCCGACTCTGGCGGTGGTGACCAATGTGGACTGGGACCATGTGGATTGTTACCCCGACCGGGCCTCGATTCGGCAGGCCTTTGCCGAGTTTGTCGCCCTGGTGCCCGCTGAAGGGGCGGTCTATCTCTGTCGGGATGACCCTGGTGCGTGGGGACTGCCCCGGCCGGCCGCGCCGGTGGTCGGCTACGGCCTGGAACCGGGGGCGGACTGGTGGGCGGCCGAGGTGGTTCTGGAGCCGCACGGCTCCCTTTTTACGGCCGTGCGGGAGGGTTGTGCGGTGGCCCGCTGTCGCCTGCCCATTCCGGGGAGACATAACGTACTCAACGCCCTGGCCGCGCTGGCGGTGACGACCGCCGAGGGGGTGGACCCGATGCAGGGGGCGGCGGCCCTGAGCGGCTTTAGGGGGGTGGAGCGGCGCTTTCAGTACCTGGGCACGGCCGGCCAGGTCCTCGTGGTGGACGATTATGCCCATCATCCCACCGAGGTGGCCGCCACCCTGCAGGCTGCCCGGCAGCGCTTCCCCGGTCGCCGTCTGGTCGTGGCCTTTCAGCCGCACACCTACAGCCGCACGGTGGCCTTTGCCTCCGAGTTTGCCGAGGTACTGGGCCGGGCGGACCGCGTCCTGGTGACAGGCATCTATGCGGCGCGGGAAAAGAACCCCGGCGGTGTCTCGGGGGAGCGGATCGCCCGCCTGGTCTCGCCGCCGGCGGCCTATGCCCCCACCCTGGAGGATGCCCTTGCCTGGTTGCTGGAGCACCTGGAGCCGGGGGACGTCCTGCTGACCCTGGGGGCCGGGGATATTACCACCCTGGGGCCGCGCGTTTTGGAAAGCCTGGCCGGCCCGGAGGAGGAGTCCTATGGAACTCTCTGACCCGGCCCTGGTCGTGGCCCTCTTTTTTGCCGCCGGTGATGTGGGGGTGGGGCGGCTCTGGCAGGCCGTGATGACCGACCCACCGAAGGGGGCCGGCACCGTCCGGCGGCGGCAGGTGTCGCTGGATGGGGCCACCGTGGTGCAGGTCTCCCTGGAACGTTCGGGGGAATGGCCGGCAACGGTGTGGCAGGAGATGGCCCAGGCGATGACCCGCTGGCTGGGCCCCTTCTGGGAATCGCCGCCGGGGCGGGCCTGGGGGGGCAGCCGCATCTACCTGGGGGCGGTGGTGGCCGGCCCCCACGAGGAGCGCGCCCTGATCGGCGCGGGCCTGGCCGTGCCCGCAGAGACGGTCCGGCGGGTGGTGCCGACACCGTTCGGGCGCATCTGGCTGGTGAGCCCGGCGGCGGTCGCCGAGCGGAGCCCGTTGGTGGCCACCTATGCCTGGTTCCACGCGCCGGTAAAGGAGGTCCGCGCCGAGGTGGAACGGTGGCTTTGGAACGACGCGCCTCCTTTGCTGCGGGCCGAACTCTACCTGCACCGGGCCCTGGCGCAACTGCGCCAGTACCGCCGGGAGGAACGGGCCACCTTCTGGGCCGCCCTGGAACGGTTGGAGGAGGTCACCGCGACCTCCCTATCCGCCGGGGCCGGCCACCTCGGCAGCCTGCAGGCGGCCTGCCAGGTTGTCTTGCAGAACACGGCCCGTCTGGGCCGGCTGCACACCCTTTTATCCAGCAGTGCGCACCTGTACCGTCAGATCGGCAGCGAGTTGCGCCAGGAAAAAGGGGGGCTCTTTTCCTGGTACGAGGAACGGCAGCGGGAGGCGATCGTCCAGTGGGGCTATGACCTGGAGCGGGCCGACCGGGCCCTTGCGCTGGCCCGGACGGCCCTGGCCGTGCTGTCGCTCAACCGTTCATCGGCCCCTGCCGGTGCGCCGTCCAGGGCGAGTCCTCTCCCGCCGGAAAGGGCCTCGAGCGGCCGGCCTTTCCCCCAGTGGCTCCTTTCCCTGATCGCGGCGGCCGTGCTGGCCCTCTGTCTGGTGGAGGACAACTGGACGGTGGTGCTCATCCGCTTGGGGGTAGTGCTGGCCTTTTTGTTGCTGGCCTGGTGGGTGTTCCGATGGCAAAGACGGAGTGGCGGGCCCCAGAGCCTGTCATAGCCCCGTCATCGAACTGTAATCCGGGCCGCCTTGAGACCGGGATGGCAGCGTGGTACGATAGGGTGCCGGAGTTGTGAAAATGGGCGGAAAACTGCGTGTCGGGGTGCTCTTTGGAGGACGTTCCGGCGAGCACGAGGTCTCGCTGATCTCGGCCCGTTCGGTAATGGCGGCCCTCGACCGGGACAAGTACGAGGTCGTGCCGATCGGAATCAGCCGGGAGGGCACCTGGATCGTCTCCGGCGACCCCCTGGCCGCCCTGGAGCGGCAGGCCGGGGAGCCGGCCGGCCGGCGGGGGCTCATCCTCGGCCTCGACACGGCCGATTTTCCCCAGGTGGACCTCCTCTTTCCGGTATTACACGGTCCCTACGGCGAGGACGGTACCCTGCAGGGGCTCCTGGAGATGGCCGGCCTCCCCTACGTCGGCGCGGGGGTGCTGGGCTCGGCCCTGGCGATGGACAAGGCCCTCTTTAAGGAGGTGATGCGGGCGCACGGCCTGCCGATCGTCCCCTATCTCGTGCTGCTGCGGCGGGAGTGGGAGCAGGACCCGGCGGCCGTTCTCGGTCGAGTGGAGGCCGCCCTGCCCTATCCGCTCTTTACCAAGCCAGCCAACCTGGGCTCCAGCGTGGGGGTTCGCAAGTGCCCCGATCGCGCTTCGCTGACCGAGGGGTTGAACGAGGCCGCCCGCTATGACCGCAAACTCCTGGTCGAGCAGGCCGTTCCTCAGGCCCGCGAGATCGAGGTGGGCGTGCTGGGCAACGATGACCCGGTCGCCTCCCTCCCTGGGGAGATTATCCCCAGCCGCGAGTTTTACAGTTACGAGGCCAAGTACCTGGACGAGGGCGAGCAGGCCTCTCAACTGCTCATCCCGGCTCCCCTCTCCCTGGAGATGGTCGAGCGTGTCCAGGACCTGGCCCTGCGGGCCTATCGGGCCATTGATTGCGCCGGCATGGCCCGGGCCGATTTTCTCCTTGCTGCGGAGAGCGGCGAACTCTATATCAGCGAGTTGAACACTATCCCCGGGTTCACCTCCATCAGCATGTACCCAAAACTGTGGGAAGCCAGCGGGCTGCCCTACCCGCGGTTGCTGGATCGGCTGATCGAACTGGCCCTGGAGCGGTTTGCCGAGCGGCAGCGGATGCAGGTGACCCGCTGAGGGGGGATCGATATGGGGGAACAGGCAGAACGGTTGACCAGACCCTTGTCGAGACGGCGGCGGCGCCGTCGCTCCAGCGCCACCCCGCGGTTGTGGCGGGGGCTGCGGGCGTGGCTCCGCGATGGGCGGTTGGTGGGGGCACTTTTGGCCCTGTCTAGCGCGGTGGCTTTGGGTTATCTCTTTTTCTCCCCCCTCTTTCAAGTGCACGAGATCGAGGTGATGGGCAACCTGGTCCTGCCCGCCGATGAGGCGATTCGCTACAGCCGGGTGGAGGGGAGCAACCTCTTTCTCCTCGATGTCGCCGCAGTCATCGAGCGGCTCCACCGGGTTCCCTATGTGGAAGAGGTTCGGGTGAACCGTGAACTGCCCAACCGGGTACAACTGCGCATCGAGGAACGCTTTCCCCGGGTCAGTTGGTGGCCGGTGAACGGAAGCACCCGTTACCTGGTCTCAGATGAGGGCTTGGTGCTGGGTCCCGAACAGCCGGAGATGTCCGAACTGATCTATATCGTGGGCCTGGATGGAGGAGGGCCGTTCCGGCCGGGCGATCGGGTGGATGCGGAGGCGGTGCGCACAGCGCAACGGCTCTTTTCCCGCCTCTGCGAGGATATGCGGATTCCTCTCCAACCATTCGAGTATTCCCCTGAACGGGGGATTACCGCCGTGGGGATGGAGGGATGGCGGGCTCATTTCGGGGATGGCTCTTTTCTGGAAAGAAAGGTGCAGAACCTGCTGGCATTGTTGCAAAGCGGAATCTCTTTCGCGGAGGCGGACCTGCGGATTCCCGATCAGGTCCGCTACCGCTAGCGGGGGTTGCGTTGACTGTGCAGTTGGGCTATAATGGCCGCTGAACAGAGCGTGGGGTTCAGGATGGCGCGAACCGTCGTCGGGATTGATGTCGGAACAACCAAGGTGGTCACCCTGGTCGGGGAGGTCGGCTCGGACAACCAGGTGAATATCCTGGGGGTGGGGCTGACCCCGTCGAAGGGTCTGAAAAAGGGAATCGTTGTCAACGTTGAGGAGGCGGTTACCTCGATTGTGGCCTCGGTGGAAAAGGCCGAGCGGTTGAGTGGCTACCGCATCGGTTCGGCCTACGTCGGGGTCGCCGGGGGTCACATCCAGTCGCTCAACAGCCGGGGGGTGGTGGCCATCCCCCGGGCGGACCGCGAGATCACCCCCTCTGACCTGGCTCGTTCCCTGGACGCGGCGCGGGCGATTGCCATTCCCACCCAGCGGGAGATTATTCACGTCATCCCCCGCTCCTACATCGTGGACGGGCAGGAGGGGATTCGGGACCCGGTGGGCCTCTCCGGGTTTCGCCTGGAGGTGGAGGCGCACATTGTCACCGGGGCGGTGACGGCGATCCAGAACCTGATCAAGTGTGTTCAGCGGGCCGGGGTGGAGATAGACGACCTGGTCCTGCAACCGCTGGCCAGCAGCGAGGCGGTCCTTTCGGATGCTGAGAGGGAGATGGGCGTGATGCTGGTGGACTGCGGTGGGGGGACCACCGATGTCGCCATCTTTTCCGAGGGCAGCATTTGGCACACGGTCGTCCTGCCGGTAGGGGGCAACCATATCAGCAACGACATTGCCATCGTCCTGCGCACCCCCTTTGATGTGGCCGAGTACCTCAAACTTCGTCACGGGCGGGCCCGGCCGCTGGATGAGGGCTCGACCGGCGGGGGGAATGGGGCCGGCGACGAGATCGAGGTGGATTCGTTCGTCGGGGGACGTAAACGCACCGTCTCCCAGGGGTTGGTGCATCAGGTGATCGAGGCCCGCGTCGAGGAGATCTTTCGCCTGCTGCGGGCCGAGGTGCGGCGGGCGGGCTATGAGGGGCTTTTGCCGGCCGGAGTCGTCCTCACCGGCGGGACTGCCCTTTTGCCCGGCATTGTCGATGTCGCCCGGGATGTGCTGGATATGCCGGTGCGCATCGGCGTGCCCTCGAACCTGGGCGGGCTGTCCGATGCCATTGACAGCCCGGCCTACTCAACCAGTGTCGGACTGGTTCGTTGGGGTTGCCAGCGGGCCGGCGCGCCCCCTTTCCTGGTTCCCCGGGAGCAGGGGTGGGCGCGGATTTACAACCGCTTCAAGAGCTGGCTGCGGGAGTTCTTGCCCTGATCTTCAGGGCGCACCGCTCCGGCAGATCGTCTCGGGAGGTGTGCCAGGGCGGGCCAGGAGGCAGACCATGGAGGAACTGTTGGAACTTGTCACAGAGAACTTTGCCCAGATCAAGGTCGTTGGCGTTGGCGGGGGCGGCAGCAACGCCGTGGACCGGATGATCGAGGCCGGCGTCAAAGGGGTCGAGTTTATCGCCGTCAACACCGACGCTCAGGCCCTGCTCCATTCCTCTTCTCCCCACCGCATGCGCATCGGGGACAAGTTGACCAAGGGGCTGGGCTCCGGCGGGAATCCGGTGATCGGCCAAAAGGCGGCCGAAGAGTCCCGGGAGGAACTGGCCGAGGCCCTTCGCGGGGCCGACATGGTCTTTATCACCGCCGGCATGGGTGGCGGAACTGGCACCGGGGCTTGTCCCATCATCGCCCAGATCGCGCGCGATCTGGGGGCCTTGACCGTCGCCGTGGTGACCAAGCCCTTTACCTTCGAGGGCAACCGCCGGCGCGTGGTGGCCGAGGAGGGGATCGCCCAACTCAAGCCGAACGTGGATACCATGATCGTCATCCCCAACGACCGCCTGCTCCAGATCACCGACAAGCAGACTTCCATGCTGGAGGCCTTTCGCATTGCCGATGATGTGCTGCGGCAGGGCATCCAGGGGATTTCGGACCTGATCACCGTGCGTGGCCTGATTAACCTGGACTTTGCCGATGTCAAGGCGATTATGGCCGATGCCGGTTCGGCCCTGATGGCGATCGGCTATGGCACCGGCGAGAAGCGTATGGTCGAGGCGGCCCAGGCGGCCATCTCCAGCCCGCTTTTGGAGATCTCGATTGATGGGGCCAAGGGTGTGCTCTTTAATGTGATGGGCGGGCCCGGCCTGACGATGTGGGAGATCAACGAGGCCGCCGAACTGATCGCCCGGGCGGCCGACCCCGATGCCAATATCATCTTTGGCGCGGTCATTGACGAGGATATGCGCGACGAGGTCAAGATCACCCTCATCGCCACCGGCTTTGATCACGTCGAGGGACCGCGCCGCCGGACCGTGCGTCCTATGAAGGCCCGTGAACTCCTCGCTGGCGGCCCGGAGGAGATCGAGGAAGAGATTCCCTCCATCCTGGCCCAGGAGGACGAGATTGACATCCCGCCCTTCCTGCGCTATCGCCGCCGCCGAGAACGGTGACGGAGCGACATGGCCGGAGAGGAACCTTTGTCGGAAGAGTTGGGTCGCGCTGGTGAGATGGAGGAGATTGGGGAAGCCGTTCTGAGCGAACTGGCCCGTCAGGACCGGCTTCGCGAAGAAGCCCTGCGCCTCTCCCGGAGCATCATCCGTGCCGTGGCCCGCTCGATCCGGTCGCTCCACCGCAGAGAGTTCGCCCGTTCCCGCTCCTTGCTGGACGAGGCCGGCCAGTCGATCCTCCGCCTGGAGCAGATTGTCCGGGAATGTCCCCTCTTTTATGCCGTCGGGTATGTGGCCGATGCCCAAAAGGAGTACGCCGAAGGCCGACTGGTCCATGCCCTCGTCCGGGGTGAGGAGGTGCCCTCCCCCCAGGCGCTGGGCGTTCCCGTCGCTCCTTACCTGAACGCCCTGGGGGAGGCCGCCGGAGAACTGCGCCGTTCGATTCTGGACGCCCTCCGGCGGGACGAGGTTGTCTTTTGCGAGACCTGGCTGGAGGCGATGCAGCAGATCTACGACCTGCTGACCACGGTGGACTATCCCGACGCGCTGACCGGAGGGCTGCGCCGCACCACCGATATGGTTCGGCGCGTCCTGGAAAACACCCGCGCCGACCTGACCTCTGCCCTCCGCCAGCGTCGCCTGCAGAAAGCGATGGAGCAACTGGAAAAGAGGTTGTAATCCTCCTGTAAGAGGTAGCCGTTGCGGGTTGGGCCGGCGGGTGCTAGACTGAAAAAGCGGACGGTTTGTTCGTGCCGGCCTATTTGCAGAAACGGTGCTGTTTGCCGACAAGCCCGGTGCAAACCTTGCGCTGAGAGATATCTTTTATCGGTGTGACGGTGTGGTGAGAGATGTCCTTGTTCTTTCGAGTCCTGCTGGGGCATATCGTCGGGGATTTTGTCCTGCAGACGATTGACCTGGTCCGGTACAAATCCGGCTCCTGGAAGGGACAAATTCTCCACGCCGGCATCGTCTTGGTGAGTGTGGCCCTCTTTTTGTGGGACGACCTGTTCTCCTGGTGGCCCTGGTTGCTCGTGCTCTTTGTCCTGCACCTGCTGAGCGACTGGGCCAAGGTGCTCCTGACCCGGCGGGTCGCCGGTTGGGGTCTGGCCCTCTTTCTGGGGGACCAGGCCGTGCACCTGGGGACGATTGTCCTGCTGGTCTACCTGTCCGAAGGAGCAGGAGCCTTTGCCTCTCTGGCCGTGCTCCTGGGGGGGACCGGCGAGACGAACCGGCAACTGCTCTTTTTGTTGGTCCTGCTCATCTCCCTCTTTGTCGTACCGCTTTTGGAGGCCCAGACCGTCGCCGGGGTGATGCGCCGGCCGACCGAGGGCGGGAACGGCTCGAACTGTGTCCCGGCAACCCTGGCCGACCGCCTTTTGGGCGGCGGGGAACGGGTCCTCGTGCTGGCCTTCTGGTACTTCGGTGGGGGGCTTGTCTGGCTGACCCCACTGGCCTTTCTCCCCCGTGCCCTCTTGTACTGGCGGGAGGGCGGACAGAACTGTCGCTTCCGCAGCGGCAGGATTCGAGTCGCGGTCAGCATAGTCTGCCTGCTTTTTATCGGATTGTTCCTGTGGTGGGCTTGTCCCCGTCTGTAGCCCGCGCGGTTCTTCTGGTCCAACGGAGGCGTGGTTGAGATGCAGGCCGAAACCGTTTCTCCCGGCCCGACGGTGTCGGTCGAGGAGCAGTCCAAACCCTCCTTTTTCTCCCAACTGCGTTTCCGGGTGATCGCGCCCTACCTGGCGTTGGCGCTGCTCCTGACCGTTGCCGGCACCTTTTTCCTGGCGCGCATCTTTGCCGAGCGGTTGCATGAGCGGCTCCTGGCCCAGTTGTGGCAGGCCGGCCACTATGCCACCGACGAGGTCGTCTATATCGAACGGGAGCAGTTGACCCTGCTGCGAGCAATCGCCCGAACGCAGGGGGTGGCCGAGGCGGTTGCCGGCGGCGATACCACCGCCCTCAACGACCTGGTCTACCCGCTTGTGGCCAACGCCGGCCCCGACCTGGTCGAGATTACCACCCTCTCCGGCGAGGGACTTGTCTCCTACCATCGGTTGGCCGGCGAGGAGGCGAGATACCAGGTCCAGACGGGCCTGGACCTGACCGGTCCGGAGTGGGACCTGGTGCACCGGGTCGCCGCCGGTGAGGTGGACGACATCGGCGACAAGTTTGCCGACCTGCTCCCCACCCCCTGGGGCTGGGCCTTTTATATCAGCGGCCCGATTAAAACCTCCCAGGGTGAGACGGTGGGAATCATCCTGGTGGGGATGGAACTGCCCCACCTGGCCCGCCGGATGGCCGGCCAGGGGGAGACGGCCGCCCTGGCCCGCGGCGGCGCGTTGACCGCCCAGCGCCAGGTGACCCTCTTTGGGCCGGATGGCGAGGTTATCGCCACCACCTTTGAAGGAATCCTCACCGGGACGATGCGCATCTCCCCCGCCTTTTACCGGCAGGTCCTGCAGGAGCAAGAGTTCCGCTACCTGGGACGCTCGATCATCCGGGGGGAGGAGGAGCAGATCGAGGAGGCCTTTGGTGCCCTTGAGGCCCGCCACGGGGCCGACCTGGCCGTCTTTTCGGTGGCCATGCCCGGCTATCAGCGCGAGCAGGTCGTCACCCAATTCCTTTTGCTCCTCATCTTTGGCCTGACGGTGCTGGCCGTCATCCTGGTCGGGCTGTGGGTCTCGGCCCAGATCGTCCGACCGATTCGGGAGCTGGTGCACGCGGCCGGCCAGGTGGAACGGGGAGACCTCAGCCACAAGGTGGTCGTGCGCAGCGGCGACGAGATCGGCCTGCTCTCGCACTCGTTCAACCGGATGATTCAGGGGTTGCGCGTCAAGGAGTTTATCCGCGATGCCTTTGGCCGCTTTGTCAGCCGGGATGTCTCTGAAGCCCTCCTCCAGGGCTCGATCACCCTGCAGGGCGAGCGCAGGGTCGTCTCGATGCTCTTTGCCGACATTCGCGACTTTACCCGCCTCTCCGAACAGTACGATCCCCAGGTCATGGTGGGCATCCTGAACGAGTACTTTTCCGCGATGGTGGACCTGGCCGAGATCCATGGGGGCACGGTGAACAAGTTCGGCGGCGACTCGACCCTGGTCATCTTTGGTGCGCCGGTCCATTGTAAGGACCACGCCGACCGGGCCCTGCAGACGGCCCTGGGTATGCGCCGTCGCCTGGCCCAGTTGAACGCGGAGCGGCTGACCCGGGGGGAGGTGCCGATTCGTATGGGGATCGGTATCAACACCGGCGAGGTGGTCGCCGGAACGGTCGGCTCGGCCGACCGCATGGAGTATACCGTCATCGGGGACGCCGTCAACCTGAGCGCGCGGGTTCAGGGCCTGAACAAAGAGTTCCCCGAGTATGACATCCTGATCAGTGAGTACACCCTGGAGCACCTGCAGCACCCGGACCGGTATATCATCCACAACCTCGGCCCGATGGCGTTGAAGGGCAAGAGTGAGCCGGTGCGCATCTTTGCCGTGGAGGGCGCGGTGGAGCCAAAAGATGGAGATGGAACGGAACCTGAACCGGCAGCGTGAGCAGCGCGATACCCTGCTCTGGCTTTTGCTGGCCCTGATCTGCCTGCTCCTGGCGATCCTGGGGGTCATTGGGGCGGTCCGGTTGGCCTTTTCCGGCCTTGGCCCTGGTGGCGAGGGCAGTTTGCGCTCCCTCCTGCTGGCCGACTATAGCCCCGACCCCTACGGGGGCGGCCTGGCCCCGCTGGCCCCGGAGATTCTGGACGACCTGGGCCTGCCTACCCGCACGCCGACTCCCACGCCCACCCCCACGCCCACCCCCACGCCGACTCCCACGCCGACCCCCGCGCCCCCGCCTACCCGAACGCCCCGGCCCTCTCCTACCCCGACCGGGACGCCTACCTCTACCCCCCTTCCGACCGGGGCTCCGACCGTGCCCCCGCCGACGGGCCTGCCTACCGTTCCTCCCACGGACACTGTGCCGCCCATGGCCAGCCCCTCGCCGCGCCCGACGCAGACGGCGGGCCCTCCGCCCCCCCCCAACCCCCCCCC
>FWPU01002719.1_pt1 | contig 47344 bp, 46 predicted proteins | sample 2228361 | NCBI WGS metagenome assembly FWPU01 (sample SAMEA103939777, study PRJEB20133) | metagenome
AGACCAGTTTTAGGAAAATGGGAAGCGAGTGGAGGCAGTTTTTATAGTGACGTCGGGAGAGATTTTATTTTAAAAGATGGCACAAAAGTTGTAAAAAATGTCTGGGTTGCACCAGAAGAAGAGGGCGAATATAAGATAATTTTCAGGGCAGTATCAAACGGGGTTGAAAGTGAGGAAGAAAAAATAGTAACGGTTAAAGTAGGCCGTTTAGTCCATGGAAGGTGGAAGATTATAGGTACTACCTTAAATAGATTAAGAGGTTGGATGCCATGTGCGGTCTCATTAGATGATTATAATATTTTAATTGCTGGCGGAGATTTTATCAATCCTAAGAGTTCAGAAATATTTAATATCAAAGATGGAACATCACGGCTAACTAGTCCTTTAAATAAGGTGAACCAAGAATGCAATACTATAAGTTTGCCTAACGGTGATGTGTTTTTGGTTGGTAGACCTTTCGAGGATTTCCCTTATAATACCTACTATGCAGAAATTTACAATCCCATAATAGAAAAATTTGAGTTAATTACTTCACTAAATATTTCCTCTGGTCATGTAATGTTGTATTTACTTTCAGATGGAACAGTGCTAATTGTTGGGTCGGAAATTATCATGAAGTATTATCCGGACATCAAAAAAATTGAAACAGTTTATAATATTGTTCCACCTGCAGAAAAAAGTATCTTAATGAAAGATGGAAGGGTTTTACTTTTTGATAGCGATAATAATGTAAGGATATTAGAACTTGAAACAAAATTTATTAAAGAAGTCTCAAAAAAGCTGAATATTCCAAGGCGTGAATTTCTTTTAACTAATTTACAAGACGGCAAAGTGCTCATTGTGGGTGGTTTTGATGGTGAGAATACAATTACTAAAAAAGCGGAATTATTTGATCCTATAAATGAGACTTTTGAAATCGTTGGAGAAACTAATTATGAATACCCTTATCCTTTAAACGAGCCGATTGCAGGAATACCATTAACATCGTCGATCTCATCGTTAAAATCTGGGAACATCTTAATTACAGGGATATCCGGTTGTGAAATTTATGATCCTTTGTTGCGAAGTTTTTCTTCTGTTGGATTTTTGGGTGCAGCAACAGAAGGCTATCAGAAAGTTTTAACAAAAAGTGGGGTAGTTTTTGTTGTAGGTGGAGCAGATATACTAATGGATGTATCCTCAAAATCCAACATCCTCATGTATGTTGAGTAAGTATTCATACAGCAGAATTTCCATGGTGCTTGACAGCAGGGGCTATCCGCATATTGCATCAATAAGTGCCACAGCACCATTTCTCTTTCCATATACTAACGGAGAATATCTGGTTTATTCTTACTGGGATGGAGCGCAGTGGGTTCACAAGGATGTGGATTTTGTATCAACAGAGTATGGAGGGGCGTTTGGGAGCAACACATCAATTGCCCTTGGGGATGATGGGTATCCAAGAATAGCTTATGTAGCAAGACCGACAAAGGACTTGCCGGCGATAAGCCCCCAATTTCTGGACAAACATAATTATTCGTTAACCAGGATAAAATCTAAAAAATTGCTTGATTTGTATCTCATTTAAATTATAATTTAAACGAGCAGGAGGTTTGAATTGGCAAGAAGATGTGAAATATGCGGAAAGGGTCCCTCTTCAGGTAATACGGTGAGCCATGCAAACAACAAGCGAAGAAGAAAATGGAGCCCCAACCTGAAGGTAATCAGAATAAAGGAAGGCAGCGAGGTTAGAAGGGTTAAGGTCTGCACCCAGTGCATTAAGTCAGGCAGGATAGTGAAGGCAGCATAACTAACCCCGCACCCTCTCTACCGAATAAACACCGTCAACCTTTTCTATTGCCTTGACGAGATTATTTAATTGTGTCTGTCCACTTACCTCAACATAAAATGTTCCGATTGCCCTGTTGTTGTTTGCTGTTCTCACATCTGCCTTTTGGATATTTATATCCTGAGATGAGATTGTCTGGCTGATAGCTGCAAGCATACCTGGCCTGTCTACTGATATAACCTTCAGCATGACAGAGTAAAGAGCTGTTTTGTCCGTATTCCATTCAACATCTACCCTTCTTTCCGGATCAAGTTCGTGGACGCGAGGACATTCCTGGCTGTGAATGGTGACTCCTCTCCCGCGCGTGATAAATCCGATTACCGGTTCTGTAGGAATGGGCATACAGCACTTCGCAAATCTAACGAAGACATCGTTGATGCCCTTTACCTGAATCCCTTCCGGGGAGCGTTTTATAGCGCTCCTGAAGAGTTTTTCAATTATACCCTCTTTCTCCACTGTTTTTTCAGTGAAGGCCTCCTTTGGCAGGAGTTTTTTCAACACCTGTTGAACCCTGATTTTGCCGTATGCAATGGCAGAGTAGAATTTACTGAGGTCTGGATAATTAAATTCAGAAGCAACCCTCCGTATCTCGGACTCTTTATGATATTTCCCAAATTGACTGCCAAATTTTGATAACTCCTTCTGGAGGATTTCAAAGCCCACTGCCTGACTTCTTTCTCTTTCCTGTCTCTTCAGGTATTCACGAATTTTTGTCTTTGACCTTGATGTTTTTACAAATTTGAGCCAGTCCTTGCTTGGGAAATTTTTCTGTGATGTAATTATTTCTACTGTATCACCGCTCTTTAATTGATACCTTAACGGGACAATTTTACCGTTGACCTTTGCCCCAGCACAGTGATGTCCGATATCAGTATGGATGCTGTAAGCAAAATCAACCGGGGTTGCACCCTTTGGCAGAACCTTTACATCGCCCTTCGGAGTAAATACATATACCTCATCAGGGAAGAGTTCTACCTTCATGCTTTCAAGAAATTCTGCGGGGTCATCAAGCTCTCTCTGCCATTCAATCAACTGCCTCAACCAGGCGAAGTTCTCAATATCAGTGCTCTTTATTTTTCCGCTCTCCTTGTAACTCCAGTGTGCTGCGATTCCCTCCTCAGCAATTATATGCATCTCTTTTGTCCTTATCTGGATCTCCATCTTTTCCCGTCTTGGACCAATCACCGTTGTATGCAATGATTGATACTGGTTTGGCTTTGGCATTGCTATATAATCCTTAAACCTGCCGGGGATGGGCTTCCAGTTTGAATGGATAACACCCAGTGCCTGATAGCACTCCATTACTGAATTGACGATGATTCGGAACCCAACGATATCAAAAATTTCTTCAAAGGGCAATTCTTCCCGCTCCATTTTTGTATAAATGCTGTAGATATTTTTGACCCTTCCGGTAACTGTAGCATTCAGATTGTTTATCTTCAGCATTTCCTCAAGTTTCTTAATTACCTCTTCAAGATATTTTTCTCGCTCCTTTTTTGTCTTCGAGAGTTTCTTTGCAATTAAAAGGTACTTATCAGGTTTTAGAAATCTGAATGCGAGGTCTTCAAGTTCTGACTTGAGCCAGTAAATTCCAAGACGGTGAGAGATGGGAGCATATATTTCTAAGGTTTCCTTTGCAATATCCTTCTGTTTCTCTTCCTCAAGAAAGCCAAGTGTCCTCATATTGTGGAGGCGGTCAGCAAGTTTTATTACAATCACACGAATATCTTTTGACATTGCAATAATCATTTTCCGAAAATTTTCTGCCTGCTCCTCTTTTTCTGACAAAAAGGATAACTGACTTACCTTGGTTACACCATCCACAAGTTCAGTAATTTCTTTACCAAAGTGTTTTTCTATCTCCTCCAGCGTTGTCCAGGTGTCTTCAATGGTGTCATGGAGGAGTCCGGTAACTAAGCTTGGAACATCCATTTTTAAATCAGCAATAATATTTGTAACCTCAATAGGATGGTTTAGATATGGTTCACCGGAGCGTCTGACCTGCCCTTGATGCACCTTGGCGGAAAAAACATATGCCTTTTTTATTAGATCAATATCTGCAGATGGGTTGTAATTATAGACCTTCTCAAGTATTTCGTTAAGACGAGTCATAATTAACTAAGGACCCATTCTCGTGACCATTAATAGGTGCGACAAAAACTATTTTGAGAAATTTTTTTCTGCTTCGTTAATCGGCTGAATCTTCCCCGCGGCTATTTCCCTGAGGGCAACTACAATTTCTTTGTTTTTATCCTTATTTTCAATAAGTGGTTTTGACCCCTCCAGCAGTTGCTTTGTTCTTTTTATTGTAAGATACACGAGTTTAAATCTATTTGGAACCTTTTCCCAGCAATCTTCAATTGTAATCCTTGCCATTTTTAACTCCTTTATTATTAATAATAATAATTTTAAACCGGATTGTCAATAGAATATTCAGGTTATTTTTGATTTATGTAAGTTGTAATCGCGTATAATTTATTGCTGACTCTGTTTTAAACCCGCTGAACTGGTGATTTAAAAGTTCCTTCACAAATAGATGGTTGAGCATATGTCCACTCTTTTCAGCAACAACCCTGCCCGTAATATAAGCGCCTGAAAGAGCAAAATCGCCTATGAGGTCAAGAATCTTATGACGGACGAATTCGTCCCTGAATCGCAGGCCGCCCTCGTTTATAATCCCGAATTCGCCCACAACGATTGCATTCTCAAGTCCACCGCCCTTTGCCAGTTGCATCTCTTTAAGTTTGTTTACCTCTTCTAAAAATCCAAAGGTTCTTGCAGGAGCAATTTCATTAAGGAAAATTTCTGGCGTCAATTCTATTTTTAGACGCTGGTGCCCCACAGCAGGATTTGTAAAATCTATAGTGTAATCAATCTTAAGGGTCTCTGAAGGAACAAGGGAAATCCTGCGGCCATCATCACGGGATGATACAATTTCATTTACCGCTATATATTTTCTGGGAATATCAAATGTTAAAATACCCGCCTCTCTAATTCCCTCTGCAAAATCCTGTGCGCTTCCATCCATTGCAGGCACCTCAGGACCTTTTACCTCAATCAGAGCGTTATCAATCTCCATGCCGTTCAAGGCCGCAAGCACATGCTCCACAGTCCATATTGATGTGCCATTAACCCCCAGGACGGTTGCGAATCTTGAATCCACAACATTTTCTATATTTGCAGGTATTAAGTCCGAGTCAATGTCTATTCTTTTGAAGAGTATACCATGGTTTTGTTTCGCTGGGTGAATCCACATGCTTACATCCTCCCCGGTATGGAGCCCTCTTCCCTTAAAATGTATGCTTTTTTTAATTGTCTTCTGTAATTGCATAATAAATCCTTATCTGGATATTGCAATTTTTATGCCAATTTATTTAATAAAAAAACTCTTTTAAAAATAATGAATTACAGATTGCTCTGGCACCATCTCCATACGAAATCACAGATAAGAATATCACACCGTGATGAAAACATCACACTTTGTTACAACTGGAAAAGTTAAGATACATATGCCACATTAGGGATTAATGGATCACTACTGTACTGTCCGCTAAAAATAGAGGGAGTTGTGGCTCTATAATGATACTAATGATTCAAATTGATGTCTCGGACAAATGATGTAGCAACTGATTTTAGATTATGTTAAAATGTGTCATGGCTTGGACATTCTTGTTTTTATTTGTTTTGTGGTTCAGGCCTTTTTAAAATTTTTGCTGGAGAGGCATGAAAATGGATATAATGAAATTAAGTGCTACAGAAAGGGATAATATTATAAAATGGCAGGGAGAGAATGGATTTTACGAGGTTTATTATATTAAATTCAATCACCTCTCAACGCACACTGCCTGCTGGATCAGATACACCCTCCTGTCACCAGTGAGGGGCGAGAGCGTTGCTGAACTCTGGGCAATATTCTTTGATTCTAAAAATCCCTCAGAAAATCTTGCCTTTAAAGAGAGCCATCCAGTAGCAGAGGCAGAGTATTCAAAAGAAAGATTTTATTTCAGAATTAAGGATGCAGTAATATCTCACGACTCTGCAAGGGGGAGAATAAAAAAAGGCGATAATTTTATTATATGGGATTTGCATTATGAGCCAAATCTCAAGACATTTTATCATTACCCAAATGCCTATATGTATAAATTTAAACTTCCCAGAACTAAGGTGCTCTCGCCGAATTTTACCATAAAAATAAATGGAATGGTTGAGGTAAATGGCAGAAAATTACTATGCAATAATGAGCCCGGGCAGCAGACGCATATATGGGGCACAAAGCACGCTGAGAGATGGGTGTGGGCGAATTGCAATTCATTTAGCAATCAGGAAGGGATCTTTGAGGGACTTTCTGGGGAGATAAGGGTGGGGAAATTTTTGACTCCGCCCCTCACACCACTATATGTTTGCTATCAGGGCAGGGAGTATTATATGAATGGATTATTGAGGGCATATAAAAATTTCAGTTTAACCCAATTGCCATCCTGGAAATTTACTGGAATTTCTGGTGAATACAGTTTTGAAGGAGAGGCATGGGCTGATATAGAAAATTTTGTCGGCGTGGCATATACAGACCCGGACGGAGAAAAATTATGGTGTTATAATACAAAGGTAGCGAATATGAAAATAAATGTATATATGGGGGCACGGCAGGTTGATGAATTAAAGGCAGATGGAACTGCTGCGCTGGAGTTCGTGTCAAGAGAGAGGGACGGGAGAATCCCGATTCTGATATGAAGGTGAGCATAGTTAAGTGTGCTGACTATTCCCATGATAATTTGATTGACTCTCTTCAAAAATGCCTTGCACCATTTGGTGGGATTCAAAGTTTTATTAAGAGAAACGAGAGGATACTTTTAAAGCCGAACCTTCTCTTTCCATCCCGGAGGGAGATGGCAGTGAACACAGACCCTGCCTTTGTTTGCGCAGTGGCTGAGATGGTGCTATCTATGGGGGCAAAGCCAGTAATCGGTGACAGCCCAGCCTTTGGCACAACCAGGCAGGTGGCGGAAAAATGCGGATTGATAGATTTTGCAAAAAGAATGGGTCTTAAAATTGTAGAATTCAATCGCCCTGTCTCCGTTGCCCTTAAAAACGGTCTCTTTATGAAGCGACTCACTATTGACAGGGCTGTTCTTGAGGCGGATGTGGTTCTCAATCTTCCAAAGCTCAAGACCCACCAGCAACTCGGGTTTACCGGAGCAATAAAAAACACCTTTGGCTGCGTGACCGGAAAGAGAAAGACATTGATGCACTTGAGATTCAGTGGAAGGGAGGTGGACTTTGGCAGGATGCTCATTGACATCCATAATTATGTAAAGCCAGCCCTCAATATTATTGACGGGATTATTGCCATGGAGGGGAGCGGTCCGAGAAAGGGGACGCCAAGAAATTCAGGAGTAATACTTGCCTCTGACAACGGCCTTGCTGTGGACAGAGTGATTAAAGAGATAATAAATATTCCATTCTATCCTCACTTTTTAAGGGCTGCTGATGAACTCGGGTTGAAGCCGAAGACCCTCAGGGAGATTGATATTGTTGGAGAGGATATAGAGAAACTCAAAATCAATAATTTTGTCTTTCCTGTCCTTTATCCAGTTGGTTTCAGCCCATTGAGAATTGCTAAGAGCGTTCTCAAAGATATGCTAACCAGGATCGGGTTTGGGATGCATCTTTTCTTTTAAAAACCTCCCGATATCTTTATCCCTTTTGCCTATATGATTGATGAGCCAATCACAGACCATTTTTTCCACCATTTTCATCAAAAATATGGTCGCGCCCTCGCGCTCAAATTTTTTCTTCAAAACCTCATAGGACTGGGTAAACAGCTTATGTTCTATCTTATGGGGTGAATATCCAGGATATTTATATTTCATCATATAATCTTCTTCTGTTCTGAAATGACTGACCACATACTCACCCAGAAATTTAAAGATCATGTTTAACTCAGTATTCCTGCCATTTTTGATTCCATCCAATAGCAGATTTACTCTTCTGAAGAGTTCCTTGTGTTGACCGTCTATTACAGGACTACCTGTTGAAATGTCTTCTGTCCATTCAAATGTCATAGGTTCTCAGAAAACTATTTCGTTTTTATCTCCTTAATGTATAGTCCCAGCGCCTTATCAGCCTTTTTTATATGATTGATGAACCAATCGACAACAATTCTATTTGTGGCAATAACAATATGAGGACCCGGCCCATCTTTTTGAAACAGCTTTTTTAGTTCATAAAAATTTGCTGAAAATATCTGATGCTCTGATATATGGTGAGGCGCCTGAGGATAGTTATGTTTAGCCATCATACTCTCCTCCTCCGTAAAATGAAAGACTATGTAATTGTCAAGAAACTGCAGGGTGTTCTTGACCTCTGCCTTTCCCATACCAATTAAGCAGGCATTAAGGAGGTCGTTTATCTTCATTAAATAGCTCTTTATGTTGATTGTCTATTATCTCTGAGCCTGTCGTTAAATCATCAGTCCATTCTATTGCCATATTCTACCTCCATATTATTCAGTTTCATGTATCTATTAATAAAAAGGTAAACAGGATACCCAGATAAAGGACAGAGTATAAAAACATGTCAATCTTAAGGTTCTTTTTTAATATGAAGGTGAAGAAATAGATCACAAGGAACATCCCTCCTCCGAAAAGGGCAGATAATAGATACCTCCATCCGCTCACCTCTGCGAGGTATGGGATAATGCTTGCAATGAGAAGCAGGGAAATATAAATAAGGAGGCGAAAATTTATGCTATTCGCTGAATGGGTGAGCGTGAGAACCGGTATATTTGCACGGCTGTAGTCCCCTTTATATCTTAAAGCAAGTGCCCAGAAGTGCGGTGGCTGCCAGAAGAACATAATAAGAAAGAGGAAGAGAGAAGGTATATTGAATGTTCCAGTTATAGATGTCCAGCCAATCACCGGTGGCAGTGCACCAGCAATTCCACCAATCTCTGTTGCCAGCGGTGTCCTTCTCTTTAGAATAACAGTGTAGAGGAATGAATAGATAAAGGCAGAGATTGTAACAAGGATAGCTGATAGTGTGTTCACAAAGATGAAGAATATGGAGAGGGAGAGGGCGAGGAGAATTATGCCAAATAAGAGTGCCATTTCAGGTCTCACCCTGCCTGACGGAATTGGTCTATTTTTTGTCCTCTCCATCAATCCATCAATATCCCTGTCATAATAATTGTTCAATGTGATTGCACCTGCTGAGGCGAGCCAGAGTCCAAGGAGTCCCCAGAGGAACAACGGAAGATTACCTCCCCCTGTATAGTTCTGAGCGAGAAACATCCCGGTGAAGCCAGTGAGCATAACAAGGAGTGTGATGCCCGGAGAGGTTAACTTTATGTAATTCAGGACAGCAGAGATTATTTGCCTTCCTGACATTACTCAGCACCTTCAGGGACTGGCTTGATATTCTTCACAGGTCTCCCATATTCATAGGGACCTGCAGTAATTATTGGTATTTTCTCAAAATTATAAGATGGGACAGGGGATGGCAGGGTCCATTCCAGTGATTTTGCATCCCATGGATTTGAGGTGGCTTTCTCTCCTGCATAAGCACAATGGATTATGTTATAAAGATTCAGTAGAAAACCCGAGATAAGAATATATCCGCCGATAACAGTGATGCGCATAATTCCTGTAAACTCAGGAGGATAACTCCAGTATCTTCTCGGTAATCCATCCAGTCCTGCCTTGAACAGAGGAAGGAAAGCCAGAACTGAGCCGGCAAGTATTATCCAGAAGGCAAGTTTTGCAATTGTTTCATTGTACATTCTTCCGGTAAATTTTGGGAACCAGAAATAGATTCCAGCAAAGGCGAGGAGTGTCATGGACATTGAGAGGACGGTGTGGAAGTGTGCGACGACCCAGTATGTATCGTGGACATGTATATCAATTGTAATCAATCCGTTTGCCACACCGGTGAGTCCACCTATAACAAAGAGAATGATGAAACCGACTGCATAGACCATTGGTGTCCTGAACTCAATTGAACCCTTATACATTGTTGCGAGCCAGTTGAAGACCTTGATTCCAGTGGGCACGCCAATCAGTATAGTTAAGATTGACTGGGCAATTCTTGCCCAATCAGCAACGCCCTTTGTGAAGAGATGATGTATCCATACATCAAAACCTAAAAATGTTATAACCATTATGGCTATCACCATGCTTGTATAGCCGAATATCTTTTTCCTTGAGAATGTAGATATAATTTCAGAGGCAATTCCGAATGCAGGGAGGGCTATTACATAAACAGCAGGGTGAGCATAGAACCAGAAGAGATGCTGGTATAATATTGGTGAGCCACCCATTTGAGGGTTGTAGAAATTCGTCCCGATGTATCTGTCCAGGAGCAATAGGGTAACAGCGCCTGCCAGGACCGGAATCCCAAACAATTGAATTATGAATGCCCCAAATATCCCCCACACAGCGAGATTGAGCCGACCCCAGGTCATTCCGGGGGCTCGCATTGTTATTATCGTTGTTATAAAATTCACTGCACTTGCGAGGGATGATATGCCAAGGAGGTGAACAGCAAAGACATAGAGGGCAGTATTTGCATCAGTCATAATAGAATAGGGAGGATAGCCCGTCCAGCCAATATCCAGTCGTCCGGGCGTAAATAGTGCCAGAAGGGCGATGACTGTTGCTGCGAAGAATGTCCAGTAGCTCAGGGCATTGAGCCGAGGGAAGGCGACATCCCTTGCACCTATCATCAAAGGCACAAGGAGATTTGCAAAAAAGCCGGTATAAACGGGAATCATCCACCATAGAATCATGGCAGCGCCATGAATCGTAAAGGCGACATTATATAGTTTGGCATCAATTATATCTTTCTCTGGGGACCATTGTTCGGTCTTTATTATAAAGGCGAGAGCAAGTCCAAGAACAAAAACAGTCAAACTTGTAACTAAATACAGGACTGCAATCCTTTTGTGATCTGTTGTAAAGAGCCATTCTTTTAATTTGAAACTTTTTTTCTCCATAATTTTCCCTCCATTATTTTAATGTTTTGAGATAGTATGTGATTGCATGGAGTTCATCCTCTGATATGTTGAAAGGTGGCATCACCTCAGGATAGCCCTTAACGATCTCTTTTTTAGGATTTGTAATTGAGTGTTCGATGTACTCGTAATCGGCGATTATTGTCCTTCCATCTTCAAGCAATGTCTTTCTACCATAAATGCCTTTGAATGTTGGTCCGATGGATTTTTCTCCGGTTATGCTGTGGCAACCTATACAGGCAAGTTCTTCCACAAGTTTTTTACCTCTCTCCGCCATGGAGATCTGAGCATCTGCGGTCATACCCTGCGATTCTATCCATTTCCTGAACTCACCTTCTTCCATTACAATTACCTTTGCTCGCATAAGTGAGTGTCTTGTTCCGCAGAATTCAGTGCAGAAAGCGTGATACTCGCCGATTCTGTCAGGGAGGAACCAGAAGTATGTCTTTCTGCCAGGGATTGCCTCCTCCTGAACCCTGAACGCTGGAATGAAGAATGCATGGAGTGTATCCTTACTCTTCAATGTGACCTTGATCGGCTGATTTAAAGGAACCCTCAACTCATTTAATGTCTTCACACCCTCAGGGTAGGTTATGTTCCATCCCCACATAAAGCCCTCTACAGTTATCTCATAGGCATTCTCTGGGACCTTACGATAATTGTTGAAGAGTGCCCAGGTCTCTACGCCGAGTAAGATTACAATTATCAGAGGAACAACAGTCCAGAGGAGTTCAAGCATTATGTTCCCCGGGATATAGGCGCCATCCTTCTTTTCATTCTTTCTCCTGAATCGTAAACTGAAATATATGAGGAGGAATGTTACAAGCGCCCATATAGCAATTGCGATATAGAGATAGAGATTAAAATGGGCATCCCATTTCTCTGATAGGTTTACTATTGCTCTTTCAGCAAAGGCAGGGGATGATGCAAGGAACAAGAAGGAGAGAACAAGGGTCGTATTTCTCATAACGCATCTCTTTCTGTAGAGGATTAAACTCAAGATACCAGTAATTGTTAACATAAATATACCAATGCTGCCGAAAAGAAAGGGAAGATTTAACATATAACTTTTTGTTTCAGAATCGTATTTATAGCAGGCGAGGGTAATTCTGCTTGAGAGTGGGATCTTTCCTATCTTTCCCTTTTTAGACTCAAGAATGGCAAGACGCATACTGAATGAATCAGGCATTGTTCCGAAGATGAACCTCGTGATTTGCATCTCCGGAGACAGGAAGATAAATACAGCAGGATGGACAAACATATTATCTTCGTTCTTGAAAAACCTGTACCCAACTGCCTCTGTGATTGCTTTAATATCATCCTCTTTTGCGGTTGCAAAGACCCACCTGTCAATATCGCTGTAATCCGTCCGCTCCTTTAAATCAGAATGGAAGTCCCAGGCATCATCTGGACTGTCCGCGCTGTTAAAACTCAGGACAAGGACATTGTAATCCTCACCTGCCTTGAACTCCTTAATCTCACTCAATGCTCTCGCGAGTCCTTCTCCGAGGAGAGGGCATATATTTGGACAGCCATAATAAATCAAGAGGAGAATGAGTGGGTTTTTGGTCAGTTCATTGAGGTGCATCTCCTTATTATTCTCGTCAATGATTTTTATATCCGGAACCCTCCTGCCGAGGAACCTGTCTTCGTCAATCTTCATACTCATGGGGTCAAAGTTTGATTCAGGGAAATTCATCCTCCCTTCACAGATATTAGCCCAGATTATTGAAATAAACAGAATTGTCATAACCCTATTCATAATTAAAACCCCCTTGAAGGCAATACATAGATTAATAAGAGGACAAGGAGCCATATACCATCAACAAAGTGCCAGTAGTAGCCACAGGACCTTACAATCATAATATTCTCCCTCAATAGACCCCTCATTGCGAGGATGAGGATGAATGCCTGCAAAATTATACCCACAAGGACATGGGAGCCATGAAATCCGGTGATTGTAAAGAAAAAGGTGCCGTAGGCATTGCTCATGGGAGTAAATCCTTCATTTATGAGTTTTGACCATTCATTTATCTGACCGAGAATGAATAAAGAACCCAGAAGACCAGTGAGCATGAGATATGATTTGAATCCACGAGGATTACCCCTTTCAAGATTGATTTCAGAAAGTTGCATTGTCAAACTTGATGTAAGAAGAATTACTGTGAGGACGAGGGCAAGACCAAGTGGTGGCACAGAGGATGGTGTGTCTGCCGGTGGCCATTCAGGTGCGGGCAGGATATTGTAGAGATAACTACTGAATAGTCCGCCGAAGAGCGCTGTTTCAGAGAGTATAAAGACAATCACAGCGAGGGTGCTAAGAGAGTGCTCGCTTCTTCTCTTGGATACCTCAGAGACCCAGCCGAAAAGACCTATAATAACTCCGGTAACCCCTGTGCCGCCGAGGATTAAGCCCGGGACTGGCAGTTTCCAGGAGAAGGCAGTGATAAATCCTATCATGCTCAACAGAACTGCCATACTTACAGTAAATGGCCAGATGCTCTGTTCAACCTCGTGCTTTCCCAGCCCTTCTTGGATGGACCTGTTCTCGTTCATATAACCACCTCCATGATAAAACAGGACTATTTTTATCCTCTTTAAATTTAAAAAATTTTAAAGGACAGGATTTATTTTTTGGATAGTTTTTCAAAGTTATACCTTTTCAAAAACCTCTCTGTTTGTTTTTTCAATTCAATCCAGACCGGATGAACTGTGCAGGCGTCAGAGAATTTGCAGGACCTTCTGTTAATAGCACATATATTCATTGCCATGCTTCCCTCTATTGCAACTATAACATCCATGAGTGAAATCTTTTTGGGGTTCTTTGCCAGTCCGAATCCGCCCTTTATTCCCCTGTATGACTTTACTATCCCTGTTCGGGATAGTTTCTGAAGAATCTTTGAGAGAAAGGGCCTTGGAATTTCCTTCGCTCTCGCTATTTCATCCACCATCTTAATGCTATCCCTGTTCTCCGAGAGATAGAGCACACTCCTGATGGCGTAATCGGTCTCCCTGGTTATCTGCATAATACAGGAGTAATTTTATCCTGTTTTAAAATTTTGTCAAGAGAAAAATGCAACACTAATAAAATTTTTTTCTTTGACTTAAAATTTATTTTATGTATAATTAAGACATGCTACCTGTTCTTCTTATTGCTGCACTTATTTCAGGCAGTGAGATGGTCAAGGAGAAGAGGTATATCCTTAAAGTCACTGAGAGCGAGGCGTATCTGGACATAACAGTGGACGACCCTGTAGTTGAGGGACAGGTCTTTGAGGTCTTTCGTCCGGAGATTGAGATGGTTCATCCCGTGACAAAAGAAAAAATAATAGGGGAACTTCCTGTTGGGTTTATTATAATAACAAGGAGGGGCACAAAATTTTCTACCGCAGTTTCAACTGAGGGAACACCTATCAGCGCTTTTAAGGAGGGTGACATAATTTACTTAAAGAGGGAACGAAAAGAGGATGAAAAATTAAAACCATTGTAGTTTTTGATTTTATTCTTTCAGGAGATTTTCCTTCAGGTATCAAAAACACTTTGACAGAGACATTTATAGAAGAATTAAAGAAGACGGGAAATTTTGAAATAACAGAAATTAGCAAAAGAGACGAATATCTTGCTAAATTTGGCACACAACTATCAGTTATGGTTGATGAAGAAAAGAGGAAAAATTTTGGCCGAGTTCTTGGTGTTAAGAAAATATTTGCAGGCACTCTGTGGCAGATTGATGACACAATACATATATCTTTACAGATTATTAATACTGAAACTGGTAAGACAGATGTTACAATGAAAATGAGATGTAAATGCACTCCTGAGGAACTTAATAGAATGGTGAGGGTTCTCGCAAGGCGTGTGGCAGGTCTGCCGGATGATTGGTCTCCGGAGAAAGAGGTCCCTCCCACTCCGGTTAAGAAGAGAGATAAATCTCTACAGGAGAAGGAGCCATATTCTATTAAATTGTTAAGATATGAGAAGGAGAAAAAGTCCATTGGTGGTGCCTGGGCATTATCGTTTTTGATCGGGTTTGGTACTGGAAATTTTTATGGAGGGAATCCCAAAGCAGGTCTTTTTTTTCTTGCTACTGAGTTTGCCGGTCTTGTTCTTATAGCGCAGTCAGATTTTTCCTCTATAGTACTCGGAACATTGACCTTTGTGGTTTTTCGTCAGATGGACTGGATATATGCAATTTATGGGACAAGCAAATATAATGAAGAATTAATGAAGAAGATTATGATATCCCGGAATAATTATTATCCCTATGTTTCCCTTGCCGGTAATACGCCTGTGTATGGATTTGGCTTGAGATTTTGAAAAAGCAGGAGTATTGCAGGGTTGCCACAGCATAAGACAATCACCTATTGCACTATTGCAACACCAGAGGAATTAGATTCCTGAAAATTTAAATAAAATCATTCAGTTCTGTCATTATTAAGATGGCACAATTCTTGCATAATTTTTAAAGAAGAAAAAGATTTATATGAGGAGGTAAAATATGCTAAGAGTTATATCTTCATTGATAATTGTAGGAACAGTATTGGGATCCACGCCGGTTTTCTCTGCAGAGGTGCCTGAGGTGGCAAAGGTGTGCAGTGGATGTCATTCCTTTGAGAAGGATGGTGCCAAGAAGACAGGACCCAATCTGTTTGGAATCTATGGTAAGGATGCGACCATAGCAGGTGGTGGCTGGAAGTGGGACGATGAGACCCTTGACAAGTTCCTTGAGGACCCTGTTGCAGGAGTAAAGGCATTGAGCGGGAAAGAGGATGCAAAGAGCAAAATGACAATTCCCAAAATAAAGGATAAGGAGAAGAGAAAGGCAATAATTGAGTTTCTAAAATCCCTGAAAGAATGATTATGAGAATATGGATTATAATAAAAATCCATTTCTTTTTAACAATCCTATTAGTAGTAACGCCTTCCAGTATTAACTCAGGGGAACTTTCTGATAAATTTGATGGGAAAAATTATATAAAAAGTTCTGTATGTGGTGGATGTCATACGAAAATTTATGAGGCATGGAAGAGGTCTCTTCATGCTAACTCTGCCAGAGACCCTATTTTTCAAACCGCGATTTTGCAATCATTAAGTATTGCGCCATTGAAGGAGGTTTCAAAGTGCTTTTCCTGCCATGTGCCTGCAGTAAAGAAAATAGAGGGAATTGACTTTATGTCAGAGGATGTCCTTGAGGGTGTTACCTGTGACTACTGCCATTCCACTTCAGGAATAGAGAAAGGAAGAACTCCATCATTGAGGTCCTCACCAGGCATTATTAAATACGGACCATATAGTGGGCTTGAATCACCTGTTCACAAAACACAGGAGAATCCTCTTTTCAGACAATCAGAGTTCTGTATGGGATGTCATGAATACTGGAATAAGAATATTGGCATCCTTACCACTTATTCGGAATGGAAGGCGAGTAAATACAGTTCTGAAGGAATCCAGTGCCAGAACTGCCATATGCCCTATGTTGAAGGAGAGATTGTTGACCCCTCTGTAAAGAAATCATTAAAAAAAATAAATCTTCATGAGCCCCCTGGTGGCAGGTCTATAGAACAACTCAAGAAGGCAGCAGAGGTTAAGATTATATCAAAAAGAGTGCAGGATGGCAAATGGGATGTTGAGGTTCGGGTGATTAATTCCGGCGCGGGTCACAAATTGCCAACCGGACTACCTTCAAGATACCTTCTTTTGGAATTCAGTGCTGAAACCGAGGGAGGAAAGAGAATTTATACAGATAATTATAAATTTATGAAACTTATGGGAGATGCACAGGGAAAACCCCTTTACCGTGATTATGAGATTATGCTTAAGAGCGAAAGGATTCTGAGTGATAATCGCCTTTCTCCCGGTGAAGCACAAACAGTTGTCTTCAGTTTTATTGCACCTGAGGATGGCGTCCATGTGAATGCAAAATTACTTTATGTATATGAGCCCTATGTGATTACTCGGGAATTGATGAATGTGGAAATTGGCAGTGTTAAAGAAAAACTCAGGTAATTTATCTCTCGTAATTATACTTTCTTTACTTGTCTGGACTGGCTGTGGTGGAGAGTCCCAGCCAATTGAATTTTCGCACAAGAAACACAGTGAGCAAGGGATTGAATGCATAACCTGCCACCAGTTTTACGAAGAGATGGCGAACTCAGGCAACCCCACTGTTGATGTTTGTGCTAACTGTCATAGTGTGCCAATCGCTAATAGTCCTGAGGAGAGAAAATTGATAGAAGAGTATATATCCAGTGGGAGGGAAATACCTTGGAAAAGAATTTATTCCGTCCCGGCGCATGTCTATTATCCACATTTCCGTCATGTTGTAATGGCTGAGATTAAATGTGAGCATTGCCATGGTAATATCGCTGAACAGAATAAACCGCTTAAGAAACCCTTAAAGAGAATCAGAATGTATTTCTGTATAAATTGTCACCAAAAGAGAGATATTTCAAATGATTGTATCACCTGTCATAAATAATATGGAGCGAAAAGAATGGCAAGAAAATTTACAAGAAGGGAAATAGTAAAGATTTTAGGTGGCGGAGGTGTTCTTCTCTTCTCCGGTGCCTGCACAAAGGTGCGGCGTATGATTCAGGACGAACTTGATTACCTCACAGAGCACACGCTTGCTATGGAGCGACTGACGGGTGAAAGGGAAGATGGCGCTTTATGGATGAACAGAGAAGAGCAATTTATAAATACTACTTGCATGATGTGTGATTCAAGGTGCGGGCTTGTGGCAAGGACCATAAACTCCAATCTTGTCTTTGTGAAGGGCAACCCTGACCATCCTGTTAATCTTGGTGGAATATGCCCCCTGGGGATTGCCGGGCTTCAATACCAATACAGTCCTGACAGAATTATCAATCCACTTCAAAGGCAGGGTGAAAGGGGTGGAGGCGTCTGGGAAAATATAGGTATACGAAAAGCCATTGATATTGTTGACGGCATTTTAAAACAGATCTCAGGAGCAGGGAACTCAATAGTATTTATCTCTGACGAGCATGATACAGCAAGAAGCATAGCCATCAAATACTTTATGAAAAATTTTAACTCATACAGAATCATATCTTCAAATTACGATAAGAATCTCCGTTACAGCATAAAAAAACTGTTAAATGTCGATTCAAAGCCCATCTATGACATTGAGAATAGCGATTATATTCTATCCTTCGGATGTGATTTCCTCTCCTACGCAGATAATTTTATGTATTATCAGAGTGCCTATTCGCGATTCCGATCAAATCCAGATGGCAGGGGGCGTCATGTTCAGATTGACTCGCATCTCTCCCTCACTGCCGGAAAGAGCGATTGGTGGATTCCGATAAATCCCGGGACAGAGCACATCTTCTCTCAGGGCATTGCCTATGTCCTTATCAGAGAGAGACTATACAATTCAAATTTTACTGGTGAATTCTTTAAGGACTTTAACTCCTTTGCACCTGAGATACTTAAAACTACAGAACTTGAATATGTTTCAAAAAAGACAGGGGTGAGTACCTCAACTATAGTCCGTCTTGCTAAGGAGATCGCAATAGCCAGAAGACCGGTCGTCATCGCAGGACCTCAACTCTATTTCTCTGAGAATTCAGAGAAGAAATTGGAGATGGTATTATTACTCAATCTTCTTCTCGGAAGGTTTGAAACACCCGGTGGTATGCTTCTTGAGGACAACACAGTGAGCAAAGAGATAGAAGATTCCTTTTTAAAGAATTATGGGAAGAACATTGAATTTATTTCATATGAGTTTGTCTCTCGCAATTATGACTTTTTTAAGGATAAGGTCGTATTTATCACAGAAAATAATCCCTACAGGTTCTCAGGACTGAATCCTGGTTTTATCTCAGGTCTGAAAAAGGCGCGCTTTATATGCTACTGGGGGCAATATCATAATGATATCAGTGGATTGTCAGATATAATTATTCCGGACAAATCGTTCATTGAAAGGGATGACGTTTCCCTTGCCTCAAGAGGGTTCAAGTTTCCGGTTATCTCAGTGATTAAAAAGATAATCGACTCCAGTTATGAGACATTTGACCTGTCCCAGTTTGTTTTTCAAAGGGGATTGGGCGTCCACAGGAATGGCACTGACTGGAACGCATTTACCAGAGAAATCCAGGAGAGAATTTTCTCATTAAGGCGAGGGGAGGTCTTTATATCTGATAGAAGAAAGTCCATCGTTGACATACTTGAGGCGCAGGGATTCTGGTATCATCGTTACAAAAATAAAGATGAATTTCTAAAAGAACTGGGGAATAGAGGATCCTGGTGGGATCCATATTATAACTATGGAGAATATGGTTCTAAAATAAGAACGGATGACAGAAAGATAGACCTGTCAGGCGTTTTAAACTTTGAACCGCCATCTGAAGAAGAGGAGAAGGATTATCCACTTCATTTAGTTCCCATCCTTAATTCTTACATTGGCATTGATGGCAGGGGTGCAAACATCCCGTGGATTTTAGAGTTGACCGGTATGAAAATGAACCAGAAATGGGAACTCTGGGCTGAAATCAATCCTGTTACAGGCAGTGAGTTTGGCATAAAAGATGGGGAAGTTGTCCGTCTGCGCTCTAAAAGTGGCCAACTTAATGTAAAGGTGAAGTTTTTTGAGGGCTGTATCCCAGGGTGTGTGAATATATCAGTTGGAGCAGGGAATGCTAACTTTGGGCGGTGGTCTAAGGAATATAATGGTTTTGTCTATTCTCTATTTGGAACCTCAGCAATCTTTGGCGAGGACTCCCCGCGTCTTTTCTCAACGAAAGTGAGGATTGAGAGATTATGAAAGAAAAAGAAATTAGACCCAGAGGCAAAAATGCTCTATGGCCTGTATGGCGATGGGCAATGGTGATTGACCTTGATAAATGCACCGGATGTGGTGCCTGTGTGATTTCATGCAAGGCAGAGAATAATATTCCCGTTGTGACAAAGGAACAGGCGCTCAAAGACAGGGAGATGGTCTGGATCCGCCTGATGCCTGTCTATGAGGGTAAGTTTCCAGATGTAAAAATGAAATATATCCCTGTTCCGTGCATGCATTGTGATGATCCACCATGTATAAGGGTATGCCCGGTGGAAGCAACATATTACAGCAAAGAGACAGGAATTGTGGGACAGATTTTTGGAAGGTGTATTGGTTGCAGGTATTGCACAGTTGGCTGTCCCTATACGGTAAGGGTATTTAACTGGACTAATTCTGATTTCCCTGGCGATTTTAAGAAATACCTGAACCCGGATGTTTTTAAAAGGCCCAGGGGCGTTGTTGAGAAGTGCACATTCTGCAGCCATCGTCTTCAGTTGGCAAAGGATAAGGCGAGAAAAGAAAAAAGGGAACTTATAGAAGAGGATTATGTGCCTGCCTGTGTGGAAAATTGCCCGGCAAAGGCAATGTATTTTGGAGACCTGAATAATCCAGATTCAGTTGTTTCAAAACTTGCAAGGGACCCTAGGGCATTCAGATTAATGGAGGACCTTGGCACAGAGCCCAAGGTTATATATTTGAGAGAGGGTGTATGATATGAAACCGGGCATTGAGGAGTTTGACAAAAAACTTAAAGATAAACTGGGACAGGAGGCAAAGCTTGTAGAGCCGCTGGTGAAATCAGGGGTTGGTTTTTATCTCACTGTTGGGGTTCTTCTCTCTTTTATTGCCTTGGCTTTTTATGCATATTTTACCCAGTTCCGTTATGGGCTTGGTGTTACAGGAATGAACAGACCCATGTACTGGGGCATTTACATAGTGAACTTCATCTTCTTTATCGGAATAAGCCACGCAGGAACCCTGATCTCTGCCATTCTGAGGGTCTCACAGGCAGAATGGCGGAGACCAATCACACGTTCTGCAGAGGTAATTACAGTTATGGTAATTGCCTTTGGCGCTATAAATATTATCATTGACCTTGGAAGGCCGGACAGGGTTCTGAATATCCTTACTCACGGAAGGTTTCAATCGCCTCTTCTCTGGGATGTGGTGAGTTTGAGTACTTATCTTACTGCAAGCAGTATCTACCTTTTTATTCCGATGATTCCTGATATAGCAATTCTTAGAGATATTTTACCGGAAAGGATGAGATTTAGAAGGACCCTTTATAGAATTTTAAGCCTTGGCTATCAGGGGACAGAAAGACAAAAACATATCCTTGAGAAAATCATTAGCATTCTTGCTGTTATTGTTATACCAATTGCTGTATCTGTCCATACAGTAATAGCATGGATATTCGGAATGACCATTCAGCCAATGTGGCACAGCACAATATTCGGGCCCTATTTTGTTGTCGGAGCCATATACTCAGGCATTGCTGCGATAATGCTTGCAATGAGCATAATAAGAAAGGTCTATCACCTTGAGAACTATCTCAAGCCCGTTCATTATGATAATCTCGGTAAACTTCTTGTTGCAATGACTTGCATCTGGTTTTATTTCACCTTTGCAGAATACCTTACTGCCTTTTATGGTAAAGAGCCTCAAGAGATGGATGTTTTCTGGACAAAAATCAATGGAGAACATATGCTTCCCTTCTGGACAATGTTTCTGACCTGTTTTGTTATTCCCTTTATAATTCTTTCAAGAAAAAAGACAAGAACCATCACTGGCATTAACATTGCATCAGTATCCATCCTCATAGGTATGTGGCTGGAGAGATATATCATTATAGTCCCAACGCTTTCAAAGCCCAGGATGCCCATACCGAGTGGAGTTTATTTTCCAACATGGGTGGAATGGTCAATTTTTCTTGGCGTCCTGAGCGGTTTTCTCTTGGTTTACATTATGTTTACAAAGTTGTTTCCTATAATTTCAATCTGGGAGATAAAAGAAGGTAAAGAGCTCTCTATAGAAGAAGTAGAGACAAGAGTGAAGTCGTACCTCCCTGATGAGGTGAATTGATGAAAAGGACCAAGCATAGAATAATTGCTGTTTTTATTTTCACACTGTTATTGTCAGTAATGAGTTTCGCATCGGAAATTGTTTTTGACCTGCCAGAAGACCCGATGGAAGGGTTATCTGTATTCATAGAAAAGGGATGTATAGAGTGTCATTCATTAAAGCCAGGAGAGGTATCCTTTGGTCCTGATCTAAGGAATGCGTTAAAAGAAAATGATGTCTTTCAGATTTATGGCAAGATGTGGAGTCATTCTCTTCAGATGTTCAGATATATGGATGAAGAGAAGATTGCGCATCCTCGCTTTGTTGAGAAGGAATTAAAATCACTGTTGGATTTTTTATATGTCCTTAATTTTTTAAGTGCAAAGGGAGAGGCAGAAAAAGGCAAAAGGTTCTTTTTAAATAATGTATGTTCCAATTGTCATAGTATTGGAATATATGGCAATAAGAAGGGATTACCTCTTGATGCCCTCAAGGATGGGATGTCTCCATCTGGGCTTGCCTCATTGCTTTGGAATCACGGTCCCAGAATGAGACATCAGGTATTCGAATTAAACATAAAATGGCCACTTCTCACAGGGTATGAACTCTCGGGGCTATCCGAGTTTCTGAGGAATTTTTCGCATTCTGAGGAAGGCAAAAGGACATTTTCTCTTATTGGGTCACCTGTGAAGGGACGGGAAATTTTTGCTAATTATAGATGTAGTTCCTGCCATTCTATAAAGAATTTCGATAATATAAAATACAAAAATGTTCTTGAGATTGCTGCTCTTATGTGGAATGCTGGTCCACGCATGTGGGGAACAATGGCTGAAAAGAAAATTACAATTCCAGAATTATCCCCGGAGGAATTTATAAACATCACCGCCTATCTCTATTTTATCGGTTATCCAGGGAAAAGGGGAAATAAAATCTCCGGTAAAAATATATTCGTAAGGAACTGTTCCCAATGCCATACATTAGGTCCAGGACCGTCATTAGATGAAATCAAGGGGAAATATAATGCCCTGGAATTTATGCTGACAATATGGAATCATACAGAGAACATGCATGAGATAGCAAAGGAAAAGGGTATCTCTTGGCCCAGATTCCTTGGTTATGAAATGAATGATCTGATTGAATTTATAACCCGGCCCTTTTAAGAATCCGGTAGATTGTTGACCTGTCAACCCCTGCCTCTCGTGCTGCAGCACTTATGTTTCCGTTGTGTTTTTGAACAAGTTGCCATATATATTTTCTGTCCATATTTTTCAGAAATTCCTTTCTACCAGATGTCCCATTGGATTGCAATGAGTTTTCTGAGCCCTCAAGAATAATATCGTCATCACTGATGGTATCACCGTCTGTAAGCATAACTGCCCTTTCAAGGGCATTTTTAAGTTCTCTCACATTGCCAGGGCAGGAGTAATTCTGTAATTTTAACAGCGCCGGCTCATCTAATTTCTTGATATATTTTCCATAAATTTTATTGAATCCCTTTATGAAGAAATCAGCAAGTGATGGGATGTCCTCTTTTCTCTCTCTTAAAGGAGGGATGTGGATATGAATGATGTTTAACCTGTAGTAAAGGTCTTCTCTGAATTCGCCTTTCTTTATCATAGATGGAATGTCCTTGTTCGTTGCGCTTATGATGCGGAGATCAAGGGATATTTCATCCAGATCGCCCACTCTCCTGAACCTCTTTTCCTCAATGACCCGGAGCAATTTTGATTGCAATGTCTTTGTTATATCACCGATCTCATCAATAAATAGCGTGCCCCTGTTTGCATATTCAATCAACCCTTGCCTGTTTTCCAGTGCTCCAGTAAATGCGCCCTTCTTATATCCAAAGAGCTCGCTTTCAGCAATGGATTCATTAATGGTATTTACATCAACTACCACGAATGAGTTATTTTTTCGCATACTCCGCTGGTGAATAAATTTAGCAACCATCTCCTTTCCTGTTCCACTCTCCCCGGTTATGAGAACATTGGCATCGGATTGGGCTGCCTTTAATGCGAGATTAACCACGCTTTCCATAGATATGCTTGAGTATATAACTTCACTAAAAAGGGTTGACCGGAAGGTTTCCTTTAGCCTGTTATATTCACTATAGATATTCCTTGTCTCAAGAGCCCTTTTAATGAGTTCAATAAACTGCTCTTTTGAAAAGGGCTTCTGGATATAATTGAAGGCACCGAGTTTTATTGCCTCCACTGCGGTCTCTATGGAAGCATAGGCAGTGAAGACGAGGATCTCTGTGTCAGGGGATAATGCTTTTGCTCGCTTAATAAGATTAAGTCCATCCATTTCAGGCATCCGCAGGTCGGTTATCAAGACATCTATATTCTTTGATTTTAGATATTCGAGGGCCTTGAGAGGTGAGGTTGTTGTCCACACCTCAAACTCAAAGGGTTCTAATACCATCCTGCAGGTCTCAAGCATATCCTCTTCATCATCAACAATCAGAATAGTATTTCTGTGCTTCATAATGTCCCACCTTCAAATCGCACAGCAGGAAGTTGAATGTAAAAAGTAGTGCCTTTCCCTTCTCTGCTCTCTACCCATATTTTGCCTCCCATTCCATGAATTATATTATATGCAATGCTCAGACCAAGGCCCGTTCCCTTTCCTGATTCTTTGGTTGTGAAAAAGGGGTCAAATATTCTATTCAGATGTTTAGATGGAATGCCACAGCCGTTGTCGGTGATAGAAATCAGGCAGAGATTATTTTCCTGCTGAAGATATTTAATCTCTATTCTTTTCTCCTCCGGTGTCATCTTAGATTCAAATGCGTCAACAGCATTAAAGAGGATAGATAGAAAGACCTGTTGGAGGTCATTGCGATTGCACCGGATAACAGGATAAAAGGAGTTTAAAAGAGACTCCAGTTTAATTCCCTTCTTTGATGCTATATTTTCTACAAATTCAGCCGCCTCCTTCAATACCTCATTGAGGGGCACATCAGTGATGTCACTCTTTGATACTCTGGAGATGTTCAGGAGATTAGAAACCGTATTTGAAATGTCCCTCCCGTGTTTTAACACAACCTTAAGGTCTTTTATTATCTGCTCATATCCTGGTTCTGTTAACTCACCTCTTTTCAATAAGTCCAGTACATGTTCCACCCTCATCAGGATTATTGCGAGAGGGTTATTTATTCTATGTCCCACCTCTGCGGTTAAGGTGCCAACTGATGCAAGTTTCTCCGATTGAATGAGAGCCCTCTGTTGGATATTCAGATTTTTAACCATTTCATTGAAGGACCTTGTGAGCATCCCTATTTCATCTTTTGAGGTAACATTTACCTTTATGTTCAAATTGCCTCTGGATACCTCATTATACCCATTGAGAAGTTCATATACCGGTTTTAAGACGCTTCTTCTAAGAATAAAATAGACAAATATAATGATGCTCAGGGTGATACTCAAGAAGGAGAAAAAGAGAACTATATTCCTGTGCGTTATGGTATTTAAAATCTTTTCTATTTCTAATGTGATTGATATTGCACCCTGAATTTCCCCCTCAATTACATGATGACAGTTCAGGCAGATTCTATCTGCTCTAATGGGGACAATCTTTTCCATGAAGATTTTTTTATCAATTTTCCTGATATTAGTCACTTCTTCACCATTCAGGGCTCTCTCTTCTTCCCTGGTAAGTGGTTGGGAATCAGCCCTATTTCCATATTGTCTGATCACAGCATTTCCTCTTATTAAACGGACTTTATAAATATCTTCCAGTTGGTCTAATTCTGAATAATAGGACTTAAATTTATTAAAATCACTGAAGGGCATAATATGATAATAGAGCGTTGACTTTATTATTTTTTGTACAAGGTCTATCCTTTTTGAAAGGGACTCAAGGATGAGGTTTTTTTCTGAGATAAAAAAGACATAACCAACAGCCATTAATGAAATAAACAGGAACCCCCCTATTATCATGATAATCTTAATGCCTAATTTATCCTGAAACATCCCTATTATTTTACACCTTAATTAGAGGGTTTGGAACTAAAAAATCTCTGAATTATCTGTTATTACTACTTAAAAATGTCACATACATCAATGACCTTTTTACGCACCTTAAAAGGTGCGGCTACCATTTGCTTCTCATTGGATAACTTCAGCGCTTCAGTTCTTCAGATCTCATAAGAAGGATAATTTACATCAACTCTTCCTATGGGACATTTCAAAATAGAATCATCAAAATCTATGAATTATCTTGACATAGGAGTGATTATAATTTAAAAAATAACTTTAATATTACTTAGGAGTCCTAACGCAATTTTTAGGGACCTATTAAAAAAGTTTTGCAATTAATGTTTAGATTATTAAAATAAAGAAAGTATTATGAATGCAGATAATTTTATAATTGCTCTCACTCAAACCCAGATGAATCTTCTGAAATACGCTCTCATATTATGCCAGGTCATTTTCATCCTTTCTGCTGGCATCGTGATAGGCAGTTTGTTATTAGCGCTGATTTTTCGCATATCCGCCTTTTTGAGAGAAAGACACGATTATAGTGAATTTGCTAATCTTCTGGTTAAGGATATTCCTGGGAAGCCACTTTTCTGGATTCTCTGCCTTCTTATTCCATACGCTGTTATAACATTTATACTCCTCCAGTTCTATCATGAGATTGATTTTAATTTTCTTCAGGTTATGAGCCTGGGCGCTCTACTTGTGGTTATATCATTCCCCTTCTTTCTTTTGCATATTACTATTGGCGGAAAGGATTTTAATGACCTGCGGGCTTTCATTCCAGGTTGTATTGCTTTTGCTTTCCTGCTCGGAGCAATTTTTCTTTACTCTGCCACATTTGCTCTTTTCCTTGACCCTGAGAAATGGCTCTTCAGCGAGCATCTTCATAAGGCAGTCCTTACATGGAATGGATTTACGAGATTTTTAGGAACCCTTTTTTTACTCCTTTCTGTCACCGGTGCATGGTTGGTCTTCAAGTCCTCCAGGAAAAGGTATAATCTTGCCTTTGCATATAACCTCTCTCCGATCCTTTTTCTTCTGGCAATCATCCCTCAGCCCCTCCTGATTCTCTGGAATGCTATACTCATCCCTTATCAATCTATTACACAGAACAACCTCATTATATTTGCAGTCGTATTTTTACTGCTTGCAACCGCTGCCTCTTCCGGAGTGGAGATTCTTAAGACCGGCAATTTTGCTTCTGCAAGCAGGGTTGTCTTTATAATACTTACAGTTATACTCCTTCTATCAATCAATGATCTGATGGCGAGGGAGCGGGCCTTGGAGGGGCAGGTGCTGAGCCTGAGACCGCTCATGGAGAAGGTAAAGGTGGTGGAAGAGGTGAAGACGGAGAAGAAGTTGCTACAAAAGGGAGAGGAGGTCTTCACCAGGTTCTGTTCCGGCTGTCACAGCTTTGATACTCCTGTTGTTGGTCCTGCACTTAGAGATGTTGTTCCAGGTTACAGGGATATAGAGGAACTTAAGGCATTTATAAAGAATCCGGTAAAGAAGAATCCCGATTTCCCGCAGATGCCTCCGCTGGGGCTCAGCGATGAAGAGATTGATGCAGTTGCAGGATATCTCATGGAGAGTATGAAGAGATGAATAGAAGTGTGAATGAATACCCTGGACTATTTCTATTTATAAAACTTTTTATTGTGCTATATTTTATGTTTTCACTATTTCTACTCTCACTTTACGGCTATAACTGGAAGTTGAAGGCAAAAGAGGTCATTCAGCCAATTAATTTCAGCCATAAAAAGCATGCAGGAGATAATGGCATTGACTGCGCCTTCTGCCATTCTTATGTGGAAAGATCACCAAGTGCTGATGTGCCGGCAGTGCAGAAATGCATGGATTGTCACTCCATCATTGCTACAGAAAAGCCAGAAATTCAGAAATTAACCAATTACTGGAATAGGAAGGAGCCCGTGCCATGGTTGAGGGTCTATTCCCTTCCGGACCATGTATATTTTTCGCACAAAAGGCATGTAAATAGGGGTATTGAGTGTGCAGTATGTCATGGAGATGTGAAAAATATGGAGCGCATAGTGAAGATGCGCTCATTGAAGATGGGCTGGTGCGTGAACTGTCACAGGCAGTATAATGGTCCTGTGGATTGCCTTGCATGCCACAAATGAGGAGGTAACATTGAACAGGAGAGAATTTCTGAAGATTGCTGGACTGATTGCTGGAGCGAGTGCAGGTGTATCCTGCAGTAAGGAAAAGCCACTCTTGTTGCCATACATCGTTCCACCGGAAAAGGAGATTGTCCCGGGAGAACTTATTTATTACAACACTACATGCAATGAATGTCCTGCAAGTTGTGGTATCTCTGCAAGGGTTGTAGAGAAGATTTATAATAATAAGAGGCGACTCTTTCCGGTAAAACTTGAGGGAAATTCATTACATCCAGTAAATGAGGGAAAACTCTGCCTCCGGGGGCAGACATCAATTACAAAACTTTATGCCTATGACGATGGCATAAAAAGCGATCTTTTTGACAGATTATTTCTTCGCCTCACAGGACAGATGACATGGGTTCCACCTGCATCGAAAAACCGCCTGACCGCTCCGCTCATAAAAGATAAAAATGGGAATTTCAAAAGTATATCATGGGATGAAGCACTTAGAAGAATAGTTGACACACTTCAGGAGTCAAAAAGGGATAGATTGAAAAATTACTATCTCTCAGGCAGAACTACTGGAACCCTTTCAGAACTGATTGTAGAGTTTTGCAATTTACTGAATGTGGTAAGATTGCCTGAATTTGAACTCTATTCCCATGCAACACTGAGGGAGGCGAATAAATTGCTCTTTAACTATAAGTCAATACCATTCTACAATATTGAAGAGGCGGACCTTTTATTGACAATCGGTGCTGATATTGTTGAAACTTTTGTAAGTCCTGTATCCTATTCATGTATGATCTCAAGGGCAAGGGAAGGGGGTGATTTCCAGTGGTTTCATATAGAGCCCCACATCTCCATCACAGGAATATCCTCGGGCAATCGGTTTGTTATAAATCCCGGAACAGAGAAATTTTTGCTAATTTACCTCATTAGAAATATCAACTCAAACTCCAGAGATATAACTCAAGCACTTCCTCCAGTAACAGCAGAAAAGGTGGCAGGGATTACAGGACTTAATCAGGACAAAATTACTCTGATTTTGAATGTAATAAAAAAATCAAAGAAACCCCTTGTGATTACAGGCGGTGTTGCCACTGAGAGCAATAATGGTTTTGAGACAGCGGTACTCGCAGGGCTACTCAATTATCTTGTTGACAGCAAAAAACTGATGGATTTTTCAAGGCAGGAGAATTATGATAATGTTGGGACCCCTGCAGACCTTATAAAATTCACTGAATTGTTAAAAAATGAGAGATCTGGTGTTGTGTTTATTTCTCGGACGGACCCGGCTGAAATTGTTGGAAGAGAGAGCCATATTTTCAAGAATGCAATGTTAACTGTTGGCATATCTGAGTTCTTCAGCAGGACAATGATGGAGTGTGATGTGATCCTTCCTCTATCTGATAATCTTGAATCCTGGGGCGATGCTGAGCCAAGAAAAGGCATAAGAGGTGTGGTTCAGCCCGTAACAGAACCGCTCTTTGATACGCTTTCAGAGGGTGAAATCCTGCAGAAGTTGTCAGAGATAGCAACAGGCAGGAAGAATGCCATAACCTATCAGGAATATCTTTTGAGAAAATGGGGGCAAAGGGGTGGTGAAGAGTATATTAAGAGATTAATCTCAGAAGGTGTTGTTATTGAGGAGAGAGAAAGGGTCTTACTGTCTTTAAATAGAGAGAAAACGCTTAAATTTCTGAGAGGGTTAAATAATTCTGCTCCCGAGATCCCATCTTCTCCTGCCCTCATTATAACACCTTCCCTCCGGACCTATGATGGATTGCGTTCTGCTACGCCGTTGAATCATGAGATTCCGGACCCGTTGAGCAGTGTGAGTTATGGTGAATGGGCAGGGCTCTCAGAAGAATCAGCGGAAAGTGAGGGAATTAAAGACGGCGATGAGGTGGAGATAGATTGCAGGGGCAATAAGATTAATCTTCCAATAAAGGTCATGCCCGGATTACGGGACGGAGTAATAATTGTGCACAGAGAGTTTGTAAATAATAGACTTACTGATTTGAATAAGTCGGGTGATTTTTTAAGTTTGATTGATAGCATCCGATTCAGGAGGACAGGCAAAAGGGATATTATTCCAGCCCTTTCTGGCTCAATGTATCAGGAGGGAAGGGGGATTATACCGGAGCGGAATCACAGGGAGCACTCGGATGGGCACGGTCCCCATACGCTATATCCCGCGCCGGAGCATAAGGAATACCGCTGGGCAATGGTCATTGACCTTGAGTTATGCACTGGTTGTTCTGCCTGCGTTGCTGCATGTTATGTTGAGAATAATATTCCAGTGGTTGGTAAAAAACTCCATCTTGAGGGCAGGGAAATATCATGGATTCGGATTGAGCCATATTTTGATAATGAGGAACACCCCGTTGTGATTCCAATGCTCTGCCAGCAGTGCAGTTATGCGCCATGCGAATCCGTTTGTCCGGTCTATGCAACTTATCACAATCCTGATGGACTGAATGCTCAGATTTACAACAGGTGTGTCGGGACAAGATATTGTGCGAACAATTGCCCCTACAAGGTCAGGCGATTCAACTGGTTTAACTTTAAGTTGAGTGGCATCAGGGCATTACAATACAATCCGGATGTCTTGGTGAGACACAGAGGCGTTATGGAGAAATGTACCTTCTGCATCCAGAGGATCCGCAGAGCAAAAGATAAGGCAAGGGATGAAGGAAGAAAAGTGATGGATGGCGAGGTCCTACCTGCCTGTGCCCAGACCTGTCCTTCTAGAGCAATAACATTCGGGAATATACTTGACAAAGAGTCAAAGGTACATAAACTCGCTCAGTCAGAGAGGGCTTACAGGATATTTGAAGGACTCGGGACTGAACCAGCGGTTTATTATCTGAAGAAAGAGGATTAAAGAAGAATTATGAAGGAAGATAATAAGAATTTTAAACTCCAACTTGAAGAGGATGTTCTTTCTGCAATGAAAAAACCATCTCCTTTATACTGGTTTTTGCTCTCCTTTGCTGTAACCCTTGCAGTAATTGGATTTATATGCTGGGCTTATCAAATCAAGACCGGCATGGGAATGGCGGGCAAGAACAATCCGGTCGGTTGGAGATTTTACATAACTGACTTTGTCTTCTGGGTCGGAATTGCCCATTCAGGCACACTTATCTCTGCAGTCCTTTTCCTTTTCAGGGCAAAGTTCAGAAGCAGTTTTAATCGCTCAGCAGAGGCAATGACTGTCTTTGCTGTTATGACAGCAGGGCTTTTCCCTATTATCCATCTTGGCAGGGCCTGGTTATTCTACTGGCTCTTCCCCTATCCGAACCAGCGCCTTCTCTGGGTTAATTTCAAATCCCCACTTGTTTGGGATGTCTTTGCTGTCTCAACATACTTTACTGTGAGCGCTGTGTTTTTCTATGTGGGCATGATACCAGACCTTGCCATTGCACGCAGGTATTTTACAGGAATCAGAAAGTGGGCTTACAGGATTCTCTCCCTTGGATGGAGCGGGACAAAGGAAGAGTGGAAGCACTACTCACGGCTATATATGTTTCTTGCTGCCTTTGCAACACCGCTTGTTGTTTCAGTGCATTCTGTCGTCTCCTGGGACTTTGCGATGAGCATTGTCCCTGGGTGGCATACCACTATCTTTGCCCCATACTTTGTGGCTGGAGCAATATTTTCAGGAACTGCAATGGTCATAACACTCGTGGTTCCGATGAGAAAGGCATTCCGCCTTGAGAAATACATAACTCAGGACCACTTTGAGAGCATTGCAAAGATTCTCCTTATAACATCACTCATAGTTACATACGCTTACATAGTGGAGTTCGCCCTTGCCATATACAGCGGGAATATCTTTGAGAGCACTGTATTCAAGTATAGGTTGCTTGGAACCCACAGGCATCTCTACTGGATGATGTTATTGTGCAATTCATTAATTCCCCTGACACTCTTCATTAAAAAATTGAGAAGAAGTATTCCATATCTTTTTGTTATATCACTATTTGTCAATGTTGGGATGTGGCTTGAAAGATATGTTATCATAGTCACCTCCCTTTCAAAGGACTACGATCCCTATGCCTGGGGCACATGGACTCTTCCTACGCCGACAGAAGTTGGAATTACCATCGGTAGTTTTGGCTTTTTCTTCACTCTGTTTTTGCTCTTCACAAAGGTTCTTCCGATTCTATCCATCACGGAACTGGAGGAGGTTCACGATGAGTAAGAGATACGAGTTTGATGATAAACATGCATTTATAAATAAATTAAAGGAACTTATGACCTCAGGCATCAGACCGAGTGAGATGAGTATTTATACACCTTATCCTGTGCATGAGGTGGACGAGATTCTAAAAGAGAAACCGAGCGGGGTAAGGATATTTACCCTCCTGGGTGCCTTAACAGGCACCATCACTGGTTTTGCCTTCACCATTTTCACTGTTCTGCATTGGCCACTTATTGTTGGGGGAAAACCATTAGTGTCAATTCCTGCTTTTGTGATTATTGCCTTTGAATTGACAATCCTCTTTGGTGCCCTCTCAACAATGTTAGGATTTCTCCTGATTTCCGGCCTACCGAGCATTAAGAGAATTTTTTCACCGGAGGAGTTTAATAGTAAATTTGTAATTCAAATAAGGAGTAAAAAAGATAAATGAACAAGGTAGAAAGGCCATCGTTTTTAATAATGCTTTCATTGATTGCAATTGTTATCATTTTTCTCTTTGAGAATATTCTCAAGGCAGGGGCAAATGGAACACTCCTCCTTACCATTCTATTCTGGTCTTCGCTTGCCCAGGGGACTGTTGCCCTTGTAGCGGCAGCAGATGTTGCAAGAGGAGGATGGATAAAGCCGGTGAAGAGGGAACTGCTTGCATTTTATCCCATGATTCTCATTCTATCAGTGCTGTTTTTGATGTTCTCAACAAAACTTGACAACGTCTATCCATGGGCGGAGGATGAGGGCATCTGGCTCAATAAAAAATTCTTTGTAATGAGAAATGTTCTTATACTTTTTGTTAATTTTTATCTCGCCCATCTATTTTCAAGGGAGTCAATCTCTGAGGGTGCGCGGAAAAATACATTTGCTGTTCTCTATCTTTTTACCTTTATCCTCTCCCAGTCCCTAATTGCCTTTGACCTTATCATGTCCATTGAATATCCCTGGTACAGCACACTCTTAGGCGGCTATACATTTATAGAATCAATATATTCCGGGATTGCCATTGGCGGAATTCTTACAGTTAATCTTCTCAGGAAGAACCCTTCAGCACCTCTTTTCAGAAAAGTCCTTGTTGATATGGCAACAATGACATTTGGTTTTAGTTTGCTCTGGGCAGGTCTTTTTTATTCACAGTTTCTTGTAATCTGGTATGGTAATCTTCCTGAGGAGGTCAGTTTTTTAATAAAAAGGACTTTTGATTTGCCCTTGAAGTTTATGGGGTATTCCGTAATTCTTCTGCTTTTTGTCCTGCCCTTTGTGGCGCTCCTTTCACGGGAGATCAAAAAGAACACATCAGTGGTATTCTTTGTTGCCTCAATTGTCCTTACAGGAATATTCATTGAACGTCTCGTGTATCTCCTTCCGCACCTTGAAATAAATCCACTGGTCCTGGCTATTGAATTCATCTCCCTTGCCCTATTGTTTATTAATCTGAATAAGAATAAGGACTTGTTTTTGAGATAAAGTGATTATTGCGAGTTTCTAATTTTATAATCCACTGAGTCCATTTAAGACCATCCGTTTCAGGTATTTCATACAACAAGTTTACAGTGCCTAAAATTTTTAGTAAAATTAATCCAGTAAAGGAGGTTATCGTGAAGGCTATGGTTATAACAGTGGGGACCGGAAGGGATCGTAAAGATATTGCAGGAGCAATTATATTTTCAATAAAACAGAGTCATCCAGATTATATACACTTTTTAGTAACAGATAAGAGCAAAGAAGAAACCTTGGGGCTGATATTAGAGGAGATTAGCTCATTAAAAATTGATTATTCAACTTACATAAGCAAAAACGAAAACAATGTTCTAACCCTTATTGACGAATATATAAAAGAAATTTCAAAGTTAAAAAATAAAAATTATACAGATATTGTTGTGGATTATACTTCAGGGACGAAACCAATGTCATCAGCGGTGGTCATAGCTGGAATTTATCATGAAATAAGTTCACTGATTTATATCATGGGGGATAGAGATAAGGATGGAAGGGTTATTACTGGGACAGAAAACATAAGTATTTTAAGGATGAATAAACTTTATGCAGAAAAATTGCTTGAAGAGGGTATAAAATTTTTTAACGATGAAAAATTCCACTCTTCTTTAGAAAGTGTAGAAAAGATAAAGGAGGTGAATTATGGGGATAGAGAATTTACTGAAAAATTAGGTGTTATTGCTCAACTTTTTGATGCCTATTACAGATGGGACATATTTGATTTAGATGGCTGCTTTAATTTGTTAAAAGGTATAAACAAAGATTTCCTTGAAACTCTGGGAGTAAGAGAAGAAGTAGAAAAAAACAAGCAATTTCTCTACCGCGAAATTCAAAATCCCTTTTGTGAAGAAAGGGCAATAGACCTTTTTTTAAATGCGATGCGTAGAGCAAGGGAGAAGAAATATGATGATGCAGTCGCAAGGCTCTATAGAATATGTGAATTTCTTTTTCAGAGGGAGATTGCAAGTTTTGGATTATATAAAGATAATGACACAGATAAATTGGACTTAGATAAACTTCCACCTGAGTTGAAAAAAGAATATGAACTGAAGGTCAGAAACGGTCGTCTTCCACTCGGGCTTGAAGGAACGATTGAATTATTAAAAAAGCTTGGCAGTGATTCAATAAAAAAGGTTGAACAAAACCTTTCCTTTTTAAGAAAGGTGACGCCGTTAAGAAATAAATCTATTCTTGCCCATGGATTTGGGCATATTTCTGAAAATGGTTATAAGAAATATTTAGAGTTTGTAAAAAACATTGCTGATAAATTAATATCAGATTTTGAAAAAAAATGTAATGAATTTAAGTTTCCAAAGATAAGTACAGAGTGAGTAAAAAACATATCCTCATTGCAGTTTGCGGACTTACGCCACAGGTAATCACTGAGACCATTTATTATTTTTACAAAATCAAAAAGCAACCAATAAGAGAGGTGTATGTAATCACTACATTACCCGGTAAAGAAAAGATAAAAGAGGCGCTTTTAAAACAGGGGATATTAAATAAACTATGCAAGACATTAAAAATCAACAAAGATTTCAAATTCGGAAAGGATACGATTTATCTTGTTACAGATAAAAAAGGGAATCCCCTTGATGACATTAGAACAATATATGACAATGAGCGCGTCGCAGAGGTTATATGGGATGTGGTTAAAGAACATACGGATAGGGAAGATGTGGTTGTGCATTGTTCTGTGGCAGGTGGGAGGAAGACAATGGGGGTTTATGCGGGGCTCGTCATGTCCCTTCTCGGCAGAAAACATGATACACTCTCGCATATACTTGTTGATGAGAAAAAGGAGTCATCGGACTTTTATTTTCCATTAAGTAAAGCGGACGAGGACAAACTCAGCCTGGCAGAGATTCCATACCTTAAGTTGAGGGAACTGTTCAATATTACAGAAAAGAAACTGAATTTTGTTCAGCGAATAAGGAATTATCAAAAAGAACTGGATGAGGGGCTTATTCCAAAAAAAGTAAAGATAACTTATGAAGATAAAATATTAGATGCAGGAAGGAGCGGAAGGGTTAAATTCTCAGAAAGAGAATTTTTCATCTATTCCTTGTTTGCATATAAGAGAAAAGGATGCTCCTGTAAGAATGGCTGCAGTAAATGTTTCCTTGATGTTTCGTCTATTACAAAGGAGATACCACAGCATCTTAAAAGGTACTCAAATTATTTTACTCAACCAAAGATATTTGAAAATATGACAAAGGAAAACATATACGAAATTATAACAAGGATACATACGAAAATAGAGAAAGAGGACATCTTTAAAAAAGAGTTCTTCAAAATCCAGAAGCATGGAAAACGACAAAACTTAAGATATGGTTTGAGTATACCTTCTCAAAAAATAGTTCTGGAACTTTAATCCATACAATATTGTAACAATATTGTAATTGTACATTTGACTTTAAGAAATGGGTATCATTTAAATAGGAGAGGAATGGTGATGGAGAAGCGAGTGAATCTCTTTGTAACTCAGCAGGGAGCGAAATTGAAGGTTAGCGGTCAGCGGCTATTTGTAAAGAAGGAGGAAAATGTGCTTGCAGATGTTCCAATTATACATCTGAGGCAGATTGTGGTTTTTGGTGGTGCTACATTTACCCCCAGGAGTGTTTCACTGCTTCTCAATGAGGGCGTATTTATTACATATCTCACGAGGTTGGGGAAATTTATAGGAGTTCTTCTTCCTCCTGCCCATGGAGACGGATGGACGCGCAAGGCACAGGTGTTGAGGTCAGATGATGAGTCATTCAGAATTGAATTCTCCAGGGAAATAGTGGATGCGAAGATAAGCAATTCTGTCTGGTTACTCAGGAAGAAGAGACGAAATCCTGTGGATTTGAACAGGGATGTTGAAGAACTTGAAAGAATGAAAAATATGCTTATGAGGACACAGTCCATAAAAGAGCTTCTTGGGATAGAAGGGAGTGCCTCAAGGATTTATTTTTCAGCCCTGGGGAGGGTTTTTAATTCAGTTTTTGCCTTTGAAGGAAGGCAGAAGCACCCATCCACTGACCCATTAAATGCCCTGTTATCCCTATCCTATACCTTGCTTCATTCAATATGCTTCTCATTTTTGCATGTTGCAGGGCTTGACCCTTACATTGGCTTTTATCATGAGATGAGGCGAGGTCATGCATCCCTTGCCTCAGACCTTGCAGAGGAATTCAGGGCTTATTTGTGTGATTCCTTTGTATTACGGCTCATAAATCAGGGATACTTTGATAGGGAGTCATTTGTATATACCGGGGAAAGGGTATTTCTCACAAAGGAAGCAATGAAGGTGTTTTTAAAGGAATGGGCTAAAAAACTTGACAAACCTGTTGAGGTTGAAGATTCATTCAAAACAACATTCTGGCACCTGATAGAACTGCAGGCTCAGAAACTGAAAAGGAGTGTTGTTGGAAATGAAAAATATATTGCCTTCAGGCCAGGTGGGGGAAAATGAGGACCCGAAGGATGTATTTAGTTGTTGTCTATGATATTTGTGAAACCGAGGATAATTACAAAAAGAAGAGAAAAAACAGGACTAAACTTTACAAGAAATTACAGGATTTTGGCTCTCCGGTGCAGTATAGCGTATTTGAGTTTAATGTTTCACCTTCGCAGAAGAAGAAAATGATGGAAATTATAAGTAAATACATAGAGGATGGAGACAGGGTGAGTATTTATAAACTCTGCGATGATTGCAGAAAATATATTGAACGACTCTGGACAGAGCCGCTAAAAAAACCTATGGATGATAATGTTTCTTCAATAGAGGTTTAATAATGAAAGAGATTGAGATTTACATAAAGGGTGCATACATACCGAGAGAGGAGAAGATGCGTGTGAACATTTTGATTAAAAAGGGCGAGAAAGAAACAAATAAGATTCTTGAGATTGCTGGTAAAGGTTCAACGATTGAGGCAGAATATCTTGGCCTGATTAAATGCATTAAAACCTTGAAGAAAAAACTTGACAAAGAGAACTTGACTTTTTTGAAAATCTTTACTATAAATGAAGTTATCGTGAAGCAGATAGCTGGGGAATACAGAGCTGTCCGCCCAAAGTTATTATTTCTGCTCTCGCAATTTTTAAAAGAATCCAAGGGGATTGATTATCAGATAAAATGGCTACCAAAATCCGAGATGGGAAGTATTATGAAGACCTCGGTGCAGGGCTATTCAGACAAAGAATTTGAGGGATTGCTTGATAAGATTGACCTTGAAGAGGAAGATATATGGATATGAAACAGCATGCTAAATCAAATAAGAAACAACTCCATATAATTACAGTAGGTAATAGCATAATTACAAACTACCAGAGATGGACAAATGAGTTCAGAATTAAAAATGCAAAAATAAACGAGACGATCTGGAGCGAATTAATCAAAGATAGTGCATTTCTTAATTCAATATTTGATTTTTTAAAAGAGAATCCGCGAGAGCGTTCTGCAGAGATAAATTCTTATGAGGGTTATCGCTCAATGAAGGGCATAGATTCAAGAGGATGTCTGGTATATCTATGCGGCACGAAAACAGCAATAAATGAAATAGCAGTAAGGACACTTGAGAATTATTTTAAAGAAAGGGATATAGAACTTCTTACACCGAAGGAAGTATCAGGATACTTCTGGGAAAAAGAGATTGATGAAAAAATAGCAGTGAATGAGTTTCAAAAAGGAGTCACAGGTTTGCTTGATACACTTTTGAGGATTGCGACTAAGAAGAAAGAAGAGGGATATGAAGTGGTATTTAATCCTACTGGAGGGATGAAACCGCATGTTATTGCATCTGCCCTTGCGGGCTTTATTACAGGGAGCGAGGTCTATTATATTCATGAAGAATTTGAGAAAAAGGATATAGTCCTACTTCCACCATTGCTCTATCTTCCACGGGGGAGTGAGATAGATGTGCTCATGAAATTGAAAGAAACAAATTTTCTCTCGGGGAATGATTATGAAAAGTTGAAGAATAAATTTAAGGAAGAGATAGAACGACTTAAGATATATGGGCTTGTGGAAGTAGAGGTGGATGAGAAGATAGGCAAGGAATACAGGATAAGACTTACCGACAGAGGCAAATTCATAGCGAAATTGTATGATGATGTTTAATCAGCGATGAAAGGAATATAAATGGAAAGTATATCTCAATTACATCTAAAAGAAAACGAAAGGAGAGCCTTGAAGGAATTGAAAGAAAGGGTTCTTCAAAGATTTCCGTCCGCTGAAATCATCCTTTACGGTTCTAAGGCACGAGGAGATTTTGATAAAGAATCTGATATTGATGTTTTAATTTTGATAGAGGGGGAAGTTAATACTACTGTGGAAGAAGAGATTTTTCATTTGGCTTATGATATTGAACTTGAAGATGATGTGGTTTTTGGAATTCTTGTTCATGCAAAAGATTTCTGGAATTCTAATCTGGCTAATGCTATGCCTATTCATTGGAATATAGATAAGGAAGGTGTTGTAATATGAAAGAGAATACTAAAACTCTAATAACCTATAGATTAGAAAGAGCAGAAGAATCTTTGCAGGATGCTAAAATACTTTTTGAGAATGCAAAATTATTCTCAACGGTAAACAGAATATATTATGCTATGTTTTACTCGGTTAATGCCCTTCTTCTGTCAAAAAATCTTTCGTCCTCCAAGCACAGTGGGGTGAAGGCTTTATTCAGCAAAGAATTTGTAAAAAAGGGCTTAATAGACAAGGAGTTAGCTAGATTTTATTCAAAAATATTTGAAAGACGTCAAAAATGAGATTATGAAGACCTTGTAGAGTTCAACAAAGATGACATTGCGGAATGGCTTAAAAAGGCAGAAGAATTTATAGATATAATTAAAAGGTTGACTCTGAAGATTATACAAGATGAACAAAAAAGTTGAGATGATTTGTATTAGTATTAGAAGGTGGGGCTGTGATGGTTGATTTTGACCAGAAAGAGTACCAGACCGTAATTCTTGCAACACTGCTACATGATGTGGAGAAGTTTTATGGATGATACTATTTATAAAATTGCGATTGCAGCATTTCTCCATGATATTGGGAAATTTGCAGAAAGGGCACATACCGAAAAATTTGAAACAAAGAATTTGAAAGTTGGTTTTTTCCCTGATAAGGATTTTATAAATAACAACATGGATTTGTATCAACCTCATTATAATGGGAAATATACACATAAACATGCAGTCTATACCGCTGCTTTCATAGACCACATAGAAAAATTATTGCCAAAGGAATTTAACATAGGAAATTGGGGACTCGATGACCCATTTATAAATCTTGCAGCAGGACACCACAAGCCTGGGACTCCGTTACAATGGATTATTGCAATGGCAGACAGGGTCAGCAGTGGCTTTGACCGTGATGAGTTTGAAAATTATAACAATGAAATAGGAATCAAGGACTATAAGAAGACCAGGCTTTTGACAATATTTGAGGAAATCAATACGGATGAAAAAGGGGAAGAAGATAAGCTTGAATCCTATAGTTTCAGATATCCTCTCAAAGAACTTTCACCTAAAAATATTTTTCCTGTTTCTTCTGAAGAATACAGAACATTGGACAGCGAGGAGGCTTCAAAGGAATATGGCGAACTCTTTTTCAATTTTATTTCTTCGCTGGAGAAATTGGAACACAGGCAAAATATCCATCTGTGGTTTGAACATTTTGAAAGCCTGTTTATGATTTATGCGTCTCATGTCCCTGCTGCCACTGTAGGCAAGGTTGTGCCTGATGTCTCACTTTATGACCATTCAAAAACAACAGCGGCTTTAGCATCTGCCATCTATTTATATCATAAGGAGAACAACACATTGGAGATTGAAAAGATTAAAGAGTACGATGACAAAAAGTTTTTAATAGTGAGCGGAGATTTTTACGGTATTCAGAATTTTATCTTTACAGAGGGCGGCAGCACTAACAAGGCATCTGCCAAACTCTTAAGAGGCAGGTCTTTTGCTGTTTCCCTTATCTCTGAACTGGCGGCTGATATGCTTTGTAGAGAAATAGGATTAACCACCGCATCTATTATTTTAAGCGCTGCCGGGAAATTTACTATCATTGCACCGAATACTAATGATGCAAAGGAAAAAATCAAGGCTGTTGAAGAAAAGATTAACGACTGGCTGATAAAGATATTTTATGGGGAATCAGCAATCGGTATATCCTTTGTTGTGGCTTCCTGCAATGACTTTACCTCTAAAAGATTTGGTGACCTATGGGAATCTCTTGCTAAGGAATTAGAGAAGAAAAAATATAGGAAGATAAATCTTGAAAAACATGGCGGTGAGATTGGAGATTATCTTGAACAGTTTAACAATACCCTTGATAAAAAATTGTGTCCCTTTTGTGGGAAGAGACCTTCCAGCCCTGATGTTGAAAACGACAGATTGCTTGTGGATGAAAAATCCGCCTGTAAGATTTGCAGAGACCACATTTATATAGGTACAAATCTTGTAAAGACGAATAGGATTGCTATTACCACAGTAGATGCGGAAATTTACGGGGATAAACTAAAAGAGCCGATTTTTGGAGAGTATCAGGTGTCTTTAGATGTTACCGGTAAACTGATTGAACTTGCCGATAAAGGAGCGCTCCTTAAATATTGGGATATATCAATTGCGAAAGACGGGAATATTTCAAGGAATATAACGGCAAAATTTATAAACGGCTATGTGCCTGTTTATGATGAATCGGATTTACAAGATGACCGCTACTTATCCGGTGGGAAAAGTGAAAAGAAAAAATTAGAGTTAATAGAGCAAATAAGGGTAGATAAAGAAAATAAAGTCCCAAAGACATTCTCGCATATTGCATTGAAGGCAAAAGAGATTGAGACAAAGAAAGGCATAGAGGCTCTTGGCATCTTAAAGGCAGATGTTGATAACCTTGGTCTTATATTTGCCTGCGGTTTAAAGAGATTGAACCTGTCAAGATTAGCCATATTAAGCAGACAAATGAATTATTATTTTTCAATCTATCTACCCTATATTTTAAGCACAAAAGATGAATTTAAAAATATTTATACTGTCTTTGCAGGTGGGGATGACCTTTTCCTGATTGGTCCATGGAACAGGATTATTGACTTTGCCCTATTCCTTTATGCCTCTTTTAATGAGTACGTCTGCGGTAATAGCAATATTACTATTTCAGCAGGGATAAGCCTTAACAAACCAGGCGAGCCTATCCGATCCATTTCCGAGAGGGCAGAGGATGCACTTAAAAAATCCAAGAGGAACGATGGGGATTCTGTAACCATCTTTGATGAGACAGTAAAATGGAATGACTTTAAAGAATTGGATAAGATCAAAGAAACTATGGAGAAATGGCTAAAGGATAAATTTATTAATAATGCCATGCTTTTTAGACTCAATGATTTCTCCGTTATGGTAAAGCAGGAGAAAGAAATTAAAGACCGCTTACAAAAGGGAGGGGTTGATATGGAAGAATGGGAATGCCTGAAATGGCGGGCAAGGTTCATGTACAATCTGGTTAGAAATATAGGCAAGGATTTAAAGGGTGAAGAAAAGAATAATGCGATAAAAGAAGTAGAAAAGGCACTTCACTGGCTTGAGAACTACGGTGGTGCAATAAGAATACCTGTATGGCAGGTTATTTATAATCAAAGGAAAGGAGGATAAAGATATGGAAGTAAAATTTTGGAAAGACAAAAGTAAAAAGCAGCTTGACCCAGACTTATTTTCTTCACAAGCAGATGTATTAGCTAAAAGTATATTTGAGGAAGGAAATAATAAGACAAATAAGCCAACACAGATACGGAAGTTTTATGACGAGGTCTTACGGTTTGAGAGTATGCTAAAAACAAATCCCAATGAATTTGAAAATATATTGCCCTATTTAAAGATGCTAAATGCAAAGGCAGCTTATGCAATGGGCAGGGATTTAGTTTCAAAAGGGTTTAAGGATTTTATAGCCACATCTTTAAATCAAATCAAAGATAAGGATGATTTTGATGCCTTTGCAGGATTATTTGAGGCGTTTATGGGATATTACAAATTTTATGACCAGAAATGTAAAAGACCATCTCAGGGAGGTGGAAGATGAAACTAACTGAAATCAAAAAACTGGAAGGGAAGATTGTTTTAAAAAGTGGTCTTCATATAGGTTCAGGCAATATGGAGATGCACATTGGTGGCACAGACAGTCCTGTGATTAAACATCCGCATACATTAGAACCGTATATACCAGGCTCATCTCTGAAGGGAAAAGTAAGGTCACTACTTGAGATGGAGAGCGGACTGATGATTTATACAAATGGGGATGTGGTATCAGGCGAAACATTGAAAAAGATTTCTGACAACGGGTTAAAGGCAAAGTGCGAGGCAATCCTCAAAATCTTCGGCTCAAGTGGTGCAGATAAAGAAGACGAAACAGGTTTTGGTCCGACAAGGGTATCTTTTGCAGATTGTTATTTAGATGACGAGTGGAAAAAGATAGCAAAAAATAACCGCTGGCTTCTGACAGAAGAAAAGTCAGAGAATGTCATCAATAGAATCAAAGGCACTGCTGAACATCCACGATTTATAGAGCGCGTTCCTGCAGGGACAAGGTTCAAATTCCTTGTTACATTCAAGGTCTTGCAAGATGGCGATGAAAAACTTTTTGATACGGTTCTTTTAAAAGGGCTAAAACTCCTTGAGATGGACACCCTCGGAGGAAATGGCAGCAGGGGATACGGAAGGATTGCCATTGAATTTGATGATAATGAAATGAATGAAAAATTCAAGACATTAAATCCCTTTGCAGACGAGAAGAAGCCTTGAAGGTCTATGAGATAACCATAAAACCGCTTACAGGTTTTGGAACGTCTTTAAAAGGCGATACCATCTTCGGGCATTTCTGCTGGCAGATTGCCTATGATGAAAAACTGAGTGGCAAAACACTTGATGTTCTTCTTTCAAGTTATCATTCAAAGCCGTTTGCTATATTTTCGTCCGCATATCCAAGGTTCTCTAATAGCACAAAATGTTTCTATGCTTTTAAAACGCCTGATTTGCCGATGGATAATCTCTTTGCATTGCCGGATGACAAGAAAGAGAAAATAAAGAAGCGGAAGGAATATAAGGCAAAGAGGTGGATGCTCCTTGAGAAAGGAAAAGGATTTTCATCTTTTAAAGATCTGAAATTTATGAACGATAAGGATCTGCTTGAAAAGGCAAAGGTTAATATAAGTGACGAGACAAAAAAGCAGATGAGAAGATCTGATGCAAAAAACTTTGTTTCCGCCTTCTCTCAATCACACAATAAGATAAATAGAATAACTAATACAACAGGTGAAGAAGGTTTTGCCCCTTTTGCCGTTGAGCAGCAGGTATTTTATCCCGGCACCGAATTAGTGCTTTTTGTCGGTATTGATGAGACGCTGATAAAAATTGAACAAATCAGAATAGGACTTGAGAGAATTGGGTCCTCAGGCTTTGGCAAGGATGCTTCAACAGGACTCGGCAGATTTGAGCTGAGTGGGGAGAGCGAAATAGACCTGACAAAAATGGGAAGTAATTCTCCAAATGCCTGTTATACTCTTTCTCCATGTGTGCCTGAAAGAGACACCTTTGCTGCAATGTTCTTTACTCCCTTTACAAGATTTGGAAGACATGGTGATGTGTTTGCAAAGTCAAGCAATCCATTCAAGAACCCTGTTATCATGGCGGATGATGGCGGAGTATTTATACCAAAAAACAGAGATATCTTTAATAAACCCTACATAGGCAGGGCTGTAACAAATATTTCAAAGACAGAGCCAAGGACGGTCATGCAGGGATATTCACTTTATATACCTGTTAATGTGGAGGAGTAAATGGAAAAGCCATTAAAGTTTAGACTTCATATAATATCTCCTGTGCATATAGGATGTGATGATGTCTATGAGCCAACTAGTTTTGTGATAGATGAAAAGAGTGGAAAATTGATAGAGTTTGATCCAATGGATTTTATAAAATCTCTTTCAGTACAGGACAGACAGAGATTTACTGCAATCTGTATGCAGGGCAATATATCTTCCATTATAAGCATCTATAAATTCATTTCAAATAAACAGGTTAAGGGCAGAGAGGTAGAGATAGCCAGTGGGTTATTATCTCATTATAAAAAAGTTAGAGATATGTCCACTTCTGACGAAAGAAAAATCAGACAAGAACTCAATCAATTTGCTATAAGCAGGACAGCATATAACCCTCATACTAATCTTCCCTACATCCCGGGCTCATCCATAAAGGGTGCTGTGAGGACAGCATATTTAAGCAGGTTGGCAAAGGAAGGAAAAATTACAAGATATAAAGACAAAGCAAAAAATTTGGAAGAAAAACTGCTTCAGGGAAGTTTTGCAACAGACCCTTTCAGAATGGTTAAGATTTCTGATTTTATGCCGATTAGAGATGTCAATACTAAAATTGTTTATGCAGTAAACAAAAAGAAGAAGACATCAAAATTTGAGGCAAGGGGGCCTTTCCAGATACTGGAAACTGTAAAAAGAGGAGCTATATTTGAGGGAATGATAAATATACAACAACCAGAAAAGGGGGCAGAGATTAAAAAACCTATTCAAGCAAAAGAACTTTTAGAAGCAATCAACGATTTTTATATATCCGTATTAGATGAGGAAAACAAGGTTATGAATGAAATTAAAGCCGGCTCAATAGTGGGCAGCATAATTGAAGAGAAATTCAAGGAAACATTGGGGCAAACAGCATTTTTGCTTCGTATAGGCAGACATTCTGGTGCAGAGGCAGTAACTATTGAGGGGAATCGTTATATAAAAATAATGCAGGCTAAAGGACAACAACCAAAATTCCTTGACCACGCCACCACCATCTGGCTTGCCTCTGAAACAAGTAAACCAAACACAAATAATGGCCTTTTACCCTTCGGTTGGGTGGTGATGGAGATTGTGAATTAGCCGTGCTTGGTAGACTATCAATACAGGTAAAATTCAAAGAACCCGGCAAGATTCGCGGCAGAGGAGGGGAGGCGGTTTATGGATTTTTACTTAATGAAATTTCTAAGGTTTCTGAAAAGTATGCAGAATTCTTTCATGATACAAATGGCATCAAACCCTTTAGTATATCACCACTCATGAAATTGAAAAACTCTGATGGTGCCATAAGTATTTCAGAAGGTATTTTAACAATACCTAAAGAGACAACAGCAATGATTGTTATCTCAGCGCTGGAGGAGAAAACAATTGGAGTAATAATGAAGGCATTAATAGATGCATATAAACAGAAGCATGATATTAATATCGGTGGAATCAGGGCAGAGATTGAAAAGGTCTGTATAAGGGAGTCAGAAGGTGCTAAATATCTTTCATATTCAGATATTCTTAAAAAACGGAGGAGAAAAAAGTCGGCAGTTTTTAAACTTTTAACTCCACTTAGTTTCAGGCATAATGGGGTGCAGATGACCTTTCCAACCCCGGAACTTGTATTTGGCTCTTTGCTGAGGACATGGAATACCTTCTCTGATGTTAAAATTTCTGAGGAATTGAGAGAGAAATTTCCACAGATTGCTGTTTCAAGATATGAACTACGAACTGAGATGTGGCATTTTTCTCGCTATAAGATATTTGGATGTCGTGGGAGAATTACCTACGATTTTAATAAAGGTTTTTCTGGTGAGGAAATAAAACTTTTAAATGCCCTTTGTGAACTGGCAAATTTTTCCGGTATTGGTTACAAACGGACGATGGGAATGGGCATGGTGGAGGTGAGATTTAATAAACAAAAATTATGAAAGACGTGCAGGACGAAATATTGAAAATAAAAAAGGGGGTATGAAAGGTTGCAGATTGCCTTTGAGCTATTTGAGTTTTGTGTAAATTTGATAAGAGAGAATATAAAACACAAGGAGCCCAAACTTTCTGAAGTAGAAGTGAACAAACTTATCATAAAAAGGTTCAAAGCATGACTCAGAAAGAGATATTCGGATATGTTATTGATGTGCTTAGCGGGCTTTATATCCCATATATGATTGTAGGTGCAGCGGCTTAAATACTTTATGGAAGACCGCGACTGACATTAGATATGGATATTGTGATTAATCTCAAAGAAGAGATGATTGATAAATTCATGGCTGAATTTGATAGGGACTGGTATGTTGATAAAGGTATCATAATAGATGCAATAAAGAATAAATTCAGTTTTAATATTATCCATATACCATCAGGAAGTAAGATTGATTTTTTTATTTTAAGAACTGAAGAGCATAATTTAACTGAGTTTTCAGGAAGAAAAAGGGAGAAATTTGATGAGAAAAGATATGCTGTTTTCTGTTCTGTGGAAGATGTAATAATAAAAAAGCTTGATTATTATTTTGAAGGAAAGTCCGAAAAGCATATTGAAGACATTAAAGGAATATTAAAAATTTATTCTGGGGAAATAGATTTTGAATATATAAATAAATGGGTAAAAGATAGAGGAACACTGGAAATAGTAGGTTTTATCTTTTAGGGCTTTGCTCTTTGAAAATTGAATATGGATTTTACACACTTTTTTGGGGGTGTAGGAACAGGGTCGCATTCATAAAAAGGGGTGAAAAAACCCCTTAAAAGATGCAATAAAATCAATCTCCTGGAACAGGGGGGTGAAAAATGCTTTAAAAATTGCTCAAAAATACCCCCCTGTTCCGGACATAGCAAAAAATTCCCTTGATTTTTGATGGGTTAAATGCTACGCTGTTAACAGAGGACTCATTCCCGACAGGGAATTGCGACCCTCTAATCTCCTCTCTATATCTCCTATTATATATTACGTTAACAGAGGACTCATTCCCGACAGGGAATTGCGACTCTCTAATCTCCTCTCTATTCTTCCTATTATATATTACG
>FWPU01002720.1_pt1 | contig 47342 bp, 51 predicted proteins | sample 2228361 | NCBI WGS metagenome assembly FWPU01 (sample SAMEA103939777, study PRJEB20133) | metagenome
AACTAAAAAAAATAAAAAAAACAAAAAAATGTTTCATAGAGGCCTCCTTCTATACACATTATAACACATAAAAAAAGAGTGTAAAGGTTGTAGGGGTATAAGCACCAGAATATATAAGTTTTCCTAATTCTTCTCTTACATCCCTTATATGTTGGAACCTTTCAGAGGGTTTAAAAGCTAAGGATTTAAGCAATATGACTTGTAAATCCTTTGGAATGGTTCCTTCTGAAAGCAAAGGTGTCTTAACAACAGCTTGGATTACTTCATCTTCATTTTTTGCTATGGGTAATTTTTTTCCTGTTAAAAGTTCAAAGAAAAGAGAACCAAGGCAGTAAACTTGCTCTGTCCTTCCCCAATCCTCCCCTTGAAGTATTTGTGGAGAAAAATAGGGTAAGACCTCTTCATCTTTTATTTTTTGAATTATTTTTGGAATTGGAATAGGGGAACATTTAATTTCCCCATCATAGGTAAGCCAAATAAAAAGGGGATGGGGAAAACCCAATTTAAAATCAGAAAAAGCAGATGAAATTCTTTCAATTATAAGTAAACTATGGTCTAAGGGCATGGGAAAGGCTTCCCTTTTACATCTTTCAATTATATTAAATAATGGAAAACCCGAAATGGGGAATTTCATAAAATAAAATTCTTTCCCTTTTTTCCTTTTCCAGTTTAAAACCCCTGTGGATATTCCCCAATCCATAAGTGGTTATTTGCTCCATTGATATTAAATTACCAATTTTTTTCATCTAATTAAGTATAAAGACAAATTTTCCTTTTGTCAAATAATTATTATTTTTTTAAAGGTATTGTTGTTCCATCTCCTGTTTTGTTATCAACAACTGATGCATAACCAATTATCCCACTTCCATAATTTACTTTTACCTTTGCATACCCAGAAGCCATATTTGTCTGACCTGCTTTGTTTTTAAAGGGTTGTAATTCTTGTTTGTATTCCCTTGGAATTAAGGAAACATTATAACTCGTCAAAAGTGTCCCTGAAGAGTTATAGAGATAAACAGTCAAATCTGCAGAGGTTGTTCCTGTGTTTGTGAAGGCAATATTTGTCCTAAAAGAAGAGTTTTCTGTAAGTTGTCCCAAATATGCTTCCTCTCCTGATTTCAAACCTTGTGCCGTTGTATAACCATCCAAAAATTGTCCAAAGGTTCCATTTGATGTCTGGTTAAATGTTCTTGAAGTCAAAACAAAATTTTTATCTGACCTCACTTCCATAGAACCTGAGCCAGTATATTTTAGTTGATTGACAATGTCGGGATAGATTGCACTCCCATTTGCTGAAACAGAAGCTGTTCCTTTTAAAATCCCTGAAGATGTATATAAATAAAATTCAAAATTTGCAGGAGAATTTTCTCTATTTACAACTCCAACATCTGTTCTCCACTGGGAACCACCTGAGCCTTCTGCATGTGTTGCAACTGCAAGCCATTGACTGTATGTGGGGGTTGTTCCACCAGTCAGGTACTGGTATGCTTCTAAAGCATCTATCCTTTTTCTGGTAACTCCATTTCTTGAATCTGTTATAGGTTTTCCTGTGCTCTTTAAAGCATTTTTCAGTTCTGAAGGCGTTGTCTGGGTTCTCAATGAAATTATTTGAGCAGCAACTCCTGATGTATAAGGTGCTGCAGCAGAGGTTCCTCCAAAGCAATCTTCATATCCAGTTCCAAGTGTTGGAGTTCTTGCACAATGAGATGGTGCAAAGACATCCAACCGGTTTCCTGAATTTGAATAACAGGCAATTTTATCAGCAGAAGTTGTGCTGTCAGTGCAACCATTTGGTGTGCACTTGCCTTCTCCAAAAGAAGCACCGCCAATGTTTGCATCATAGACAGCTCCAACTGATAAGGCATAAGATATGCAGGAAGGAAAACCAACTCCATTGGAACAGCCTTCATTTCCTGAAGCAATTATTATGGGTATATTTACAGAATTTAATTTTTGCATTACAGTTGTCATTGCGGGATATATGCTATCACAATTTGAATCATAGATATCAGTTGTTCCCAAGGACATATTTACAATATGAACTCCTCCATAATCTTCTCTAAAATCATATACATCATTTAAAGCTTGAAGGGAGTATGATAAATCACCAGATCCTTCTGAATCTAAAACCTTTAATGCCCAAAGATGTGCCTCAGGTGCCATACCACCAGATAAACCAGCAATTATTCCTGCAGAAGCAGTTCCATGCCCATTATCATCAAGACCATTTCCTGTTGTGCCTGTGTAATCGCCTTCTACTTTAACTTTATCTCCTGCTGGTAATTCTGGATGGTTATAGTTTATTCCCGTATCCAAAACGGCAACTCCTATACCTTTCCCTCTTCCTCCTTGCTCTCTTAATTTATCTGACTGGGTGAGTGCTCCCCCTTCATTCCTTGTAGCTTTAAGCTTTATATCTTCCTCAATTCCAAGAACCCAAGGATCCTTTGCAATTTCTCTTATTTTTTCAGGTGAAAGTTTTGCAAAAATTATGGGAAAAGAAGAAAGCCCTTTTAAGTTTTCAGCTCCATAAAGTCCATTTCTTTCAACAAATTTATGTTCCATATAAGCAATAACTTCTTTTCTTAAAGTACCTTCATAAGGGGGATCAACTAAGGTAATTATAACTTTAATTGGCTCCATTTGATTTAACTTCATCAAGAGTGGAGGGACTATCTTTTCTTCAGCTGATCTGAAATTTTCTGGGATTTGAATATCTAAAGAGATTTTAGGGCAGGGCAAATTTAAAGGATTTTGCTTAGGAATCTTTAAGGGTTCACAAAGGGAAAAATAACTAAAAAAAATAAAAAAAACAAAAAAATGTTTCATAGAGGCCTCCTTCTATACACATTATAACACATAAAAAAAGAGTGTATTGGTTCAATAGAAAAGAGACAAATTAGAGCTTTGAATAAATTTCTAACTTCTTTTTTTTGACACTTATCTTATTTCTTTCCTCTATGATTTCTTCTTGCATTAACTAATTTCAAACCTCTCTTTTTCCTTTTCCATCTAAAGGGAGACAACATGCTAAATGTTAACTAATTTTATTTATTGCTCCTTTAAAAAATTTTTACTTTCCTTACTAATTATTGAATTAAGATTTTTTTCTCTTATAAAAGGGGGTAGGTACTACTTGGGCTTTTAATTTTTTATCTCTTATCAAAATTTCTATTTCAGTTCCTATTTTTGAAAACTCTATGGGCAGGTAACAAAGTCCTATATTTTTCTTTAAATAAGGAGCATAGGAGCCAGAGGTTACCTTGCTTACCTTTTCTCCCTTTACAAAGACCTCATAATTGTGTCTTGGGACACCCCTATCAACCATTTCAAAACCACAAAGAATTTTCTTTACACCTTTCTCTTTTTGTTCTAAGAGGGAAGACCTTCCAAGGAAATCACCCTTTTCTAATTTTACAATCCATTCAAGTCCCGCTTCCAAGGGAGTATGTTCATCATCTATATCATTTCCATATAATGCCATTTTCGCTTCTAATCTTAAAGTATCCCTTGCCACAAGTCCACAGGGTCTTATTCCAAATTTTTCTCCTTCTTTTAAAAGAATCTTCCACAACTTTGGTGCCTCTTCATTTGAAAGGTAAATTTCAAACCCATCTTCCCCTGTATATCCAGTCCTTGAAAGGAGGGAATAAAAGGATGCCACTTCTGTTTCTATAAACCTATAATATTTAATATTTGAAAGAGGAATATTTACAAGGTTTTGCAAGAGTTCTTCAGCCAAGGGTCCTTGTAGGGCAATTTGGCTTATCTCTGAAGAAATATTTTTTACTTCTGCTTTAAATTTATTTTTGCTTTTTACCCATTCAAAGTCTTTTTCTGTATTTGCTGCATTTACAACCAAAAAATAACTTTTTTCATTTTTTTTATAAACAAGCAAATCATCTACAAAAGTACCCTTTTCTGTAAGAAAAGCATTATATTGGGCTTGGGAATTTGAAATTTTTGAAAGATCATTGCAAGTTAAGTATTGAATAAAATTTGATGCTTCATCTCCCTCAATTATAATTTCACCCATATGGGAAACATCAAAGATACCAACTCCCTGCCTTACAGCTAAGTGCTCTTCAATGGGACTCCCATAATGGAGAGGCATTAAAAATTGAGCAAAATTTACAATCTTTGCATTTAAAGAAAGATGCTCTTCATATAAAGAGGTCTTTTTCATTTTATTCCCTTTTATAATTCAATATAATTTAATGCTTTTGTGGGACAAAAGGGAACACATTGGGGATCTCCCCCGCACAAATCACATTTATGTACTATTTCAAAGTCCTCATCCCATCTCATATTTCCAAAGGGACAAGCCACTACACACATTTTACATTTTATACATTTGTCTTCTTTTACTTCAATTGCTCCAGTATTTTTATTCCTTACCAAAGCAAAGGTAGGACAAACCTTTACACATAGTGCTTCATAACATTGATAACATACGATAGGGGTTCCCATTTCAATTCCCCTTTTAATTATTTTTATTCTACTTTGACCTGCCTTTCCATTTTTTCCATGAGCAAAACCACAGGCAAGCTCACACTTTCCACAAGCAATACATTTGAAAACATCTACTTCATAAATCTTTGGCATAAAACCTCCTTAAAGCTCCACCAGGGTTTTAAACTTTTCACCATAAAATTCATTTTTGCAGTTATCGCAAAGGTTAAAGGTCTCTTCAGGGACCCCTTGTTTTTTTGAAAAATATTTTGCCTCTTCTTCTGTTACTTTTAGGGGCTTTAAACATTTAGAACAAATTTTTAATTTAAAAGTTTTTCCCCAAATTTCCCTCTCATACCCCTTTTCTTTAAATTTTATATAGTTTGTAGGACAAATATATGCACAAGCAAGACAACCAATACAGTCAGGTGGAGCCATACCCAAGGGGGGTGAAACTTCCCTCCCAATCCCCCTATCCATTAAGGCAATGGCAGACATACCAAGGGTTTCACATATCCTTGTACAAAGCCCACAAAGGATACAATCCGTTGGTTTTTCAGAAATTTTATAGGGTATTTTTTCAATTCCATATTCCTTTGCTAAATCTAAAACTATAGGTGTCTCTGGACATCTTGCCAAAAGTAGTTTTATTACTTCTTTTCTGGTCTCCAAAACATCCTTGGAGGCAGTATAAACAATTAAGTCCTTTTCAACGGGAAAAAGGCAAGAGGCAACAATTTTTGACCAGCCCTTCCATTCTTCCTTTGTAATTTCCACAAGGCACAACCTACAACCTCCCCAAGGTTCTACTGCCCCATGGTCACAAAGGGAAGGTACTTTTATTCCATTTTTTTTCAATTCTTTTAAAAGGTAATTCCCCTCCACTGCTTTTATTTTTTTTCCATCAACTGTAATTTCTACCATATTTACTCCTAAGATTTAAATTAATTATTTTTGGAAACATACCTAATTGCATCAATGGGACAAACATCATAACAAGAGCCACAACTTATACAATTTTCTTTAATTATTTTATGCAATTCCTTTTGTTTACCTTCAATTGCATTTACAGGGCAAATCCTCCTACAAGCCCCACAACCATTACAATTATCTAAAATTTCAAATATTACCAAATCCTTGCAAACCCCTGCAGGACAAAATTTTTCTTTTATATGGGCTTCATACTCTTCTTTAAAATACATTAAGGTAGAAAGAACAGGGTTTGGGGCAGACCTACCCAAATCACAAAGGGAACCAATTTTCATTGCCTTAGATAATACTTTAATACTTTCTAAATCCTCTTCTCTTCCTTCCCCTTTTATCAATTTGTCATAAAAAAACATAAGTTGCTTTAAGCCCTCTCTACAAGGAGTACATTTTCCACAGGACTCTTCCAATAAAAATTTTAAAAAATACCTTGCCACATCTACCATGCAAGTCCTTTCATCCATTACAATCATCCCCCCAGAACCCATCATAGATCCTGCTTCTGTTAATTTTTCATAATCCACTGGCAAATCTAAAAGGGCTTCTGGAACACAACCCCCAGAGGGTCCACCTGTTTGAACTGCTTTAAATTTTTTATCCTTTACAATTCCCCCCCCAATATCATAAATAATTTGTCTTAAAGGAGTACCCATTGGCAATTCTATAAGCCCCGTATTTTTTACCTTCCCCACAAGGGAAAAACATTTTGTTCCCTTGCTCTTTTCAGTTCCAAAACTTGCAAACCAATCTCCCCCATTTAAGATAATTGCACCTACATCTGAAAAAGTCTCTACATTATTCAGTACAGTTGGCTTATCATATAAACCCTTTTCTGTAGCATGGATATATTTTGCCTTTGGTTCCCCAACTTTCCCCATTATTGATCTCATCAATGCAGAGGACTCCCCACATACAAAGGCACCCCCACCCCTTGAAATTTTTATATCAAAATCAAAACCAGTTCCTAAGATATTTTCCCCTAAAATTCCATAACTTCTACAATCTTCTATTGCCTTTATTAAGGTCTCCACTGCTAAGGGATATTCATCCCTTACGTAAATATACCCTTCCTTTGAACCTATGGCATAAGCACAAATTATCATCCCTTCTAATACACTGTGAGGATCTCCTTCCATAATGGACCTATCTTTAAAAGCACCAGGATCCCCTTCATCCCCATTGCAAACCACATATTTTTTATCCCCCTTTGCTTTTTTTGCTGCTTCCCATTTTCTATAAGTTAAAAAGCCTGCCCCACCCCTTCCCCTCAAACCTGATTTTTTGATTTCTTCAATTATTTCCTCTGATTTCATTTTTAATGCCTTTTCTAAACCTAAATAAGCTCCTGCTTTAATACTATCTTCAAGGGAAAAGGGATCTACCTTTCCAATATTTCTCATAGCTATCCTAAATTGGTTTTTATAAAAGGGTATTTCCTTATATCTTTCAATTGTTTCTTTTTTATTTGGATCTTTATATAATAATTTTTTTATTACTTCTCCCTTTATTAGGGTTTTTTCAACAATTTCATTTAAGTCAGATTCTTTAACCTTTGTATAAAAAATTTCTTCTGGCATTATTATTACTAAGGGTCCCTTTTCACAAAAACCATGGCACCCTGTCTTTTTTAATACTCTTTTTGTTTTAATATCTAATCTTTTATTTTCAATAATTTTTTCTAATTCCAAAGCAATTTCAAAGGAACCATTTGCCCTGCACCCTGTTCCACAACAGACAAGGAGTTCTTTTTCATCTTTTTTTTCTCCTTGAAGCTTTTTTCTTAAAATTTTTAGATCCTCTATCTTTTTAAGCTTCTTCATCTCTTACTCCCAAAATTTTTTCATGTCTGATGGCTTTACAAAACCATTATATTTCTCATTAACAATAACAACAGGTGCCATTGCACAAGCACCCACACAGTTTACTGTTTCCATTGTAAATTTTTTATCCCTTGTGGTCTCCCCCACAGAAATATTTAAATTTCTTTTTATTTCATCAATTATATTTTCTGCTCCCTTTATATGACAAGCAGTGCCCGTACAAATTTTTATAATGTTTTTACCCCTTTCCTTTAAAGATAATGCCCTATAAAAGGATGCTACTCCGTAAACCCTTGCAAGGGGAACTTTTAATTCTTCTGAGACCTTTAAAAGGGCTTCAGGAGGAAGCCAATTATAGCTTCTATTTATATCTTGAAGCACTTGGATTAAAGATGCCTCCTCTTTTGGGTACTTTTCTATTATTTTTGAAAGGTCTATCATATTCCCTTCCTCCCTATTTCAAATCCTGTTTCAAAGGCTTTAATGTTTGCCTCTACTACTTTTTCTTTTTCTCTAAACTGTTCTTTAATTGTTTCCTCTACATTTTCTTTTTTTAAAATATTTGTTTTTCCAACTAAGGCACCAAGCATGACAATGTTTGCACTTCTGGGAGTTCCATATTTTATGGCAACCTCATTTGCAGGAACATATATTGTTGTTAAATCCTCCCTTTTAACTTTCCTTTCAATTAAACTTTTATTTACAATGATTATTCCATCTTTTCTTACCCTTGGTTCAAATTTATCCAAAGAGGGTAAATTTAATGCCAATAGGATATGGGGATGTTGAGTTACGGGAGAACCAACTGGCTTATCTGATATGACAACTGTGCAGTTTGCAGTTCCCCCTCTCATCTCTGGTCCATAAGAAGGGAGCCAAGAGACCTCCTTTCCTTCTATCATCCCTGCTTGAGCAATCATTCTACCTATTAATAAAACCCCTTGTCCTCCAAAACCAGCTATTATAATGTTCTTTTCCATAACTTCTCCTTAATCAGGCGTCTTAAAAACTTTTAAAGGATAATAGGGAATCATATTTTCTTCAAGCCATTTGGTTGATTCAAAGGGAGTTATTCCCCAATTTGTTGGGCAAGTTGAAAGCACTTCTACAAAGGTAAAACATTTATTTTCCTTTTGATACTGAAATGCCTTCCTTATATTTTCCTTCAATTTAATTACCTCCAAAGGGTGGTGAGATGAACCCCTTACAACAAAGGAAGGAGTTTTTAAAGAAGAGATAAGTTCTGCCATTCCTATAGGATAACCAGCTAAACTTAGATCCCTTCCATAGGGAGTAGTTGTTGTGATTTGCCCTGGTAAAGTTGTTGGTGCCATCTGTCCCCCTGTCATTCCATAAATAGCATTATTTACAAAGATAACTGTTACCTTTTCTCCCCTATTTGCACAATGGATAATTTCCGCCATTCCAATGGATGCCAAATCCCCATCTCCTTGGTATGTAAAAACAATTAGATCAGGCCTTGCCCTTTTTATTCCCGTTGCAACAGCAGGAGCCCTTCCATGGGATGCCTGATGGAAATCACAGTTAAAATAATCATAAGCTAAGACAGCACAACCAACGGGAGCCACCCCAACTGTCTTTTCCCTAATTTGAAGCTCATCCAAGATCTCTGCAATTATCCTATGGATTATTCCATGGGTACAACCGGGACAATAGTGGGTTGAAACATCTATCATGGAGTTGGATTTTTTAAAAACTTTGACTTGTGCCATATCTTCTCCTTATATTTTTTTTAAAAAATTTTCTGCTTCTGAGATAACTTCTTCAGGACTTATTAAGATACCTCCTTGTCTCCCATAAAAACCAATTGGCTTTTTATCCAATACAGAGAGTTTAACATCTTCCAGCATTTGTCCTGTGGAAAGTTCAAGGACCAATACCCCTTTACATTTTTTTGATACTTCATTTAATTCTCCATAGGGAAAGGGATAAAGGGTAATGGGTCTAAAAAGCCCTGCCTTTATTTCCTTTTGTCTTAAAAATTCTACGGCAGTTAAACCAACCCTTGCTACCGTTCCAAAGGCAATAATTAATATATCTAAGTCCCCTTCACATTTATAGGTCTTCCATCTCTTTTCATTTTTTTCCATTTCTTCATATTTTCTTTTTAATTTTTTATTATGTTCTTCTAAATCTTCAGGATCTAAAAAGAGGGAGTTTATAATATTTGGTTTCCTACCTTTGCAACCTGTTGTTGCCCAATCCTTTGGTTTTAATTCTTTTTGGGGTATATAGGGCTTAAACTCCACGGGTTCCATCATTTGTCCAATTAGGGCATCTGCAATAACCATAACGGGGTTTCTATAATAATCAGCTAAATCAAAGGCAAGCATTACAAGATCTGCTGCTTCTTGAACAGACCAAGGTGCCAAGACCAGGCACCTATAATCCCCATGTCCCCCACCCTTTGTAGCTTGAAAATAATCCCCTTGTGAAGGCAGAATCCCTCCAAGCCCTGGACCTGCCCTCATTATATTTACAATAACGCAAGGCAGTTCTGCTCCTGCAATATAGGAAATTCCTTCCATCATTAAACTAATCCCAGGGGAAGAAGAAGTTGTAAAAGCCCTTGCTCCTGCCCCCGCTGCTCCATATAACATATTGGAAGCAGCCACTTCTGATTCAGCTTGCACAAAGGTTCCACCTACTTGTGGCAAACGAAAGGACATATATTCAGGTATTTCATTTTGGGGAGTTATGGGGTATCCAAAAAACAACCTACACCCTGCTTGAACAGCTGCCTCTCCTATTGCTTCTGCACCTTTTAATAATTTTTTAACCATATCTCCTCCTAATAGGGAAAGTATTTGTAAAAGGTTCCTTCCACAGACATTTCAATTGCCATATCAGGACAAGTTATGCAACAAATTCTACAACCAATACAAAGGGGTTGATTTTTAACAGAAGCAAAAAAGTAACCCTTTAAATTTAATTCATTGGACATCTCTAAGATATTTTGGGGGCATGCCTTTACACAAAGTTCACAGCCCTTGCATAAATTTTTATCTATTGATATCTTTGGCATTTAAAACTCCTTTCATACTAAAATTGAACTTTTGACCTTTCTTTTTAAATCAAAGGGGGGTAAAAGATAATTTTCAATTACAAAAATTTTATCTTTTATTAAATTTTTTGGAATTTTTAGAGCCATATCTTTTGTGCAAACCACAGCCCAAATGGGTAAACCCGTTTTCTTTGAAATTTCTTTGGTCAAGGCATAACCTTCCAAAACAATTTCAGGGGTTGTCTCATCCATAAGATGGGTATTTGAGATAAGTCCATCTACCTTTAAATTGCTATTTTCTTCTATTTCCTTTAACATTTTTAAATTAGATTCCAAGTCCTCTGTACGGGGTCTTTTTTTATTTACCACAAGGAAAAACTTATGGTTTCTTTTTTTTATGTCTTCACTAAAAGGTGAAATAACCCTTGCCCCTTCTGGATCTCCTGCTATATCAAAAATTAAAAAGGCTTCCCTATCCTTTAAAAGACCTTTAATCTTAGGTGTTAAGATGGGCAAATCGGCATAAATCCTATCCCCTTCTGGCACTATAATTTCAATTCCAGAGCTAATTAAATAATTTCTAACCATTCGGGATCTAAAATAGGGTTTTATTATATCTAAATCAATTACATAGGGCTTACCATTTCCCTTTTTCCCATTTTTGAATGCAAAATTTAGGGCAATTTCTGACTTCCCAGAACCCAAATGTCCAGCAAAAATATAAACAATATCTTTCATCAAAAATTTATATCACAACTTTTAAAAAAGGTCAAATTTTTTCCCTTGTTAAATCCATCAAAAATGTTAAAATATTTAAATGGAAAAAGAAAATTTTATTATTAGAGGAGGAGGACCAGCAGGTCTTTCTTCTGCAATTACTTTACTTAAAAGGGGTTATAAATGCAAATTAATAGAAAAGGATTTCTATCCAAAGAAAATGGCTAATAGGGGTTTTCAGGTCTTAGAAAATTATACAAAAAATGAGGACTCCTTAAATTTGTTAAAGAATTTAGGAGTTGAAAATTTCTTTTATTTTCCCATAAATAAAGCTGTCTTTTGGGATTTTTCTTTTAATCCCTATCCCTTCTTTTCTTATGAAAACTTTGGGTATTTAATAAGAAGGGGAGATGAAGAAAAAAGTTTGGACATTTCATTATTGGAAAGGGCAAAGAATTTGGGACTTGAAATTTCAAAAGAAAACTTAAAAGAAGATATTTGTGCCACAGGACCAACTCAACCAGATGGTATTGCTCAAGAAAGACATTTTAAAACAGATGATAAATTAAGAATTTGGGTCTTAATGGATAATAAAAAAATAAATGGAGGATATTCTTATCTTTTTACCTATGGAGGAAAGGGAACCTTTGGATGTGCTATAACTTATGGTTTCAGTAAAATTAGAGATATTTCCAAAAAATGTTGGGATTTTTTTCACAAAGTTGAAAAAATCCCAGTAGAAGATTTAAATATTTATCACTCTTATATCTCCTTTTATATCCCTGAGATTTATGAAAAAGGTAATATTTTATATGTAGGAGAAGCAGGAGGGCTTCAAGATTTTTTCTTAGGAATGGGAATAAGGATAGCCATAGAATCAGGAATTATAGCTTCCAATTCATTAATTTCAAAAGAGCCCTACACCAAAAAAATTAAAGAAAGGTTTTTAAATGATTTAAAAAGGACTTTTATTTTAAGAATAATTTATGAAAAAATTCCTTTTTGGCTTTTTAATTTCTTGATTAAGAAATATTCAAGGAGGGAGGGAAAAAAAATTTTAAATAAAATTACAAATTTGAATTTTCCAAACTTTTTATTTTCTTTTTTATCTTTAATTTATAAAAGTAGAAAGATATGTGTCCATCCCCTAAAACCCCACTTTTGCAGAATGCCAAAAAAGATATAGTTTGGTGCAAGAGATTAACTCACACCTTAGGACCAAACTTTTCTGTGGGCTTTAGATTGCTTCCCTTTGAAAAAAGAAGGGCAATTTATGCCTCTTATGCCTGTTGCAGATTAATAGATGACCTTGCCGATGAAGAAAAAAAACCTTCTTTAAAACTTTTAAGTAAATGGGTTGAGGAAATTGAAAATGCCTATAATGGAAACCCCTCTTATCCTGCCACAAGAGAACTTTTTTTAGCCCTCTCTAAGTTTCCCATTCCAAAAAAGGGTTTTTTAGATTTAATTGAAGGATGCAAGCAGGACTTTTTGAAAAAAAGGTATTACAATTTTGAAGAACTTTTATCATACAGTGAAATGGTTGCTTCATCTATTTCAAATATCTCCCTTTCCGTATTTGGTTATAAAGATAAAGAGGCATACCTTTATGGAAGGCGACTGGCAACTGCTTTTCAACTTACAAATGTAATAAGGGATGTAAAAGAGGACTTAAGAAAGGGAAGAATTTACCTTCCTTTAAATGAAGCCCTACAGTTTGGTTTAAGGGAAGAAGATTTTTTTGAAAATCCCTTTACAAAAAATATGGAAAATTTTTTGAAATTTCAATGTAAAAGGACAATTGTCTTTTTTAACCTTTCTAAACCCTTGTTTTCCTTAGTTTCTAAGGATAGTCAATTGTGTGTAAAACTAATGCATGGGGTTTATTTTAAAATTATTAAAAAAATTGAAAAAAATCCCTTAAAGGTTTTTAAAAAGAGGGTTAAATTGAACAGCTTTGAAAAATTACTTTTGGTCTTAAACTTGAGTTTAAAAAACTTTTATACTAAAAAATTGGTATAATTTATTTATGGGACTTTCTGGAAGTTTTTCCACAATGGGATTTGCAGACCTCTTACAATGGCTATCCCATGCTCAAAAAAAAGGCACCCTTTTACTTCATGGTACAGAGGTTGAAAAATCAATCTTTTTAGAAAATGGCTATATAATTGGGACATCTTCAAATGATCCCAGGGAGTATTTGGGGCAATTTTTAATAAACTATGGTTATATAACAGAAGAAGAGTTAAAAAAAGCAATGGAAGTGCAAAAGGAATTTAATATGCTCTTAGGAAAAATCCTTGTAATGATAGATGCCATTTCTGAAACAGAGCTTCAAACAATAATGAAAATAAAATCTGAGGAAACCCTTTATGAAATCTTTACTTGGGAAGAAGGAGAGTTTAATTTTTTAGAAAATTATTTACCAGAAATAAAAATGGTTCCTCAAAAATTAGAGATACCAAGAATTGTAATGGAAGGGCTCCAAAGATCTGACGAATGGCAGTTAATAAAAGTAGTTATAACTTCCTTAGAAAATATTCCAAAAAAGGTAGGGGAATTCAAATATACAAATGAATTAAAAGAAAGGGAAAAGGTTCTTTATGATTTTATAGATGGGAGAAGAAATATAAATAATTTAAGTTATCTTGTTCATTCAAGACCCTTTTATACAGCAAGATCTTTATACTATATGTATAAAGAAAAAATTGTGGATTTCGAATATGTAGAAAAGAGGGAAGAAAAAAATGTAGAATTAATTCAATTGGAAGAGGGTTTAATTGAAACAGTCAGAATGCTTACAAAGTCCTCTATGTTAATTAAAAAAGGGGAATGGGTTGAGGCATGGGAAACAATCCAAAAAGCAAAAACCCTAAGACCTCAAGATCCCGATGTAATAGAAAAACATGAACAAATCCAAAGTTTTATTTTAACAGAATTAAATAAATTTGGAATATCTCCTTCTTCAATTCCAAAATCTACAAAACCCTTGGCAGAAATAACAACAGAATTTTTAACTCCTAAGGAAGCATATATTTTAAGTAGAATAGATGGAAAATTGGACATAAAAACAATTGTTTCCCTTTCACCTTTGCATATTGTGGATTCTTTCCTTGCTTTGTACCACTTAAGAAAAAAGGGATTAATTAGAATAAATGAAATATGAAAAAAAGGGTTTTTTAATATTTTTAATCATCTTTTCTTGGTCTTTACCAATAATTTCCACTTTAATTTTTAAAATAACGGGATATTTAGAACCCTGGCACTACCTTATATTTTTCTTTCTCTCCTTTTTATCTTTTTTAATTGAATTTAAAATTGGAAGGGGAAGGATAGGAATTGAACCCCTTTTTCTACTCCCCATTGCTATAATCTTTAAATCTCCCTTTGCAATTGCCATAACAGCTTTTACTGGGGCTTTTTTGGGAAGTTATATAATAAAAAAAAGGGAAAGGGGATTCCTTTCCAAAATTGCCTTTTCTTCCACTTTTATATTTCCCTATAGTTTATCGGCAATTATTGCCCACACAACTTCCCTTTCAATCTTTTATTTGTTATTTATTTCCCTTATCACCCTATTTTTATCCTATTTTTTTCTTTTTGTTTTATTTTTTATAGTTCACAAAAAACCCTTTGATTCAAATTTTTTAATTACAATTTTTGCATGGTTTATTGCTTTCCTTTCCTTTTCTCCTTTAATCTATCTTGAAATAACCCTATATTACAACTATGGAATTTTGGGTATAGTTTTCCCCCTTTTTCCCCTTGGCTTAATTGCTTATGCATTGAAAAAAAGTGCAGAAGATGTCTTAGAAAAGAGAGAAAAGCTAAAACAAAAGGAAGAATTAAAATTTATAAAGTCATACTTAGAAGGGATAATGGAAAGGGAAGAAAAAGAAGTGGTTTTTTCCCAATTTTTAAAAGAACTACAGAATCTCCTACCCTTTTCCAATGCTTCTTTAATCTTTTGGGAAACAGAAAGGGGTCAAGATTTTGAAATTTATACCTTTGGTGAAGGAACAGTTGAAAAGGATGAATTAGAAAAGGGTTTAAAAAAATTCAATTTTCCCATGAAAATTCCTTCCTATGAATTGCTTGAAGCCTTTAAAAATACATATCCTTTAAATAAGGAAAAAAATTTTTCCACAATTTTACCTATAAAAACACCTCAGCTTTATTTAGGATTATTCTATCTTTCAGGAAATGAGGAGGAAATTGAAAAAGAGGAAGCAAAGGAATATCTAAATCTCTTATGTGATACAATTGGAATTTCTTATCATAATAAAATTTTGCTTGAAAGGATGGAAGAAGCCAAAGGAAAACTTGAAAAAAATTCTGAAATTTTATCCACTTTACTAAATGTTAGCCATCAAATAATTGTAGAATTAGATAGTCAAAGTGCATTGCAAGGAATTGTAAAGGCATTAAATAAAATTTTAAATATAAAATGGATTCTTTTTTGCAATTATTTGAAAGAAGAAAAAATATTTGTTCCTAAGGGGCATTTTGGTTTTGAAAAAATTTGGGAAAGGATAAAGGATGAAAAAATTCCAGAGGAAGAAATCTTTCTCTTATGGAAAAATTCAGAAATTGTTTCAAAGTCCTATATCTTAGAACCAAAAAATTATGTTAAAGAAAGATATGGTGTTGATTTTAATTTAAGCTTTTCTCATCCTTTAACTTCAATTTTTGTTCCCTTAAAAATTCAAGACGAACTTTTGGGTTTTTTATCTGTGGAGGGTTTTGATATGGCATTTATGGAAGATGAAAAGATAAGGTTATTGGAGCTTTTTGCAAACCAAGCCAGTTACTTATTAAATATAATAAAAATTCATGAAAAACTCCATACTTTAAGCATTAAGGATACTTTAACAGAGGCATATAACCTTAGATATTTAAAAGAGGTCTTACCAAAAGAAATAACAAAACACAAGAGATTAAATACAAGTTTTGGTTTTTCAATTTTGGATTTAGATAATTTTAAAGAAATAAATGATAAATATGGACACCTCATAGGAGATATGGTATTGCAGGAACTTGTAAGTTTAATTATCTCTTATATTAGAAAGGAATTGGATATGATATTTAGGTATGGAGGAGATGAATTTGCACTTTTTTTTCCCTTCCTAGGAGCTGAAAAAATAAAAAACATCTTAGAAAGAATAAGAATGATTGTGCAAGAATATAATTTTAAATTTAAGGCAGAAGGAAAAGATTTAAATTTAAAAATTTCTATAACTATGGGGGCTTCCATCTTCCCCCGGCATGGAAATGATTTAAAAGAAATTATTGAAAAAGCAGACAAAGCACTCCTTTTAGCAAAGGCAAAAGGAAAAAATACGGTTGCAATTTACAATGGTTGAAGAAAAGATATTTAAAAGGGGAAAACTTTACATTTTGGTTTGTCTTTTATCTTTATTTTTTTTAATATATTTAATAATTGAAAGAAAATTTAAATTTATTTTTCCCTTTTATTTAGGGATTTTTTTGGGAATTTCTTCCTTTGAAGTAACATACCATTTGGTAAAGACCTTGGGAAGTGATTTCAAAAAGGTTAAGAGGAAATCCCTGTTGTTTTTCATAATTTTTCTTTGTATAATATTTTTTTTAATAATTTTTTCTAAGTCCATAATTTACACAATTGTGGGCTATAGTTTTTTTGTTTTATCCCTTTTAATTCTTGTTTTATGGGAGGTTTAAAAGATGCATGAACATTCTCTTTTATATAGTTTAGTGGAAAAAATCTTTGGGTTTGAAGTTCCAGACCATATATTAAATGGACTTTTCATATTTTTAATCCTTGCAATTGGTTCTATTTTTTTAAAAAAATATATCAAAGAAATGGGGGAAGAAAATCCCTCTAAATTACAAAGTATTATTGAAGTTGTACTAAAAGGTTTAAAGGACCTGATGGAAGATATAATTGGGCATAATTCCTTTGAAAAATTTTTACCTATTGTAGGGGGTTTTGCATTTTTCATTTTCTTTTGTAATATTTCAGGTCTTTTTTTCTTTTTAAACCCAGCTACTTCAAATCCCAATACAACCTTTGCCTTATCCATAACTGCTTTTGTCTTATATCACATTCAAGGGATTGGGAAACATAAAACAAAGTATATAAAACAATTTTTGGGACCCTTTCTTTTAACTGCAATAATAATATTTCCAGTGGAAATCATATCCCACTCCGTTAGGGTTTTATCCTTAGGACTTCGTTTATATGGAAATATGTATGGGGAACATGCAATTTCAGGTTTCATTTCTAATATGGCTCCCATAATAGCACCCCTTCCAATGATGGCAATAGGACTTATTGCAGCTACAATGCAGACATTTATTTTTGTTGTTTTATTTATGGTTTATGTGGGTGGTGCTTTAGCTGAAGAACATTAGAAATAAGCAATTTGGCAAAAACTTATCAAAGCAATAAGCCAAATTTTAAACCTTGGGAAAAATTAATAATTTGTAATCCTTTTCAGCAAACTCTTTGCTCTTTTACAATTGGGATTTTCTATTATTTTAAATCTCATTTCTTCCAATAGTTCTACCCTTTTAATCTCTCCCTCTTTTAATAAAATTAATAAATAATCTAAAACTTCTGGATTAAATTGGAGGGTCTTTATAACTTTTAAACCTTTTTTCATAAAAACCATTCCACTTTCATCCCAGTAAATTAAATCCCACTTTTCCTTTGGAAAATAAATATAACTCCAAGGTAAAAATTTATAACCAACCTCTGTCTTTATCCCTTGCAGCCCCTGATATTTAATAATTGCATAATTTATTTTATATTTTTCTATAAAATTTTCCCAATTGTTTTTAGATTTTAAAGCAAAGGAAAATTCTTTTAATAGAGAAGGATAAAGTTCATTTCTTCCATCCCAAAAGACCCTTTTTTCTGGAAAAAACTTGTAAATAAAATAGCCCCCGTATCCAGGATTTAAAAAGACATTTCCTTCGGGATTTATCTTTTTTAAAAAATCCATTTCCTTTATGGGTATCATTTTTTCATTTATTCCATATCCTGGATAGGAATAATAAATAAAACTTAAGATAAGTGCTAAAAAACCCAATATAAAAAATATAAATTTAAAAGATTTTTTTTCAAATTTTATAAAAAAAGGAAAGGAAAGGGCAAAAAAACCATGAAATCTTAAAGAAGATATACTTAAAAATAAAATTGGAAAAAAGAGAAATTTTTTAAAATGCCATACCTTTTCTATAATTAAATAAACTAAAACAAAAAGAATTGAAAGGTAAAAGGAAAGAAATGGAATAAAGGGTGCAAAAAGCCATTCGGGATTAATCAAGTTTAATGTTTTAACTTGAATTGAAAGTTTTATAGGAGAGATATAGGCATTTATTCCAAAGGGATTTAAAATTGGTAAAAAAATTGAAATTAAGGAAGGATATAAATTTTTCTTTTCCCTTTCTTTTAAAAAAATAAGAAAAAAATAAATAAAAGAAAAAAAGGCACCAAAAATAAAACTGGCATGAAAATTTACCCATAATAATAGCAATAAAAGGGAAAAACCATACTTCCTTTTTTCAAGTAAATATAAAAGTAAAACAAAGAAAAGATGACCTAAACCATCGGGTCGCACATCTAACCTATGTCTTGCTAAGGAAAAAGCCCAAAAAATTAAAGAAAAGGTAAAGGAGAAAGAAAAGCCCTTCCCTTTACATAAAAGGAATAAAAAATAAGCAGATAGAAAAACTATTAAAAATTTGAAAAGAAAAATTAAATTAAAACCCCCTATCTTGTATAGATAATAAATTAAAAGGTCATAACCCCATGCATGGTTTACCCATTTCCCTTCTGAGTTATAAGAAAAGGGATCCCTATGGGGTATCCCATTTTTTGAAATGTATTCTCCTGTTTTAAGGTGCCAAAAAAAGTCATAGCTTGATAAAGGAAAAAATGATATTATAATAATAATTATGAAAATTTTAAAAAGTCCCTTCATCTCCTATTTCAAGCTCCTTAGAGTAAAACAATGGAGCAAAAATGGCTTTATATTCATACCCCTCTTTTTTGCCCAAAAGATATTGGATTTACATTTTCTGACTTTATCTATTTCTGCTTTTTTTTCCTTTTGTTTCATTTCAAGTTCAATGTATATTATAAACGATATTTTGGATAAGAAGCAAGATTTATGCCATCCTAAAAAGAAAGAAAGACCAATTGCATCGGGAAAAGTTTCCCTTTTAGAGGGTTATATTTTTTCTTTTATCCTTTTTATTTTATCCATTTTTATTGCTTCTCCCCTTCCCCAAACCTTTTTTTTAATTTTACTTACTTACCTTTTTCTACAAGTATTTTATAGTTTGAAATTAAAAACTATGGTCCTAATTGATGTTATTTCAATTTCCTTTGGTTTTATTTTAAGGGTTTTGGCAGGAGGAGTTGCTATTGAAGTCCCCATCTCTTCTTGGCTTTTGATATGCACCTTCTTCCTCTCCCTTTTTTTAGCATTTTGTAAGAGGAGAAGTGAAATTGAAATTGAGGGTTTTGAAAACCATAGAGTTGTCTTGGAGGCATACTCTAAGGACTTTTTAGACCATTTAATTAGCATTTCTGCGGGAATAACTGTTTTATGCTATGCCTTATATATCATCTCTCCAGAGACCTATGAAAAGTTTCATAGCCCCTACCTTATTTTAACTTTACCCTTTGGGGTCTATGGAATTTATAGGTATCTTTATCTTGTTCATATAAAAGGGTATGGAGAAGATCCAAGTTCTATTATTTTTAAAGATATGCCCTTTTTTTTAAATATTTTATTATGGCTTTTAATATTTTTCATTATCCTGTATTGGAGTAAATTTTGATGTCAAAAGTTGCTGTTCTTAAAACATCTCCTGAAAGTGTTTTAAAGGATATAGAAAAACTATTTGAACTTTTAAATTTTAAGGAAATTTTTCCCCTGGAAATTCCAATTATTTTAAAGGATAATGTATCTTGGCACTATCCTTTCCTTTCTGCAAACACAACCCCTTGGCAATTGGAAGGAACAATTTTGGCTTTAAAAAACCAGGGTTATAAAGATATCTCTGTTTTACATAATGAAACAGTGGTTACAAAGTCTAAAAAGGGACAAAAGCTTTTAAGATTAAAGGGAATTTATAAGAAATATGGCATAAGGGAATACAATAATTTTGATAAAAAAGATACAAAATGGATAATTTTTAAACCAAAATCAAATTTATCTGTCTTGCCAAAAATTTACAAAAAAGGTATTTTAATACCGGAAATCTTAATTGGGAAAAATATAATCCATTTACCCACTTTGAAAACCCATATTTACACCACCACAACAGGGGCAATAAAAAATGCCTTTGGAGGGCTTTTATCAAATAAAAGACATTATACCCATACCTGGATCCACCAGACCCTTGTAGACCTTTTAAAAATCCAAAAAGAAATCCATCCAAAAATTTTTGCCCTAATGGATGGAACAATTTCTGGAGAAGGGGCAGGCCCAAGGACAATGTATCCCCACATTACAAATTTAATCTTAGCTTCTGAAGACCAAGTAGCAATAGATAGTGTTGGTGCAAAAATTATGGGTTTTGATCCCTTAAAAATTGAATATCTAAAATTAGCAAGTGAAGAGGGCTTGGGAAGTGCAAATCTCAAGGAAATAGATGTCTTGGGAGAAGATATTTCAAAGATAAATTTAAACTTTAAACTAAAAGATAATCTTGTTAAGAAAGTTGCAAAGATCTTATGGTTTGGACCTTTAAAAAATATTCAAAAAATATTTTTTCAAACACCCCTTGTTAGTATCTTTATTTTATCTTCATATATTTACCACGATCTCTTTTGGTGGAAAATATTTGGGAAAAAAAGGATGAAACCAATTTTAAATTCCCCTTGGGGAAAACTATTTTTATCTTATCTTAGGGAGGATTAATGGAAAGGGAAGTAATTTATGAAAAAAAAGGAAGAATTATTAAGTTATATCTAAATAGACCAGAAGTAAAAAATGCTATAAATCCAAAACTTTTAAAGGAACTTTATGAAAATTTTGAAGAAATTGAAAAGGATTCTTCAACTCAAATAGTAGTGCTACAAGGGAGAGGGGATATTTTTTCTTCTGGTGCTGACTTAAAATGGATGGCAGAAGGAAAAGATTTTTTAAAAGATGGGGAATTATTATTTGATTTACTATATAAAATTTTTACATTTCCCAAGATTGTAATTGCAGTAGTAAATGGTTCTGCCTATGGAGGTGCTATGGGGCTTATTGCCTCAGCTGATTTTGCAATTGCAATGGAAGAGGGCAAATTTGGTTTTTCAGAGGTTCGCTTAGGAATTGCTCCTTCAATTATCTCTCCTTTTGTTTTAAATAAAGTGAAGTATGGCTGGGCAAAGGAAAAGTTTTTAACGGGGAAGCTCTTTTCTGCAAAAGAGGGTTTAGAGGGGGGGCTTTTTGAAAGGGTTTTTCCTAAGGAGACCTTTGAAGAAGGGGTTGAAAAAATTATTAAAGATACCTTAATGGGAGGGCCAAATGCCCAGGGAGAAATAAAAAAATTATTTTTAAGGAAAAAGGCAGAAGAGATTTTAACACTTAAAAATGAACTTTGTTATTTATTATTTAAATTAAGGTCTTCAGAAGAAGGACAAGAGGGCCTTAATGCATTTTTTGAAAAAAGGAGTCCCCTATGGCAAAGAGAATCTTAGTTGCAAACAGAGGAGAAATTTCCATAAGAATAATGAAGGCATTAAGGGCAATGGGCTGGGAATCAGTTGCAATTTTTTCTGATCCCGACAAGGAAAGTTATCATTTAAAATTTGCAGATATTAAAGCCCCTTTGGGTGGGGAAAAACCTTTGGAAAGTTATTTAAATATTGATAAGATAATTGAAGTAGCTAAAAAATATAAAGTAGATGGAATCCATCCGGGATATGGATTTTTGGCTGAAAACCCAAATTTTGCTTTGAGGGTCTTAGAAGAAGGCTTTGTTTTTGTAGGTCCAAAAACAGAAAATATAAAAGTTTTGGGAGATAAATTGGAAGCAAGGGAAAAGATATCAAAGGCAGGGGTTCCCATAATACCGGGAACGAAAGAACCAGTGGATATAGAAAAAGCAAAATTAGTAGCAAGAGAAATTGGTTTTCCAATCTTAATAAAAGCAGCAGCAGGGGGTGGGGGGAAAGGTATGAAAATTGTAAAAAAAGAAGAAGAACTTCAAGCTTCCTTGGAGTCAGCTTCAAGGGAAGCCAAATCAGCTTTTGGAGATGAAAGGGTTTATATTGAAAAGTACTTGGAAAATCCAAGGCACATTGAATTTCAAATTTTATCGGATAAATATGGGAAGACTCTCCATTTTTATGAAAGGGAATGTTCCATACAAAGAAGGTATCAAAAGATAATAGAAGAAACCCCTTCTACCGCGTTAAATGAAGATTTAAGGCAAAAGATGGCAAAGGCAGCAATTGATGCAGCCAGAGCTGTCTCTTATGAAAATGCAGGAACTGTGGAGTTTTTATTTTCAGAAGGAAAATTTTACTTTATGGAAGTAAATACAAGAATCCAAGTAGAACATCCAATAACAGAAATGACAACGGGTTATGATTTAATAAAGTTACAACTAAAAGTTGCCTTTGGAGAGCCTTTAAATTTAAAACAAGAAGATATAAAACCCAGGGGTGCCTCCATAGAAGCCAGAATTTATGCAGAAAATCCCCTTCAAAATTTTTTGCCTTCTCCTGGAAAAATCTACCTTGTAAAGGAACCAGAATTAAATTGGGTAAGAATAGATTCTGGGATTTGTTCGGGGCAGGTGGTACCCCCCTTTTATGATCCAATCCTTTCAAAGGTTATCACCTGGGGAAGGGATAGGGAAGAGGCAAGAAAACTATTGATAAATGCCTTAAAAAACTATGTAATTCTTGGGGTTTTAACTCCAATTCCCTTTTTAATTGATATCTTAGAACATCCTGCTTACATTGAAGGAAAGATAAATACCCATTTTATACAGGACTACTTTTCAAATTGGAAACCCCATTCTGATTTAGAAGAACAAAAAAGGGTCTTTGCTTTAGCTGGTATAATTTTATCCCAAAAGGAAAAAGGGATAGAAAAAATTGAAGAAAAAGATAAAGAGATGAAAAAAATTTGGGAAACAATTGGTGAATATGGGAGGGAAAACTTAAGATGAAAATAAATTTAAGATTTTTAAACCAAAATTTTACTTGCGAAATAAAAAAAGCAGGAGAAGAATATTTTGTGGAAACACCCTTTGGAAGGATCTCTTTAATTGGATACTTCAAAGAAGGTATTTTTTATTTAAAGGAAAGGGAAAAAGAAATTCCCCTTTTTTATTTTTTAGAAAAGGATAATTTATATTTAGAATATAATGGAAAGGTTTGGGAGTTTCAAAGGAAAGAAAAAAAATTTAAAGAAAGTGAAGGAACCCAAAAATTTGATGGGAAGATATATCCTCCAATGCCTGGAAATATTGTAAAAATATTGGTCTCTGAAGGAGAAGAAATAGAAAAGGGTCAAGCTCTTTTAATTATGGAATCTATGAAAATGGAACATACCCTTTACTCCCCTGTAAAGGGGAAAATTGGAAAAATTTATGCTTTACCCCAAACAGTGGCAGAGCTTTCAAAACCACTTTTAGAAATAAAAGAGCTATAAAAACTATTGGATCTTGGGAAATTTGTAAATTTTTTTCAAGCAAATGAAGAAAAAACTTAAAAAAAAGGCTTTCTTTTTAAATTATTTCAATTTTTATAAGGAAAGATATTTTTAAATTTGTACTTTTGGAAAGAGGAGGAGATCCCCTTTTTTAAAATTCCTCCCTTCCACCTTTAAGATTTCAACACAGGCAAAAGCCCTGCGGCTAAAGCACCGATGAACTATCTCTCTGAAAAAATATAAATATTGCTGGAAATGGATTCCCTTATGGGATAAGAATTTATAAGGGTTGCAGGAATTATTATCTTTAAATTATATATCCCCTGATCCACTTCGGGGAAGGAAACTTTTATTACTTCTTCCCATTTACCTAAAGGGGGAATAGTTTTTGCTGTTATTACTTCTAAAAAGCTTTTTCCTTCAGACCATCTATATAAAATATCTCCATTTTGATTTTGAAGAATAAAATCATAGGTTTGACTTGTGGGAAATGTCAAAACAATTTCCTTTGAACTATTGTTTTTAAATTCAAAATTTATGATATTTTCTCCTTTGACAAGTCCAGGAAAAACCCCTCCACTAAAAGAATAGGAAAGTTCTCCATAAATTACTCCATCTACAGAAGCATAGATTAATTCATAAGAAAGGGGACCAAATAAACTATTTACAACTCTTCTTATAAGCCCTACATTGGGAGCAAAGACCTCTTCCAAGATTCCCGCATCATAACAGGGAGTATCCCATAAAATTCTTATACAATTTGTAAAGTTTCCAGCAGGTGAAGAAAAAGTAAAGCCCTTTTCTACCACCCCTAAATAACTATCATTTAAACAAGGCGGATCTATGGAAATAAATTCTGGTATGTGCCAAATCCCATCTTCTTCAAATTTATAAATTAAAAATTTTCCCTTTTCCGTATTTATATAAACATAATTCCCTTGTCTTTCAAACTCTAATTTTTCCTTTGCAAAAAAGTAGTTTTTAAAAAAAATTTTATTTTCACCTTTAATTGTCTCAACAATTATATATTCTTCCTTTGAAAACATATCCAAGGAATATATCCAAATATTTCCTTCCCTTATAGGAAAATAATTTAAAACTTCAGTAAAAGGTATTGTATGCCCCATTAAAAGAGGAGAGAGTAGGATAAATAAAAATACTTTCATCTATTATATTATAACAAAATTTTTTCCCCTTAAATTTCCTTTTTAATGGGATTGACTAAATTTTAAAGTTCCAAAATTAAAATTTGAGGGCTGAAAATTATTTGAATTATATCTTGTAAGATAATCAATTATTGCCCTTAAAGCAGTTCCTTTTTTAGGTAAAAAAAAGGGCTTCCCTTCTAACCTTTCCTTTATTGATTTTGCACATAAAAGACCTGTAGCAATGGATTCTACATAACCTTCAACTCCCGTTATTTGCCCCATTAAAAAAATTTCTGGATTTTTTTTTAAAGAAAAATCATAGGATAAATGTAAAGGTGAATTAATAAAAAGATTTTTATGGACCTGCCCATACCTTACAATCTTAACTTTTTCAAAACCAGGTAAACTTGAAAAAACCCTTCTTTGTTCCTTATATTTTAATCTCGTTTGAAAACCTACAAGATTTAAAAAAATTCCCTCCCTATCTTCTTTTCTCATTTGGATAACAGCATAGCCCTTTCCATTTAAGCCAACGGGTTTTAAGGGACCATAAGCCAGGGTATCCTTTCCCCTCCTTGCCATCTCTTCAATAGGTAGGCAACCTTCAAAGAAGATATCCTTTTCAAAGGGATGGGTTTTTACAACTTCTGCACTTGATAAAATATCTACAAATCTGTAATATTCTTCTTTGCTTAAAGGCAAGTTTAAATAGTCCTTCCCTTCCCCATAACGACTACCCCAAAACATCCTTTCCTTATTCAAGGAGCTACTTAAGACAATGGGAGATATGGCATCATAAAAATATAAATTAAAGTCTACATAATTTGATAAATCTTCTGCAAGGGAAGGAGAAGTCAAAGGACCTGTTGCAATGCCCACTATCCCTTCTGGTATCTTTTTTATTTCTTTTCTTATCAATTTTATGTTTTTATTCTTTTCCACCTCTTCCGTTACAACTTTTGAAAATTTAATTTTATCCACAGCAAGGGCTTTTCCTGCAGGCACCTCCGTTTCATAGGCAAATTTTATTAAAAAGGAACCTTCATTTAAAAGTTCCCCTTTTAAAATCCCTTGAGGACTTTCTCTATCCTTACTTTTTAAAGAATTGGAGCAAACCAATTCAGCTAAGAGATTTGTCTTATGGATCCCTGTCTTTTTTTTAGGTCTCATCTCATAAAGTTCTACAAAAAAACCATACCTTGCAAGTTGCAAAGCACATTCACAACCAGCCAGACCTCCACCTATTATTTTTATCCCTTCTTTATTCTTTTTTAGTAAAACCACATCTGGGGCAATATTTTGTTTTTAATTTTAAATTTAAGTAGGGATTTCCACATTTTGAACATTTTTCAGGAATTGGTTTATCCCATTGGACATAATCACATTTAGGGTATAAACTACAACCATAAAAAATTCTCTTTTTACCTTTTCTTGAAACAATTTCTCCATTACAATTTTCCTTAGGACACATAACCCCTGTTTTTTCTGATTTGAAACTTTTTCTTTTTCTTATATTTTTACATTCTGGATATTTACTACAAGCATAAAAAAAACCATACTTTCCTTTTTTTAAAACCATTGGACTTCCACATTTTTCACAGGGCTCCACGTTTTCATGATTAAAAGGGGATTTTGTAAAACTACACTTGGGATATCCACTACAAGCTATAAATTCACCATTTTTCCCAAATCTTATTACAAGTTCTTTCCCACATTTTGGACAATTTTCTTTTGTGGGAACTGAATTTACCTTTTTTAATTCCTTTGTTGCTTTATCCAATAACTTTACAAATTGCTCATAAAAAACCCCCAATACCTCTTCTTTTCCCATTTTTCCTTCTTCAATTGCATCTAAGGAATCTTCCATCTTTGCTGTATAATTTTCATCAATTAAATTGGGAAAATAGCCATCAAGCAATTTTATAACTGTTCTTCCTAAATTTGTAGGGACAAAAAAAGATCCATCTTTTATACAATAAGCTCTGTTTTGTAAAATTGAAATTATTGTAGCGTAAGTAGAAGGCCTGCCTATACCCTTTTCTTCCAATGCTTTTACTAAAGTACCTTCCGTATACCTTGGAGGTGGTTCCGTAAATTTTTGTTCCTTTTCTAATTTTAAAAGTTTTAAAATTTCTCCCTTTTCCACCTCTGGAAGAGTTTCTTCCTCTTCCTCTTGGGTTTTATAAAGGGATAAATAACCAGGAAATTTTAAGGTCTTTCCTGATGCCTTAAAGTTATAGTCACCACAATTCACGCATATATTTTGAACATTGTATTTTGCAGGAACCATTTGGGAAGCTAAAAACCTTTTATAAATTAAAGAATAAACTTTAAATTCATCTGCAGAGAGGTATTTTTGCATTTCTTCTAAGGGTATTTCAAATCTTGTAGGTCTTATAGCTTCATGGGCATCTTGTACCTTTGATTTATTTTTATAATGGTTTGGTTTCTTAGGCAAATAGTCCTTTCCAAACTTCCTTTCAATTATTTCCCTTCCCTTTGAAATTGCTAAATTTGAAACCCTCACAGAATCAGTCCTCATATATGTAATCACTCCCGCCCTTCCAAATTCACCCAGATCAACCCCTTCATAAAGTTTTTGAGCAATTTGCATTGTTCTTTTTACAGAAAACTTAAATAATCTATGACATTCTTGCTGGAGCTTTGCCGTTGTAAAAGGTGGAGGGGGATAACTTAAGGTCTCCTTTTTTTCAACCTTTGAAATAACATATTCATTTGATAAAAGAAAATTTTCTATTTCCTTTGCCTTTTCTTCATTAGGAATTTTTATCTTTTTCCCTTTATAACCTTGTAAAGTTGCCTTAAATTCTCCCTTTTTTGCCTTCAAGTATGCTTCAAAATTCCAATACTCTTCCCTTTTAAAATTTTCAATTTCTTCTTCCCTTTTGCAAACTATCTTTAATGCCACAGATTGAACCCTACCTGCTGAAAGCCCCCTCTTTAACTTCTTCCATAAGAGGGGGGATAAGCGGTAACCCATTAATCTATCCAATATTCTCCTTGCAATTTGGGCATCTACCAAATTAATATTTATTTCCCTTTTATCATCAAAACTTTCCTTAATTGCCTTTGATGTAAGTTCCCTTAAAAGAATTCTATAAAAAGAAAGACCATCCCTTTTTAAAATTTCTTTTATGTGCCAAGCAATGGCTTCCCCTTCTCTATCAGGGTCTGTGGCAATGTAAATTTCCTGAGCTTCCTTTGATTTTTCTTCCAATTGCTTCACAATCTTCTTTTTATCCTTTGGGACCACAAAAGTAGGTTGAAAATTTTCTTCAATATTTATTCCTTCCTTTGATTTAGGTAAATCCCTTATATGTCCTAAGGATGCCATTATCTTGAAACCCTTTCCTAAAACCTTTAAAAGGGTCTTTACCTTTGCAGGCGATTCTACAACTACAATTTTTGACATAGATGAAATTATATCATTAAAAATTAGAGTTTGCCTTTTTTGATAAACCCTAAATTTTAAAAAATCAATAGTTTGCTAAATACTGTTCCAGCTCCCAAGGATGGATTATTTCAATATAACTTTTCCATTCTTCTTCCTTTGCTTTTATAAAATGTTCGTATATATGTTCTCCTAAGGTTTGCCGTATTAAGGAAGATCTCTTCATTTTTTGAACTGCTTCCCACAAGTTTGCAGGAAGTTGCCTAATTTTATATCTTCTTTTTTCCCTTTCACTCATTTCAAAAATATTTTTATTTATAGGGGGGCCTGGATTGAGCTTTCTTTCAATTCCCTCTAAGCCAGATGCAAGCATCACTGCAAAAGCAAGGTATGGGTTACAAGAGGGATCTGGTACCCTTACTTCACATCTAGTAGACATTCCCCTTCTGGCTGGAACCCTTACTAAGGGAGATCTATTTTTTTCAGACCAAGCAATGTTGACAGGTGCTTCATAGCCCGGAACCAACCTTTTATAAGAATTTACTAAAGGATTTGTAATTGCCACAAAAGATGAAACATTTTCTAAGATCCCCCCAATATAGTTTAAAGCAATTTCACTTAATTGGTAATTATTTTTTTCATCAAAAAATGTATTTTCCCCTTTTAAATTTAAGAGGGATTGATGGGTGTGCATACCAGAACCATTTACTCCATAAATGGGTTTTGGCATAAAGGATGCATGGAGGTTATGGCTTAAAGCAACCCTTTTAACAATAAACTTTAAAGTAATTACCCTATCTGCAGAAGTTAAAGCATCTGCATACTTGAAATCAATTTCATGTTGACCAGGTGCCACTTCATGGTGAGCTGCCTCTATTTCAAAACCCATACTTTCTGATGCTTCTACAATTTCTCTTCTTGCCCTTTCTCCTAAATCTACAGGGGTTAAATCAAAATAGGAACCCACATCATGGGTAGTGGGAATTGGTTCCCCCTTTTCATTTCTTTGAAATAAAAAGAATTCCACCTCTGGTCCACAAACCATTTGAAAACCCATTTTTCTTGCTTTTTCTTCCATCTTTTTTAAGCAATACCTTGGACAACCTTCAAAGGGATTTCCATCTGGTTTATGCACATCACAAATCAATCTTCCAACCCTTTTTCCATTATGTTCCCAAGGAAAAATTGAAAAGGTGTTATTGTCTGGAACAAGTAACATATCCGATTCTTCAATCCTTGTAAAACCTTCAATAGAGGAACCATCAAACAAAATATCCCCATCAAGGGCTTTTGAAAATTGACTCTTTGGAATTTCTACATTTTTTACAATTCCTGTGAGGTCTGTAAACATCAAACGCATGAATTGAACATTTTCTTCCTTACAAATCTTCAAAATTTCATCTTTTTTTAGCATAATGACACTCCTTTCTTTTACATTTGTATAATTATACCATAACATTTTGCAAGTTTTTATTTTTATGCTCTTTAAATTATGTTAATAATTAAATGAAAAGGTTTTAAGCTTAAAATTTCTCTAATATATCAATTAAATTGCCCAAATTTTTGATTTCAAAATCCCCTTTTATATTAATTCCTATTGTTAAAATTTTAGCCCTCTTTCCTGCTTCCATATCAAATTGAGAATCTCCCACAAATATTACTTCTTTATTTTTTAAATTTAATTCCTTTAAAATCTTTAAAAGCATATCTGGTTTTGGTTTTCCTTTCAAAGAGTGAGAGGCACCTAAAAATAGATCAAAATACTTTTCAATTCCCTTTGATTTTAGACAATAGGAAACAATCTTTGGAGAAGAGTTGGAAGCCACAAATAGCAAATATTTTTTTTCTTTAAGTTTTCTTAAAACCCCTTTTGTTTCAGGAAATAATTTTATATATTTTGAAAATCTTAAAAAATTTTCTTCATAAAAATTTTGAAGTTCCTTTAAAGTTATATGGGGCATATAAATTTCAATGTCTTTTTCCATTCCTTGTCCCCAACAACTTTTAAAGGTATCAATATTTATCTCTTTTTTAGAAAAATTTTTTAAAGCATAATTAAAAAGTTTAAACCAACAATAAAAGGAATCTATTAATACATCATCTAAATCAAAAATTACTCCCCTTATAGTACCCAATTTGCTTTCCATTCCTCCACATTTCCCCCTTGAAACTTACATAAGGTATGTTTTAAAATTACATCTCTTCCCCCAGAAAGTTCTATGGCTCTCTCCATCCAACCAGAAATTCTTGTGCAAAGACAAGGATGGGGAAAGGAAATTTCTCTTATTTGCACATGGGCAAGATTTGAAGAATGGGAAACCATATGAAATATTCCTTCGGTATAATAGTTTCCCCATACAACAGAAGCCCTTTTTAAGATAAATTCAGGTGAACCCAATTTATAAAAAACCCTATAAACAGTAGTAAGCCCATCCTCACAACTATGCCTTCCCATTTCCCACCAGACCTTTTTATCTTCTTTCTTTAAAATATCAGGAACCTTATCCATGATTTCTATAAGGGGTTCCACATTATACCATTCATTAGAAATAATTGGCTTTTCAAAAAAATTTAAGGGATCTGGAGAAAGAAAACTTTTTAAATTTTTTATTTGCTCTTCATTTAAATTTAATTTTATGTAATTAATTGTTGCCCTTATGGCTGTGCCCTTTATTTTTAACATTTATCCCTCCAGAAAAGATTAAAATTTGATATAAAAGACGAGACAAAGTATATATTCCATATTCAAGCCCCTTACAAGGCCTGCCTTCAACTAAATCTAAACCTATAATTTCTTTTTTCTTTGCCACCCTTTTTATTATATCTATGGTTTCATAAAAATAAAAACCCCCTGGTTCTGGGGTCCCAAGGGATGGAACTTCAGAGGGGTCTAAAAAATCTGCATCAAAGGAGATATATATTTTTTCTGGCATTAATTTTAATTTTTCTTCTAATTTCCTTTGGGAAAATTGGTGGGCAAAGATAACCGGAATTGAATTCTTTTCAATAAATTTTCCTTCTTCCTTGGAAATTGCTCTAATTCCTACTTGTAAAAATTTTATATTTTCTTCAAAGATTCTTCTAAATACACAAGCGTGGCTTAATTTAGAACCTTCATAGGCATATCTTAAATCACTATGGGCATCTAAATGCAAAATCCCAAAGTCCCCATAAAATTTTTTATATGCCTTTATTGCAGGAAGAGTTATTGTATGTTCCCCACCTAAAAGACATATCTTCTTTTTTTTTTCAAGCCAAAAGGAAACCCTTTTTTCTATATCTTCCAATTTAATATTTTTAAAATTCCAATCCAAATCCGTTTCTATTCCAACTTTTTTATATGCTTCTTTTTTTGTAATGGGATCATACAACTCCACAAAACCACTGGCTTTTAAAATTTCTTCTGGTGCCCTTTTGGTTCCCTTTAAAAAGGTGGTAGTTTTTTCAAAGGGTACTGGGAGTATAACCCATTTAAATTTCTTAGGCCTTTGGACATTTAAAAAGGGGATCATAGAAAAACAGCAGCTGCAACTACAGTTGTCCAGAGCCCTGACTTATCACCTACTGCTGTTTGGGTAACATTGCAAGTCCTAAAAATTTGTCCAGAAATCTTCCACTGCTCCCTTTTTTCATCCCATGACCTATCGGGGTCAAATTCCACTCCCAAAATTGTGGCAAGCATTGAAGCAGCAAGATCTTCTGCATAATCACCTGCAAGTTTTGCTGTTTGTCCAAAGGAATGGTGTTCAGACAAATATCCATAAAGTTTTCTGTTTTTTGGAATTGCAACACCTATAGATGCAGCTATTAATCTATGGGGTTCATTTGTAGAATTTTCTGACATAACAACATAAGTTACAGCACCTGGGGTTAATTTTTGAAGACCCTTTTTTCTGGAAACCAATTGGGCATTTGGTGGAAAAATGGAGGAAACCCTCACAATGTTTAAGGAAGCAATTCCTGCATCCCTTAAGGCCATTTCAAAGGAAGTTAATTTTTCCTTAGCTTTTCCTACGCCATGGGTTAAAAAAATTTCCTTTGCTATAAACATAAATTTATTTATATCACTTTTAAAAAAAAAATCAATAGAAATTTTAAAACCCCTTCAAAACTTCCTTTGGATTTAAAGCTAAAATTTTTGAAAGCCCAGGTTCATCCATTGTTACCCCTAAAAGAAGGGATGCCTCTTCCATAGTTCTCCTATTATGGGTTATTAAAATAACTTGAAAATCATTTTTTAATCTTTTTATTAAATTTAAAAACCTTTCTACATTTACATCATCTAAGGGAGCATCTGCTTCATCAAAAAAGATAAAAGGGGAAGGAGATGTTTCAAATAAACATAAAAGAAAAGCTAAAGAGACCAAAGCCCTTTCACCACCAGACAATAAAAGCAAATGCTGAACTTTTTTCCCTGGAGGTTCTGCAAGTATTTCTATGCCTGAAGATAAGGGATCTTCTTCATCTTGCAAAATTATCTTAGCATTTCCTCCATTAAATAAATACTTAAAATATTTTTGAAAATTTTCATTTATCTTTCCTAATACTTCCATAAATCTTTTTAAAGCTTCTTTCTCCAAACCTTTCAAGTTTTCCTTTAATGCCTTTGAGGATTCTTCCAAGTCCTCCTTTTGTTTTTTTATAAAATTAATCTTTTGCAAAATTTCTTCCAATTCTTCTTTAGCCAAGGGATTTACTTGTCCAAACCTTTCCTTTTTTTCCCTTATTTTTTCTAATTTTTCTTTTAAATCCTTTTCTTCATTTGGGGGAAGAGTATATAAATCAATTTTTAAGACCTCCTTTGTTTTTTCTTCCAGCTCCCTCAATTTCAAATTTAAAATTTCTTCCTTTGTTTTATATTCCTGAATTTTTTGAAAATTTTCATCCAGCTTTTCTCTATGGTTTTTTAACTTATTTTGATGATTCTTATTTTCCTGGTACAACTCTTCCCTTTCATTTAATTTAATCTCGTAGTTATTTTTCCCTTCTTCATATTTTTCCTTCAAAGAAAGATATTTTAAGAGTAAATTTTCCTTTTCCTTTATAATTTCTTCCTTCAATTTATAATTTTCTTCCCTTTCCCTTTTTAAATCCCTTAACCTTTTTTGATTTTTTAATATAATGTTTTTTATTCCTTCAATTTGGGTAACTATCCTTTCTCTTTCCACTTCCTTTTCCTTTAATAATTTTATCTTATCTTGAAAGAAATTTTGCTTATCCCTTTCTTTACTTTTAACTTCTTCAATTTCACCCTTTATTTTTTCAATTTCTACCTTTTCCTTTTCTTCCCTTTGAATTAAATCCCTTAATAATTTTAATTTATCTTCCTTTTCTTTAAAGATTTCCTTTGAATTACCATCTAATTCCTTTATTTTATTATTTAATTCTTCCAATCTTTCCCTTAAATTTTTTAGCTGGGTTTCATATTGGGCTTCCCTATTTTTTAAATTAATTATCTTTGTGGAAAGTTCATGCTTTTCCTTTAATTTTTCTTCTAAGTTTAAAGATTCCCTTTTAAAAAAATCCTTTAAATTCTTTAAGGAAATTTCTTCCTCTTTTATTTTTTCTATAATATTAAAAATTTTTTCTTCCAAAATTTCTAACCTAATCTTAGAACCCAAAACCCCCTTTTTTTGATAGGGAGGATTTCCCCAAAAGGAACCCTTTGCTACCCTCCCTCTTTTATCAAAAAATGTATAATTGGGATACTTTTTAGAAATTTCTTTTAAATTTTTTTCATCTTCTACATAATAAATTGGTGGCAGGGAATTTAATAGCCATTGGGGAGCCATTTCTTTTAAAGAAATTATCTCTTTTATGGGAACTGTTCCTTCAATTTTTTCAACTTCAAAAAATTTTGGAGTGACAAAATACCCTTCTTTATTTGGATACTCCTCTTCTGAAATTATAGAAATACCAATCTCTTCTAAGATTAAATCAGCTATATTTTCAAGTTCCTCTGGAACCTTTAAAAATAAATAGGTGGATTTTTCATCCCTTTTACTTTCTTCCAAGAGCTTCTTTTCCCTTTCCTTCAATTCTTCTAACTTTTCTAATTCACTTTTTAAAATCTCCAAATTCTTTTCCTTTTCAAAAATTTCCCTATTCCTTTCCTCCAATTTAATCTTTTCTTTTTCTGTAAACTCTTCTAAATCTTTAAAACCTTTTTCTGAAATTAGCAACTCTTTTTTATGATTTAAATACTCCCTTTCAACAAACTTTTCCCTTTCAGTAAAAGTTTTCAACTCCCTTTTTTCTAAGGAAAGGGTCTCTTCAATTTTTTCATATCTATCCTTGAGCAAGGCAACCTCTAAACTAACTTTTTCTTTTAAAATTTGCAATTCTTGATGGGGTATGAGCAAATTTTTGTATATATCCTCTTTTTCTTTAATTATCTTTTCAACTTCAAAGGAAAACTTATCCCCTTCAGATATTTCTAAATTTAATTTTTCAATTTCTTCTTTTAAAATTTTTAAAGAATTTTCCTTTTCTTTTAAGGAATCCTTTTCCCTCTTTTCTTCTTCTTCCAATAGGGCTATTTCCTTTTCAATCCCTAGGATTTTATCCTCAATTTCCCCTATTTTTTCCTTATCTTTTTCAATTTTAAAGTTAATTTCTTGTAAAGAAAGAAGGTTTTTTTCATTTTCTTCCCTTAAAATTAACTCTTCCTTTTCACATCTCTTTTCTTCTTTTTCAAGTTCTTCTATTTTTTCCTCTATTTTTTTCAAATCCTGTAAGAGATAAACCCTTTTTTCTTCTTCTTTTAATATTCCTTCCTTTATTTCTTTTATTTCCCTTTTATAATTATCTCTCTCCTGGGAAAAAATTAATTTTAAAATCTCCTCTTCTTCTTTTAATATAATTTCATAACTCTTTGCCCTACCAGCTTGAATTCTTAAAGAATGGGCAATCTTTTCTTGCTCTTCCAAAAGATGGGATGTTAACTCTAAATTTTTTTCTGTATCTTCTAATTTTAACAAAGTTATTTTTTGCTTTTCCTTAAACCTATAAATCCCGGCACATTCTTCAATCAATTCCTTTTTTTCATAGGGTTTTAATAGAGCAACCCTTTCAATTTCTCCCTGTCCCAAAATAGAGTAAGAACTTATATTTAAATTTTCAGAGTTTAAAAAATCCCTTAAGTCCTTTAATCTAACAGATTTATCATTTATATAGTAATTTGATTCCCCTGAAGAATAAATCTTCCTTGAAATTTTAATATCTTCGGAAAGCCCATTGCTTTTTAACAAAATTGTAACTTCTGCAAAACTATAGGGCTTCCTTTTTTTGCTTCCTGAAAAGATGACTTCTGACATTTCCTTCAACCTAACTTCTGTGGGTTTTTGTTCCCCCAATACCCATTGAATAGCATCAGCAATATTTGATTTTCCACATCCATTGGGTCCCACTATACAAGTTACAGCAGGAGAGAGTTCAATTGTGGTTTTAAAAGGAAAGGACTTAAAACCATTTAAAATTATTTGCTTTATTCTATACCCATTTTTTCCCATAATTAAATTAATATAGCAAATTTTTAAAAAAAAGTTAAAATATTTCTATGGAAATAAAATTGGAAATTTCAGGATGGGTAATTTTCACTGCCCTTTTGGGGCAAAAAGATAAACCTTTTTTAGAGGAAAAGTTTATAAAAGAGGTAATATCAAATTTAAAAGATGAATTTAAAGAAATGGAGCTTTCAAGGGATGAAACTGTTAAAGAAGTAAGAAAACTCTTTCATAAAATTGGATGTGACCCTACAAGGTATAGACCATCCTTTGAGGCATTGGCAAGGAGAATTTTTAAGGGAGAACCCTTTCCAGTGATCCATCCTGCTGTTGATTTTTGCAATATTTTATCTTTAAAATGGCATGTGCCCTGTTGTATTTCTGATTTTTCAAAGGTGAACCCCCCTTTAGTTTTTAGAGCTGGAAAGGATGGAGAAATATTTGAATCTTTAAGGGGAAATTTTCCCTTAGAAAAGAAACCCCTCTTAGAAGACAAGTTAGGACCCTTCTCTACTCCTATAACAGATAGCAAAAGAACCTCTGTTTCAAAAAATACTTTGGAATTTTTGTTTTTATCTTACTTTCCCTTATCTAAATTTGAAAAGGAAAAGATAGATAAAGATTTTTCTTGCTCCTTAAAGAAAACATCCTTTAACTTAAAAGAGAAGATTTTTAATTTTTAGAAGGGGACATCCTCCTCTGTGGGCTCTTCTTCTGGAGGAATTTCCACTTCTCCTTCTTCTGTTGCTCCAATTGTAGGACCCTTGGGATCTAAAAAGAAAATTTGGTCTGCCCAAATTTCATAGGAAATTCTCTTTTGGTTATTTTTGTCTGTCCAATCCCTCGTTTGAATTTTTCCTTCCACTAAGAGCAACCTACCCTTGGAAATATTCCTTTCAATAAAATCTGCAAGGCGCCCAAAAACCACAACTCTATGCCAAACCGTTTTCTCTTTTCTATCTTTTGTATCCTTATCCTTCCAAAAAGTAGATGTGGCAAGGGAAAATTGTACAACTTTTATGCCTTGGCTTGTAGCCCTTACATCAGGTGGTCTTCCAACCCTCCCAACTAAAATTACTCTATTAAATGTCATACCCTTATTTTAACATAATCATATAATTCCATCCATCATTATTAATTGAAAACTCAGCAACTTTGTAAGGACAAAACATTTTAGAAAAATAAATGAAAAAACTTTGGCAAGGAGGTTATTGTTGTTTTATAAAGCAAGAAATTCCTAAAAAATTATAATTTGAAGGGAAAAATATTGATTTTATAATAAATTTTATTATTCTTTAAATATTCAAAAAAATCCACCTCTTCCTCCTTGCATCTTACCCAATCCTTAAGAGGTCTAAACCATCTTTTTTTAAAATTATAGGAGAAATTTAAGAATTTTCCAACAAATCCCCTTTGAGTTTCCCCTTTTTAAAAGGAGATGGAGAGGGATTTGCCAAAATCAGTAGTCAACATTTGTTAGTTAGCATTAGCGGTTTAAAATCCTAAATGTCAAAAAAATTAATAGTTAGCATTTAGTAGATAGCTTTAAGGTTTTTTAATTCCTAACTGCTAAATGCCAAATGCTAAATGCTAATAAATCCACCTTTTACAATTTCAACGCAGGATAAATACCTGCGTCTCCATGCCCCACACCCTATGGACAAAGGAAAAGGGGCACGGAAAACGGATAATTCTCATTGCTCTTCAGCTCTGGCGTCAGCCAGGCAATCCCCTCAAAGTGGGTTGAGGCATTCTAAATGCGCATTTTCAAAGAGCAGTATATAAAAGAATTTTAGACCCTTTTTCGCAAATGTCAAATATTTTTATCAAAATTTTTCTTTTTTAAAATATTAAATTTTGATTTTATTCAATTACTAAAAGCATTTAAAGTTAGGCACAAATCCCACATATTCAATCAGAACACCTTTGGTTATATCTGTTAAAATGGTGAAAAGCAAAAGGTAATGGCTGTAGGGGCTGAATTTTTATTCAGCCCGAAATTATTTTATGGGTCGTGAAAATCACGACCCCTACAAATAAAAAGGTGTCATCGCAAGGCGAAGCCATGGCGGTCTCACTGAACAGTGAAATATGATTGTCTTCCGTGTACGTTTTCAGTAGAAGCAATTCATAAATGGCAATAAATCCTCTTTTTTCCCCATGCAAAATTGGGGTAAATAAAAATTTTATTGCATTCTTTGCTCCCTGCTCAATTATAAAAATTGTGGAGATTAAAAGTTAAAATTTTTTTGGAATTTCTATAAATTCTTTATTAATTTTTAACTCCATACAAATCCTTTCAATAAATTCTTCAAAAAATTTTAAAAATTCATTCCATTTTGCTTCATCTATGGGTATATCTCCATGGGCAAGTTTTGATTCATTTCTTAATTTTAATTTGCTTATAAATTTGTTTTTATTTTCCATATAAACTTTTCCCATTGGATCATCCAATTCAAAAAGCAATTCATAGTCATCATTTACACCTATCTTTATCTCACCTTCTTCATTTTTTTTCTTTTCCCATTTTTCTTTGTTTTTTAATTTATCAAGGGATTTTTCTAAATGGTTTGTTTCTATTTGATATTCCTTTTTTAATCTAATTTGAGCTAAGAGTTCTAAAGCTCTATAAAGACGGGCTATGGCATTGTCATAAAAGCCATTTTCTGCTTGTCTTTTTGCATTTGAAATTAAATCAAAGACAGGTTCATAACCACTTCCTTTGCATTTTCCCAATATTTTAAGCAGGAAATCAAATTCTTTCTTAAATCTGCTTGCATAGTTTTTTAATATTTCATAGGCACTTTCGTATTGAGAATTGTTCCAATAAAAAAAACTCTCACAAATCTTCTTTTTTTCTTCTAAGATTCTTTGAATTTCTTCTGGAAGTTGTTTTTGGAGTAAGAATTTAAGCATTTCAAGGGCAGAATAATAGAGGTTTTTGTCTATTAATTTTTCTATGGTTTTTAAAAGGAAATCAACCCTTGCACTATTTACTTGATTTTCAATATTGACAACCGATGAAAAACCAGAGGTCTTTATTACATCATCCCTTTTTCCTTTGAAAAGAAATGGTTTTATTTCAAAATCAAGGGAAGAAAGAACTGCAAGGGCAGAAGACATTGTCTTGGTTCCACCTGTGTAGTCAGCACAAATTTCATATTTTAATTCTTTTGCCTTTTCAATGGTTTCCTTTGTTTTTTTATAAACCTCATCAAAATTATCAGGGTCATCTATTTCAATGATTTGATATTCACCTTTGTAGTTAGTTTGTTCTAAAATGTTTGGATAGCCCACTTCTTTTATAATTGTCTCACCACACCCCTCTTTTTGGCACCTTTCTTTTTTTGTTTTTTTACAGGGTTTTCCTTCTCCATTTACTTGAAATTTTGATGATTTTTTAGGGTCATCCCCCCCAGAGCATAAAAAGTAAATAAAGTCAGGTTTTAAATCCTTTATGGAATCTACAATTGGCTCAAAAGTACCACCTACAGTAATAATTAATGCCTTTTTCATTTAAACCTCCTATGAAATTTCACCAAGAATCTCCAGAAGCAAATTATTATCTAAATTATTAATTTTCTTTTCAACTCCCTTTTTCCATAAAACTGCAGAAAGAATTACACCTTTTAAAGAACTCCCAGGGAATAAAACCATTACTGCTGATTTTACAAATTCTTTTACTGGAGTAAAATGGCTTTCCAGATATTCTTTTGTTTCTTTTTCAATTTCAATGGAATAATTGATGTGTTTTTTTAAAAGGTCAGGTTTTATAATTTTTCCAATATATCTTGCTGTACCTGTTTCTTTTATATACATTTCAGAATATTTGGAAAATTCTGGGTCTTTAAATAAGGAATCCCTATCAATTTTATGGAATTTGAAACCCTCAATTAAATATTCCATTGGACTTATCTCTTTTCCTAAACCAATATGAATGGGAGTTAATGACTCAATTTTGATTTTCATCTCTTTCCTCCTTTTTTATGGGAATTGTAAAACTAATTCCATATCTATTATACTCTATGTTCTTTGAAAGTTTCAGGTGTGACATCTAAAAGCCGACCTTTTAAAGCCCTTAGAAAAACTGCTCCTTCTTTTATCATCCTTTTAGATTTTCTTCTTAAACTTTGGGAAAAGGGAGAATAGATATAGCCCCTTCTTGTTAAAATTTGGTAAAAAGAGTTTTTTAGTTCAGGTATTTCATCTTTTTGGGGAATTATATTTGAAAGTAATAAGTAATTATTATCTGCTTCTGGAATATTATATCAATTTCAAGAAATTCAGGCAAATGAAAAAAGTCCTTGCCAATGGTTCTATCTCCTCCAATTCCTTCTTCTGAGATTAAATTTATTGTGGCTTTAAATCTTTTTTCAAATTCTTTAATCACCTCATATAAGAAGAAGAAACCTGATTTATCTTTGTAAAATACTTGAGCAAAATGAAAGAAGTTTTCCTCTGGAGATGAATTTAATCTTCCTAAGGAAACCCTTGGGGTATGGATTATTTCAAAGGGAAAATTTCCTTTGTTATCAGGAATGAAAGAATTGCTTTCAATAGGGTCAAAGGGCTTTCCAAAAATTATTTTTTCAAAACCATCTTTTTCAATAAATATCTTCTTTTCTAATTTTTTTTCCTTTGGTATTTGGTTTTCTGGAATTGGGAAATAAAATTTTTCTTCTATGTATGGGAAAAGGGAAGTAATTTTAAAGGGAAATTCCCTTTTAAAAAATTTTCCAATAAATTTTCTAATTCTCTATTTCCATATAATAATAAATAGGAATGGCAAAAAGCAGAAAAGAATATATCTGAGTGGACAAAGGTTTCAGTGGCTTCCAGAAAGTTTTCCCTTTCTCCAAGATGAATTGGTCCCTTTGGTTTTATTTTGCAGAGGTGGAAAAGCATTTTAATCAACCTTTATATTTTCTTTTATCTTTTCAAAGTTTTGTATTATTGCTTGAACACTTTGATCTTTTAAATCTTCTAAAGGAAATACTTTTGTTTTATACAGCTTGCCTTCTTTATAATCCTTTGCTCTATTCCAATAAATTTTTAAAGAACTAAAACAAATTTTTCCATAACCTCTGGAACCCATTCCACCTAAAAAATCATCTTCTAATAGTTTCATTGCTTAAAAAAACCTTTTTGAACAAGTCTAAATCAGCTCTTTCAAAGACATTATAAATAATTTCTAAGGGAGAAAATGAGGCACCTTCAGGAACTCTGTCTATTGTTCTTAAGCTTCCACCCAATGCAGTTCCTTTGTATCTATCTATGGATGTCTCCATTTTTTTTCTGTAAATGCAAGTTCCATGTTCTTTTTCATTTCTTCAGTTATGGAATTTTCATCAAGCGGTATATCTCTTATTATCAATCTTGTAATTGTAGGCAAATTTTTTATATTTTCATTTCCCAAGGTTCCCCATATTTTACATATAGCACAGTTTTTATAATCATCTCCCCTGTCACATAAATGAAAGTTTGGATTCCCTTGTTTATCTTTTTTGTTTAATTTGATATTTTCCTCCTTCTCAATCAAGGAACGGAGTTTTCCCTTTAGGGAAGAACCTGGGATGTAGGGTTTTCCATAAGCATCAGAAATTACTGGTTGATCAACACCGCCTATTTTTAAGCCTGATGTGGGACCCTGCAATTCTTAAACCTGTTTTTAAATCAATTGTACCATTAATGATTAATTTTCCTATGAGTTTTATTTCAGACATTTTAACCTCCTTTTAATCTTTAACTTTGCTATAAAATTTGTGATAAGCAACAATTGCTTCTAAAAAATTCCTAAAATTTTTAAACTTTTTATAATCTTTTTTTACTTCTTTCAAAAATATGGTCAATCACTTCTTTTAAAAATTTTAATCCTTCCAAATCCTTGTTTTTTCCAGAGATATAAGCAAGTTTAGGTCTTAAAAGCTCTGCTTCACCATTTTGAAACTCTTTTTCAGTCATCCACAGAACCCCATCTAAGATGTTCCTAATTTGAGAAGTTGTTAACTTGAATTTTTTTTCATCTTCATCCTGCAGTGCATAGGTTTTTCCAATTTTTTCAACATAATTGCTTAATTCATTTTTATATCCCTCAATGATTTTAGAAATTTTTAAAAAATCTGGCTTTAAACTTGGCTGTTTTTGAAAATCTCTTCTATCTTGCCACATAAAAACCTCCTTCTTATTTTCTTAAATAATAATCTGCCTAACGGACAGCTACATCCAAATTATTTTTAAGTTCATTTTCTTGCATAAAAGTCTCCCTTAATTTTGCAATCCCTTTCCATTCTTCCTCTTTTTTAAAAAATCTTTCTGCCAATCTCTTTAGTCCATATAAAAATAACCATATCAAAGATAAAGATGCCTTTCCTTTTTTATAATTTTCCTGGTTTTCATAACCCTTATAAAGAATTGTCAGGAGAGAATGGGGCATTTTTTTATATGTATCTCTTCCTTCCATTAATTTTAAAATTTCTTCTTTTATTTTCTCCAGTTCAAATATTTCATCCCAGCTAAGGTTTTTTTGAAAAAACTTTATTTTATTTCTTTCTCCAGTTTTAGCCAAATCTAACAACTTTCCAGCTTTCTCAGCTGCTGAAAAGACCGGGAAACCACTTGAAGGAGCCATAAAAATACCTGCTGATAAATTTATCTTTGGATGGTTGCAGGTGTATTTTTTGAAGTCATTATAAATTTCATGAGCCAAAAGGAGCAGTGTATCCCAGCTTGCCAATATGAATAAATCACCTCCTCCTTAATATACAATTATGGCTTTATCTTTTTATTTTATCTCAACAATATTTCTAATAAGTTGAGAAAAAAAATTGCAAAAACATATAACTTAATATATTTAATTGGGAAATTGTCTTTTCTTTTAATCCATCCTTAAAAATTTTGCCCAAATTATCCACATCCATACGCAAGACACCCCATTTTTTAATGCCTTCTGCCTTATCCGAGATATCTTCAAGGGTACCGTGAGGGCTATATAAGGGCTCAAATTTAAAACCACAATATATTTTATTTTCATAAAAATTTGTAATATTTATTTTGTATATTTCTTCAAGGTTTTCAACTTCATTTAACTCCTTGGCAAATTTAATTTCAAATCCAAGGGACTTAAAGATTTCAAACCAATTTCTGGCAGTTTTTGAAATTTTAAAAGATGTTTTATTTTTTCCTAATGCCATAATTTTTGCATTTTTTATTTTTACCCCAAGCTCTTCAAAGCTTTCACAAAGAAGGCATTTTGTCAAATTTTTTTTTTTTTTTCTCTCCACAAATTTCACATCCCTTTCTTTTTCCACCTTCTTCAAAGGGCTAAAAAAAAGCTTCATTTAAAATTGTAGAAAATTTTCTCTTTTTTTCTAAGGCAGTGATTTCTCCTAATTTTTCAAGGGAAAGGGAAAAGTTCTTATCAAAAAACTCCCTGTATGAAATTGCCAATTTTCCAAAAACAATTCCTAATTTGCCTTTATGAGATACAAACAAGTTGTTTATTAGAATATCATATATTTCATCGAGCTCCTTTTGATATTTTTCTATATTTGGCATAATAATTATAAAATGTCCGCCTCCAAAATAGAGTAAGTTGGCAGATGTTAAATTAAATTTATCTAAAATCTTTTTTGGAACTATTTCATTTATAAGTTGCAAATAAAAAGACCTTGCTCTTAAACTTTTAAGTGCTTTTTCTGTACTTATGGAATACAAGAAATTTTGAATTTCAGTTAGATCCCCACTTAAAAGTAAAAAATCCTTTTTGTTTAAAATTTCCTTTTCATAATTTTATTTTTTATTCCAGAAATGATATCATCCAATTCATCATTTTTTAATTCTAAATCATAAAGACAGGTTGCAATGGGGTAGGTGCTTTTTAAATGATGGAAAAGAGAAATAGATGGTTCATCTTTATAAGCAGAGGAGGATATAAAAAGAGTGTATTTTTCAAGAAGGGTTAGCAATTTTATAAAAAATACCTTACTGTTATATTTTTCCTCAAATATTTTTTTAGATTCTTCATAAAATTCTTCCCATACCTCTTTAAAGGAATTCATTTTCAGCGCATTATCTTTTTCTTTCAAAGGAAATAATTTTTCAGAATCCTCTGTAAGGTAAACAGGGGGATGGTAATGTTTATCTACCGAACTATTATCGATTTCAATTTTTGAAAAGATAGAAATTAAAGGTTCTTTTTTTACTTCTTCTGCCTTTTCTTCCAATTCTCTATCTCTTCTCTCTGCTGAAGAAAGCCAATCGGAAAGTTGGATAATTTTATCTTCAAATTCGGAGGGATTGTGGTGTCTTAAGACAAATTTTGATGCGGATTCATATTTTTTTTCAAAAAACTCTTTTATGTATTCTGAACTAAATACTACATGAAGATGGGTTGGATATCCTGCTTTGTTTTTAGGGCATAATAATTCAGCATCCTTTTTACCCTGTTGAGAAAGCTCTTTGCCTGCTCTATAAGCAAACTTTCCAATATCATGCAATAAAGCACCCAAAATAAGATTTTCTCTTTTTAAATCTTCCATATATCACTCCTTATTTTTCTATTAAATACTTCCCAAACCCAAAAGAGGTGTTTTTGCCAAGGTGGATATGGGAACCTAAAGTTAAAAGAGGATAAAATTGGGATAAATCCCCCTTATATTCTGCTTCGCCCAAAATACCTCCTAATTTTAATTTCTTTTTCTTCCTTGTGGAGTATCTTTCATAATCAACCCAAATAAATTTTTCTCTTTCTGTTTTAATTTCTTTTGATTTTTCTATTATGTCCTTAAAATTGTAATCAATTTTGTATCACACCAAAACTTTAGCAAAAAGTAAAGGCGTCTTAAAAGATTTTCAATTAAGATAGGAAAATCTAATTTTTCAATTAATTTTCCACTTTTTTTGATTTTTAATGGTGATAAAAATTTTATTTTAATTTTTTGTATATCTTCATTTTTTTCAGGATTATATTTTTTTTCTTCTGGCAGGTTTATTTTTTCATTTCCTTCTATATAAATTTCTTTATTTATAGGATATGTTTGAAGAACTTTTTTTATTTCATATTTCTTCCTTTGAGAGCCCAAGCCTCTTTTACCTAATTCAGAAAAAGATAAAAAAAGTATGGAAAGTAATTTATTGCTTTCCCAATTAAAGTTAAATTGAAGTCAAAATTTTCTTCTTCCATTTTTCCTGGTTCAATTATAAAGGGCTTGGGAATTTCTTCCATTTTTTTTAAGTCCTTTTCAAGGTTTTTTGCTTCAAAGATAATGTAGTAAGGACAATTTGAAGAAAGGATGCAATTTCAACAGGTCTTTCTTTCTTTTATAAGACATACAATCTTTTTAAAGGAATATCCAAAACCACCTCTTAATGTAGATGAAATAAATAAAGGAATTTTGAATTTATCTTGAGTAATTATGGAAAAGGAAAATTTGGAAAACCAAATTTTGGAAATAAAATCCATTTTAAATATTTTAACATATTTATTTTTTTGTGGTATTATGAAAATATGGAAATTTTAACTTTACTTACGGATTTTGGAACCACAGATTATTATTTGGCTTCTTTGAAGGGAAGCATTTTGAAATATAAAAGAGATATAAATATCGTGGATATTTGCCATAATATCCCTCCTTATGAAATTGAAAAGGGTTCCTTTCTTTTGTATGCCTCTTATAAAAATTTTCCAGAAGGAACTTACCATCTTGCCATAATAGACCCTGGGGTGGGAACTTTTAGGGATTTCCTTTATATGGAAAAGGAAGGACACCATTTTTTTGCCCCTGATAATGGTTTGCTAACCCTTATCTATGACCCCCTTTGTCTCCTCTTTAAAGTAATATTTCCCGATAAGTGGATAAAGGAAGCCTCTTCCACTTTTCATGGAAGGGATTTATTTGGTCCTGCAGTAGGGCTTTTTATAAAAGGAAAGCCCTTGGAAATGGTTCCAAAGGCAAATCCAATCTTGTTTTCTTATAAAAAACCCCATAAAAGTAAAAAAGGAATTGTGAGGGGTTCTATAATTCATATTGATATATTTGGAAATTGTATAACGGATATACCTGTAAATTTAATTGAGTTTGGAAAGGGTAAAGTTAAAGTAAAGGATATAGAAATAAATTTTTGGTCAAATAATTATTTGGAAATTCCTGAAGGAAAATTAGGACTTCTTAAAGGTTCTTTAAAAACCCTTGAAATTGCAAGAAATAAAAGGTCTGCTAAGGAAATATTAGAGGTCTCCTTTGGAGAAGAGGTCCTTTATTTTCCAAAATGATGGAGTTTTAATTTTAAAAAAATAATTAAAGAAATTAAATTTAAGGTAAGGGAAAAATAGATTAAGTAAAGGGGTTTTATATCATAAAGCAAGCCCATAATTGTGCTTCCCAAAAAGAAAGAAAATCCATAGACACTATTAAAAATTCCATAAGAAAGACCCCTTTTCTTTATAGGAGCTAATTTACTTATGGAAGCCCTCATAACACTTTCTTGCATTCCCAAAACAATTCCCCACAATAAAACTCCTAAAATTGCATAGATTTTATTGGGAGTAAATAAAAGGGGAACGGATATTATGGATAATAGGGGAACAATTAAAAGGGTTGCCATTCCTTTTTTGTCAAAAAGATAACCCGAAAAGAGTGCGGATAAGGCATCTATCCCCATTGCAATTGCAAAAAGCACTGGTATAATTTTTAATGCAAATATTTCCTTTTTAAAAAAGTGATAAGAAATTATTTGAAAATGGACAAAGCCTAAAACAGAAATTGATATAAATAAAAGATAGTACCAAAACTCCCTTTTTAGTTTTTCTTCACCTCTTCTTTCCCCTTCCCCATAGTCACTTAATTCTGTAGTTTTTTTTGCTAAAAACAGGAAATACATACAAAATATTACGGGGACTCCAAGTACTAAAAAACTCTCTTTAAAACTACCTTTTAAAAAGAAAACTAAAGAAACAATTAGGGGACCTAAAAGAGCTCCAACTTGATCCAATGCTTCGTGTATTCCAAACCCTTTACCCTCACCTACTTTTTTTGAAACAAGGGATAAAATTGTATCCCTTGAAGGGGTTCTTATAGCTTTTCCAAACCTTTCCATTAAAATTAAAAAGATGGCAACTTCATAGGTCTTTGCAAAACCCAAAAGGGGAATTACAATTAGATTTACACCATAACCAATTGTTGTAAGAGTCCACCATGCCCTCGTTTTATCTGATATATAACCAAAAAAAATCCTTAATCCATACCCTACCAATTCTCCAAAACCAGAAACAAAACCCACCAAGAGTGCTGAAGCGCCAAGGGTTTCAAGAAAAGGACCTGTTATACTTCTTGCTCCTTCATAAGTCATATCTGCAAAGAGGGAAACGAGACCTAAAAATAAGATTACCTTAAAACCTTTCATAATTTTTTAAAGATGTAAATTTTGTTTTTTGTAGGAAAGGGGAAGATAGAAAAAAATTTTAATAAAAATAAAAACCTTTCATATAAAGTTTTATAGAAAATACAAGGTTTTTTATTTTTAAAAATAAAATTGCGAAGGGAAAAGAGAAATTCCCCAAAGGAATTAAAATTTATTTTCCTTTCTAATATAAATCCCCTTTCCAAGATTTTACTTAAATCTCTTA
>FWPU01002723.1_pt1 | contig 47302 bp, 49 predicted proteins | sample 2228361 | NCBI WGS metagenome assembly FWPU01 (sample SAMEA103939777, study PRJEB20133) | metagenome
CGCCCGCGCCGCTCGGCCCCCGCCCGCCCACCGCTAGAGCCCTCCCCAGCCCCGCCCGGGGGCCAGGATCCCACGGGGGTCGAAGGCCGCCTTCAGGCGGCGCTGGACGTCCATCGCCGGGGGCTCGGGGCCCCCCAGCCCGCCGGGCCCGCGGACCACGGGGGCGATCCCGCCGAGCTCCGCGACCCGCTCCCGGAGGGCGGCCAGCGGCCCGTCCGGGGAGGGGAGCCCGACCCACACCACCCCCACGCCGAGGAGCGCGCCCCACGACCCACCGGCGGCGCGGGCCAGGTCGAACGCGCGCGAGGGAGCGACGGCGGCCTCCACCACCACGGGGCGCTCCTCCCAGGGCCGGATCGTGGGGAAGTCGGCGTCGTCGACGGCGACGAGGTCGGCGGTGACGCGCCGGGCGGCCCGCGTCAGCTCCTCGACCTCGGCCGGCCATCCCTCGAGGAGCACCTCCGCGGCGCCGGCGGTGGCCAGGACCGCGGCCGGCCGCCGCACCGCCTCGAGGAGCCGCCGGCCGAGCTCCAGGCCGTCGCCCCGGGCCACGATCGTCCGTCGGGCCCGTGGGAGCGGGCGGAGCTTCAGGGCCACCTGCACGATCGCCCCCAGCGTCCCGAGCGAGCCCGTGGCGAGCCGGGGGAGGTCGTAGCCGGTCACGTTCTTCACGGTCCGCCCGCCGCCCTTCACGAGCCGGCCGTCGCCGGTCACGAGCTCCACCTCGAGCACCGTGTCCCGGACCGCCCCCACCCGCAGGCGACGGGGGGAGGAGGCGCCGGCGGCGATCACCCCGCCCACCGTCGCGTCGGCGGGCTGGTCCACCGGCCACTCCTGGCCGCGCTCGGCCAGGATCCGCGCGAGCTCCCCCACCCGCATCCCGGCCTCGACCACCGCGACCATGTCGGCCGGCTCGTAGGCGACGAGGCGGTCGAGCTGGGTGGTCCAGAGCTCGGCGTCGACCTCGCAGGGGTTGCCCTTGTCGAGGTGCCGGTGGCCGCCCGCGAGCAGGATCCGGGTCCCACGCGCCGAGGCCTCCCGCAGCATCGCGGCCACGTCGCCCTTCGTGTGCGGGTGGAGCGTGGGGAGCGCCACCGGGCTCACGCCCCTCCGGGCCCGCGTGCCGGCGCCATCAGATCCACGCCCCCTCCGGCATCCGGGCCAGCGCCTCGGCCACGTCCTGCCCGCGGGCCATGGCGAAGTCCCCGCAGCGGGCGCCCTCCGGGAGCACCTTCTCGGGGTTCATCCGCCGTTCCGGGTCGAACGCCGCCCGGAGGCAGTCCTGGGCCGCGAGGTCCTCGGCGGAGAACACGAGCGGCATGAAGTCTCGTTTCTCGAGGCCGATCCCGTGCTCGCCGGAGAGGACCCCGCCGGCCTCCACGCAGAGGCGCACGATCTCCTCGGAGGCCCGGAGCACCCGCTCGAGCGTCCCGGGCACGCGACGGTCGAACGAGAGCAGCGGGTGGAGGTTGCCGTCGCCCGCGTGGAACACGTTGGTCACGACGAGCCCGTGGCGGCGGGCGATCTCGTAGACGCCGGAGAGCACCTCCACGAGCTTCGTGCGGGGCACCACGCAGTCGTGGAGGTGGTAGTGGGGGGCGATCTGGGCCACGGCCCCGAAGGCCGTCTTCCGTCCCTTCCAGATCAGCGCCCGTTCGGCCTCGTCCGCCGCCACCCGCACGCTCCGTGCGCGGTTGCGTCGCGCCGCCGCCTCGACCGCCTCGGCCTGCGCCGCCACCGCGGCCGGCGACCCGTCCACCTCCACGATCAGGATCGCGGCGGCGTCGGTGGGGTAGCCGGCGTGGGCGAAGTTCTCCGCGGCGACCACGATCCCGTGGTCCATCATCTCGACGGCGGCGGGGATCACGCCCGAGGCGATGATGTCCGAGACCGTCTGGGCGCAGTCCTCGACGGTCCCGAAGTCGAACAGCATCGTGCGCACGTCCTCGGGGAGCGGCGTGAGGCGGACGCAGACCCGGACCACGATCCCGAGCGTCCCCTCGCTCCCCACGACGATCCCGCGGAGGTCGAGGCCCGCCCACTCCGGCCCCTCCGACCCGAACCGCTCGAGCCGCCCGTCGGGGAGCACGACGTCGACCGCCAGGACGTGGTTCGAGGTGACGCCGTAGGCGAGGCAGTGGGGCCCGCCCGCGTTCGTGTTCACGTTCCCCCCGATCGAACAGGTCTGCTGGGACGAGGGGTCGGGGGCGTAGGTGAAGCCGGAGGGGGCCAACGCGAGCTGGAGGTCGAGGTTGATCACCCCGGGCTCGACCCACGCCAGGCGGTCCTCCGGGCGGACCTCGAGGATCCGGTTCATCTTCGCCGTGGACACCACGAGCGCGTCGCCGATCGGCGTGGCGCCCCCGGCCAGGCCGGTGCCCGAGCCGCGGGGCACGATGGGAAGCCCGTGGCGCGCGGCGATCCGCACGCAGGCCTGGACGTCCTCGACGCTCCGCGGGAACGCGACGAGGGCGCAGCCGCCCTCGACCATCGAGGCGTCCCGGGAGTAGAGGAGGAGCGCGAGGCGGTCGGCGAGGACGCCGTCCGGCCCGAGGGCCTCCTCCAGCTCGCGGCGGGCGGCCGCGACGTCCGCGCCCCCTGCCAGGCCCGGGTGGGCCCCCGCGCCCGGGGCCCCCGCCCCGGCGGTCGCTCCGCTCATGCCCATATACTGCCGCGCGTGCCGACGGTTGGTGGTGGGACCCGCGTGCCTCGGGTCCGGCCGGCCGTCGGGGTCCAGGTCCTCTTCGTGCTGTTCGGGCTGGTCATCGCGGCCCTCTTCCCGTTCCTCGGCCCCTACCTCCGCGCCCGCCGCCTGGACCCGGAGGAGATCGGCGCGGTCCTGTCGCTGATGGCGGCGACCCGGATCGTGGCGAACCCGGTGTGGGGGCACCTCGCCGACACGGTGGTCGGGCGCCGGGCGATGCTCCGGGCCGGGTTCGCCGCAGCGGCCGGGGCGGCGATCCTGCTGGCCCTGGTCCCCGACGACTTCCTGCCGGTGGCCGCCGCCGCGGCGCTCCTGGGAGCCGTGGGCGGCGCCGTGGGTCCGAACCTCGACGCGATCGCCCTCGCCCACCTGGGCCAGGACCGTGCCCACCGCTACGGGTTCGTCCGGGCCTGGGAGAGCCTGTCCTACGCGGTCGCGACGCTCCTCCTGGGGGTGGTGCTGGACCGCGCCGGCGTGCGGTGGGCGATGCCGGTCTACGCCGCGGGCTGCCTCGCGGTCCTGGCCTGGAGCGGCCTCCTCGAACGGGTGCCCCCGGCCCGCGACCAGCGGCACGGCCGGCTGGGGGCCGTGGGCGCGGTCCTCCGGTCGGGGCGGTACCGGGCGTTCCTCGTGGTCTCCCTGCTGCTGTGGACGGGGTTCGCCGCGGCGTGGAACTTCTTCGCGCTCCGGATCGAGGACCGCGGAGGCGACCTGGCCACGATCGGGGTGGGGCTCGCGCTCGGCGGGGCCGTGGAGGTCCCGGTGATGCTCGCCTCGTCGCGGCTCGCGGCGCGCCTCGGCCTCCGGGCCGTCTACCTGGCGGGCGCGGCCGCCTACGCGGGCGGGTTCCTCCTCTGGGGGCTGGTGACCCAGCCCCTCCTCCTCTCGCTGTCGGCCGCCCTCGAGGGCCTCGGGTTCGGCCTGCTCTTCCCGAGCGGGGTGGCGATCGTGGGGCGGTTGGTCCCGTCGGCGCTGCACACCACCGGCCTCTCGCTGGTGGGGACCGTCGCGTTCGGCGTGGGCCAGATCGGCGGGAGCCTGCTCGGCGGGCTCCTCTACGCGCGCCTGGGCTCGGCCTCCGTCTACCTCGCGGCGAGCGGGCTGGCCGCGGCGGCGGCGGTCGTGGCGGCCGTCGCCCTCGACCACCCGGCGATCAGGCGTCCCCGCCCGGTCGAGCTGCCGGAGGTGCCGGAAGCGGTCCCGCCCCACGGCGCGGAGGCCGGGTAGGCGTCGCGCCCGGCCGGGGCATCGCGCGGGGGCGTGGGGCCGTCGTGCCGCGCCGCCGGGCGGTCGAGTCGCGCCGCCCGGTCCGGGATCAGGCCACGCGGCCGGGCGAGCCGTCGGGGGCGCTGAACGGCAGCCCCTCGCGGGCCCAGGCCTCCATCCCGCCCTCGAGGTTGTAGGCCTCGAAGCCCCGGGCCTGGAACATCATCGTCGCGAGCTCGCTGCGGTTCCCCGAGCGGCACACCACGACCACCGGACGGGACCGGTCGAGGCCGTCCTCGTCGCCCGCCATGATCCGGTTGAGCGGGAGGTGGATCGCGCCCTCGATCCGCCCCGCGTCCCACTCGTAGCGCTCGCGGCAGTCGACGAGCTGGATCTCGCCCAGGCGCTCGAAGACGCCCTTCGGGTCGGTCAGGTGCTGGCTCATCCCGGGGAGGAACTCTACCAGGGGGGTGGAGAATGCGGGCTCAGCCCGCCTCGGCCAGGGCCCGCTCGAACGCCTCGTAGGCCCGTCGGTCGAACAGCACGAACCGGACCTCCTCCACCTGCGTGTCGGCCTCCCGGACCGCCCGGATCGCCACCGGCGCGGCCTCCTCCACCGGGTACCCGTACACGCCCGTCGAGATCGCGGGGAACGCGACGGTCCGGGCCCCGAGCTCGTCGGCCACCCTGAGCGCGTTGCGGTGGCAGGCGGCGAGGAGGTGGGAGCGGTCCTCACGCTTCGAGTAGACCGGCCCGACGGTGTGGATCACCCACTTCGCCGGGAGCTGCCCGGCGGTGGTGGCCACCGCCTCCCCCGTGGGCAGGCCGTCGGGGTAGCGGGTCTTTCGGATCCGCTTGCACTCCTCGAGGATCGCGGGCCCGCCGCGGCGGTGGATGGCGCCGTCCACCCCGCCGCCGCCCATGAGCGAGGGGTTGGCCGCGTTCACGATGGCGTCGACCCGCTGCTCGGTGATGTCGCCCTGCACGAGGACGATCCGCGGCATGCCAGCATCGTAGCCCGATGCGGGACCCGGTGCGGACCTCGGTCGACGTGCTCGCGCGGGGCCAGGACCCCGGCGGCGCGTTCGTCGCGGCCCCCGGCGTCCCGGTGTACCGGTACTGCTGGATCCGGGATGGCTCGTTCTGCGCGCACGCGCTCGACGCCGTCGGCGAGCACGGCCGCGCCGCCTCGTTCCACCGGTGGACGGCCGCGGTCGTCCTCCGCCACCGCCGGAAGGTCGAGCGGGCCGAGGCCGCGCCGCCGCCCGCGGGCCGCCCGCCGGACGACGCCGCGGTCCTCCACACCCGGTTCCGGCTGGACGGGACCGAGGGCCGGGAGCCCTGGTCGAACTTCCAGCTCGACGGGTACGGCCTCTGGCTCTCGGCGCTCGCGCTCCACCTGGAGGCGACGGGTGGCGATCCCTCGCCCTACCGGGAGGCGGTCCGGCTCGTCGCCAGGTACCTCGGGGCGGTGTGGGACCGCCCGTGCTGGGACTGCTGGGAGGAGCACCCCGACCGGGTCCACCCCACGACGCTCGCCGCCGTGGCCCGCGGGCTCGAGCGGGCGGCCGGGATCCTCGACGACGGCCGGCCGGCGGAGGTCGCCGCGCGGGTCCGGGCCCGCGTGGCCGAGGACGCGGCGGCCGGGTTCCTCCCCAAGTTCGAGGGGAGCGACGCGGTCGACGGGAGCGCGCTCCTCGTCCTCGGCCCGTTCGAGCCGTTCGACGCGGACGATCCCCTCGCCCGCCGCACGCTCGCGAGGATCGAGGCCGAGCTCGTGGTCGAGGGGGCGGGCGTGCACCGCTACCCGGGCGACGGCTACTACGGCGGGGGGCTGTGGGTGCCGCTCGCGGGCGCCCTCGCCCTCGTCCGGGCGGCCCTCGGGGACGGCCCCGGGGCGCGCGAGGCGGTGGCCTGGATCGAGGGGACCGCCGACGAGGAAGGGCTCCTCCCCGAGCAGGTGCCGCGCCACCTCCAGCGGCCCGAGCTCCTCCCGGTCTGGGAGGCTCGCTGGGGACCCGTGGCCCGGCCGCTCCTCTGGAGCCACGCGATGCACCTGCTCGCCAGGGCCGCCACCGCCTGAGGGGGCCCGCTCGCCTGGGCCACGTCCGCGCGCCGGGTTGCCCGAACCGCAACCCCTGGGTGGCGCCGCCCGCGAGGGGTCGGGTAACGTTCCCGGAGGGAGCACCGCCCGCCCGGCGGGTGGACCCCGAGGCTCGACCGACGGACGGGAGGGGGGCCGGTGGCCGAGATCGCCCTGGAGGACGTCTCGAAGGTCTACCCCGACGGCACGAGGGCCGTTTCGGATCTCGACCTCGGGATCGCCGACGGCGAGTTCATGGTGCTGGTGGGTCCGTCGGGGTGCGGCAAGACCACCGCGCTCCGGATGATCGCGGGCCTCGAGGACGTGACCGAGGGCACGATCCGGATCGGCGACCGGGTCGTGAACGACGTCCCGCCCAAGGACCGCGACGTGGCGATGGTCTTCCAGAACTACGCGCTGTACCCCCACATGAGCGTGTACGAGAACATGGCGTTCGGGCTCAGGCTCCGGCGGATGGACCGGGCGGAGATCGACCGGCGGGTACGGGAGGCGGCCCGGATCCTCGGGCTCTCGGAGCTCCTCGACAAGAAGCCGCGGGCGCTCTCGGGGGGGCAGCGACAGCGGGTGGCGATGGGCCGGGCGATCGTCCGCGAGCCCCGGGCGTTCCTGATGGACGAGCCGCTCTCGAACCTCGACGCGAAGCTCCGCGTGCAGATGCGGGCCGAGATCGCCCGGCTCCAGAACGACCTGGGGGTCACGACCGTCTACGTGACCCACGACCAGGTCGAGGCGATGACGATGGGGGACCGGGTCGCGGTGATCAAGAAGGGGGAGCTCCAGCAGGTCGCCCCGCCCCAGGAGCTCTACGACCGCCCGGTGAACCTCTTCGTCGCGGGCTTCATCGGCTCGCCGGCGATGAACATGGTGGAGGCCGAGCTGGCCCGGGCCGACGGCGGGCTGGTCGCGCGCTTCGGCGAGACGAGCCTGCGGATCGACGAGCGGGCGCTCCAGGAACGGCCGGCCCTCCGCGCCTACGAGGGCCGGAAGGTCGTGGTGGGGATCCGGCCCGAGGACATCGAGGACGCGAGCCTCGTCGCCGACGCCCCGCCGGATCGGCGGATCCGGGCGGTGGTGGATCTCCGGGAGGCGCTGGGATCGGAGATCCTGATCCACTTCCAGATCCGGGCCCCGATGGTGCTCACCGAGGACACGAGGGAGCTCGCGGTGGACGTCGGGGCCGAGGCGCTCGAGCGCCTCGAGGAGCGGGCGCGTGCGGCGGTGTCGACCTTCGTGGCCCAGCTCAACCCCCGGACGGAAGCCCGGGAGGGCGAGCCCATCGAGCTCGTCGTCGACACCTCCCGGATGCACTTCTTCGACCTCGAGACCGGGCTCGGCATCTACGGCTGAGCCCAGGAAGGAGGGAGCCCGATGGCTGGAGCCGTACGTGGGGCCCGGAGCGGAGCGCGGGGCGTCGGCGCGGCTCGGCGGGCGCGGGGCGATCCTGGCCTCGATCCTGTTCCTGGTGGCCGCGGCCTGCGGCCCTGGGGACGAGGCGCCCCCCGCGGAGGGCGACCTGGCGGGGCAGACGGTGGAGGTGGCCGCGGTCTGGACCGGCACCGAGCAGGAGAACTTCCAGCAGGTCCTGGACGCGTTCGCCGAGCGGACCGGCGCCGCCGTGGTCTACACCTCGACCGGGGACGACATCGCGGCGGTCCTCGGGACCCGGATCGAGGGCGGCGATCCGCCGGACGTCGCGATCCTCCCCCAGCCCGGGCTGATGGCGGACCTCGTCGAGCAGGGGGCGCTCCAGCCGATCGAGGAGGTGGCGGGCGACGAGGTCGACGCGAACTACGCGCCGGTGTGGCGGGAGCTCGGGAGCGTCGACGGCACGCTCTACGGCGTGTGGTTCAAGGCCGCCAACAAGTCAACGGTCTGGTACAACGTCGGCGTCTTCGGGGACGCCGGCGTCTCGCCGCCCGCCACCTGGGACGAGTTCCTCCAGGTCGCGCGGACCATCGCTGACTTCGGCGTGGCCCCGGTCTCGATCGGCGGCGCCGACGGGTGGACCCTCACGGACTGGTTCGAGAACGTCTACATCCGGAGCGCCGGCGCCGACGCCTACGACCAGCTGACCCGGCACGAGATCCCCTGGACCGACGACAGCGTGAAGGACGCCCTCGGGGTGATGGCCGAGCTCATGGGCGACGAGTCGCTGATCGCGGGAGGGACGCGGGGGGCCCTCCAGACCGACTTCCCCACGTCGGTCACGCAGGTCTTCACCGATCCCCCCGAGGCGGCGATCGTCTACGAGGGGGACTTCGTGGCCGGGGTGATCACCGGCGAGACCGACGCGCAGCTCGGCACCGACGCCGACTTCTTCGACTTCCCGGCGATCGACGGGTCGCCCCCGGCGGTGGTGGGGGGCGGCGACGTCGCGGTCCTGCTCACGGACTCCGACGCGGGGAAGGCGCTGATCGAGTTCCTCGCCACGCCCGAGGCGGGCGAGATCTGGGCCGGGCTGGGCGGGTTCACCTCGCCCAACCGGAACGTCGACCTCTCGGTCTACCCCGACGACATCACGCGGAAATCGGCCGAGGCCCTGACCTCGGCGGAGGTCTTCCGGTTCGACCTCTCCGACCTCCAGCCGGCCGAGTTCGGCGCCACCGTCGGCCAGGGCCTGTTCAAGCTGTTCCAGGATTTCCTGGCGAACCCCGACGACATCGACGGGGTGACGGAGGCGATGGAGGCCGCCGCGGCCCAGGCCTTCGGCTAGGTGGGCGGATTGGCGGCGGACGCGGGGCGGGGCGGCGGGACGCGGACGGCCACCGCCCCGCCCGGGGCCCGGGCGGAGGTCGGCGCCCCGCAGCGCCGGGGACAGGGTCGGCGGTGGCTCGTCGTCGCCGTGTTCCTCGCCCCCGCGTTGCTCGTGCTCGGCGCCCTCGTGGTGTACCCGATCTTCTTCACGGTCTACCGGAGCCTCTACGACCGGGCCTTCGAGCAGTTCGTGGGGCTCGACAACTACCGGCGGATGTTCGAGGCCCGGCGGACCCTGACCGCGCTCCGGAACAATCTGATCTGGGTCGTGGTCGCGCCGACCGTGGTGACCGCGGCGGGGCTGGTCTTCGCCGTGCTCACCGAGCGGGTCCGCCGGTCCACGGCCTTCAAGGTCGCGGTGTTCATGCCGATGGCGATCTCGTTCCTCTCGACCGGCGTGATCTGGCGGCTCGTCTACGAGCTCCAGCCGGAGCGGGGGCTCGCGAACGCGCTCCTCCAGGGCGTGATCCACGTGTTCCGTCCGCCCGGGCCCTACCCCGGGGCGCGGCCGAGCGCGGGCGAGCTCCTCCGGCCCGCGGGCGGGGGGTACGAGACGACCTCGACGTACGCCCCGGGGGACGCCGTGGCCCTGGGCCTGGTGGCGATCCCCCCGCAGCTCGTGCCCCGGGAGGCGACGCCGGCCCGGGAGCCCGCGGCCGCGCCGGACGCGATCGCCGGGGTGGTCTGGCTCGACTTCACGCGCGGGGGCGGCGGCGAGCGCGGGGCGATCGATCCCTCGGAGCTCGGGCTCCCCGGGGCCCAGGTGGCGGCGATCCTCGACGGGCGGGTGGTGGCGACCGCCACCACGGGCCCCGACGGGTCGTTCCGCCTGGAGGGGCTCCCGGCGGGGCGGTACGCGCTCCGCCTCACCGAGGCCACCTTCCGGGAGCCGTGGGGCGGGGTGGCCTGGCTGGGGCCGACCCTCGTGACCCCCTCGATCATCGTGTCCTACGTGTGGATCTGGGCGGGGTTCGCGATGGTGGTGATCGCCGCCGGGCTCGCCGCGATCCCGCGCGAGGTGCTCGAGGCGGCCCGGGTGGACGGCGCGAGCGAGTGGCAGGTGTTCCGGAGGATCACGGTGCCGCTGCTCGCGCCGGTCGTGGCCGTGGTGTTCGTCACCCTCGTGATCAACGTGCTCAAGATCTTCGACCTCGTCCTCGTGATCGCACCGGGGGCGGTGCAGGACGACGCGAACGTGATCGCGCTCGAGATGTGGCGGGTGTCGTTCGGGGGCGCCAACGACCAGGGGCTCGGGAGCGCCCTCGCGGTGTTCCTGCTCCTGCTGGTGCTCCCGGCCATGGCGTTCAACATCCGTCGGTTCCGGAGGGAGGCCTGATGCCTGGACCCGCGTCACGGGCGGTGCGCGCCGTGACCCGCGCGCCGGTCTCGGCGGTGCTCGTCGTGGTCGGGGTGTTCTGGCTGGTCCCCACGCTCGGGCTCCTGGTCTCGTCGTTCCGGACGGCCGCGGACCACGCCGAGAGCGGCTGGTGGACCGCCCTCACCGCGCCGAGCCGGCTCACGATCGAGAACTACCGCGCGCTCCTCGACGATCCGGGGATGGTGCGCTCGGTCTGGAACACCGTGCTGATCACGGTGCCCTCCTCGGTCCTCGTGGTGGCGGTGGCGGCCCTCGCCGCCTACGCCTTCGCCTGGATCCCGTTCCGGGGGCGGGAGCCCCTGTTCCTCGTAGTCGTGGGGCTCCTCGTGGTGCCTTTGCAGATCGCGTTGATCCCGGTCTCCCGCCTCTACGCGGAGGTCGGGCTCTTCGGGCGGATCCCGGGCGCCGTCCTGTTCCACCTGGCCTTCGGCCTGCCGTTCGCGATCTTCCTGCTGCGCAACTTCTTCATCGGGATCCCGCACGAGCTGCTCGAGGCGGCGCGGATGGACGGGGCGACCGACCTCCAGATCTTCGCCCGGGTGATCCTCCCCCTCGGCACGCCGGCCATCGCCTCGCTCCTGATCTTCCAGTTCCTGTGGGTGTGGAACGACCTCCTCGTGGCCCTGGTCTTCACGAAGCCCGACACCGCGCCGCTCACCGTGGCGATCCGGGAGGAGCTCCGCCAGTTCGGCTCGAACATCACGGTGATCGCCCCGGGGGCCTTCATCCAGATGCTGGTCCCGCTCGTCGTGTTCTTCGCGTTCCAGCGCTACTTCGTGCAGGGGCTGCTCGCCGGGGCGCAGAAGTGAGGGCCCGCCGGCTCGCCGCGGCCGGCGTCCTCGCCGCCGGCGTCGGCGCGACGGCCCTCACCGCCTCCCGGCCAGCGGTGCTGGAGGTCCCCGCGGGGCGGGCCGTCGAGGAGGTCGTGCGGGGGGCGCCCGCGGGCGCGGTGGTCCGGCTCGGCCCGGGCGTCCACGGGGCCTTCACGGTCCGCCGGGCGGTCTCGGTGGTGGCCGGGCCGGGGACCACGGTGCGGGGGCCGGTGGTGGTCCGCGCCGACGGGGTCCGGTTGGAGGGGCTCACGGTCGTCGGCGGGCCGAGCGGGGTCGTCGTGCGCGAGGCCGACGGGGTGCGCCTGGTGGGCGTGACGGTGCGCGGCGCCGAGCTCCACGGGATTGAGGTCGTGGATGGCTCGGCCCGGATCGAAGGGTGCCGGGTGGAGCTCGCGGGCCGGTACGCCCAGGGGGTGGAGGTGCGCAACGCGGCCGGGCGCCCCCGGACCGTGGTCCGCGGGTGCACGGTCCGTGGCGGGCAGGAGGGGATCGTCTCCCACGTGAGCCGCGTCGAGTTCGTCGGGAACCGGGTCTCGGGGACCACGCTCCGGGCCATCGCGGTCACCGAGATGAGCGAGGGGCTGGTGGCCGGGAACGTCGTCCGGGCCGCGCTCGGGGTCGGGATCTACTGCGGGGACATGTCCCACTGCGAGGTCCGGGGGAACCGGGTCCTCGGGGTCCTGGCCGACCCCTCGGGCGTCCGGAGCCGCGCCGGCTACCCGGTGGTCGTCTACCACCAGGCGACGGCCTGCCTGTCGGGGAACGAGCTCCGCGGGGAGGCCGGGCGGGCAGTCGGGCTGTTCCTCGGCTCGACCCTCACCGAGCGGTTCCCGCTCGGGATCTGGCCCGCCGGGTGGCGTGGGCTCCTCCCGGGGCTGCCGGCCGCCGCGGGCGCCGCGGCCGCCGCCCTGTTCGCGGCCAGGGCGGCCCTGTCGCCGTGGGCCCGCCGGCGGCGGGAGCTCCTCCGCCGGGAGGCGCCCGAGGTGATCGCCGCGGGCCCGTTGTTCGCGCCACAGGTCGCGGCCGGCCTCGCCGTCCAGGGGTTCCACATGCTCGAGCACGCGGTCCAGGTGTTCCAGGTCTCGGTGGCCGACGCGGAGGTCCGGAGCGGGATCCTCGGGCGGCGGTTCGATGCGGAGTGGGTCCACTTCGCCTACAACCTCGCGGCCCTCGCGTTCCTCCTCGGGGTGGCGCGCGCGGTCTGGCGGGGCGACCTCGGGTGGCGCCCGGCGGCCGGGCGCCCCGCGGCCTTCCTCGCGGCCGCGACGCTCACGCAGGCGTACCACTTCGTCGAGCACGTGGCGAAGGTCGTGCAGCACGAGCTCCGTGGCATCGACCCCGCGCCCGGGCTCCTCGGCGGCCCGGTGGGCCTGGTGTGGTTCCACTTCGGGATCAACCTCGCGGTGTACGCGGGGTTCGTGATCGGCGCGGTCCCGCTCCTCCGCCACCCGTGGGCGCGGCGGGCGCCGGCGGTCCCGGAAGGGACGTAGCGCGGCGCGCGGGCGGACCGGTCCGTAGGATGTGACCAGCGGCGAGGAGGAGGGCACCGTGACGAGCGCGTACATCCTGATCCAGACCGAGGTCGGCAAGGCGGCCCACGTGACGAGGGAGGTCGCGCAGATCCAGGGGGTGGTCTCGGTGGACGGGGTGACCGGCCCCTACGACGTGATCGCGCGGGCCGAGGCCCCCGACCTCGACGAGCTCGCGAGGAACGTCGTGATGAAGATCCAGGCGGTCGAAGGCGTGACCCGCACCCTCACCTGCCCCGTGCTCCGGGTGTAGGGCCGGGGCGGCGCTACCGGTCCTCGACGTCGGCGGGGAACGGGAGCGCCACCCGGTCCGAGAAGGGGCTCCGGCCGGAGGCGTCGAAGCGGTCCATCCCGAGGTTCGAGACGTCCACCACGTCGGTCCGGCCCCGGGTGGCCAGGTCGGCCGCGGCCCGGGCGAGCGCCGGGCCCCACATCATCCCGTGGCCGCCGGCGGAGGCCACGACGCACCCCTCGAGCGGCGTCCCGTCCTCCCGGAGCACCGGGCCGACGATCGGCAGGTGATCCGGCGTGTAGTCGATGGTCGCCGCCCAGGCCTTCCGGATCCCGAGCCCCGCGGTGACCGGGACGAACCGGGCCAGGCGTCGGCGCATCCGCCGGAGGTAGGCGAGGTCCACCTCCCGCGCCGGCCCCGGCCGTTCCTCGGGGTTGCTCATCCCCCAGAGCAGGCCGCCTTCCTCGAGCCGCCAGTAGAGCCCGGCCCGGAGGTCGAAGACCATCGGGAGCCGCTCGACCTCGAACGCCGGGTGCGGCTCGGACACGCAGACCTGGTGGCGCGCGCCGCCCACCGCGATCCGGGCGCCGACCAGCCGTCCCACCGCCCGGAGCTCCGGGCCGCCGGTGAGGAGCACCCGCTCGGTCGAGATCCGGCCCGCCGGGGTCTCGACCCCGCTCACGCGGAGCGCGCCCCCGCGGGCCCGACGGGTGGTGACGCCGAGGAACGGGGTCCGCTCGCGGAGCTCGACGCCCGCCGCCCGCATCGCGAGCGAGTAGGCGAGGACGTTCCGGGGGGGATCGATGCAGCCGTCGGTCGGGCAGTAGCTCCCGCCCCGGTGGCCGTCGGGCGCGAGCGTCGGGTTCAGCCGGCAGGCCTCGCGGGCGTCGACCCAGCGGACGTCGAGGCCGGCCGCGCGCTGCATCTCGACCCGGGCCCGTCCCTCCCGCTCGTCCGCGGCCGAGGTCGCGAGCAGGAGGTAGCCGAGCTCCCGGAAGCCGGAGTCGGCCCCCACCTCCTCCCGCTGGCGGCGGTAGAAGGCGATGGACCACCGACCGAGCTGCACCGTCTCCGGGGTGCCGCCCTGGGCCCGCACGATCCCGGCGGCGCGGCCGCTCGCTCCCTGCCCGACGAGCCCGCGCTCGAGGACCACGACCTTGCCGAGCCCCTCGCGCTTCGCGAAGTACGAGGCCCACCCGCCGATCGTGCCGGCCCCCACCACGACGAGGTCCGCCGTCTCCCGCGCCATCCCCTCCCTCCGTCTGGGGACGCCGGAGAGTGTAGGCACGATCGGATGCTCGCCGGTCCGGGGCGAGGTCGACCCCCGTCGCTGGGCTCCGTGACTCCGTCCTGGGCGTCCTCTAGTCTCCCCTCGTGGCGATCCGACCTCTGCGCGCCGTGTACACCGTGACGGAGGCATGCAGGATCCTCGGCCCCCGCCTCACCCCGCGGAGGGTGCATCACTGGCTCCACACCGGGCTCCTCGGCGACCCGGTCCGGCGCGAGGCGCGAGGGAGACCGACGCTCCTCTCCTTCGACCAGCTGTTGAAGCTCATGGTCCTCCAGCGGCTCCGCGACGAGCTGGGGTTCTCCCTGCGACGAGCCCGGGCCGCGATCGCGTGGGTGCTGGAGCAGCTCGTGGAGGAGCACTGGGGGGAGTTGCTCTTCTTCCGGACCGGCAGGGGGGAGATCGGCGTCCGGGACCGGAGCGGCCATGCCTTCGCCATCGGGGGTCAGCGGGTGTTCGAAGAGGCGGTCGCGGATGCGTTGACGGAGTTCCTCGGGGAGGCGCGCAAGCGGTGGGAGACCGGCGAGATCCCCATCGAGGGCTTCCCGGAGCTCGTGGCCGACGCGAGCATCATGGGCGGCGCTCCGGTCATCCGGGGCACGAGGATCGAGACGGCGTTCGTCGCCCACGTGAGCCGCGGCGCGGGCCCGGACGAGGTGATCGCCATGTTCCCCCACGTGCGGCCGCGAGCGCTCCGTGAGGCGCTACGGTTCGAGGGGATCGCGGCCTGAGGCTCCTGATCGATGAGCAGCTCGATGAAGCGGTCGCCTCAGCGCTGAACGCGCTGATCTCGCGCCACGGCGCCGCCGCCACGTCGCTCCGCTCCCTCGCCCCGGGGATCCGCGATCACGACCTCCCCGGGTTCTGTCGAGGGCAGGGGTTCGATGCGCTCGTGACCGCGAACGTCCGGGACTTCGGGGCTCGGCTCGCTCTGTTCGACGCGCTCCTGTCGAACGGCATCCACGTGGTCGTCCTTCGCCCGGGCCCGAAGCGTGTCCTCACGCCAGAGGTCCAGGTGAGCATCCTCGCGCTGCACTCGTTGCGGATCGTTCGAGAGCTGCAAGCGGCCACAGAGCCGACGCTCATCCGGGTGACCCAGACCGAGGTCCGGGCGCGGACCCTGCGCGAGCTGCGAGAGGAGATCCTGGGGGCGTGACCCCTGCTCGACGAACGCGTCGGTGCGGGCGCCCCCGGACGTAGAGTTGCTTCCGTGCGCGTGCGGACCGAGGCGCCGTCGCGGGAGCGGGTGCGGACCCTCCGCGAGGAGGTGTTGGTCGTCCTCTCGCTCTCGTTCCTCGCGAGCGCGGTCTACGCGGTGCTCTCGCTGTTCGAGGTGCCGATCCGCGGGGTCACGGTCCCCTCGGTCTCGCAGGAGCCGTGGGTCGTCAAGCAGCTCGTGGGGATCGCCTTCGGCCTGGCCCCGGTGTGGCTCGTGCTCCACCTGCTCCGGCGGGGCGGTGAGGGGCCGGCGACGATCGGGCTCCGGACCGATCGGCCGGCGCGGGACGCGCTCCGGGGGGCGGCGCTCGCGGCGGTCGTCGGCGCGGCGGGCGCGGGGCTGTACGCGGCCGCGGTGTCGCTCGGCCTGAACCGCTCCGTGGTGCCGGTCCCGCCCCTCGGGCGGTGGTGGACCTGGCCGGTGCTCGTGCTGGACGCGGCCCAGGCGGCGCTCGCGGAGGAGGTCGTGGTCCTCGCCTACCTCGTCACGCGCCTGGAGCAGGCGGGCTGGCGTGGGCGGGCGGCGGTGGGGGCCAGCGCGGTCCTGCGCGGCGCGTACCACCTCTACCAGGGCTGGGGCGGGTTCGTCGGGAACCTCGCGCTCGGGCTCCTGTTCGGGGAGGGGTTCCGACGGACCCGTCGGGCCTGGCCGTTCGTCGTGGCCCACTTCCTGCTGGACGTCGGGGCGGGCGTGGGCTTCGTGCTGTTCCGCGACCGGCTCCCGGGGACCTGAGGTGGCCGCGCTCGTCCCGGGCCTCGACCTCCGCGCGCCGCTCGCGCGCACCGCGGCGGTCGGCTACGCGCGGGTGCGGGGCGCGGCGGCCCCCGGCGCCCTCCGCCGGTTGCGGGGGGAGCTGGAGGCGGGGCCCTTCCGGCGGTTCGAGGGCTCGTTCGGGAAGGTGCGCCAGGAGATCGAGGGGTTCGACGTGGTCCCCCCGTTCGCCGGGTTCCCCCTCCTCGCCTCGCTGGCCCACGAGCTCGAGGCGCTGGTGCGGGCCCACGGCCGGGGGATCCGCGGCCTCGCGACGTGGCGGGTCGGCGAGGTCGGCGTGGCGCGCTACCGCCCCGGGTCGATCGGGATCACCCCCCACCTCGACGGGCGGTGGTACCGGCGCCTGGTCGCCGTGCTCACGGTCCACGGCCGGGCCCGGTTCGCGATCTGCGGGTCGCGCGACGCGGCCGACGTCGTGGAGGAGTGGATCGCCGAGCCCGGCGACCTCGTCCTGATGCGGGGGCCGGGGCTCGCCGGGCGCCGGGACGGGCGGCCCTTCCACCTCGTGGAGGGGCCGCGGAGGGGGACCCGGCTGTCGCTCGGGTTCCGGATGCCGGTCCCGCGGGGGGCCGGCGGGTGAGGAGGTCGAGGAGGGAACGATGCCGCTCGAGGGGGAGGAGCTCAGGGCGTTCCTCGAGGAGCCGCACCTCGCGCACTTCGCGACCGTCGGCCCCGACGGGAGGCCCAGGGTCCGGCCGATCTGGTACCTGTACGCGGACGGCGCGTTCTGGTTCACGACGCGCCTGGAGGCCCGCCGGACCGGCGCGGACGTGGCGGCGGGCTCGCCGGTCGCGGTTTCGATCGCGAGCGAGGAGCGGCCCTACCGCGCGGTCCTCGCCCACGGCACGGCGGAGGTCTGGACCCGGGACCGCCGCCGGTGGCTAGAGCGGATCGCCACCCGCTACGGGGAGGCCGAGGGCCGTCGCTGGCTGGCGGGCGCGCTCAAGGAACCGGACCGCGTCGTGCTCCGGATGGTCCCCGAGCGGGTCGTCGCCTGGCACTACGGCCGCGGGGACTACGCGCGGATGCAGCGGAAGGCGTCGCTCCGGGTGGCGCTGCCGTAGCGCGGGGACGAGCGACCGGGCCCGGCGCGGGATGGCCCGCTCCCGCGCTCACACCCACGTCGGGAACCAGGACCGGAGCTCCCACGCCTCCTGGGTGAGGGGGCGGGCGGTGAGGACCGGCCAGAAGAACGCGAACAGGCCGACCGAGAGGACGACGAACCCCACCGCCACCGGCAGCCAGGGGTGGGCCCGCGACCCCGCGAGCCGCGCCTCCGCGAGGTCCCGGAGGCCGTAGGTGAGGGCCACCACGAGCGCGGGGACGATCGGCGTGATGTAGAAGAGGAACTGGGGGCGGGAGACCGCGAACCACGGCAGGTAGAGCGCGAGCGCCGAGACCGCGACGAACCCGGCGCGCCAGTCCCGGCGCCGGGCCCAGGCGAAGAGCGCGTAGGGCACCGCGAGCAGGCTCCCCCAGAACACCGCGGGGTTCCCGATCGCGTAGATCACGCGTCGGACCCCCTCGCTCGGGTAGCGCGCGAAGTAGAGCACCGGCCGCCAGTCGAGGATCCACTTCCAGGCCTCCGAGAGGTAGGGGTGGATCGGCCGACCGGAGGCGTCGGTGACCCGCAGGTGGAGGTGGTAGTTCGCCATCTCGTCCTGGAGCCGGACCCAGGCGCCGAGGTCGAACCCGAAGCGCGCGAACCACCCCGCGTACGAGGCGACGTACACCGCGGCCGGGACGAGGAGGAGGAAGACCACGAGCGGGAACCCCTCCTGCTGCAGCGCCCGCCACCACGGCCGGCGGACGCCCGCCGCCCGCCGCCTCTCGACCTCCCAGAGGAACGAGAGGAGGCCGATCCCGAGGATCGCGGTGAGGCCGGACCACTTCGTGGCCACCGCGGCGCCGAGGGCCAGGCCGGTCGCGAGCCGCCACGGGCGCAGCAGGGGGGACGGGACCCGGGGGGCCCGGGGCCGGGCCACGGCCGCGACGACCTCCGGCCCGGCCGCCGCCCCCGCGATCCGCGGGAGCTCCGCCTCGAGCGGCGTGCGCCGCAGGATCCAGCGCCGGTCCAGGAGGAGCAGCAGGAACGCGAGGACGGTCCAGAGCGCCACGAACACGTCGAGCATCGCGATCCGGGACTGGACGACCGAGAGGTGCTCGGTCGCGAGGAGGAGGCCCGCGACGAAGGCCCACCGCCCCCGTCCGAACAGGAGCAGCGCGACCCCGGCGGTGAGGACGACGGCGAGGGTCCCGGCCGCCGCCGCCGCCACGCGCCAGCCGAACGCGTCCACGCCGAACGCGAGCTCCCCGAGGCCGATCGCCCACTTGCCGAGCGGGGGGTGGACCCACGAGCCCACGTCGTGCTTGGTCCGGACCCAGTAGCGTTCGTCGTCGGTCTCGATCCCGCACTCCCTGGGCGGCCGGCCCACGAAGAGGCACCCGGCCTTCGAGTAGTAGACCTCGTCGAACACCCGAACCGGCGGCGAGCCGAGGTCCCAGGAGCGGGGGACCGCGGCGATCACGGCCACGGCGACCAGGGCGACCGCGGGCCGGTCGACCAACCGGAGGAAGGAACGCATCGGGCCCGATGGTACGTCCCCGCCCCGCGGGAGGCCGGCCCGGCCCGCCCCGGGCATCGCGACGCCGCCGGGCGTGCCACGATGGAGCCGTGGCCGGCACGCTGTACCTCGTCGGGACGCCGATCGGGAACCTGGGCGACCTCTCCGAGCGGGCCCGGGAGACCCTGGCCCGGGCCGACCTCGTCGCCTGCGAGGACACCCGGCGGACCGGGCGGTTGCTCCGGGCGGTCGGGCTCCGCGCCAGGCTCGTCTCGTTCTTCGAGGGGAACGAGGCGCGTCGGACCGGGGAGCTCCTCGCGGCGCTCCGGGAGGGCCGGGACGTGGCGGTCGTCTCGGACGCCGGGATGCCCGGGCTCTCCGATCCGGGCGAGCGCCTCGTGCGGGCCGCCGTGGCCGCCGGGATCGACGTGCGCGTGGTGCCGGGGCCGTCGGCGGCGATCGCGGCCCTCGTCGTCTCCGGGCTCCCCACCGACCGGTTCGCCTTCGAGGGGTTCCTGCCCCGGCGGGCGAGCGAGCGCCGCGCCCGCCTGGAGGCCCTGGCCGCGGAGCCGCGGACCGTCGTCCTCTTCGAGTCGCCCCGACGGGTGGGCGCGTTCCTCCGGGAGCTCCTGGAGATCCTCGGCGACCGGCGGGTCGCCCTCTGCCGGGAGCTCACGAAGCTCCACGAGGAGGTGCTCCGGGGCCGGGCCTCCGAGGTCCTCGCTGCCCTCGGCGAGCGCGAGCCCCGGGGCGAGGTGGTGCTCGTCGTCGAGGGGGCTCCGCCGGCCGGGGAACCCTCGCTCGAGGCGGCGCTGGAGGAGGCGCGGGGGCTGGTCGCGGCGGGGCTGCGTCGGCGGGAGGCGGCCGCCGCCGTGGCCCGCCGCCACGGCGTGGCGGCGAACGCCGTCTACCGCGCCCTGATCGGACCGAGGGACCAGCCCGCGCGGAACTAGTCCAAGATAGACTAGTCCCCCTCCGCCGGCCCCGGACCTCCGGGGGGATCAGGCCGCCCCCACCTCCTCCTCCTCGAGGAACACCTTGCCCGTGTCGCGCACGCGCTGCGGGTCCTGGGCGCTGAGGACGGCCAGGTAGACCACCCCGACCAGCATCCAGAGGCCGGCCACCGGGCCGGACAGGGAGAGCGGGTAGGGGAGCCTGGCGATGAACGCGAACACCGGGATCCCGGCCGCCGTGAGCAGCGCCGGGATGAACGCGGCGATCCCGAGGAGCGGGATCACGCCGTGGAGCACCACGTTCGCCTCGTCGCGGCGGAAGCGGAAGTAGAACGCGATGCACGAGAGGTCCACGACGATGTAGATCGAGATCACCACGATCACGAGGATCGTGGCGAGCAGCGAGAACGCCGTGATCGGGTCGTACTGGAACCCCAGCCACAGCGGCAGGACGATGCCCACGATGAACTGCGCGATCACGGCCGGCAGGTGCTTCGCGAGCTCCCCGATGGAGACCGCGACGAGCACGCACGCGACGAGCGCGAGGATCACCGCGAGCGGGAGCGCCCCGCCCGCGAAGTTCGCGCCGACGGGATCGAGAACGCCACCGCCGCGGCCGGCGCCATGTGGGTGATCGACTGGAACAGGACCTCCCGGAGCCCGATGGCGCCGCGGGCGAGCTGCTCGGGGGCGGGAGCGTCGGACGGATCGGCCATCGCACCACCTCCCTGGGACGGTCGGCGCATCTTCGCAGCGGAGTGGCCGCCGGGGCCAGGGCCGCCCCGGGCCCGTGTAGGATGCCCGGCGCATGGGGGAGCGCGTCTTCTACGTCACGACGCCGATCTACTACCCGAACGACGTGCCGCACATCGGGCACGCGTACACCACCGTGGCCACCGACGTCGTGGCCCGCTACCACCGGCTCCGGGGCGAGGACGTGTTCTTCCTGACCGGGACCGACGAGCACGGCCTCAAGCTCCAGCGCGCGGCGGAGGTGGCGGGCGTGGACCCCAAGGCGTTCGTCGACGGGATGGAGCCCCGGTGGCGCGAGGTCTGGGAGCGGCTCGACATCTCCTACGACGACTACATCCGCACCACCGAGCCGCGCCACGAGGAGGCGGTCCGGCAGCTCCTCACCGCGGTCCACGGGAACGGCCGGGACGACATCTACCTCGGGACCTACGAGGGTTGGTACTGCGTCTCGTGCGAGGCCTACTACACCGAGGAGGAGCTCGTCGGTGGGAACTGCCCGGTCCACGGCCGCCCCGCCGAGCTGATGCGGGAGGAGAACTACTTCTTCCGCCTCTCGGCCTACCGGGACCGGCTGCTCGAGCACTACGAGCGGCACCCCGAGGCGGTCCGTCCCGAGGTCCGGCTGAACGAGGTCCTCGGGCTGCTCCGCGGGGGCCTCCGGGACTTCTCGATCTCCCGCACCTCGTTCTCGTGGGGGATCCCGCTGCCGTGGGACCCTCGGCACGTCTGCTACGTCTGGTTCGACGCGCTCACGAACTACCTCACCGCGGCGGGCTACGGCGCCGACCCCGAGCGGTTCGCCGCCGTGTGGCCGGCCGACGTCCACTTCGTGGGCAAGGACATCCTCCGGTTCCACGCGGTGTACTGGCCGGCGATGCTCCTGGCCGCGGGGATCGAGCCGCCCCGCTGCGTCTGGGCCCACGGGTTCCTCCTCGTCGGCGGGGAGAAGATGTCGAAGACCCGGCTCACCGGGATCCACCCCTTCCAGCTCCTCGACACGTTCGGGGTCGACTCCTACCGCTACTACTTCCTCCGCGAGGTCCGCTGGGGGGAGGACGGGAGCTTCTCGTGGGAGTCGATGGTCGAGCGCCACAACGCGGACCTCGCGAACGGGCTGGGGAACCTCGCGAGCCGGGTGCTCGCGATGCTCGGGTCCTACTTCGACGGGGTCGTCCCCGAGCCCGTGGTCGAGGGGCTCGACGGCGGCCTGCCGGGGACCGTGGAGGACGTGGCGGCCCGCTACGACCGCCTGATGGGGGACGTCCAGCTCACCCAGGCCCTGGCCGCCGCGTGGGAGATCGTGGGCCGCGCCAACCAGTACCTCGTGGAGGTCGAGCCGTGGAAGCTCGCCCGGGAACCGGGGAGCCGGGCCGAGACCGCCACCGTGCTGTACACGGCGGCCGAGGCGCTCCGGATCCTCGCGGTGCTGCTCTCCCCCGTGATGCCGCGGGCGGCCGCGCGCCTGTGGGAGCAGCTCGGGATCCCCGAGCCGCTCGAGGCCCAGCGGCTGCCGGGGGCGGCGGCCTGGGGCGGCCTCCGCCCGGGGACCCGGACCGTCCGGGGCGAGCCGCTCTTCCCCCGGGTCGAGGCGTGAGCCCCGCGCCCGGGGGGACGGATCGCCTTTGAGCCCCCCGTCCCGGAGGGCCTCGGCGTGAGCCCCGCGCCCGCGGGGACCGGTCGCCTCGGGGTCGGGGACGGGTCGAGCCCCCGCCGCGCGGCCCGGGCCGCACGAGCCCCGCGCCTCCACCGCGGCTCGAGGTTCGCCCGCCGCGCGTTTCACGTGCGACAGCTCCCCTGAACTGACGGTCGAGCGGCGCGCCTCCGGCGGTCCGGATCCCCCGTCCGTGCTTCGACCGGAGCTCGAGACCGCGTATCCTCGCCGCTCGTGGAGCGGGGGAACCTTCGAGGGACGGTGCAGGACGGGTTGGTGGACTCCCACTGCCACCTGTTCCTGCTGGAGCGGGACCCCGCCGAGGTCGTCGCCGAGGCCCGGACCGCCGGGGTGCAGGCCCTGGTCTGCGTCGGCATCGACCCCGCGTCGAGCAGGCGGTCCCTCGAGCTCGCCGAGCGGTTCCGCGGGGTGTTCGCCACCGCCGGCATGCATCCCCACACCGCGCGCGACCTGGACGCCCGGGCGGGCGCGGCGATCGAGGAGATGCTCGGGAACCCCCTGGTCGTCGCGGTGGGGGAGACGGGGCTCGACTTCCACCGGAACCTCTCCCCCCGGGAGGACCAGGAGCGGGCGTTCCGGGCGCACATCGGGCTCTCGCGGGACACCGGCAAGCCGCTCGTCGTCCACTGCCGCGACGCGTGGCCGGAGGTCCTCCGGATCCTGGACGAGGCGGGGGCCGAACGGGTCGTCCTCCACTGCTTCTCGGGGGACCGGGACGTGGCGCGGGAGTGCGCGGCGAGGGGCTACTACCTCTCGTTCGCGGGGAACCTCACGTACCCGAGGAACGGGCACCTGCGGGAGGCGGCCGCGGCGGTCCCCCTCGACCTGATCCTGGTCGAGACCGACAGCCCGTTCCTCCCGCCGCAGCCCCTCCGCGGCCGCGACAACGCGCCCGCCAACGTCGGGCTGGTCGCGGCCTCGGTGGCGCAGGCCCGCGGCGAGGAGGTGGGGGCGGTCGTGCGCGCGGCCTCCGGGAACGCGCGCCGTGCCTTCCCCGGCCTCCGCTGAGGGCCCACCGCGTGGCGGAGGGCATCGAACACCCGTTCAGGTTCAAGTTTGCAGTGAGGGTTGAGGGTTTGGTAGGGTCCGGGCTCGTCCGCATGGAGGCTTCGGTCCGGCCCCGCCGGTGCTTCCCCCCGGAGCCTTCCTCGATGGGGAGGAAGGTTGGGTTCGGTTCGCGCGACGCGGGTCCGCAGGTTGCGGATCAGGAGGGCGATCCACCGGGCGACCCTCGCCGCCGCCGTGACCGTCGCGGGCAGCGTCTACCTCGCCGCGTGGAAGCACGTGACCCTCGTCGTGGAGGGGCGGCCGGAGGCCGTGCGGACGCTCTCGTCGAACGTCGGGCAGCTCCTCGCCGGGGAGGGCATCACCCTGGACCCGGGCGACCTGGTGCAGCCCCCGCCCGGGACGCCGCTCTCCGACGGGATGACGATCGTGGTCGATCGGGACGGGGCCTTCGACGTCCGGATCGACGAGCGAGGTGTGGGGGTCTGGGTGACGGGGCCGGTCGGCCCGTTCGCGAAGCTCGCGGTGCAGCCGACCGAGGACCTGTCCTCCGCGGGCTGGTCGCTCGAGCCCTCCCGGGTGCTTGGCGCGCGGGTCGTCGTGATGGGGAAGGAACGCGGCGTCTTGACCAACGCGACCACGGTCCGGGAGCTCCTCTCGGCCATGGGGATCCAGCTCGACGACCGGGACCGCGTGCTCCCGTCGCCCAGCACCCCCCTCCACCCGTTCATGCGGATCCGCTACGTCGACGTGGACGTGGCCGTCCGCCACGTGCGGCGGCCGATCCCCCCCGCGGTCGTCACGGTCTACACCGACTCGCTCCCGCCCGGTGAGGTCCGGCTCGAGCACCGGGGCGAGCCGGGCGTGCTCCTCGAGGCGTACCGGGTCCGCCGCGTGGACGGGCGGGTCGTCGCCCGGCAGCTCCTGTGGCGGCGGGTGCTCGAGCCGGCGGTCCCCGCCCGCCGGCTGGTCGGCGCCGAGGAGAACCCGACCCACGGCACCCAGGTGGGCGAGGCCTCGTGGTACTACGCGCCGGGGACCGGCCTCACCGCAGCGCACCCCTGGCTCCCCTTCGGTACGGTGGTCACGGTGACCAACCTCGACAACGGGCGTCGGGTCACCGTGACGATCAACGACCGTGGACCGTTCGGCGGGCGGATCATCGACCTCTCCGAGGAGGCCTTCGCGGCGATCGCGCCGCTCGGGCAGGGCGTCGCCCGCGTCCGGCTCACCTGGTGAGGCGGGGCTGGGGCTCCGCGCGCTCCGCGAGCTCGCCCGGCGCCACGGCATCGTGCCGCGGAGGTCGCTCGGGCAGCACTTCCTCGCCGACCCCAACCTCGCCCGCGCCATCGTGGCCACCGCCGGCGTCGGGCCGGGCGACCGCGTCGTGGAGGTGGGCGCCGGGCTCGGCTCCCTCACCGTGGCCCTCGCGGCGGCGGGCGCCGAGGTCCTCGCCGTGGAGTTCGACCGGCGGCTCGTCCCCGCCCTGCGTGAGGTGGTCGGGCCGTATCCCGCGGTGCGGGTCCTCGAGGCCGACGCGCTCAGGGTCGACTGGGCCCGCGAGCTCCGGGGCGGGGGCTGGCGGATGGTGTCCAACCTCCCGTACAACGTGGCCGTGCCGGTGCTCCTGGGGATGCTCGAGCGGGCCCCCGTCGATGGCTACCTCGTGATGGTCCAGCGCGAGGTGGGGGAGCGCCTCGCCGCCCGCCCCGGCGAGGAGGGCTACGGCGCCGTGAGCCTCCGGGTCGCCTACCGCGCCCGCGCCGAGGTCCTGCGGCGGGTCCCCCCCGAGGTGTTCTGGCCGCGGCCCGCGGTGGAGTCGGTGCTCGTCCGCCTCACCCCCCGCCCCCCCGCGGTGGCGGTCGAGCCCGGCCCCCTGTTCCGGGTGATCGACGCGGCCTTCGCCGAGCGGCGGAAGACGATGCGGAACGCCCTCCGGCGCCTGGGGCTCGCCCCCGCCCTCGCCGAGGACGTCCTGCGCCGGGTCGGGATCCCGGCCCCGGCGCGGCCGGAGGAGGTCGGGCTCGAGGGGTTCGCGCGGCTCGCCGAGGAGCTCCTGGCGCGCGGCGCGCTCCGGGGCGAGGCGACGACCGGCGGCGAGGGTGCGGCGGGCGGCGCATCCGGGGGCGGGCCGTGACCCGGCGGGGCGCGGCCAGGGGCCGCCGCGCGGTGCGGCGCGAGGCGCACGCGAAGGTGAACGTGTTCCTCCGGGTCCTCCGCCGCCGCCCCGACGGCTACCACGACCTCCAGAGCCTCGTGCTGCCGATCTCCCTCGCGGACCGGGTCACGGTCCGGGCCGCCCGGGCGCTGCGCGTCGACGTCCGCGGGCCCGCGGGCCTCGCCGCCCAGGTCCCCGCGGGCGGGATGAACCTGGCGCTGATCGCGGCCCTCGCCCTGGCCGAGGACTGCGAGGCCGCCGCCGGGGCGGAGGTGACGATCGAGAAGCGGATCCCCGTGGCGGCGGGCCTCGGCGGGGGGAGCGCCGACGCGGCGGCCACGCTCCACGCGCTGAACGAGCTGTGGGGATGCGGGCTCGACCTGCCCGCGCTCCTCGCGGTCGGGGAGCGGGTCGGCTCGGACGTGCCGGCCCTGCTCGCCGGCGGCCCGGTGCTGGTCGAGGGGCGCGGGGAGCGGGTCCGCCCGGCGTCGGTCGCGCGCCTGTGGTGGGCGGTGGTCCCCCTCGGGTTCCCCACGCGGTCCCCCGACGCCTACCGGTGGTGGGACGAGGACGGCGGGGTGCCCGGGCCCGACCCCGGGCCGGTGGTCGAGGCCGCCGCGGCCGGCGACGCCGAGGCCCTGGGCCCGCTCCTGTTCAACGACCTCGAGCCGCCCGTCGCCCGCCGCCACCCCGAGGTCGCCCGGGCCCGCGAGCGCCTCCTCGCCGCCGGGGCGCTCGGGGCCGTGATGAGCGGGAGCGGCCCCACGGTCCTCGGCCTGGCGCGCGACGAGGCCCACGCGCGGGCGCTGGCCGCGGCGCTCCCCGGCGGCATCGTCGCCTCCGGCCCCCCGGCCTCCGGCCCCCCGCCCGCCGGCCGCGGTGTGCCATCATCGGATCGGTCCGGGGTCGTCTAACCGGCAGGACGGGGGCCTTTGGAGCCTCAGATGGAGGTTCGATCCCTCCCCCCGGAACCGCGCCTCCTCCCGGGGGCGGGCGGAACCTCCCGCCCTTCGCTTGCCACCCCGCGCCGCTCCCGCTAGAACTGGGGCGGCCCTCGACCACGGACGGACCCACGTGCCCGGACGCAAGCCCGCCCGCTCGCTCGCCGCGGTGATCCTCGCCGCCGGCCAGGGGAAGCGGCTCCGCTCGAAGCTGCCCAAGGTGCTGCACCCGGTGTGCGGGCGCCCCTCGCTCTGGCACGTCCTGCGCGCCGCGCGCGCCGCCCGGCCCGACCGGATCGTGGTCGTGGTCGGGGTGGGCCGGGAGCGGGTCGAGGAGGCCGTCCGCTCCTGGGGCCTCTCCCCCGAGCCGGTCTTCGTCGAGCAACCCGAGCCCCTGGGGACCGGGCACGCGGTCCTCGTGGCGGAGCCCGCGGTGGGCGCCGCCGACGAGGTGCTGGTGCTCGCCGGCGACGACCCGCTGATCGGCCCGGAGCACGTGCGGGCGCTCCTCCGCGTCCACCGCCGCTCGCGGGCGGCGGCCTCCGTGATCGTGACCGAGGTCGGGGACCCGACCGGCTACGGCCGCGTGCTCCGGGACGGCTACCGGCTGATCGGGATCGTGGAGGAACGCGACGCGACCGCCGAGCAGCGGCGGGTCCGCGAGATCTCGACCTGCGCCTACGCGTTCCGCCGGGAGGACCTCTACGCGGCGCTCCCCCTCGTGGGCCGCGAGAACGTCCAGGGGGAGCACTACCTCCCCGACGTCCTCGGGATCCTCCTGGCGAAGGGGGAGCGGGTCTCGGCGGTCCCCGCCGACTTCGGCGGGTGGGCCGGGGTGAACTCCCGGGCCAGCGCGGCGGAGGCCGCGCGGCTGCTCCGCCGCCGGATCAACGCCCGCCACCTCGCGCGCGGGGTGACGCTCGTGGACCCCGAGCGGACCTACATCGACGTGGAGGTGTGGATCGGCCGGGACACCGTGGTCCACCCGATGACGTTCCTCGAGGGGGCCACGCGGATCGGGAGGGACTGCGTGATCGGCCCGGCCACGCGCATCCGGGACTCCGCGGTCGGGGACGGCGCCGAGGTCTCGTTCTCGGTCGTCGCCGGGGCCCGGCTGGGGCCGCGGGTGACCGTCGGCCCCTACAGCCACGTCCGCCCGGGGACCGTGGCGCTCGAGGGCGCGAAGATCGGCTCGTTCGTGGAGGTGAAGAACGCCCGCATCGGCCGGGGCGCGAAGGTGCCCCACCTCGCCTACGTGGGCGACGCCACGGTCGGGGCCCGCGCGAACCTCGGCGCGGGGACCGTGACCGTGAACTACGACGGCTACGCGAAGCACCGCACGGTGATCGGCGAGGATGCCCGCGTGGGGAGCGATACGATGCTGGTGGCGCCGGTCCGCGTGGGCCGGGGCGCGGTCACGGGAGCGGGATCGGTGATCACGAAGGACGTGCCGGCCGGGGCGCTCGCGGTGGAGCGGGCCGAGCAGCGGATCGTTCGCGGCTACCGGGCGCGGAAGGACGCCGAGCACGCCCGGCGGACCTCGGGGGGGAGCTAGGTGGAGATCGTCACGAAGAAGCACATGATGCTGTTCTCGGGGACCACCCACCCCGAGCTGGCGCGGGAGATCGCCGACCACCTGGGGATACGGGTGTCCGCCTGCAAGATCTCCCGGTTCGCCTCCGGCGAGATCTACGTCCGGGCCGAGGAGAGCGTGCGGGGTGCCGACGTGTTCGTGATCCAGACCCACGCCGACCCGGTGAACGAGTCGATCATGGAGCAGCTCGTGATGCTCGACGCGATGAAGCGGGCGTCGGCGAAGCGGATCACCGCGGTGGTCCCCTACTACGGCTACTCCCGGCAGGACAAGAAGGCCCTGGCGCGCGAGCCGATCTCGGCGAAGCTCGTCGCGGACCTCCTCACGGTGGCGGGGGCCACCCGGATCGTGTCCGTGGACCTCCACAGCGGGCAGATCCAGGGGTTCAGCGACTACCCGTTCGACCACCTCACGGCGCTCCCGATCCTCTCCGAGTACCTCCAGGACGAGCTCGGCCTCCACGACGAGGACGTGGTGGTCGTGGCGCCCGACGCCGGGCGGGTCAAGACGGCCGAGCGGCTCCGCGAGCGCCTCCACGCCGACCTCGCGTTCCTCTACAAGCGGCGCTCGCGCCGCGAGGCCCACAGGATCGAGGAGATGGCGGTGGTGGGCGAGGTCGAGGGGCGCCCCTGCGTGCTCGTCGACGACATCATCGACACCGCGGGGACCGTGACGAAGGGGGCGGCGGCGCTCGCGGCGCAGGGCGCGGGGCCGATCTACGCGGCGGCGACGCACGCGCTGCTCTCGGGCAAGGCCGTGCAGCTCCTGGACGAGTCCCCGATCCGCGAGGTCGTGGTCACGAACACGGTCCCGATCCCCGAGGAGAAGCGCTTCGACAAGCTGCGCGTGCTCTCGGTCGCCCCGCTGATCGCCGAGGCGCTCCGCGCGGTGTTCGAGGACACGAGCGTCTCCGAGATCTTCCGCGGCGAGAACCAGCCGTAGGCCCTCGCGGGCTCGGCCGGAGGGCCGGCCGAGGCCCCGTGGCCGCGCGCGGAGCCTGCGGTCGCCGGTCCCCCGGGTCGGCGGGCCGTCGGGGCGCTACCATGGGCCACCGGGCATCCCCGGAGGTCATCCCATGGAACTCAAGCTCAAGGCGGAACGTCGTCGGGGCGCCGGGAAGGGCGAGGCGCGGAAGCTCCGCGCCCAGGGCCGCGTGCCGGCGATCCTCTACGGGCACGGCGTCGATCCCACCCCCATCGCGGTGGACGCGAAGGACCTCTACCACCTCCTGCACACCGCGGCCGGGGCCAACGTCCTGATCGACCTCCAGGTCGACGGCGAGCGGCACCTGGCGTTGGCCCGGGAGATCCAGCGCGACCACATCAAGGGCCGCTACGTCCACGTCGACTTCTTCGCCGTCCGCCGGGACGAGCAGGTGAAGGTGACGGTGCCCGTGCGGATCGTGGGCGAGTCCCCCGGGGTGAAGCAGGGCGGCCTCCTCGAGCACCACCTGTGGGAGGTCCAGCTCCAGTGCCGGGTGGACCGGGTGCCCGACGCCGTCGACGCCGACATCTCCGGCCTGGCGATCGGCGACGCCCTCCGCGCCGGCGACCTCGAGGTGCCCGAGGGGGCCACGCTCCTCACCGATCCCGAGGAGGCGATCGTCTCGGTGGTGACCCCGCAGGTCCTCGAGGTGGTCGAGGTCGTGCCGGCCCCGGCCGCCGAGGAGGCCGAGGCGGCGCCCGCCGCCGAGGAGGCGACCGAGGCCGAGGCGGCGGCCGGCGAGGAGGGGGGCGAGGGCTAGGCCCTCGCCGAGCGCCGCCCCCGCGCGTAGCCTGCGGGCATGACCTGGCTCGTGGCCGGCCTCGGCAACCCCGGCGAGCGGTACGCGCGGACCCGCCACAACGTGGGCGCCATGGTGGTCGAGGAGCTCGCCCGGCGCCACGGCGCGCGCCTCCGGAAGGTGCGCTTCGTGCCCTGCGACGCCGCCGAGGTGCGGGTGGACGGGGGGACGCTCGTGCTCGCCCGGGCCCACGCGTTCATGAACGAGTCGGGGCCGGCCTACGCCTCGCTCGCCCGCACGCGCGGGGTGCCGCCGGAGCGCGTGATCGCCGTCCACGACGACCTCGACCTCGCGTTCGGCGCCCTCCGGGTGAAGCGAGGCGGCTCGACAGCCGGCCACCACGGGCTCGACTCGCTCGTCGCCGCGCTCCGCACGCCCGACTTCCACCGGGTCCGGGTGGGGATCGGCCGCCCCCCCGGCCGGCAGGACCCGGTCGACTACGTGCTGGAACCGTTCTCCAAGCGCGAGGAGACCGACCTGGCGCTCATCGTGGCCGACGCCGCGGACGCGGTCCTCACGCTCGTCCGCGACGGCCTCCGGGCCGCCCAGGACCGCTTCAACCGGGCCGGGCTCCCCCGGGGCTGAGGGCGCGGCCCCGGTCCTGACCTCCGAGGGTCGCCGGATACGCGGGCGCCGCTAGACTCGTCGTCGAGGCCCCGTCGCGGAGCGGCGCGGGCCGTTCCGTGCTGCCCGGAGGACGGATGCTCGGGGACGTGCTCGACGCGGTGATCGGCTCGGAGCCGTTCGAGCGGCTCCTGCTCTCGCGCGCCCGGCCCATCGTGGCCCGGGCGGCGGCCGGGCACGACCTCGTGGCCGCGGCGCTCGCCCGCGCGCTCGAGGCGCCGGTCCTCGCGCTCGCGCTCGGGCCCCGGGAGGCGGAGGCGCTCGCGCGGGGCGCGGCGGCCTGGCTCGGCGAGGAGCGGGCGGCGCTGCTCCCGGCGTGGGAGGCCCTGCCCTACGAGGGGATAAGCCCCTCGCCGGAGACCTCGGCCCGCCGGGCGCTCGCGGTCCGGCGGGCGGCTCGCGCCGACGGGCCGTTCGTGCTCGTGGCGCCGGTCCACGCGGCGCTCCAGGGGCTGGTCCCCACCCTGGCCCAGCTCGACCCGCTGGTCATCGAGCCCGGCCTGGAGCTCCCCCCCGACGGGCTCGCCGAGCGGCTGGTCGGGGCGGGCTACGTCCGCACCGACGTCGTCGAGCACCGGGGGGAGTTCGCGGTCCGGGGCGGGGTCGTGGACGTCTTCCCGGGGACGGCCCGCCGGCCGGTCCGCCTCGAGTACCTGGGGGACGAGGTCGAGTCGGTGCGGGAGTTCGTCCCGGCCACCCAGCTCTCGAGCGGCCGGGTGGAGCGGGTCGAGGTCCCCCCGGTCCGCGAGCTGCTCCCGACCGAGGAGCTGCGGCGGCGGGCGGAGGAGCTCGCCTCCCGCCGCGCCGACCGGTTCGGGGACCTGCTCGCGCGGTTCGCCGACGGGCTGCTCGTCGAGGGGATGGAGGCCATCGCCCCGCTCCTCTTCGACCGGATGCCCACCCCCGCCGAGCTCCTCGCGGCGGGGTCCTGGGTCGTGGTGTCCGAGGCCCGCCGCGCCCTCGACCGGGCGGAGCGGGCCCTCGAGGAGGCCCGGGCGTTCGCCGAGGCCTCGGGCTGGGACGGGCCGCCCGCGCTCCGGCCGATCGAGGAGGCCCTCGCCGGCCGGGTGCGGGTGGACCTGTCGGCGTTCACCGAGGGGGTCGAGCTCGGGATCGAGCCGTGGGGGACCGCGGCGGGGAACGCCCCCGAGCTCGCCGCGCGCCTCGCGGACCTCGTGGCCCGGGGCTACCGGGTCGTGGTCGCGGCCCGCGCCCCCGGGAGCCTGGAGCGGGCGCGGGAGGTGCTCGCCGAGCGCGGGGTCCGGGAGGACGGCGCCGTGCGGGGCGTCCTCGCCGACCTGCCCGGCGGGTTCGTCCTCGAGGCCGCCCGCCTCGCGGTCGCGACCGAGGAGGACCTGTTCGGCGAGCGCCGCCACACGAGGGCCGCGCCCCGGATCACCCGCCGGCGCGCCGAGCAGGTCGCGCTCGAGCTCTCCCCCGGGGACCACGCCGTCCACCGCGTGCACGGGATCGGGCGGTACCTCGGGATCGAGCGGCGGGCGCTGGCCGGCGCGGAGCGGGACTACCTCGTGCTCGAGTACGCACAGGGCGACCGCCTCTACGTCCCCACCGACCAGGTGGGCATGGTCGCCGCCTACCAGGGCGGCGAGGAGCCGCGGCTCCACCGCCTCGGCGGGAGCGACTGGGCCAGGACCACGGCCCGGGTGAAGCGCGCGGTCCGGGACATGGCCGGGGAGCTGGTCCGCCTCTACGCCGTGCGGATGTCGGTCCCCGGGCACGCGTTCGGCCCCGACACCCCCTGGCAGCGGGAGCTCGAGGACGCCTTCCCCTACGAGGAGACCCGCGACCAGCTCGCCGCGATCCAGGAGGTGAAGCGCGACATGGAGGAGCCGCGGCCGATGGACCGGCTCCTCTGCGGCGACGTGGGCTACGGGAAGACCGAGGTCGCGGTCCGGGCGGCGTTCAAGGCCGTGATGGACGGCAAGCAGGTCGCGGTCCTGGTCCCCACCACGCTCCTCGCCGAGCAGCACTTCGTCACGTTCTCCGAGCGGTTCGCGCCGTTCCCGGTCCGGGTGGCGATGCTCTCCCGGTTCCTCTCCCCCGCCGAGCAGCGCCGCGTGGTCCGCGAGGTGGCCGAGGGGCGGGTGGACGTGGTGATCGGGACGCACCGGCTGCTCTCCTCCGACGTGCGCTTCGCCGACCTCGGGCTCGTGATCGTCGACGAGGAGCAGCGGTTCGGGGTCGCCCACAAGGAGCGGCTGAAGAAGCTCCGGGCGAGCGTGGACGTGCTCACGATGACGGCCACGCCGATCCCCCGGACCCTCGAGATGGCCCTCACCGGGATCCGCGACCTCTCGGTCGTGGACACCCCGCCCGAGGACCGCCAGCCGGTCCTCACCTACGTCGGTCCCTACGACGAGGGGATGGCGATCGGGGCGGTGCGGCGGGAGCTGCTCCGCGAGGGCCAGGTGTTCTGGGTCCACGACCGGGTGGCCACGATCGACCGGACCGCCGCGCGGCTGCGCGCGCTGGTCCCGGAGGCCGAGGTCGTCGTGGCCCACGGCCGGATGGACGAGGCGGAGCTGGAGGAGGTGATGCTCCGGTTCTGGGACCGGCGGGCCGACGTGCTCGTCTGCACCACGATCGTCGAGTCCGGGCTCGACGTGCCCTCGGCGAACACGCTCGTCGTGGACCGCGCCGACCGGCTGGGGCTCTCCCAGCTCTACCAGCTCCGGGGGCGGGTGGGGCGCTCGGCCGAGCGGGCCTTCGCGTACCTCTTCTTCCCGCCCGTCGCGCACCTCACCCCCGAGGCCCACGAGCGCCTGGCGACGATCGCCCGCCACACGGCGCTCGGGAGCGGGATGCGGATCGCCCTCCGGGACCTCGAGATCCGGGGCGCGGGGAACCTCCTCGGCGCCGAGCAGCACGGCCACATCGCGGCCGTCGGGTTCGACACCTACGCCCGGCTCCTCCGGGAGTCGGTGGCCGAGCTCACCGGCGAGCCGCTGCCCGAGGAGCGGGAGGTGAAGGTCGAGCTGCCGGTGCGCGCGTTCGTCCCGATCGGCTGGCTCGCCCAGGAGTCGCTCCGGCTCGAGCTGTACCGGCGGGTCGCGGCCGCCCCCGACCACGACGCCCTGGCCCGGGTCCGCGAGGAGGCCGAGGACCGCTACGGGCAGCTCCCGGCGGAGGTCGAGACGCTCCTCGCCGTGGCCTCGCTGCGGATCACGTGTCGGAGGCTCGGGGTCGAGGAGGTCACGACCTACCGCGACGAGGTGCGGCTCCGCCCGGTGGCGCTCCCCGAGGCCTTGCTCCTGGACCTCCCCGAGCGGGTCCCGGGCAGCTCCTACCACGCGGCGACCCGGACCCTGAACCTCCGGCCCGAGCGGGTCGCGGGGCCCGAGCTCCCGGCCTGGGTCGAGGCCCGCCTCCTCGCGGCGGTCGGCGAGGCGGCGCCGGCGGCGTCCCCTCGCTGAGCGGCGGGCGCCTACCGTTCCCGGAGGAGGCCGTGCCCCACCGCGAACATCGCCGCCGCCGCGCGCGTCGAGACGCCGATCCTCGCGTAGATGTGCTGGACGTGGTGCTCGGCCGTCCGCGGCGAGATCAAGAGCCTCGCCGCCACCTCCCGGTTCGAGAGGCCCTTCGCCACCAACCGCAGGACCTCCACCTCCCGCTCGGAGAGCCCCGCCGGCCAGGCGGGGCGGGGGGCGCGCCCGCGCCCGGCCCCGGCCGCCTCGAGCACGGCCCGGACGCACTCGGGGTCGAACCGCCCCTCGGTCGCCTCGCGCCCCAGGATCTCCGCGGCCGATCCGGAGCCTGGGCGCCCGGATCCCCGACCGCGTGGGGGCGGGCCGGACCACCTGGGTCTCGCTGGTGGCGGGCGCGGCGGGGCTGTCGGTGGCCGCCCCCGGGGGTGCGGCCGGAGCCGCCCCCGGGGCGCGCTAGCATGGCGGCGTGCCCCGGCCCCGCGCCCTCGTCCTCGCGGTCGGCGCGGCCGTCCTCCTCGCGGCCTGCGAGCGCCCGCCGGCCGCGGTGGTGGGCGGCGCGCGGATCACCGACGCCCAGCTGGCCCACGACGTGAAGCTGTTCCGGTTCCTCGCCGAGCTCAACGCGTCGGGCTGCGGCCAGCCGGTGGAGGGCGAGTCGGCCGAGTCGGCCTGCGCGCGGTTCACGCTCCAGAACCTGATCCAGGAGGAGGTGGCCAAGGCCTACGCCCTCGAGCGGGGGATCGCGGTGGGGGCGGCCCGGGTCGGGGGCACGCTGTCCCGGCTCGAGGCGGCGCTCGGCGGCCCCGAGGCGCTCGCCGAGCGGCTCCGGGCCGCGGGGCTCACCCGCGGGGACCTGCGGGAGCTGGTCCGCCGGCTGCTGCTGTTCGAGGAGGTCCGCCGGGCGGTGGTGCGGGAGACGGTGACCGACGAGCAGCTCCGCCGCGCCTACGAGGAGCGGAAGACGGCGTTCACCACGCTCCACGCGGCCCACATCCTCCTCGCCACGAGGCGGGAGGCCGAGCAGCTCGCGGCGCGCACGACCCCCGGGAACTTCGCCGCCAACGCCCGCCACTTCTCGACCGACCGGGCCTCGGCGCGCAACGGCGGCGACCTCGGGGAGGTCCCGGCGAGCCAGTTCGACCCGGCCTTCGTCGAGGCCGCGCTGGCCCTCCGCCCCGGGGAGATCTCGGGCCCGGTGCGGACCCGGTTCGGCTGGCACCTGATCCGGCTGATCTCGGTCCACGTGACGCCGTTCGAGGAGGTCCGCGACCGGCTCCTCGAGGAGGAGGCGGGCCGGGCGTTCGACGCCTGGATGCGCGAGCGCCTCGGCGCCACGGCCGTGGAGCTGAACCCGCGGTTCGGGGTCTTCGACGTGGCGAGCGGCGTGGTCCTCCCGATCCGCAGCACCTCGACGAGCTCGCCGGCGGCGGGGGCCCCCGCGCCGTGAGCGACGACCTCTCGCGCGTGCCCCGGGGGCCGGTCCCCGCGAGCCGGGGCGGGGAGCGGCTCCTGGACCTGGTCCGGGTGATGGCCCGGCTCCGGGCGCCCGGCGGCTGCCCCTGGGACCGGGAGCAGACCCACCGCTCGCTCGCCCGCCACCTCCTGGAGGAGGCCCACGAGGTCCTGGAGGCGATCGACGCCGACGACCGCGGGCGGCTCCGCGAGGAGCTCGGCGACCTCCTCCTGCAGGTGGCCTTCCACGCCCAGATCGCCGCCGACGACGGCGCCTTCGACATCGACGACGTGGCCGAGGGCATCGTGCGGAAGCTGATCCGCCGCCACCCCCACGTGTTCGGCGAGGCCTCGGTCTCGGGCGCCGACGAGGTGCTCCTGAACTGGGAGCGGATCAAGGCCGAGGAGAAGGGCGAGCACCCCGTGGCGCACGACATCCCGCCGACCCTCCCCGCGCTGGCCCGGGCGGCCAAGGTCCAGCGGCGGGCCGCCGGGGCCGGGTTCGACTTCCGCACCGCCGAGGCCGCCCTCGGGAAGCTCCGGGAGGAGGTCGAGGAGCTCGCGCGAGCCCCGCGCGAGCGGGCCGAGGAGGAGCTGGGCGACGTGCTGTTCGCCGCCGCGGCGGTGGCGCGCAAGCTCGGGGTCGACCCCGAGAGCGCGCTGCGTCGCACGGTCCGGCGGTTCTCCGAGCGGTACGAGCGGATGCTGGCCCGGGCCCGGGCCGAGGGGGTCGACCTCTCCTCCCTCGGGGACGAGGAGCTGCTCCGCTACTTCCGCGAGGCGTCGGGGTAGGGACGGCGGGCGGCCGCGAGCAGGCGGTCCGCCGTTCGGGCCCAGGTCCACTCCCGCGCCACGAAGGACGCGAGCGCGGCCCGGACCCGGCGCCGCTCGTCCGGCGGCAGCGCGAGGATCCGGCGGATCCCCTCCGCGATCGCCGCGGCGCCGCCCTCCGGGTCGAAGGAGCAGAGCCCGGGCCGGCCGACCTCGGCCTCGAGGGCCTCCGCCACCTCCGCGAGCCCGGAGTGGCGGGCGACGAGCGGGATCGCCCCGGCGGCCGCGGCCTCCGCCGCCACCATCCCGAAGGCCTCGGGGAGCACCGAGGGGACGACCAGCACGTCGAGGGCGGCGAGCACCTCCGGCGCGTAGCGGTGGTCGAGCCGCCCGGTGAACGCGACCCGGCCCCGGAGCCCCCGCCCGGCCGCCGCCCGCCCCGGCTCCATCCCCCCGGCGTCCCGCAGCCAGGCCAGCGCCGCCCCGTCCCCGGCGTCGAGCGCGAGGAGGAGCGCGGTGAGCCACTCGCGGAACGTCCCGAACCCGACGACGAGCCCCCGCGCGTCCGGGAGTTCCGCGAGCGCCCCGAGGAACCGGTCCACGCCCTTGGCCGGGATCAGCTTCCCCAGGGAGCCGACGAGGGGCCCGGGGAACGCCGCGAGGGAGCGCAGCCGCGGAGCCGCCTCCGGGTCCGGGACGTCCTGGTCGTAGGAGGCGGCGAGGCGGTCCAGCGCCGCCCCGTCCCGGCGGGCCAGGGCGTCGGCGACCGCGGCGTCCACCCACCCGGGGCGGCCGCCGGCGGGCCGGTCGACCTCCAGGCGGGCGGCGGCGGCCTCCAGGGCCTCCCGCCGGCCCGCGGGACGGAACCGGCCCACGTCGACGCCGGGGGCGACCCGCACCAGCCGCTCGCGGACCGAGGGGACGTGGCGGGCGAGCCGCTCGAGCGCGTAGCGGCTCGCGCCGACGACGGCGGTCGCGCCCTCGAGCCCCTCCCGGGCGAGGTCCCGGTACCGGGGGTCCGGCTCGATCGCGTAGAGGACGTCGCTCCCGTGGGTCTTCGCCGCGTAGCGGCCGGCGCCGAGGGCCCGGCGCGCGATCGCCGGCCCGGGCACGGCGTGGCCGGCGATCACGACCTCGCTCCGGTGCCAGGCGTGCGCGGCGCGGAGCGCGAGCGCGTTCCGCTCGAGGTAGGCCTCGAGCTCCTCGTCCCGGAGCTCGACGAAGCGGCGGACCTCGAAGCCCTCGTACTCGTCGCGGACGAAGACCGGCAGCAGCGCGCCGATGGCGGGCCGGAGCAGGACGACGCGCCCGGCGCCCCCCGCGCCTCCCGCGCGGTCCTCCCGGAGGCGCACCCCCTCCGGCCCCACCACGCCCCACGCGTCGACGAAGGCGAACCGCTCCGGGCGGGGTTCCTGGCAGAGCAGCAGGACGTCGTGGCCGCGGCGGCGGAGCTCCTCCGCGACCCGGGCCGTGTAGACGTTGGAGCCGCTCCCCTCGAGCAGCCACCCGTGCCAGAGCGAGATCCGCACCCCGCACGTCTACCACGGGCGCCCCCGACCGGCCCGGAGGCCGCCCGGTGGGGCCGCCCTCCCGCGAAGGGCCCCGGGGGGTAGGCTCGGCGACACGTGCGCGGCCCCGACGTGGAGCGCCTCGCCGCCGCCTACGCGGAGACGGCCGAGGCCTACGAGGAGCTCTGGGCTCCCGTCCTGCTCCCCTACGGCACGCGCCTGGTGCATGCCCTCGGCCTCGGCGCTGCCCGGCGCGTGCTCGACCTCGGCTGCGGGGTGGGGAGCCTGCTGCACGCGCTCGCGGCGGCCGCCCCCGGGGCGTTCGTGTGCGGCGCCGACCGCTCCGAGGGGATGGTCCGCCGGGCCCCCGCGAGCTTCCCCCGGGCGGTGGCGGACGCCGCCCGGCTCCCCTTCGCGGACCGCTCGTTCGACGCGGTGACGTTGGCGTTCATGCTGTTCCACGTGCCCGAGCCCGACCGGGCGCTCCGAGAGGTCCTCCGCGTGCTCCGCCCCGGGGGCGTCGTGGGCGTCGCCACGTGGGGCCGTGAGGAGCGCTTCCCCGCCGGCGACGCGTGGGCCGAGGAGCTGGACGCCCACGGCGCGCCGCCCGATCCCGTCCCGGCCCCCGGGCGGGAGGACCTCGTGGACGCACCGGCCAAGATGCGGCGGCTCCTGCGCGGGGCGGGGTTCGTCCGGGTCCGATCGAGGGAGGTCCCGTTCGAGCACCGCCTCGACCTCGAGGGGTTCCTGGCGCTCCGGACCCGGCTCGGGACGGGCGGCCGGCGCCTGGCCGCGCTCCCACCCGATGCCCGGGCGTCGTGCGTCGCCCGGGCCCGGGCCCGGATCGCCGAGCTGGGACCCGAGGCGCTCGTGGACCGGGCCTCGGTGGTGCTCTCGACGGCCGCGGCCCCGGGGGCTCCGGACCCCTAGCGTCGCCGGCGCCGCTCGCGGGGGAGGCCGAACGAATCCCCCCGCCGGAGCCGGACGGCCTCGGCGATCCCCGCGAGGAACCCGGGGACCTCCACCCGCCAGAACTTCCCCCACTCCGTGAGCCAGATCCCGAGGGCCACGGCCACCGGCGCCCAGCGGGTGGCGACCCCCGCCTCGAACGCCCGCCACAGGAACCCGCCGTAGCCGATGGCCTGGAGGGCCATCCCCAGGGCCGGCTGGCGGAGCGCGAGGTACCCCGCGCCCAGGACGAGGAGCACGAGGGCCGCGAGCCAGGTCGGCATGGCGCCGGCCGCGCCCAGCCCCACCACGAGCCCCGCGCCCACGCCGACGTCGATCGGCATGTCCCAGGGGCCGAGGCGGGTGCGCCGCCGGGAGGCCCGGGCCAGGCGGCCGTCGAGGGCGTCGGAGAGCCAGGCGGCGGCCAGGACGAGGCAGGCGTCGCCGAGCCGGCCCCGGCCGACGAGGATGGCGAGCGCGACGCCGGCGACGGCCCGGGCCGCGGTGAGCGCGTCGGCGAGGAGCGCGAGGGCCACGCGGCCATGCTCCCACGTCCGCCGCGGGAGGCGCGGTAGCATCGGGCCCCGTGCCCGAGATCGAGGCCATCCTCGCCCGCGAGATCCTCGACAGCCGTGGCAACCCCACGGTCGAGGTGGACGTGTTCCTCGAGGACGGCTCGTTCGGCCGGGCCGCGGTCCCCTCCGGGGCCTCGACCGGCGAGCACGAGGCCCTCGAGCTGCGCGACGGCGACCCGCAGCGGTACGGCGGGAGGGGGGTCCTCCGCGCGGTCGCGAACGTCGTGGACCAGATCGCGCCGGCGCTCGTGGGGGCCGAGGCGCTCGAGCAGCGGGAGGTCGACCGCCTCCTCCTGGACCTCGACGGCACCGAGGCGAAGTCGAAGCTCGGGGCCAACGCGATCCTCGGGGTCTCGCTCGCGGTGGCCAGGGCGGCCGCCGAGAGCGTCGGCCTGCCCCTCTACCGCTACCTCGGGGGCCCGAACGCCCACCTCCTGCCCCTGCCGCTCCTCAACGTCCTGAACGGCGGGGTGCACGCCGACAACCCCCTCGAGATCCAGGAGTTCATGCTGGCCCCGGTCGGGGCGGCCTCGTTCTCCGAGGCCCTCCGGTGGGGGGCCGAGGCCTTCCACGCGCTCCGGGACGAGCTGCGCGGGCGAGGGCTCTCGACCGGGGTGGGCGACGAGGGCGGGTTCGCCCCCGCGATCGCCTCGGCCGAGGAGGCCTGCGAGCTCCTGGTCCGGGCCGTCGAGCGGGCCGGGCTCGAGCCGGGGGAGGAGGTGGCGCTCGCCATCGACGCGGCGGCGTCCGAGCTGCTCGAAGAGGGCCGGTACCGCCTCCAGGGGGCGGCGCGGAGCGCGGAGGAGATGGCGGCGTTCTTCGCGGGCCTCCTCGAGGCCTACCCGATCGTCTCGCTCGAGGACCCCCTGGGGGAGGACGACTGGGAGGGGTGGGCGGCCCTCACGGCCGAGCTGGGCCCGCGCTGCCAGGTCGTGGGCGACGACCTCTTCGTGACCGACCCCGAGCGCCTCGAGCGGGGGATCCGGGAAGGCGTGGCCAACGCGATCCTCGTGAAGGTGAACCAGATCGGCACGCTCACCGAGGCCCTCGACGTGGTGGAGCTCGCGAAGCGGCACGGCTACGGGGTCGTGGTCTCGCACCGCTCGGGCGAGACCGAGGACGCGACGATCGCGGACATCGCGGTGGCCGTGGGCGCCGGGCAGATCAAGGCGGGGGCCCCGTCCCGCGGCGAGCGGACCGCCAAGTACAACCAGCTCCTGCGGATCGAGGAGGAGCTCGGCGACGTCGCCCGCTACGCCGGCCGTTCGGTCCTGGGCGGGGGGCGGCGGTGACCGCGAGGACGGCGGCGGTCCGCGGGGGGGCCGGCCGGCCCCGCGCGGCGGTGCGCCGGTCGCGGGAGGCCGCGGGCCCGACCCGGGACCGGTCCCGGGGGACGGAGGGCCCCACCCGCAAGCTCACGCCCCGGGCCGCGGTGCTCGCGGCGCTGCTCACGGCGGTCTCGCTGTTCGCCGTCGCCCCGGCCCGCGCCTACCTCGAACAGCGGGCGAGGATCGCGGCGCTCGAGCGCCGCGCCGAGGTCCTGGCCCGGGCGAACGCGAGGCTCGAGGCCGAGATCCAGCGGCTCCGGGACCCGGCCGAGATCGAGCGGCTGGCCCGGGAGTGCCTCGGGATGGTCCGCCCGGGCGAGATCGCGTTCCTTCCCGTCAGCCGGGGCGAGGGGCCGCCGCCGGCGCGGTGCTGACCGCCTCGGTCAGGTGAGGGCGATCCCGCCCACGAGCACCGCCGGGCAGCAGGCGGCGAGGGCGATGAAGCCCGCGACGAACGCGACCCGGGCCGAGATCCACGCGGTCCGCTCGGCGCGGACGATCGCGAGGTAGGCGACGTCGGTCGCGGCCGCGAGCGCCGCGGCGACGAGCGCCGGGAGCTTCCGCCGCACCCCGGTCCGTCCCCGGGCCGGGTCCGTCGCGGTCCGGGCGCCCTCCACCCCGCCATCTTCGCACGGCCGCTGCTGGGCGTTCAGCTCCAGGACCTCGGCGAGCCTCCCCGGATCAGGCCGCTCGCACCACCACCTTCTCCGCACGGATCGTGGCGTCGACCCGCACGCTCCCCACCACCCGCGCCTGCGCACCGCGGCGCAGGAGACGCGCACGGACGATCGGCGTGTCCGGCCGCACCCGGACGGCGTGCCGGCTGACCTTCCAGATCCCGACGTGGTCCCCCGGCGGGAAGGAGCCCACGGTGCCGCGCAGGACGATCGCGTGGTCGTCCACGTCGTCCGGGGACCTGGTCTCGATCTCGCGGGCCGTGATCGATCCGTCGGCCTCGCCGAACCCCTCGACCTCCACGGCGGAGCCGACCGCGACCGGGCCGTGCTCGGTCTCGATCTTCGTGGCGGTGGTGACGTGGACCGTCACGCCGCTCACCACCCAGTCGCCGACGAGGCCCGCGGTGGGCAGGGCCTCGACGAAGCCCTCGAGCTTCATCTCCCCGAACCGGTCGTCGTCGGCGTCCTCCTTCAACTCGACCTCGTGAGCCGTGATCGATCCGTCGGCCTCGGCCCACCCCTCGACCTTGACCGTCGCCCCCACCGCCATCCAGGCGCGGTCCTCGACCTCGGTCGACGCGGTGACGTGGACCGTGACCCCGCTTACGAGCCAGTCGCCCACGAGATCCTGGGTACCTGGCAGGCTCTCCACCACGCCGACGAGCTCGGCGTCGTCATCCCCCCCGTCTCCGTCGCTCGCGCTCGCGGGCAACGAGGCCGCCGCGAGGAGCGCGAGGATCCCCGCCGCGGTGAGGATCGCGATGATGCGTCGCATCCATCCCTCCTTCCCGTCCTCGGGTCGGGGACAGGATGCGGCGCGCCGGGTTAGGCGAGGCTCCAGGTCCGGCTAAGCGTCGGTTAAGGATCGCGAGCGTGGCGGCGACCAGCCGATCGGCGGCCCGGTCGCTCCATGCGGCCCCGGTCGCTCCGCCGACCTCGGGGTCGATGGCCGGGCGGTCGGGGATACCGGGGCGCATGGACGAGCCCGGCCCGACCGAGGGGCTCGCCGGGGTCCGACCCGGGCGCCGCGGACCGACCGAGCCGCACGCGGATGAGGCGGGGACGGCGCCTCGCTTCATCCTGGTCCTGAGCGAGAACTGGACCCTGGTCCCCCCGAGGGACCTCCGGACCCTGGTCCGCTTCTCCCGGGAGGCGGAGGAGGCCGGCTTCGACGGGGTCATGGTGAGCGAGCACGTCGTGCTGGGGCGCGGGTCCGACGCCCAGGGTCGCCCCGCGAACCCCAGGGAGACGCGCTCCCGGGGAACCAGGACCCGGCCACCCCCTGGCCGTCCTCGCTCGTGCTCCTGGCCGCGGTGGCGGCGGCCACCGCGCGCCTGCGCCTCGTGGCGGGGGCCGTGATCGCCCCCCTCCGGCACCCGCTGATCCTCGCCAAGGAGCTCGCCACGGTCGACCTCCTCTCCGGGGGCCGCCTGGTGGTGCAGCCGACCGTGGGGTGGCACCGGGCGGAGTACGAGGCCCTGGGGGTGGCCTTCGAGCGCCGCGGGGAGCTCCTCGACGAGCACCTCGAGGCCTGGAGCGTCCTGTGGCGGGAGGGTCCGGCCTCCTTCGAGGGACGCCACTACCGGTTCTCCGGCGTCCACCTCGAACCCAAGCCCTCCCGCCCGGAGGGGCCGCCGCTCTGGTTCGGGGGGAGCTCGCTCCACCCCCGGCTCCTCCGGCGCCTGGTCACCCACGGGCGGGGGTTCAACCCGTTGGGCGCGCCGCCCCGGGAGGACCTGGACCGGCTGGCGCGGGCCATGGCCGAGGCGGGGCGGGACCCGGGGGAGCTGGAGCTCGTGGGAGGGATCAGGGCCTCCTTCCCCGACCCGCACCGCCCCGCCGACCTGGCGCGGGCCCTGGAGGCCATCCCCGCGCAGATGGCCCTCGGCTTCCGCACGTTCTGCTTCAAGCCTTCCCAGTTCACGGACGACCCGGCCCGGGTGGGCGAGCTGTGTCGGGAGGTGGTGACCCGGGTGCGGGCGCTCCAGGGCTCCTGACCGCGGGGGGGCCGAGGTGGGCGGCAGGCTCGAGGGACGGGTGGCGCTGATCACGGGCGGGGGGACGGGGATCGGGGCGGCCACCGCCCGCCGCTTCGCCGCGAGGAGGCCTTCGCCCTCCTGGCCCGCCACCTCCCCCTGCGCCGGGTGGCCGAGCCCTCGGAGGTCGCCGCCTGCTGCCTGTTCCTCGCCTCCCACGAGGCCTCCTTCGTGACCGGCGCGGTCCTCGTGGTCGACGGCGGCGGTCTCGTGGTCGACGCGGCCATGCTCCCGCTGCTCGAGGAACCGTGAGGGGCGGGGGTCGCGGGACCGGCGGGACGCCCCCGCGCGCCGGTGGTTCGTCTTGACGCACCGGAGGGGCGGGTGGGATAGTGGCCTGGTCGGCGACGGCGGACGGGAGGTCCGCCGTCAGGTCGCGAAAGGGGAAGCGATCAGCGAGCTCGAGGTCGGCGCGGTCGTCGAGGGGACCGTGCAGCGTATCGTCCCGTACGGGGCGTTCATCCAGCTCGAGGGCGGCAAGCTCGGGCTGGTCCACATCTCGGAGATCGACCGGAACTACGTGAAGGACGTCCGGGAGCACCTCCGCGAGGGGGACCTGGTCAAGGCCAAGGTCACCGCGATCAAGGAGGACGGGAAGATCGACCTCTCGATCAAGGCCCTGCTCGACCCCCAGCCCCGTCTCACGCGCCGCCGCGGGACCGACCCCGGCTTCGAGCAGATGCTCAAGCGCTTCATGCGCCAGAGCGAGGAGCGCCAGGTCGACTACAAGCGCTCCGTCGAGCACAAGCGGAAGTAGCCGGGTAGCCTGCCCGGCGTGGGCGCGCTCCGCGGAAGCGACCTCCGTGCCGTGCGGGAGCAGCTCGGGCGCGAGCCGACCACCCCGTTCACGGTGGTCGCGCGGTGCTCGGACGGCCACCCGCTCGTGATCCGCAACCGACCGCTCGACGTGAACGGCGAGCCGTTCCCCACGCTCTACTGGCTCACGTGCCCCCGGGCGGTGCGGGCGGTCGCCCGGCTCGAGGCGGAGGGGTGGATCTCGCGGCTGAACGAGCGCCTGCAGGAGGACGAGGCGTTCGACGAGGCCCTGGAGGCCGCCCACCGCGCCTACGCGCGGGAGCGCGGCGCCGAGGTGCCGGGGGCGGAGTCGTGGGGCGGGGTCGGGGGCACGCGCACCGGCGTCAAGTGCCTCCACGCGCACTACGCCTACCACCTGGCCGGGGGGGACGACCCCGTCGGGCGGTGGGTCGCCGAGCGGGTCGGGCCGGTCCACCCCGAGGAGCGGCCGGGCCGGGTCGCGGCGATCGACCAGGGGACGAACTCGATCCGGCTGCTGGTGGCCGAGCCCCTCGAGGACGGCGGCTACGCGGAGCTCGCCCGGGACATGGTGATCACGCGGCTGGGGGAGGGGGTGGACGCCACCGGCCGCCTGGACCCCGCGGCGCTCGACCGGACCGTCGAGGTCCTGGCCCGGTACTGCCGGCGGGCGCGCGCCCTCCACGCCTGGCGGATCCGGGTCGCGGCCACCGCCGCGGTGCGGGAGGCGGAGGACCGGGAGGGGTTCGAGGCCGCGGTCCGGGCCCACGCGGGCACCGACCTCGAGGTGCTGAGCGGCGAGCGCGAGGCCGAGCTCTCGTTCCTCGGGGCCACCTGGCGGCTCGAGGAGCCCGCCCCGTCCCTGGTCGTCGACGTGGGCGGGGGGAGCACCGAGCTCGTGCTGGGCGCGGACCGGCCCCGGGCCACCGCCTCGGTGCGGGTCGGGAGCGTCCGGCTCACCGAACGCCACGTGCGCCACGACCCCCCGACCCCCGAGGAGCTCGGCGCGATCGAGGCCGACGTGGAGTGGGCCCTGGACGAGGCCGAGCGGGCCGTGCCGCTGCGCGAGGCCCGGACGCTCGTGGCGGTCGCCGGGACGGCGACGACGGTCCAGGCCATCGCCCTCGGCCTCCCCTTCTACGACCCCGGGGCCATCCACCGCTCGTGGCTCTCCCGGGACGACGCCGAGCGGGTGCTGCTGGACCTCGCCAGGATGACCACGGCCGAGCGGGCGGCGCTCCCGGTGATGGCCCCCGGGCGCGAGGACGTGATCGTCGCGGGGGCCGTGGTCCTGGTGGGGGTGATGCGCCGGGCCGGGTTCGACCGCGCGCTCGTCTCCGAGACCGACATCCTCGACGGCCTCGCGATCGAGATGCTCCCGGGGTAGGCCCCGCGGCCGGGGCGGCTACCGGAACACCCGGAGCGGGGTGCAGGAGGCGAGCCGGTCGAAGTCGTCGTCGGCGTGCAGGATCGGGACGCCCTCCCGCACGCAGGGGGCGGCGATCAGGCAGTCGAGCGTCTTGCGCACGATGACCCCCGCCCGGCGCGCCCGCCGGCAGAGCCGGGCCGCGAGGGCGAAGTCGTCGAGCGTCTCGAGCCGGAGCACGGGGAAGGGGCGCAGGTGCCGCTCGACGAGCGCGGCCTCGCGCTCGGAGCGGAAGCCCTGCAGCAGCTCGGTGAGGATCACGTCGGTGAGGGCAAGGGGCGCCCCGTCCTCGAGCAGCTCCACGCACCGCCGGGCCTGCGGCGCGTCCCGGGCGTTCAGGACGTCGATCCAGACGCTCGTGTCGACGACGATCATCGCCGGCCGAGGCGGCTCGCCTCGAGGTCCCCCTCCCAGCGGACCTTCCCGCGGAGCCGCAGGATGCCCGCCCGCCGGTACCGGGCCACGAGCTCCCGGAGCGCGATGTCCACGGCCTCTCGCTTGGTCCTGGCCCCGGTGAGCCGCTGGACCTCCCGGAGGACCTCGGGATCGATGTCGATGTTGGTCCGCATACACACGACGATACACCTGGAGGGGGACAGCGATACACATCGCTCGTGGGACGCGGCGGCGGCCCGCGCGCGGGCGCGGGACCGCTCCATCCCGACGGGCTCCCACCCGCTGCGGGCGGGAGCCCACGGGTTCCGAGGTCGGCGGGTGCGGCTGGGGTAAGCTCCTGGCCGGTGTCCGCCCGGAGCCCGCGCCGCGCCGCCGTCGTCCTCGCGTTCGCCCTGCTCTCCCTGGTCGCGGGGGCCTCGGCCCGCGGCCCGGTCCAGGCCCCCCGGGCGCGGGCGCAGGCCGAGCCGGAGGGGATCTTCAAGCTCGACCACCTGATCTTCATCGTCCAGGAGAACCGCTCGTTCGATCACTACTTCGGGACGTTCCCCGGGGCCGACGGGCTGCCGCGGGTGGACGGCCGGCCGCGGGCGTGCGTCCCCGACCCGGTCCTCGGCCACCCCTCGTGCACCTACCACTCGTCGCTCCTCCGCCAGCTGGGCGGCCCCCACGACCGGGAGGCGGCCATCACCGACGTGAACGGCGGCAGGATGGACGGGTTCATCCGGGCCCTGCCGCGGAACGACAAGTTCTGCGTCGACCGGTTCACCCCGCGGTGCCTCCGCCTCACCGGCCCCCGGCACCAGCCCGACGTGATGAGCTGGCACGACGACCGGGAGATCCCCAACTACTGGACCTACGCGCGGGAGTTCGTGCTCCAGGACCGGATGTTCGCGCCGGTCGACTCCTGGACCCTCCCCGCGCACCTGTTCCTGGTCTCGGCCTGGTCGGCGTCGTGCACCGACCCCTACGACCCGATGTCCTGCCGCTCGAACGTCGAGCTCCGCGAGCCGGGCCAGCAGCACCGCTACGGCGACCCGCCGGTGTACGCCTGGACCGACATCACCTACCTCCTCGACCGGGACGGCGTCTCGTGGGCCTACTACGTGGGGACCGGGACGTGCGTCCTGCCCCCCTGCGAGGAGCGGGACGTCCGCTACGACACCGGGCGGACCCTGTCGGGGAAGAACCCGCTCCCGGGGTTCACGACGGTCCAGCAGAACGGCTCGGTGGAAAACGTGCGGACCCACGACGAGTTCTTCCGCGCCGCGGCGGAGGGGACGCTTCCCTCGGTGGTGTGGGTCGTGGGCGGCGACCGGGTGAACGAGCACCCCGCCTCGCGGGGCACGATCCGCGCCGGCCAGGCCTTCGTGACCCGGGTGGTGAACGCGGTGATGCGGGGGCCGCTCTGGGAGCGGAGCGCGATCTTCCTCACCTGGGACGACTGGGGAGGCTTCTACGACCACGTCGAGCCGCCCCGGGTCGACGAGAACGGCTACGGGCTGCGGGTGCCGGGCCTCGTGATCTCCCCCTACGCGAAGCGCGGGTACATCGACCACCAGACGCTCTCGTTCGACGCGTACCTCAAGCTGATCGAGGACCGGTTCCTCGGGGGCCAGCGGCTCGACCCGGCCACCGACGGGCGCCCGGACCCGCGTCCGACGGTGCGCGAGGAGGTGCCGATCCTCGGCGACATCACCGCCGCCTTCGACTTCACCCAGGAACCCCGCCCGCCCCTGATCCTCGACCCCACGCCCTGACGGGCCGCCAGGGTCGCTCCAACGGGCCCGCCGGCCGGGAGGCCCACCCGCGGACCGCCGGTCCCGCTGCCCACCGCGCCCGGGGTCCCGAGCCCCGCCCGCGCCCCGGTCCCGAGCCCCGCCCGCGCCCCGGTCCCGCGCCC
>FWPU01001725.1_pt1 | contig 47262 bp, 41 predicted proteins | sample 2228361 | NCBI WGS metagenome assembly FWPU01 (sample SAMEA103939777, study PRJEB20133) | metagenome
AGCCCTCGAGCGGTGGGGTAGGTCCAGTCATACTCGTCGGCGAGCCGGTGGTTCCAGTACCAGCGTCCGAACAGCCGGTGGCGTTCCGAGATGTTGTAATCGAAGCGGTTGACGATGGAGTTGAAGCGTTCGTCCTTGGGCATGGCGGCCGCGTACCAGTTGCGGAAGCCCTCGGGTGAAACGAGCCCGGGCACATCGTTGGGCTTGGGGTAAAGCGGCTCGTAAAATTTGTACAGCGGGTTGAGTATGGGCACGCCGCGGTTGCCGGGGAACGGTGTACGAACGACACGGCCGCCTTCAAGCCGGGCGGATCTGGGATCGTAGACGGTATATTTGACCGGGTCGATGGCCAGCAAGTCGGAGAAGTCCCCTTGGCGCCAAGCCATCTTGGGGACGTCGCGGTTGATGGCGTCGGTATCTTCGGCCTTCTTTTGATAGATCCCGTTGTAGCTGACAAAGAAGAAGATCTTGTCCCGGGCGATCGGACCTCCGAGGGTGCCGCTCCCGGGCGATCGGACCTCCGAGGGTGCCGCCGAAATTGTTTGACCGGCCCGAGGCCTGCTTGGGCGTGTCTTTGCCGATCTTGCCCTGCCGGACCTGGTCCTCCCAAGCCAGCCGGGTGAAGTGACGGGTGGCGTTCCAGCGCTGTTGCCAGTGCTGGTCGTAGAGTGTGCCGTGGAACGAGTTGGTCCCCGCCTTGGTCATGACGTTGATGATGGCGCCGGAGGTGTGGCCGTAAGAGGCGTCGAAGCTGGCGGTTTCCAGCTTAAACTCCTCAACCGAGTCGGCCGGCGGCACGAAACCGACGCGCCGGTTGGTGCCGGTCACCGGGGCGTTGTCGATGGTGTATTCGTTCTGGCCGACGCCGCCGGAAGTGTTGAAACTGGACGTGCCGGCGTTGTCGAAGGGCCGCCGGTAGGCCGGCTGGCCGGTCCAATGCATGCCTGGGGCGAGCGTCGCCAGGGCGAACGGGTTGAGATCGTTGAATGGGAGTTCCATGATCTGCCGGTTGTCGAGGATCCGCCCGGCCGACGCCGAGGTCGTCTCCAGGAGGGGCGCCTCGGCGGAGACCTCGACCGTCTCGGTGACCTCGCCGACCTGCATCTGGAGCTCGATGTCCAGACGGGCGCCGACATTGAGTTCAATGCCGCTGCGTACCGTCGTTCGGAACCCCGGGGCCTCCACCGTGATGCTATATCGCCCGGGGTTTAGCAAGCTGACTTCAAAGTAGCCCGTTTGATTGGTAACCGTCCGGTTGGTAACGTTGGTCTCCACGTTGGTGACGACGACCGTAGCGCCCGGAATTAGGGCGCCCAAAGGGTCAACGACCCTGCCAGTGATGCTGCCGCGCCATTCCTGCGGCCAAACGAGCCCGGCCAGAGTAAGCAACAGAGCCAATCGGGCCAGCAACAAAGGCAGGCATCTGCGCTGTTTCTGTGTCATGTTCGCACCTCTCTGTTGTCGGCTATGTGGGAATCTTTCGGGTCGGGCGAGGCGCCGCCGGGAGCGCGATGCGGGTGGTCCGCCATCAGGCGGACGGTCAGGGCCGAGCACCTCCTGCCTGCCCGAAGCAACTCCTAACAAGCCACGTGTATTATCCACCTGAGCGAAGCCGCGGTCAAGGGGATCCGTTTACTATGTCAGATGGGAACGCTTTAATCGGGCAGGCCGGCGGTTCGATGGCCCGCCGGGCAGACAGCCCGGCCCAGACCTGCTGATGTGGACCCAGGCGGCGCCGGGATTTCGGGAGGAGGGAGGCGAATTCCGACACGAGCTCCGTGGGCCGGCGGGCGGGATTGACGAGCGCCGGGTTGGAGGGTAGGCTTGTAGATGAAGGCGGATGACGCGCTACGTTCCGGCGGCCAGTTTTCGCAAGGCGAGCGGCATTGCGTTGCTGCTCGGCGTGGTTTCGGTCTGGTTTGCGCTGGACTGGACGCCGGCCTTCGTGGCCGTTGTGCTTTTCTTGCTGAGTGCGGCGGCGCTGCTGTACCTGGCTACCCGCCCCCCCATCGAGGCGTATGAGGACCGGCTGGTGATCGGCCGGCGGCAGATTTTCTGGTCGGACATTCGGAGGGTGGACCGGACGAACTGGCTTTCGCCGCTCGTCGTCCGGCTGACGTTGGCGGGCGACTCGCGCGTTCTGCTGATCTATCCCGGGGATCTGGAATCGGGCAACCTTTTGCTGCGCCACCTCAGATGGGCCGCCACCGGGGCGCTCATCGACGGCATTCCGCACCACATCTTCTGGGGCAAGGACGAGCCAACGCAGGAGCGGCGCAAACTTCCGTCCCCTCGCTACCGGCTGCTTCGCGAGGAAGATGAAGCCGAGGTCGAGCGGCTGTACGAACGGCTCAAGACGGCGGGCCGGCTGGATTCCGGCAACGGCGGCGACGAGAAGTGAGGGCTTGAGCGGCCGGCGGGAATGATCCGGCAAACTTTAATCACCCTGGGACCCTACTTACGCCGATATCAGCCAGGTTTGGTCCGTGGGGTCGGGGCCCTGCTGGCGCGAAACATCGCCGGGGCCGGGATTCCGCTGCTGATCGGCTACGCGGTGGACTCGCTGGCGGCATCGTTCGACTTCCGCCGGGCGCTGTGGCTGGCGGCCGGGCTGATCTGCCTGACGGCGCTGAAGGGGCTGTTCCAGTATTGGATGCGGGTGATCCTGATCGGGATCTCGCGCGACATCGAATTCGACCTGCGCAACGATCTGTTTGGGCACATGGTGCGGCTCTCGGCGGACTTTTACAGCCGCTTCCGGACGGGCGACATTATGGCCCGGGCGACCAACGACCTGAACGCCGTGCGGATGATGCTGGGACCGGGGATTATGTACACGGCCGACACGTCGCTGACGGCGGCGCTGGCGATTTTCGTCATGGCGGCCGTGGACTGGCGGTTGACGGCGGTAGCGCTTTTGCCGGCGCCGCTGGTCAGCGTGATGGTGGCGTTTTTCGGGCGGTACATTCACGCGAAGTTCAGGGCGATTCAGGAGTTGTTCTCCGACATCAGCAGCCGGGTGCAAGAGAACCTGGCCGGGGTACGAGTGGTCCGGGCCTACGTGCAGGAGGAGGCCGAGAAGCGGCTGTTTGACGAGCTGAACCGCGAATACATCCGGCAGAACCTGAAGCTGGCGCGGGCCTCGGGGCTGTTTTTGCCGGCGCTGCACAGCCTGACGGGGCTGTCTTTTCTGATCGTGTTGTGGTATGGCGGCTACCGGTTGTTGGAAGGCGAGATCACGCTGGGCAGCTTCTTGATGTTCAACGTGTATCTGGGGATGCTGATTTGGCCGATGATCGCCATGGGCTGGGTGGTCAACCTCATGCAGCGGGGCAACGCCTCGCTGGCGCGGATTAACGAGATCCTGCACGAACGGCCGTCGGTGGCGGATCCGCCGGCGCCCCGTCCGTTGCCGGCGCCGCTGCGGGGCGAGATCGAATTCGACGACGTCTGGCTCGGCTTCGGCGAGGCGGAGGTGTTGCGCGGAGTGGATCTGCGCATCCGGGCCGGGGCGACGGTGGCCATCGTCGGGCACACGGGGAGCGGGAAGACGAGCCTGGTGCAGCTCATTCCGCGGATCTGGGACCCGAGCCGGGGCTGCGTGCGGCTGGACGGGATCGACTTGCGGGAGCTTCCGGTCGAGCAATTGCGCCGGCAAATCGGCTTCGTTCCGCAAGAGACGTTTCTGTTCAGCGCGACGCTGGCCGAAAATATCGCCTTTGGTGTGGAGGGGGCCACCGAGGAGGAGATCCGGCGGGCGGCCGAGCTGGCGGGGCTGGCCGGCGACGTGGCCGGATTCCCGGACGGGTACCAGACGCTGGTCGGCGAGCGAGGCATCACGCTGTCCGGGGGGCAGAAACAACGCACGGCGATTGCGCGGGCCATCCTGCGCGATCCGAAGATCCTGATCCTGGACGATGCTCTGTCGAGCGTAGACACGGAGACCGAAGAGCGGATATTAACGGGACTGGCGGCGCTAATGCGGGGGAGGACGACGATCCTGATCTCGCATCGGGTGTCGACGATTCGGAACGCGGACCGGATTTTCGTTCTTGAGGGCGGCCGCGTGGTCGAGCAGGGCACGCACGGCGAGCTGGTGGCGGCGGACCGTTACTACGCCGATCTGTATCGGAAGCAGTTGCTGGAGGAGGAGCTGGAGGCGATCTGAGGCGGGGGCCTGCCGGGCCGGCTTTACGGGGTGGCTTTGGAGAAGAAGGAGCGGAGGATCCCTCCCAGGAAAGGCATCCGGGAGCGGCCGGCAGCCGGAGCGTGGCCGGACAATCTGCCGGCCAGGGTCGCGACCGCTTTGCCGAGGGGGCTTGCCGGACTGACGGTTTTACCGTCCACCAGGGCGGCGCGGATGGCGTCAAAGTCGGCGGGAAGGAACTCGTAGACCTCCGCCTGGAGGGCCGCGGCGATGGCATCTTTGCTGAGGGCGGCATCGCGGGAGTAGCGGTTGACGATGAGCCGGAGCTGATCCTGGGCGATTCCGGCGTTGTGCAGGTAGGCGAGGGCCTTCTGGGTGGCCAGCAAGGAGGGGAGTTCGGCGGTGGTCACCACGAGGACGTGGTCGCTGAGGGCGGCCAGCAAAGGGAACCAATCCGAGAACACGCCGGCGCAGTCGACGACGATGGCGTCGTAGAGGCCGCGGGCAAATTGCAGGATGGGGGTTGGATCCCGGAATTCCTGGGCGACGTCGACCGGATTCTCCGGGGCCAGCAGAACGTCCAGCTCTCCGCAGCGGGCGACGGTGGCGCGCCAGAGGTCCTGGTCGAGGGCGGAGGCGCGGCTGAGGACGTCAGTGAAGTTGAAGTGCGCGTTAAGCTTGAGCTGGAAGGCGAGGGTGCCGGCCAAAGGGTCCAGGTCGACGAGTAGCATTTTGTCGGCCTCGAGCCGTTTTCGCTGGAAGGCCAGGGTGGCGGCCAGGGTGCTGGCGCCGCAGGAGCCCTTGACGGGGGCGACCAGGATGATCCTGGCGCGATGTCTCCGGGCCTGAGCGGGACTGAGCTGGGCCACGCGCTCCAGGACCGGCTCCAGTTCTGCCGTAGTGAAGGGCCGGATCAGGAACTCTGAGGCGCCCTGGCGGAGGCATTGCAGGATTCGATCCGGGGACTTGTTCGACAGGAGTGCAATCACTTGGACGGAGGGGGCAGCCTGCTGCAACTGGCGAATCAGGTCCCCACTGCGCCGTTCATCGGAATCGGCGTCGACGAAGCACAGGTGGACGCCGCCGGCAAGGCCGACGGCGGGGCCAGGATCGGGATACTGTTTCAGGATTGTCAGCCGCAGCCCAGGCAAAACATGGCTGAGGAGGGGAGCAAGCTCGGAGCACATGGTTTGGTCGGGACAGATCAGGAGGGCCTGAGCGCCGGCATCCGTCCTCGTGGTTGCAGGAGTGGGCATGGGGTCCTGGCGTTCCTGGCAGTCACGAACCCAATCGGTTTGATCGGCGGGAGGGGGAGAAAACATGAGAGGCGAGGTCGGTCGGGGGCACTACTATTCTGTACCAGCCCGCTCGGCCGCTGCCATGTCGAGACTGCGATGACTAGCTTAGCCGCCTGCGAGACGCAGCCGCTCACCGCCGAAGGGGTGCGGTGTGTGGTGGAGAGGACCGGAGAGTTCCGCTATGTGGGCACGAGCCGGACGTTACGGGAAGCGGGGCTGGTGGTGCTGCGGTGGGCCCCGGACATCTTATTGCTGGACAAGACATTCGGTCTTCCGGCGCTGCTGAACTGGTCGGCGGAGCTGCGCCGGCGGGGGTGCCGGAGTTCGATCGTGGTTTGGGGCACGTCGATTTCGGAAGCCGAGGCGGTGCGCCTGTTGCAACAGGAGGTCCGGGGGATTGTCCGCAAGACGTCGGAGCCGGAGACCGTGTTGGCGTGTCTGAGGGCGGTGGCGGCGGGCAAGAACTGGATCGAGGATTCGATTTTTCGCGAACCGGTCTGGAATGGCCGGCGTCCGCGGAGCGAACTAACGGCCCGGGAGCAGCAGGTGCTGGAGCTGGTCGAGCAAGGGCTGAAGAACCGGGAAATCGCCGCCGAGCTGGACATCAGTCCGGGGACGGTCAAGATCCACCTCAAGCACATTTTTGAGAAGACGGGCGTGCGCGGGCGCTACGGGCTGGCGCTGTCGGGGATGCGGGATAAAGGGCTGGCCGGCGTGGCGGGTGAGGGCGAGCGCGCTGAGTCGGGCGGACGCCAGGCAGTCAGCCAGCAGCGCTGAGCGAAGGGGAGAGCCGCCACCGTTCCAAGTCCGGCGGTCTGCCGCCGGCGCCGTTGATTCGCGCTACCATCGAATCCAGTGACGACGATTGCGGGGATTCACGCCGTGCGCGAGGTCCTGCTCTCGGGACGGCCGGTGGAACGGGTGTTGGTGGCGCGCGGCGCCGGGGGTTCCCGCCTTCAGGAAATTATTGAGCTGTGCCGCGCTCGGTCGGTTCCGGTGCGGTTTGCGGAGCGCGACAAGCTGGACCGGGCCTGCCGGGGGGCGGCACATCAGGGGGTGGTGGCGCTCGGCGCAGCGGCGCCCTACGCGACGCTGGGGGAGGTGGCCGGCCGGGCGCGCATAGTGGTTGTGCTGGATGGGGTGGAGGATCCCCACAATCTGGGCGCGATCATCCGGACGGCGAATGCGGCGGGCGCCGGAGGTGTGGTGATACCCACAAGGCGGGCCGCCGGGTTGTCTGAGACGGTGGCGAAGACCTCGGCCGGGGCGCTGGCCTACGTTCCGGTGGTCCGCGTTTCGAATGTGGCGCGCGCCCTTGAGCACCTGAAAGAGGGCGGCTACTGGATTTACGGGCTGGACGAGCGCGGGGACTGGGACTACGACGCGATTCGGTACGGTGCGCCGGCGGCCCTGGTGCTGGGTGGGGAAGGCGGGGGCATGCGCCCGAACGTGCGCCGGCGCTGTGACTTTCTGATCCGCATTCCGATGGCCGGCGAAATCGCGTCCTTGAACGTTTCTGTCGCAGCCGGCATCGCGCTGTTCGAGTGGCGAAGGCAGACCAAGCATGGCTGAGGCGGTCCGAGCGTCACGAGGGGCCGTCCGGGTCCGAGGCGGCGGAGCGTGGTGCCGGCTGGGCGCGCTGTTTCTGATTCCGGCGATTCCCATTGCCGCCCGCGAGCCAGTGCGGGCGCGGCACGCCATGGTAGTGGCGGAGGAACCGCTGGCGGCGGCGGCGGGCGTCGAGGTTCTGCGATCCGGCGGCAACGCCGCCGACGCGGCGGTGGCGGCGGCCTTCGTGCTGGCGGTGACGCATCCGGCGGCGGGCAACATCGGGGGTGGCGGGTTCCTGCTGGTGCGTTTGGCGGGCGGGCAGGCCACTTTTATCGATTTCCGCGAGCGGGCGCCGGGGAAAGCTCACAGGGAGATGTACCTGGACGCGGCGGGAGCTCTGACCCCGGACAGCCGTAAGGGGTGGCGGGCGGCGGCGGTGCCCGGGACGGTGAAGGGGCTGGAGTATGCCCATCGCAAGTTCGGCCGCAAGAGTTGGAGGGAACTGCTGGCGCCGGCGGTGCGGTACGCCGCCGCCGGCTTTGAGGTTTCCTGGGCGCTGGCCAGGTCGCTGAAGTCCTCGGCGCGGCTAGCCGAGTTTCCCGAATCGCGCCGGATCTACTTAAACCACGGGCGGTACTACGAACCCGGCGACCGCTTCGTGCAGCCCGAACTGGCGGGCACGCTGGCCCGCATTGCCCGGCACGGCGCCCGTGATTTCTATGAGGGGGAGACGGCCGTCCGGCTGGCGGCGGAGATGGAGGCGCACGGCGGGCTGATCACCCTGGAGGACCTGCGGAGCTACGAGGTCATCGAACGGGAGCCGCTGAGGGGCTCCTACCGGGGTTATGAGATCCTGACAGCCCCGCCGCCGAGCTCCGGGGGTATCGGTTTGCTCCAGATGCTGGGGATGCTGGAGGGATCCGGCTACGAGCGGCACGGGGCGGGTGCGGCGGCGACGATTCACTACGTGGCCGAGGTGATGCGCCGCTTCTACGCCGACCGGAGCGAATATCTCGCCGATCCTGCCTACTACGCCGTTCCGACGGGGCGGCTGCTGGAGAAGGACTACCTCGCGCGGCGGCGGGCATCAATCGATCCGATGCGGGCCTCCTCCAGCGACGAGATCCGGCCCGGGGCCGGCCTGGCGGCGGAGAGGAATGAAACGACGCACCTGTCGATCGTGGACGCTGAAGGCAATGCGGTGGCGCTGACGTATACGATCAATGGGTCGTACGGCTCGGGGGTGACCGTGCCCGGGCTCGGTTTCCTGCTGAACAACGAAATGGACGACTTTTCGGCCAAGCCCGGTGAGCCGAACATGTTCGAGCTGGTCCAGGGTGAGGCGAACGCCATTGAGCCCGGTAAACGCCCGTTGTCGTCGATGACGCCGACAATTGTGCTCCGGGACGGGAAGCTAAACATGGTGCTGGGGGCGCCGGGCGGGGCGCGCATCATTACCGGGGTGCTGCAAGTATTGTTGAATGTGGTGGACTTTAAAATGAATGTTCAGGACGCTGTGGACCGGCCGCGTTTCCATCATCAGTGGAAACCGGATCAACTGTTTCTGGAAGAAGGATTTTCTCCGGACACAGTGGCGCTGCTACGGCAGCGCGGCCACCGGATCGCGACGGTGCGCTCGGTGGCGCAAGTCGAGGCGATCGCAGTGGAAGAGGGCTGGCGAGCCGGGGCGACGGACGGTCGGGGTCACGGCAAGGCGGCTGGGTACTGAACTGAGGTATGAAACACGCGCTCTCAACGCACTTGTTCGTCAATCACCGCCTGACCACGGTCTGGCTGGAAAAGATTTGGAATGCGGGCATTCCGGCGGTGGAGATGTTCTGCGCCCGCCAGAGCCTGGACTACCACAACCGGGCCCAGATCAACGAATTGGCGCACTGGTTCGGCGACGCCGAACTGAAGCCGCTGGCGCTGCACGCGCCGATGTATAGCGACGACTGCTGGGGACGGACCGGTCCCAACGCTGTGATTTCGATCACCGAGACCTCCAAGCCGCGTCGGGTTCAGATGGTGGACGAGATCAAGAGGGCGCTGGAGATTGCCGAACGGATTCCATTCCGGTACCTGATCCAGCACCTGGGCGTAAGCGGTGAGGAATGGGACGAGCGCAAGGTGGATGCCGCTTTCTCGGCGCTGGAGGATCTGAAGCTGTTCGCCGGGCAGCGGGGCGTTGAGATTCTGTTGGAGAACATCCCCAACGGGTTCTCCACCTCCGAGCGGCTGGCAATGTTCCTCGAGCTGACGCACCTGGATCTGAATTTCTGCTTTGATGTGGGGCACGCGCATATCAGCGAGGGCGTCGAGGCGGCCTTCCTACGGATGAAGGAGCGAATTCGCTCGACGCACCTGCACAACAACGATGGGGAAAGCGACCTGCACTGGTTCCCGTACCTGGAGCCCCGGGGCACGATCGACTGGCGAAAAACGATGGAACTGCTGCGCTCGTGTCCGGATCAGTATTCGCTGGTGCTGGAGCTCCGGGAGGTGGAGGGGATGGCCAATCCGCTGGCGCGGGCGCAAGAGGTGTTCGAGCGGCTGGAGGAGGAATAGATGAAACGGATCACGATCGCCAGCGCGGGGCAGCACGTGGGCCAGACCGTCCAGATTGCGGGCTGGTTGTACAACTTGCGCCGTTCGGGCAAGATCCTTTTCCCGCAACTCCGCGACGGCACCGGGATCATGCAGTGCGTGGCGGAGAAGAAAGCGCTGGACGAGGGAACGTTTCAGGCGCTGCGCCACCTGACGCAGGAATCCTCGCTGATTGTGACCGGCAAGGTCCGCCAGGAACCACGGGCGCCGGGCGGTTACGAACTGGAGGTGGAGGGCGCCGAGGTCATCCAGCGGGTGCCGGAGGATGATCCGTACCCGATCACGCCGAAGGAGCACGGCATCGAATTCTTGCTGGACCACCGGCACCTGTGGATTCGCAGCCGGCGCCAGCACGCCATTTTGCGAGTGCGGCACGAAGTGGTGCGGGCGATCCGCGATTACCTGGACAACAGCGGTTTTACGCTGGTGGACACGCCCATCTTTACGCCCGCGGCTTGCGAGGGCACGACGACGCTGTTCGAGACGAACTATTTCGATGACGAGAAGGTCTACCTGACCCAGTCCGGTCAACTGTACAACGAGGCGACGGCGATGGCCTTCGGCAAGGTGTACTGTTTTGGGCCGACGTTCCGGGCCGAGAGGTCCAAGACGCGGCGCCATCTGACGGAGTTCTGGATGGTGGAGCCGGAGATGGCGTATGCCACGCTGGACGATGTGAAACAGGTGGCCGAGGAACTGATCGTGTACGTGGTGGGGAGGGTGCTGACCAACCGCCGGCCGGAGCTGGCGGCGCTGGAACGGGATGTTTCGAAGCTGGAGAACGTGCAGGCGCCGTTTCCCCGCATCAGCTACGACGAAGCGGTCGAGATTCTGCGGAGCAAGGGAAGCGCGATCGAGTGGGGCAGCGACTTCGGCGGCACCGATGAAACGCTGCTGGGGGAAGCCTTTGACCGGCCGGTGATGGTGGACCGATACCCGGCACAGGTGAAGGGCTTCTACTTTGAGCCGGCCCCGGAGCGGCCCGAAGTGGTGCTGGGCGTGGATGTGATCGCGCCAGAAGGTTACGGGGAGATCGTGGGTGGGGGCCAGCGGATCCACGATCCCGAGCTGCTGTTGCAACGGATCGAAGAGCACAATCTTCCCAAGGACGCCTTCAACTGGTACATCGACCTGCGCAAGTACGGGACCGTGCCGCATGCCGGATTCGGCATGGGGGTGGAGCGGTTTGTAGCCTGGATGTGTGGGCTGGACCACGTCAGAGAAACGATCGCCTTTCCTCGGATGCTATACCGGACGCGGCCGTAGTTGGGCGGCGTGGCCGGATAATCCGCTGCTGAGAAATGCGCTACACGCACATCGCGGTAATCGGGGCTCCGCTGGACCTGGGGGCGGGGCGCCGGGGTGTGGACATGGGGCCCTCGGCGATGCGGGTGGCGCGCCTTCACGAACGCCTGGCGTCACTCGGGTACAAGGTAAAGGATTACGGCAATGTTGCCGTGGAGCAAATGGAGTCCGCGCCGGTCGGGCAGGAGCAGGCCCGTTATCTGGCGCAGATTGCCGATACCTGCCGCCGGCTGGCGCGCCGGGTGGAGGCGGTGGTGCGGCGCGGGCACTTCCCACTGGTGCTGGGGGGAGACCACTCGGTGGCCGTGGGGACGGTGGCGGCCATGTCACGATGGCTGCGCGAGCGGGGTGAGAGAGTAGGGCTGATCTGGATCGACGCTCACGCCGACATGAACACGCCCGAGACGAGCCCCAGCGGCAACGTGCACGGCATGCCGTTGGCGTGCTGCCTGGGGATGGGGCCGCCGGAGCTGGTGAACCTTTACGGCTACGCTCCGAAGGCGGCGCCGGAAAATGTGGGGCTGGTGGGGATTCGGAAGGTGGACCAGCTCGAGCGGCCGCACGTGCGGGAGTCCGGGGTGCGGGCCTTCACGATGCGGGACATTGACGAACGCGGGCTGCGGGCGGTGATGCGCGAGGCGATTGAAATGGCCTCGATGGGCACGGCGGGGTTCCACGTTTCGCTGGACATGGACGCCGTCGATCCGCAGGATGCGCCGGGGGTGGGCACGGCCGTTCGGGGCGGGCTGACCTACCGCGAGGCGCATCTCGCCATGGAGATGATCTGCGATTCCGGGGGAATGCTCTCGATGGAAGCGGTGGAAGTCAATCCGGTGCTGGATGAAGCGAACCGGACGGCGGAGCTGGCGGTGGAACTGGTGATGTCGGCGATGGGGAAGAGGATCTTATGAAGTTGACGGTCGGAGTGATTTACGGCGGCCGCAGCGGCGAGCATGAGGTGTCCCTGCGCTCGGCACGGTCCATTCTGGAGGCCATTAACCGCGACAAATATGACGTTGTGGAATACTTCATCGCCAAGGATGGCAAGTGGCAGCCGCGGGCCATCATTCCCGAGCCCGGCGCTAATGGCGGCATTGACGTGGTGTTCCCCGTGCTGCACGGCACCTTCGGCGAGGACGGGACGGTGCAGGGGCTGTTGGAGCTGGCGGATTTGGCCTACGTGGGGGCGGGCGTGCTGGCGTCGTCCATCGCGATGGATAAAGATGTGACGAAGCGGCTCTGCCGCGAGCGGGGCCTGCGTGTGGTTGAGCACATCGTGCTGCACCGAGGCGATCCCGAGCCGAGGGACGTGGAACGGCGGCTGGGATGGCCGGTGTTTGTCAAGCCGGCCAATCTCGGCTCGTCCGTCGGCATCTCGAAGGCACACGATTGCGAGCAGCTCCGGGCCGCGATTGAACTGGCGGGGCGGTTCGACCGCAAGGTCATTGTGGAGCGGGCGGTGGACGGCCGCGAGCTGGAGTGCTCGGTGCTGGGCAATCACAACCCGATGGCGTCGGCGCCATGCGAGATCATTCCCTCGCGGGAGTTTTACGACTACGAAGACAAGTATCTGCTCGACAAGACGGAGTTTCGCATCCCGGCGGAGCTGACGGGGGAGAAAACCGAGGAGGTACGGCGCCTGGCCATCGAGGCGTACCGGGCGGTGGAGTGCGAGGGCATGGCGCGGGTCGATTTCTTCATGGACCGGGTGTCCGGAGAACTTTACGTCAACGAGCTGAACACGATTCCCGGGTTCACGTCGATCAGCATGTACCCGAAGATGTGGGAGCATTGCGGTATCCCGTTTTCCGAGCTGATCGACAGGCTGATTGAGCTGGCCTTGGAGCGCCACGTCGAGCGACGGGCGACGCGGTATTCGCGGTGAGAAGACCCGGTCAGCATAGCGAAAGATCTCACCGGAGGAAATCTCGACGCTGAACTCGGGCCGGACAAACGCCGGGACGTGGAGCAAGCCGGCCTCCGGGTAGAGGTAGAGCCTTTTTGCAGCGGGATCCGCCAGCCCGACGTGCGGGACTCCCCAGGGATGGAATTCCTCGAGCTTCCGGACAATCTCTGTCAGCCGGTCGTCGCGCGAAGCGATTTCGATGACGGCGAGGGGAGGCTGCGAGGGGACGTGCTCTGCGGGTTTGTCTGGCGCAAAGATCGCCGAGTCGGGAATGGGAAGCCGAGTGGGACCGAGGCGCAGCCTGAGTTTCGGCCTTGAGTAGAGGGGCTTGGCCTTGCGAAGTTCATAGAAGATCTCGAGGAGGCGGGCCTGCACTTCGCTGTGCTGGTTGTCGCCCAGGTTCCTCTCCCCAATCCTGCTGTTCAGATACTCGCGGTGCGGGCGTTCACAGCTGGTTCGAAGGTAGTCTTTTGCCGGTCAGAAGAGTTTGGTGGCGATGGCCTTCACCGTCTCATTGGGTGCCCGGGCAGTCCCGGGGCTCCCTGTTAGACTGGGAAGAGGGTTGCTGACGCATTTCCCTGTGTTGCTGCTCTTGTTTGGAGCCCCCGAACCAGCCGCTGACGCGGCGAGTTTGGAGGCTGCGGTCCGCCGTTTCACCGAGGCGTACTTCCTGGTGGAGCAGGAGGCCGCCGAGCCGGTGGATTCCTACGGCGCCTTTTACGGTGGCGCGATTCCGGGGATGCTGAAGCGGCTCGATCCGCACTCGGTTTTTTTCGATCCCGACCAGTTCGCACAGCTCCAGGAGCTGGAGAAGGCCACGCGGAAGGGCTTCGGGAGCGTGGTGGCGGTCTTGCCGGGACGGGTTATCGTGCTGCAAACGCTGCCGGAGACCCCGTCGGCCCGGTCGGGTATGTCGCCGGGCGATGAGATTCTGGCGATCAATGGGATCCGGCTCGACCGGCTGAGCGTGGAGCAGCTTGTGGGCCTGCTGGGAGAATCGCGGCGGCGGGAGGTGAAGCTGGACATCCGGCGGCCGGGCAGCAGCCGGCTGGTGCAGATTACCATGTCGCCGGAAGATGTGGAATCGCCGGCGGTTGACCTGGTGTACTTTTTGCGAGCGGGGCTGGGCTACATTCGTGTCCGCAGTTTCGACGCCGCCACCGGCGGGCAGGTGCGCGAGGCAATTGAAAAGCTGGGAGGCAATCATCTCAAGGCGCTGGTGCTGGACCTCCGGGGCAACCCTGGCGGGCTGATGGCAACGGCGCTGGAGACGGCTTCGCTGTTCCTGGAGCCAAAGGCGGTGATCGTCAGCGTGCGGGGGCGGGGCTCGGAAGTTGAGGAGATCCGGGCGGCGGAGGGGACGCGGCCCTACCGGTTCCCGGTGGCGGTGCTGGTGAACGAGCAGACGGCCAGCGGCGCCGAGATCGTCGCCGGGGCGCTCCAGGACCACGGCCGGGCGGTTATCATCGGCAGTTCGAGCTTTGGCAAGGGGCTGGTGCAGAGCGTTTTCCCGTTGTCCGAGGGTACGGGGCTGGCGCTGACGACAGCTTATTACTACACGCCCAATGGGCGCTCGATACAGCGCCCGCTGCGTGCCGGGCGGCTGGCGGGGGCGGTCCAGGACGGAGCGGGCGGGATCGTCCCGGACCACGTGGTGTACGCGGCGCCGCCCACGCGGCTACGAATGGTGCTGGAAGCCACGGGTTCGTTCACGTCCTTTGCTACGGTGTGGCTGCACAGGCAGGGGCCGATCTCAGAAGAATTCACGGTCACGAACGCAGTGCTGGATGAATTCCAGGCGTATCTGGCGCAGCGGAACATCCAGCCCGGGGTGGGCGAATGGTCTACCGAGCGCGAATGGATTCGGAGCCGGCTTAAGCAAGAGATCTTCAATCAAGCCTTCGGCGTGGCCAAGGGCGACCAGATCGAGCTGGAACGGGACCCGGTGGTGGGTAAAGCCATCGAAGTGCTGGTTGGGGGACAGTAGCCGGCAGGGTTCGGCTCAGCCTTTGTACAAGGAAACGAGCCGGTCGATGTTGCGGTTGAAGATCTTGACCTTGCCCTCGTTGATGAGTTGAGTCAAGATCCCGTCCTGGAAGAGCTCCCGGCGCATTTCGGCTTTCCGTCTGCGGAGCTCTTGCCGCAAGGCGTCACGTTCGGCGGCGAGCTGGGTCATGTCGGCCGGGATCTTGGAGATCACTTTGCAGACGACCGCTTGGCCGGCGGCGTCGATCGGGCCGACAATGGCGCCCTCGGCCGCGTCGAAGACGCTGCCGAAGTAGACCGCCTGGAGGCTGTCGTTCAGGTTGCCTTCGCGGGTGAACTCTTCGCTGGTATTGACGGAGGCACCCAGCATTCGCGCGACCTTCTGCAGGTCGTTACCCGCCTGTTTGAGGGCCGCCTCGAGCTGTTTCCGTTTGTCCTCAAAGATCTGCTGTGCTTTGGTGGTGGTCAGCGTGTTACGGACCTGATCCTCGACCTCAGCCAGTTCGGCCGGCCGCTCCGGGTAAAACTCCGTTACCACGGCCACGCCCAGCCGGTTCTGGCCGATCTCGTAGACGGGGCTGACGCCGCCTCTGGGGAGGGTGCGGATAGCGTCTTGCATGTCGGCGCTGGCTGCGAGTTGGGGGATAGGGGCCGTGGCGGTGACGCCGTTGACGCGCAGGAGCTGGATACCGAGCCGGTTGGCGATTGCTTCGCCCCGCAGCGGGTCTTTCACCAGTTCCGCCCGCGCCTGGTCTGCCAGCGACTGCATCCGGTCGTAGACGAACTGCCGCCGGCGTTCCTCAGCTAATTCGTCCTTGACCTCTTCGAACGGGCGCAGCCGCGCCTGCTCCTTGTCGAGGAGCTGGACGATATGGAGGCCGTATTCGGTGGAGATGACATCGCTCAACTGGCCGGGCTGGAGGGAAAAAGCGACCTTCTCGAAATTCTCGACTGTTTGCCCGCGGACGATCCAGTCCATTTCGCCGCCGTTGATGGCAGTTCCGGTATCCTCGGAGTGCTTCTTCGCCAGCTCGGCAAAGTCGGCCCCGGCTTTGAGCTGCTTCAGCAGATCCTCGGCTCTCGCCTTGATTGCCTGCCTTTCCTGCTCGGACTTGCCGGTGGTTTTCAGCAGGATGTGGCGCACCTTGACGCGCTCGGGTGTGCGGAACCGGTCCAGAGAGGCCTGATAGTCACGGCGCAACTGTTCTTCCGGGATGGAAGCGGTTTTGGCGATCTCGCTTTCGTCGACGACGAGAACCAGGGCATCGCGCTTTTCCGGGATCTTATAGCTAGCCTTGTTTTGCTCGAAGTACTCGCGGATCTCCTCCGGCGTCAGGGTGACGCTGGACCGGTAGTCGGCGGGGTTCAGCGCGATGTATTCGACCTTGATTTTCTCGTTGCGGCGCCGGAACTCGGCCTCGATCTCGTGGTCGGTCACCACCTGGCCCTCGAGCGCCAGGTTCATCAGGCGCTCCAGCAGGAGCTGTTTCCGCACATTCGATTCGAATTCCGGGATGGTCAGGTTGTTCTGGGCAAGGAACTGAGCGTAGACGTCTTTGCCGGCGAAGCGGCCGTTGTCGAAAAGCTGCGGGAACATCGCCCGGACCGAGCGGGCGACATCGGCGTCGGTAATGCGGAAGCCCATGCGCTCGGCCTGGTAGGCGACGGCGCGCTCGGAGATCATTTGATTGACGATCATCGGGACAAAGACGCTCGTCATATCGCGCGGGAAGGCGTTGTTGCGCAACTGTTGCTGGATGACAAGCTGCACATCCCTGGTGGTGAGGACTTCGTCACCGATTTCCGCCACGACATCGTCGGGAGCGTAGCTGGCGCCGACGAAACCGGGGATGAGGGTGACCACCATCGAGATGGCGACCAGCATGAGCACGGCGCCCAACAGATAGCGGACGGCCTTGGCCCGGCTGCGAAACAGGTCAAACATGGGAAGGATCTCCTACAGGGGCAAAGCAATACGGATGCCTTCCAACGAGTATAGCGAATCGCGGCTTCGGCGGCGTGGGACCGGGGTTCGGCGCACGGCGGAGTGGCAGCGGGAGTGGGCGGGAAGGCCACCTAATCGCGCCGGTCGCAAGGGCCAGGGCACTTCTGTTCAGAGTTGCGAGCTTGATCGTGGCGGTGGTCCTGCCATCGGCGGCGGACGGCGAGGCAGCTTTGAACAGCGGGCGTGGGGAGGGATGGACGCAGAATCTGTTGCTCCGCGGGCGTGGACCTGCCGGCATCCGGGTTGCTACGGTAAACGGACTAACAAGCTGGAGGGGATGCGGGCTGCCGCCGCAGCGACACCGGTGAAAGCGGTTTATCCGCCCGTAGCTCACAGTAAAAGAAGCGCTTGCGACTTCGGATTCAATCGCGCTTGACGTTGGCTGTGTTTGGAGTTAGCATGAAATATGCAGTTGAGAGGGCTGCATGAGCGGTCCGTTGAACGGAAGTTCACTCGGCTGCATTTTCTGTTTTAGATGCATTTGTGGTACCTCGATGACGCAGGCTCCGCTCCCAACCCGGCTGAGCATTACTTCGTCCTTGGGGTCTCCGCATTTCTGAAGCCTAGACTAAACTAATTCAGTCGAGAACTGGACAGGCTCGCCGAGCGCATCGATCCCAACCAGCCAGCGTCAGTTGAATTTCATGCCTCGGATATATTCTCACGCCGAGCCGCGCCGTGGAAGGGGATGAGCCGTGAGGAAGCCCGAGAGTGATCAACGCCGTCCTCCAAATTGTGGCGCAAAGTTATGAATCCGCACGAATGTTCGCCTGCGCGATTGAGAAGGCTGCCCTCGAACCCGGAGTAGATCCGGCTGAGCCGGTCTTTGAAGATCTTTGCAGCCGGTTTGATATGTACCTGTCACGTTTGCGACAGCAGGGGGACCGGCAACGCGGACTGCTGATCCTCGATAAGGGCACGCGCGAGTCCTCCCTGCAAACGTTGTTGCGCGAGTTCCGCATTCTCGGGACCCGATGGGGACGGGCGATACACGATCTGGCTGATGTGCCCTTTTTTGTTGAGTCCTCGGCCTCCCGGTTGATTCAATTTGGCGATCACATCGCCTACGCCGTTATTCGCCGATATAACGCAGGCGATACGCAGTATTTTGACATTATCGCTTTGAAGTTCGATTCGGCCGATGGCAGGATACACGGACCGGCTCACAAAGTTGGCGCCACGACGGACGGCCTGTGTCCTGCGTGTCTCAGCCGGCGGTTGGGCCGCGGCCGGGTCTGAATTCGGCGGCGTCCGGGCGCCGATCCAGAGGACGTTTCGGGTCGGGCTTCAGCGGGGAGACAAGTGGTGACGCTGAACTCCGGAGTCCGGGTGGAGTTGAGTTTCGGGCGACAGCTACGGTGCACAAGAAGAATCGAGGCCCGATGCCCTACGGCAGCGCTGTAGAAGGGGCCTGCCAACTTTATCCTTCCCCGCCGACCTTCAGCACGCTGAGGAAGGCTTCCTGGGGGATGTCGACTTTGCCGATGCGCTTCATGCGGCGTTTGCCTTCTTTTTGCCGTTCCAGGAGCTTGCGCTTGCGGGTGATGTCGCCACCGTAGCATTTGGCCAGGACGTTTTTGCGGAGGGCGGGGATATTGTCGCGGGCGATGATCTTGTTGCCGATGGCGGCCTGCAAGGCGACTTCGAAGAGCTGGCGGGGGATCAGGTTGCGCAGGCGGCCGATGAGTTGCTTGCCGCGCTCGTAGGCGCGATCGCGGTGGACGATGATGGAGAGGGCGTCGACGGGGTCGCCGGCGACCAGGACGTCCAGTTTGACCATCGGCGAGACGCGATAGCCGGCCAAGTGGTAGTCGAGCGAGGCATAGCCCCGGGAGGCCGACTTGAGGCGGTCGTAGAAGTCCAGCACGATCTCGTTGAGCGGCAGCTCGTAGGTGAGCATGACGCGACCGGCGCCGAGGTACTCGAACTTCTTCTGAATGCCGCGCTTGTCTTCGAGGAGCTTGAGGATCTCGCCGAGGGAGTCCTCGCGGGTGATGACGGAGGCCTCGATGATGGGCTCTTCAACCTGCTCGATTTCGGCCTGGGGCGGGAACTTCGCCGGGTTGTCCACTTCCAGGATTTCGCCGTTGCGCCTGGTGAGGCGGTAGCGCACGCCGGGGGCAGTGGTGATCAAGTCGATCTGGAATTCGCGCTCGAGCCGCTCCTGTACGATTTCCAGGTGGAGGAGGCCGAGGAAGCCGCAGCGAAAGCCGAAGCCGAGGGCGGCGGAGCTTTCGGGCTCGAAGCTGAAGGCGGAGTCGTTGAGCCGCAACTTCTCGAGCGCGTCGCGCAGGAGGCCATGCTGATGGGACTCGACCGGATACAGGCCGGCGAAGACCATCGGTTTGGTTTCTTCAAAGCCGGGCAAGGGGGCCGGGGCGGGGTGGTCGGCGTCGGTGACGGTGTCGCCGATCTGGGCGTCGGAGACGGCTTTGATGTTGGCGAACATATAACCGACTTCGCCGGCGGTCAGTTCCTCGCAAGGGACCCGTTTTGGGGTCTGGAAGCCGAGGCCCTCGACCTCGAAGATCTTGTCGCGAGCCATGAGGCGGATGCGCTGGCCGACGCGGATGGAGCCGTCGACGACGCGGAGCAGGGTGATGACGCCGCGGTAGGAATCGAACCAGGAATCGAAGATGAGAGCGCGGAGGGGGCCGGCGGGGTTGCCGCGCGGCGGCGGGGTGAGGCGAACGATGGCTTCGAGCAGGGTGTGGATGCCGGCGCCGAGCTTGGCGCTGACGAGCAATGCGGTGTCGCCGTCGAGGCCGATGATGTCGTGGATCTGTTTGCGGATGCGGTCGGGGTCGGCCGACGGCAGGTCGATCTTGTTGATGACGGGGATGATTTCGAGGTTGTGGTGCAGCGCGAGGTAGGTATTGGCGAGCGTCTGGGCCTCGACGCCCTGAGAGGCATCGATGACCAGCAGCGCGCTTTCGCAGGCCTGGAGGCTGCGGGAGACTTCATAGCTGAAGTCGACGTGGCCGGGCGTGTCAATGAGGTTGAGTTGATAGAGCCGGCCGTCGTCGGCCCGGTAATTGAGGCGGACGGCATGGGCCTTGATGGTGATGCCGCGCTCGCGCTCCAGTTCCATCGAGTCGAGGACCTGGTCGGTCATTTCGCGTTCGGTGAGGGCGCCGGTGGCCTCGAGCAGGCGGTCGGCGAGGGTGGACTTACCGTGGTCGATGTGCGCAATAATGCTGAAGTTGCGGATGCGGGTGGGATCCATGCGGTAAGATGATGCTGAAAGTACAATTATCCCACGCGGTCCACGGCGCGGTGGAGAGCGCAAGCAAGATGGCACACAAGGTTACGGAAGGAAATCTCAACGCCAAGGGGCTGAGGTTCGCCATTGTTGTGAGCCGGTTCAACAGCTTCGTGACGGAAAGGCTGCTGACGGGGGCGCTGGACGCGCTGGCGCGGAGCGGCGCCGAGGAGAGCGACATCGAGATCGTGCGGGTGCCGGGCTCCTGGGAAATGCCGGTCGCGGCGGCGGAACTGGCTCGGCAAAAGCGGCACGACGCCATTGTCTGCCTCAGCGCGGTCATCCGGGGAGACACACCGCACTTTGACCATATCGCCTCCGAGGCCGCCAAGGGGCTGGCCCAGACGTCGCTGGAGACCGGCGTGCCGATCGCCTTCGGCGTGCTGACGACGAACACGCTGGAGCAGGCGATTGACCGCGCCGGAGCCAAGAGCGGCAACAAGGGCTTTGACGCCGCTATGAGCGCCGTAGAGATGGGCAACCTGATGCGGGCGCTGCGGGGCGGGGCCAAGCCTTCCCGGCGGTGATAGATGTCCTCGCGCCACCGCTCGCGGGAACGCGCGCTGCAAATCCTTTACCAGTGGGACGTGCGGCGCCAGCCGGTGGAAGAGGCGATTGAGGCTTATTTCGGCTCGCTGGAGGCGGAGGACGGGGAAACGAAGCCCGAGCGGGACCCGTTCACCGAGGAGCTGGTTCGCGGGGTGGCTGAGCAGGCGGACAAGCTCGATTATCGGATTTCGCAACACTCCGAGCACTGGCGGTTGGATCGGATGTCGGTAGTGGACCGGAACATCCTCCGGCTGGCGGTGTACGAAATGATGCACCTGGGAACGCCGGCCCCGGTGGTGATTGACGAAGCACTGCGGCTGGCGCGGCGGTTTTCCGGCGAGGAGGCGGGGGCGTTCGTCAATGGCGTGCTGGACGCGGTCTGGAGGGGGCTGGCGGCGGCGGAGAACGGTCCCGGGGACAGGGCGGCGAGCTCCAGCCGTCAGTGACCGGGACGGTCGCAGACGACGGCCGCCTCGCCTTTAGCCGCGATCTCCCTGTCGAAGAATTCAAGGATCTTGTCCCGCCGCCGGAGCAGCCCGCGGATCTCCGCTCTCGTGAGGCAGCCCTGCATTTCTCGGATCAGCGTTTGTTCGTCGAGCCGGCGAAGGCCTTCATAGAAGCGGCGGTCGATGCGCACTAAGTTCTCCGGGCGGCGGAGCGAGTTGGACAGGCGGAAGGCCCTGGAGAAATCGATCATCCATAGCCGCCAATCGGTAGTGATGAGCAGGTTGCCGAGGTTTGGGTCCACGTTGTAGACAAGCTCATTGAAAACGCGCACCTGGTACATCTGGTCGTTCCAGTGGTTCAGGTCGGGCGGCGCGATCTTCTTTTGGTATCGCTCCTTCTCCATCATGAGGACGTTATCCACCCACCAGGTGACCGAGCCGGTTTGCCCGCCGATGCGGCGCTCAATGGAAACCGGAATCATGTTCAGGTTGAGGAGCTTGTTCAGGCGGTAAGCGGCGATGTTGTACTTGTAGCTGTCGCGGAAATTGATCTCGGTGCCGGCCGCGCTCTCAAATCGCGGCTTGTACTCATCGATTGTTTGCAGGTGTGCGTCGTGGGTGAAGTTGCCGTCGGACAGGGTGAGCCGCCGGGATCCGGTGATGCCCGTGGAGAGGACCCTGGAGCGAAGGACCCTGGCCTGGCGGAGGAACTGCTCCATTTCTTGTTGGGACAAATTGCCCGGCGAGAGCGGCCCCGACTGGGCGCCGGCCAGCGTCACAGCCAAGGCGAGAGCTATCGGAAGCTGGCGAAAGATAGGGGATGGCATTGTCTCCCTCCTGCGATTCTGATTTTTGGTGGCGCCAGCCCGCGACCAGTTACGCGGGATCTGCCGTCGAGGTGCGATGTTGTTCTGGCAGCCTCGGCTGGAAGTACCCAGCGCCGCCGGTTGGCTGAAGGAGAGCACGTTGGTGGCCGGGGTTCCAGTGGGCCTGTAACTGACTGACAATCGGGGTTCAGGACGGACCGGCGGGTGGGCGGTGTCGTGGTGGGTTTGGCTGCTTGTTGTCTGATCGGATAACGATGTAATTGCCGGAAACGGCAGTTCAGGCGCCCCGCGGCGCTATTGCCGCTGCAGGATGATCGCGGTGGGAGTTCGGGCGATCTGTCGATAGCGCCCGAGCCAGGCGCCGAGCTCCGGGAACCGGTCGATGGCGAGGGACGGGTTGTACGGCCCGAGGCCATCGACGATGAAGGTGGGGGAGGCGGCGGCGAGTCGGCGCCGGTTTCTGGCGGCCAGTTCCGGGGCGGCGGGACGGGAATCGAACAGGTGGCGGTCGGCGATCACGCCGGTGAGGGGTTGGGAGTCCAAGAACCGTGTGCCGGCGGGCAGCCGGGTGAGAACGAAAATGTCCGGGCGATAGCCCCAGACCAGCAGTGAATCCCCGGGGCGTGCGGCGGAGTTGATGATTTGGGCGGCCTCCTGACTGCCCTGGTACATGGCGAGATCGTCCCAGCGGTGCTGTTGACCGGTGATCAGATCTGCGGCCAGGGAGACATAACGCGGACCGAAGCGCGCCAGGGGCAGAGTCAGTAGCAGCAGCACGGCCAGCGCGTGGCGTTTCGGCATGAGGCAGAGACCGCGGGCCCCGGCCAGCGCCATGACTGGGAGCAACTGGAAGTAGTAGCGAGGGAAGAAGCGCCAGCCGGCGGCGACCGCTGCGAGCGAGATCAGCCCCCATAGCGCGAAGCGCCGGCGATCCGGACTTGGCTCCCGCCGCCAGAACCACACCGAGCCGAGTACGAGCGTGGCGTGAAAGCCTGCCCAATTGAGTGTCCGCCTGAGGCCCTCGAAAGCCGGGTTGGGCAAGAACGTGTCACGCGAATAAAGCAGGCCCCACTGCCAGACCTGTTGCCAGCAGTCGCCGAGGGCGGCGGTCAGCCCCAGCACCGCGGCGGCGGCCAGTGATGGCGTGAGGAATCCGAGGACGGTGAGGCCGGGCGAGCTGCTCCACAGCAGACAGGCAGCCAGGACGAAGACTCCCTTGGCGTGAACGAGCAGGGCTACGCCGGCGGCGAAGCCACACCAGAAGGGCCGGCGTTGCCACGCCAGGCAAACGGCGGCAAGGTGCGGCGCCGCCAGGAGCAGGTCGGGGGCCAGCGCCATCACGGCTGACGGCAGCCCAAAGGTCAGAAAGAAGGCTCCGAGAAAAGCGGCTGTAAGGGCTTCGCGGCGACTCCACTTGGCGAGGGCGGAGCAGTAAAGGAGCCAGCACACCAGGAGCACGAAGGCCGCGCCCGCCAGCCTCAGAAGCCAGCCGGGGTAAGCGCCCCAAAGCAGATAGGGGGCGAGAGACAAAGGTGGCTTATCGTACCAGAAGTCCCGGTAGGGGACCTTGCCGTTGAGGACCTGGATGGCGGCGGCGGCGGGGTAACACTCCTCAATCCAGAGGATTCGAACGTGACACAGGCGCGCGCCGGTGACGGCGAGAAGCAGGAGGCCGAAGGCCGCGCGGACAGACATTCATCGGCTCTCTGGCGCGGCTTGGCGATCCAGGAGTCGTTCCAGCGCACGGCGCAAGGCGGGGCCGCACTCCGGGTCGGCGAGGGCGAACTCGACAAAGGTTTCGAAGTAGCTCAGGAAATTGCCGATATCGTAGCGCTTTTCCTCGGGGGGGAGGCGGTAGGCGAGCACGCGCCGGCCTTCCTCGCACATACGCTGGATGGCGTCGGTCAGCTGGATCTCGCCGCGGCGGTCGGGCTCCACGGCGCGGATCAGATCGAAGATGGTGGGTGAGAAGATGTAGCGGCCGGCGATCGCCAGGTTGCCGGGGGCTTCCTCCGGAGCGGGTTTCTCGACCACGCTCCGAACACGGTAATAGCCGCGCTCCTCGATGGCATCGATGACTCCATAATGGCGGGTTTGCTCGGGCGGGACCTCCTCGACGGCCAGCACGCAGCTCGCCTTGCGGGCTTCGAAGAGCTCCATCATCCGGGCGATACAGTGCGAGGAGGCGTGGAGACCGATAATTGAGTCGCCGAGGGCGACGGCGAAGGGCTGTTCGCCGGCGAAACTCTCCCCGCACAGGATGGCGTCGCCCAAGCCGCGCTGCACGCGCTGGCGGGTGTAAAAGATGTGTGCTTCGAGGCGGCTGAAGGCGATGGAATCGAGCAGATGCTGCTTATCGGCGTTGCTCAAGGTGCGGGCCAGCTCCGGGTCATCGTCGAAGTGGTTCTCAATGGAGGTCTTGTTGCGGCCGGTGACGAGCAGGATGTCACGGATGCCGTTGTCAGCCAGCTCCTCGACGACGTACTGGACGATCGGTTTGCGGGCCACCGGCAGCATCTCTTTGGGCTGCGACTTGGTAGCGGGCAGCAAGCGCGTGCCGTGTCCGGCGACCGGGACAATGGCGCTGGTGATCACCTCATAAACTATATAACGAGGCGCGTGATTCTGCGATTTTCAGCGGAGGCGGACGAGCAGCGACTTGACCGTTTTCTGCGGGAGCAGTTGCCGCAATACAGCCGGGCGCGGCTGCAAAGCTGGATCAAGCAGGGGCGGGTTCGGGTGAACGGGGAGGGCGCTAAGCCGTCGACGGTGCTGCGCGGGGGGGAGAGCATCGAGGTCGAGCCCGCCGAACCGCCTCCGTTGAAGGCCTACGCTGAGGCGATTCCGCTCGAGATTCTGTATGAGGACGCCGATGTCGTGGTGGTCAACAAGCCGGCCGGGATGGTGGTGCACGCCGGGGCCGGAGCGCACTCGGGGACGCTAGTCAACGCTCTGCTGCACCACTTCGCTACGTTGTCGGAGGTGGGCGGACCGCTGCGGCCGGGCGTAGTCCACCGGCTGGACCGCTACACCAGTGGCGTGCTGGTAGCGGCGCGGACGGACGCCGCTCACCGCGCGCTGGCCGCGCAGTTCTCTGCCCGGGAGGTGGAGAAAGTCTACCTGGCGATGGTGCACGGGCGGATCCAAGCGGACACGGGCCGCCTGGACCGGCCGATCACGCGGGACCCGCGGCGGCGGATCCGGATGACGGCGCGGCTGGCGCGGGGCCGGGCGGCGGTTACCGAGTTCCGGGTGGTGAGGCGGTTCGATCACTTCACCTTACTCGAAGTGCGCATTCACACCGGCCGGACGCATCAGATCCGAGCGCACTTGGCCGGCATCGGCCACCCGGTAGTGGGGGACACGGTTTACGGGGCGGCGGCCAGAATTCCGGGGCTGCCGCCGCTCAACCGCTATTTCTTGCACGCCCACCGGTTGCGGTTCCGGAGCCCGTCCAGCGGCGAGGAGGTGAGCATCGAGGCTCCGTTGCCCGCAGAACTGGAGCAGTGGATGAAGTGTCTATAATCGTAAGGTAGGGGAGCATGATGACACGGTTGCTGACGCTGCTGGCCGTCTTCTGGGGGGCTGCTGTGCCGGTCTGGAGCCAGGCGGCGAAGCCCGACCCGGCTAGTTCGGCCACCGGGGCGGAAGTTGATGAGGCCACCCGCATCATCCTGGACGTGACTCGCGTCAACCTCCTGTTCACCGTCTCCGACAAGCGGGGACGTTTTGTCACCGACCTGAGCCGAGACGACTTCGAGGTGCTGGAGCGCCGGAACGAGCAGAAGATTCTTGAGTTCAGCTCGCTGTCGGACTTGCCGCTGCGGCTGGCGATCCTGATCGACACCAGCAACAGCGTGCGCGACCGGTTCAAGTTCCAGCAAGAGGCCGCCATCGAGTTCATTAACAGCGTGATGCGTCCGGAGGTGGACAAGGCGATTGTGGTGAGTTTCGACACCGGGGTGAACTTGGTGGCCGATCTCACCGGGGATCCGGAGGCGCTGTCGGAGGCGATCCGGAGCTTGCGGCCGGGGGGAGGCACTGCTTTGTACGACGCCATCTTTTACGCCTGCCGGGACAAGCTGATGCAGGACAAACCCCGCCACAAGTTTCGCCGCGCGCTGGTGATTCTCAGCGACGGCGAGGACAACCTGAGCCGCTACTCGCGGGACCAGGCGCTGGAGATGGCCCATAGGGCCGACGCGGTGCTGTACACGATCTCGACGAACATCTCGCGCGTGCAGACTGACGGCGACAGGGTGCTCAAGTACTTTGCCGAAGAGACCGGCGGACTGGTGTTCTTTCCTTTCAAGGTGGAGGATCTGACCCAGTCGTTCGAAAACATCGCCAACGAACTGCGCCATCAATACAACATCCTGTACCGGCCCGAGCCGCTGGTCACCGACGGGCGTTATCACCCGGTGCAGATCCGGGTGAAGAACCACAAGAACCTGGTGGTGCGCGCGCGGAAGGGCTACTACGCTCCGCTTCTATAGATCCGGGGCGGGTTTTTCCGGGTTGTATAATCAAGTGTCTCCCCCGAGATCGGTGACGGCGAGGAGTGTGAAATCATGGATGAGAAGGAACGGGCCCGCGCGCTCGGGCTGACACTAAGCCAGATTGAGAAGCAGTTCGGCAAGGGCTCGGTGCAACGGCTGGGGTCGAGGGAGGCGGTGGTGGCCGTCCCCGCGATTTCGTCCGGGTCGATCTCGCTGGACGCCGCCTTGGGGGTGGGCGGTTTCCCGCGCGGCCGGATCAGTGAGATTTTCGGGCCGGAGTCCTCGGGCAAGACGACGGTTGCCTTGCAGGTGATCGCCGAAGCGCAAAAGGCCGGGGGGATGGCGGCGTTCATCGACGTGGAGCACGCGCTGGATCCGACCTACGCGCGCCAACTCGGAGTGGACGTAGACAATCTGCTGGTTTCGCAACCGGACTACGCCGAGCAGGCGCTGGAGATCACCAGCGCGCTGATCAGTTCCGGCTCGATTGACGTGCTGGTGGTGGATTCGGTAGCCGCGCTGGTGCCGAAGGCGGAGCTGGATGGCGAGATGGGCGACACCTTCGTGGGGGTCCAGGCGCGGTTGATGTCGCAGGCGATGCGGAAGCTGACAGGCATCGTCTCGAAGTCGAAGTGCTGCCTGATCTTCATCAACCAGATCCGGGAGAAGATCGGGGTGATGTTCGGCAATCCCGAGACGACAACCGGGGGCCGGGCGCTGAAGTTCTACTCTTCGGTGCGGGCCGACATCCGGCGCATCGCAGCGATCAAAGACGGCGAGACGGTGATCGGCAACCGCACGCGGGTGAAAATTGTGAAGAACAAAGTGGCGCCGCCGTTCCGGGAGGCGGAATTCGACATTCTGTATGGCCAGGGCATTTCCGTGGAAGGCGACCTGATCGACCTTGGGGTGGCCAACAAGCTGGTGGAAAAGAGCGGCGCCTGGTACAGCTACGGGGGCGAGCGGATCGGTCAGGGGCGGGAGAATGCCAAGCAGTTCCTGCGCGACAATCCAGACGTTCGGCGGAAGCTGGATGCCGAACTGCGGCAACTGCTCGGCCTGGTGAAGCCGGCGCCGGAGCCGGCCGCAGCCGAGGCGGCGAACGCCCGCCGCTGAACGGCCGGGCTGCGTCATTTTTCCCGAGACGATTCCCACCGGCAAGCCACGAATTGACTTCAAGGAGGTTCGTGGCGTGACTAACAAGGAACGGCAACGTGCGATCGATCTGGCGCTGGTGCAGATGGAGAAGCAGTTCGGCAAGGGGTCGGTGCTCCGGCTCGGCGCGGCCAACGCGCTGCCGGTCGAGGTGATCTCCTCCGGGGCGTTGTCACTCGATGCCGCGCTCGGCGTCGGCGGTTTTCCCCGGGGCCGGGTGGTGGAGATTTACGGACCGGAGTCGTCGGGCAAGACGACGCTGGCGCTGCAAGTGATTGCCGAGGCGCACAAAGGCGGGGGGACGGCCGCCTTCATCGATGCCGAACATGCGCTGGATGCCCCGTACGCCAAGCGTCTGGGGGTGGATGTCGACAATTTGCTGGTGGCGCAGCCGGATTATGGGGAACAGGCGTTAGAGATCACCTCGGCGCTGGTGGCCTCAGGTGTGGTGGACGTGGTGGTGGTGGACTCGGTGGCGGCGCTGGTGCCCAAGGCGGAACTGGACGGCGAGATGGGGGATGCGCACATGGGTCTGCAGGCGCGGCTGATGTCGCAAGCGCTCCGTAAGCTGACCGGGGTGGTGTCCCGGAACAACACTTGCCTGATTTTCATCAATCAGGTGCGGGAGAAGATCGGGGTGATGTTCGGCAATCCGGAGACGACCACCGGGGGGAGGGCGCTGAAGTTTTATGCATCCGTCCGCCTGGATGTGCGCAAGGTCGGAACACTGAAGGACGGCGACACGGTGATCGGCAGCCGGACGCGGGTGAAGGTGGTCAAGAACAAGGTGGCGTCTCCGTTTCGAGAGGCCGAATTCGACCTCATCCACGGCGACGGGGTCTCGCGGGAGGGCGAGGTGCTGGATCTTGGGACACAGCACAACGTGATCGAGAAAAGCGGCGCCTGGTTCAGCTTCGGCGGGGAGCGGCTGGGGCAAGGGCGGGAAAACGCAAGAGCCTTTTTGAAGGAGAATCCGGAGCTGCGGGAGCGGATCGAAGCGGCACTGCGGAAGCATCTGGGGCTGCCGGAATCGGCGAACGAGACGGCGCCGGCAAAACCTGCTGAGGCACAGGAGCTGACGGCGGCAGCCCGTGCGCAGAGCGCCTGAAGGTCTCCGAAACCGCCAGTAACGGGGCTTTCCGGCCACTGGGTGCGCTCAAAGCCCCAAAAAATGGGGCTTCGGGGCACATTTCCTCTTTACAGACGGCCGTTCTTCCTTTATCATGAATCAGCAAGTTAAGTACTGGGAAGTCTCTCCGGCGGCGCCGGAGCGGACTCCAGGATCATTGGGAGACAGATAGAGGATATGGCAGAGAAGAAGAAAATGACCCAAACCGAATTCGTGAAAAAGCTTGCCGCCGCCGGCGGTGTGAGCAACAAGGTCGCCAAGGCTATCGTCGAGGCTTATGCGGCCACGGCAATCGCCGAAACAAAGAGAAGCGGTGTAATGGTTCTTCCCGGTCTCGGCCGGCTGAAGAAGATGCAGCGGAAAGCCCGCATGGGTCGCAACCCGGCGACGGGCGAGGCGATCAAGATTCCGGCCAAGACGGTGGTGAAATTCACGGTGGCGAAATCCTGCAAGGACGCCATTGTGCCGCCGAAGAAGAAGTAAGCCGGGAACAAAGCAGCCAAAGACTGAAAACCCCGCGGCGTGCGGCCGCGGGGTTTCGTTCGTGCGGAGGTGATTTGCCCGCGGGGAATCCGCCCCATCCCGGGCGCGATCAGGAAGCCTTGGCCTGGTTCTTCTCTTCCTCGGACTTCTCCTCGCTCTTCAAGGCGTTCTTAAAGTTTCTGATTCCTTCACCCAACCCCTTTGCCACTTCGGGGATCTTGCGCCCGCCGAACAGCAGGACAGCGATGCCCAGAATGATGAGGAGTTCCGGTAAACCTATTGATCTCATGCGGCCTCCTTGAGACACCTTCATTGTAGGGAGCGCTTGCAGAGTGAGTCAAGCCGGGACTGCGGGGTGAGCGAGAGGACAAGAACGCCAAGGTATATTGGAAGGGTTGGGCAGGACGCCGAGGGAAACGGTGGGGCGGTCAAGAATGATCATGAGCGCTGTGGTGGCTGTGGGCGTGGCCGTGGTGACGCTGGTCGGATGCGGCGGGGATGTGGAAAAACGGAAGCGCCAGTTGCTGGAGTCGGGCAATAAGTATTTTGACCGGGGCCGCTACGAGGAGGCTTCGATTCTTTATCGGAGGGCGCTCCAGCAGGACCAACGGTTCGGGGAAGCCTACTACCGTCTCGGTCTGACCCTGAGCCGCCTGGGGCAACACCAGAGGGCGGCCGGGGCGTACGTTCGTGCTTTTGAGCTGGAGCCGACGAATCTCGATGCGTTTCGGCGGCTGGCCGAATTCTATTTAATCGGGTTGTCGTTTCCGATTCGGGCCCAACGGGACTTGGTGCTCAATGAATTGATCGAGCAGACGGCGCGGGCCGAGGAGCACAATCCCGGAGCCGCTGAGGTGGTTTACATTCGTGGGCGGACGGCGCTGGTTCAGGGCAACCGCGGCGAGGCGATCCGGCTGTTGCGGCAGGCGAGCGAGATGGCGCCGGATGACCGCGAGATGTCGGGGAGCCTGGTGAGCGCCCTGATTGAGGACGGCCAGTACGAGGAGGCCGAGCGCCTGGCCAAGGGCTTTTTGGAAAAAGCGCCGGCGGATGGCCGCTTCTATGACGTGCTGTACCTGCTTTATGCGCGCCAGCAGCGGACGGGGGAAGCGGAGGCGATCCTGAAGAGGAAGTGCGAAGAACAACCCGCCGGCGGCGCTTGTCTTGCGGTCCTGGCGATGCACTACCACTCTTTGGGGCAGCGGGACCGGAGGGAGGCGGTGATCGATCGCTTAACGAGCGAGGCGGAGCAGTACCCGGACGGCCTGGTCATTGCGGGTGACTTCTTCGTTACCGTCCGCGAATTTGATCGGGCTATCGGTTGCTACCAGGAGGCTGTGCGGCGGCATCCCCGTCGCAAGCGGGAGTTCGAGTACCGGATTCTGCGCGCCTACGCATTGAGCGGCCGGCATGAGGATGCTGAACGGGAGATTGCGAAGCTGCTGGAGGACAGCCCGGACGACGTCGAGGCGCTTGCGCTGCGGGGGACCTTGCGTCTTCGGAGGGGAGGCACGAAGGAGATTCTGGCGGCGATCTCGGATCTGGAGGCGGCCGTGGCGCGGGCGCCGGACAACGCCGTGCTGCGCCAGCGGCTGGGGGAAGCGCACCTTGCCAACAACGACCTGTTCAACGCCCAGGTCCAGTTCCGGGAAGCCCTTCAGCTCAAGCCGGAATATCTCGAGCCGAAATACTCGCTGATTGATTGTCATTTGGCGCGCAAGGCGTTCACCCAGGCCGAGCTAGTGGCGGACCAAGTGCTGGAGACTCATCCGTACGACCCGGCGGCCCTGTTGGGGCGCGCCGTGGCGCGGATGGGGCTGCGGCAATATGACAAGGCGAAGGCCGATCTGGAGACCCTCCGGGAACGCAGGCAACGGGAGGACGAGGTCCTGTTTCAGCTTGGAATGCTTGACCTGCTGGAGCGGGACTACGGCGGGGCGGAGAAACGTTTCCGAGAGCTGGCTGAGAAATACCCGTCAGATCCGCGGGGTTTGCAAAGCGTCGTCAACATCTACCTCGGCCGGGGCCGGACGGCGGAGGCCCAACGAATCCTCGAGCAGGAACTGCGCAAGACCCCGGACCACCTCGGCATGCGGATGGCGCTGGCCGAGATTGCCGTGTTTCGCCGCGACTACGACCGCGCCGTGGCGGAGTTGGAAAAGGTGATCGAGCGGCAAGCCGATCATGGGCTGGCGCACGCACGCCTCGGTGAAATCCTGCTGGTGCGCGGACGGCGCGGCGAGGCGATGCGGCATTTACGCAGAGCGATGGAGGCATCGCCGCCGGTGGCCAGAGCGTTCCGCACGGCGGGTTCGCTGATCGCCCAGGAGGGGCGTTGGAGGGAGGGCCAAGCGCTGCTCGAGAGAGCGATTGAGCTGGCCCCTGACGATCCGGTGGCGCTGAACAATCTGGCGTACCTGTTAGCCGAAGCGGGCGGCGATCTCGACCGGGCGCTCACCTACGCTCAGCGCGCCCGGGCGCGGGCGCCGGACAACCCGGAGTTCGCCGACACGCTGGGATTGATTTACGTCAAGCGCAACCTGAGCCGGAACGCGGTTGAGCTACTCCAGGAGATCGTCAAGCGGCATCCCCGGCGCGCCAGCTACCGCTATCACCTGGCGCTGGCGCTGTTCCAGGAGGGCAAGATCGGCCTGGCCCGGGCGGAGCTGGAGGAGGCGCTGAAGAGCAAGCCACCGGAGGGTGAGGCCCAGCGCATTCGCGACCTCCTCGCGCAGATGGGAAGCTGATAGGGACATCTCCCCAGCGACGGCGCTTTTGGGGGCCGCGACGGGGGTGACGACGGGCCGTGGCGGCGGCGTGTGTTACAATCCCGCAGCGGGGTATAGCGACCATGATGCGATGTCGAAGACGGGTTCTCGTGGCTGTTGCCATCGGGCTGTCGGCGGGCTACGCCACAGCCGAGACGACAGTGCTGGAGGACTTCACGCTGATCGACGGCACGGGGAGAGCGCCGGTCCCGAACGCCGCCCTGGTGGTGACCGACGGTCGGATCGTCTATGCGGGGCCGAGGGACGCGATGACAGCGCCGGCAGGGGCCCGGCGTATCGACCTGGCCGGGAAGTACGTGATGCCGGGGATCATCAACTTGCATGCTCACCTGGCGATGACGGACGGGCTATCGCAGTCGGCGAAAAACTTCACCCGCGCCAATCTGGAGAAACAACTGGCCACCTACGCCTCGTACGGCGTCACGGCGGTAGTGAGCATGGGGACCGACCAGGACCTCGTTTATCAGGTCCGCGCGGAGCAGCGCTCGGGCCGGCCGTCGCTGACCAGGATTTTCACTGCGGGTCGCGGTTTCACCGGCAAGGCGGGCTACCCGACCTCGGCCCCCGGCATGAAGGGTGTTCCGTTCGAGGTGTCAACGGAAGCGGAAGTTCGCCGTGCGGTGGCGCAGCTTGCGGATAAGAAGGTGGATATCGTCAAGATCTGGGTCGACGACCATCTCGGCCGTGAGCCGAAGATCCCCATGGAGATGTGCCGAGCGATCATCGAGAACGCGCACCGGCACGGGCTGAAGGTGGCGGCGCACGTCTTCTACCTCGATGATGCCAAGAAGCTGGTGGCGGCCGGCCTGGACGGGCTGGCGCACAGCGTTCGCGATCGGCCTGTGGATGGGGAGCTGATCCGCCTGATGAAGGACAAGGGCGCGTGGCAGGCGGCGGCGACCTTGACACGCGAGGTCTCTACGTTCATCTATGCGAAGCCCCACCCCTTCCTGGATGATCCGTTTTTTGTCCGCTCCGCCCCGGCCGATGTTGTCGCGACGCTGAAGAGCAGGGCCTACGGCGAGAAGATCCAGGCGGATCCCGATCTGGCGAAGTACCCGGAGTTTCTCGAGACGGCGAAGAAGAACCTGAAGGCGCTGTGGGAGGCAGGCGTGAACATCGGCTTCGGCACCGACACCGGTCCGCCGGCGCGTTTCCCCGGCTATTTCGAGCACTGGGAGCTGGAGCTAATGGTGGAGTCGGGCCTGACGCCGGCCGAGGCGATTCGGGCCGCCACAAGCCGTGCCGCCGAGTTCGTCGGCGCCGGCGACGAACTGGGCTCGCTGGAGAAAGGCCGGTGGGCGGACCTGATTGTCCTTGACAAGGACCCGCTCGCCGACATCCGGAACACGCGCTCGATCAGCGCCGTGTGGATCGCGGGCAACCGGGTGCATTAGGCTCCCGCGCGGCATCCGCGGGGCTGCGGCTACCGCTTTTGATCGGGGGGGACGTACTCCGGCGGCAGTTCAGCTCCTTCTCCGAAGAAGAACTGCTCCATCTGATTGAGCAGGAATTGTTGCGCTTCAGGCGTGCCGAGGTTGAGCCGGTATTCGTTCATGATCATCTTCATGTGCTCGACCCATATCAGCCACGCTTCCTTTGAGACATGCTCATAGATGCGCTGCCCGAGCGGGTGGCCGTCAAAAGGCACTTCGTCCAAGCCGGGCAGTTCCCGCTTGAACTTCACGCAAAAGACTTTCCGGCCGCCGGCCGGTGGATTTTGGGGCGTGGCGCCGCCGCTTGCCATTAGCTTCTCCTGATTGATTTGGGCGAACTTGGCCTCTTGCTTTCAGGATAGCTCAGAGCGTCCAGTCGGCCAACAGCGGAGGCGGAGGAATCGGCGGAGGGCGAGCCCGTAGCGGTCCTGTTGCCGTCCGGCTTGCGCCGTGCCTTGCGACTGGCTAAATACTCGGACAGCCGGAGGGGGCGCGCAGCACCGTTAAGCAGTTGCCGCTGCACGGCGCGCTGGTAGCGGCGCAAGGTTTCGCGGCGCCGGGCGCGGGCGAGGTTGCATTCGTCAATGTCGAGCAGCAAGTCGATCTCCCAGCGGTGGAAACAGTTGCGCTTAACCGAGCCGTGCAACAGCTCTTGGATGAGCCGGTTAAACCGGTACAGAATTGCTTCGCTGTCCGGGGCCGAGTCGCACATAGCTCCTTCCGCCCTTATCGGCAGTCTTGGCGACCCGCATGAGGTGCGGCGGTGTTTCATCCGTCCACCTCCGTTCGTCCAAGTACTCCTGATTATAGCCCTCGGGCGGGTTTGCCGGGCGGCGGCAAAGGCGCTATAGTCGCTTGCTATGCAAGTGCTACGGATGCTGGCGGCGGCGGGCTGTCTGGCGGGAGCGGTCCCGCGCGAAGATGCCCGGAACGTGAACATTGTGCACACCGACACGCATTTCCAGGCGCGGCAGTACGCGACGCTCGAGGAGTGGCAGGCCCGGCGGCAGCACCTGCGGCGGCAGATCCTCTTCGCCGCCGGCCTTGAGCCGATGCCGGAGAAAACCCCGTTAAACCCGCAGATCTTCGGGCGGCTGGAACGGGACGGCTACACGATCGAGAAGGTGTACCTGGAGACGCTGCCGGGCTTCTACCTCGGAGGGAATCTCTATCGGCCCGCCGGCCGCACCGGCAGGTTCCCGGCCGTGTTGAAGCCCCACGGCCACTGGACCTACGGGCGGCTGGAAAACCAGCCGCTCGGCTCGAGCCAACGGCTGGCGGCCAACCTGGCGCGGCAGGGCTTCGTGGTCTTTTCCTACGACATGGTCGGCTACAACGACACCGTACAAACGCCGCACCGGTTCACCAGCGAGCGGGAGCAGTTGTGGGCCTTCGGGCCCTTGGGCCTGCAACTGTGGAATTCGATCCGCGTGATCGACTTTCTGGAGACTTTGCCCGACGTGGACCCGAAGCGGATCGGCGCCACGGGGGCCTCCGGCGGCGGCACGCAGACGTTCCTGGTTTCCTCTGTCGATGACCGGATCTCGTTTTCGGCCCCGGTGAACATGGTCTCGGCCATCATGCAGGGCGGCTGTGTTTGCGAGAACGCGCCCGGGCTGCGAGTGGGGACGTTCAACGTCGAGATTGCGGCCATGATGGCGCCGCGCCCGATGCTGCTGGTGGCGGCCACCGGCGACTGGACGAAGAACGTCCCGGAGGAGGAGTTTCCCGCCGTCCGTTCCATTTACGGGCTGTACGGGAAAAGCGATCGAGTGGCGGCGGTCCGTTACGATGCGCCCCACAATTACAACCAAGACAGCCGCGAGGCCGTTTACCGGTTTTTCACGAAGCACGTTCTGGGCCGGGCGGATGCCGACCAGCTCCGGGAGGAAGACACCCGCATCGAGGCGCTTCCGGACCTGCTCGTGTTCCACGGCCGGGCGCTACCCTCCAATGCTGTGACGCGCGAGTCGCTGTTCGGCTGGTGGCGGCAAGCCTGCGAGCGGCAGAGCGCGGCAGTGCAGGAGCCGGCCGTTCTGAGGCAGCGGCTGCAACTGGCGCTGAAATCGGAATGGCCTCAAAAAGTCGAGGCGGAAATTCATGGTCAGGAGATCGTGCTATCACGTGGCGGGGTGGGAGACCGTGTGCCGGGGCTGTGGTTTCCCGGCCGGGGGGCGCCGGCGCTGATTGTCGATCCGAACGGCGCGGAAGCGGCCCGGGGGTCGGCGGCGGCGCGCGAGGCGATCGCGGCGGGACGGCCGGTGCTGCTGATCGACGCTTTTCAAACCGGGCGGGCGGTGGCGCCGCGCGACCGGTCGCACCGTCATTTCCTGACATTCAATCTGAGCGACGACGCAAACCGGGTTCAGGACATCCTAACCGCGCTGGCCTTCCTGCGATCCAGGCATCCGGACCGAGCGGAACTGATCGGGCTGGGCAGGGCCGCGGTGTGGGCTGTGTTTGCGGCCGCGGTGTCGCCCTCCGGCGTCCAGCTCACGGCAGAGCTTGAGGGCTTTCGCGGCACAGATGAGGATTTCCTGGAGCGGTTTTTCGTGCCCGGCATCCAACGGGCCGGCGGGCTGGCGGCGGCCCTTCGCCTGACCTCGGACATGCGATAGGACTGCGGCGGTGGCAAGACCAGGAATCGGCATCGAAATCCCCGGCCTGGGAGTGCTCGACGTCCGTACGCTGGTGAGCGACTACACCGGGACATTGTCCTGCGGGGGAAAGCTCGTCCCCGGAGTCCGGGAGAGGCTGCTGCGCCTGGCTGAGCTGCTGGACATTCACATACTCACTTCCGACACATTCGGCTCGGTGCGGTTCGAACTCGCCCACATTCCGGTGAACATCGTCGTGCTGGACGGTGAGGGGCACGATGTACAGAAGGCGGACTTTGTGCGGACGCGCTGCGATCCAGCGCGCGTCGCCGCGTTGGGCAACGGCAACAACGACCGGCTTCTGCTGGAGACCGTCCGGGCCGCCGGCGGTCTGGCCGTCGCCGTCGACAGCGGCGAGGGATGCGCCGCCGAGGCGATGCGCAGCGCACACCTTTTCATCCACGGCGCCGCCAACGCGCTCGATCTGTTGCTGGACCCGCGCCGGCTGAAAGCGGGCCTCCGCCGCTGAGCGGCGCTCAAGGAAGGGCCACCACCCGTCCCTCCTCGCCGGTGGAAGCCGGCACGCCTGATAGTTCGGCCACGCGTTCAGCGATTGCCCGAATCTCTGCGTTATCCCGGCGGGGGTGATGGTGGACGAGCATGAGGCTGGCGACGCCGGCGGCCCGCGCGAATTCCGCCACGGCGCTGAGGCTGGAGTGCCCGGCGGCACGCCCTTGGCCGGCCTCCTCGTCGGTGGACCACAACTCGTGCACGAGCAACCGAACGCCGGCGGCCCGGTTCAGATTGGCGGCATCGACGGTGGTGTCGGTCAGATAAGCGAGGTCGTCTGCGATGCGTATGCCGATCGATCCGCCGGGATGATTCTGGCGCCACAGCCCGAGCTCGAGGCCGCCGATGCGAAGCTCGCGTTCACGAACCGCGATCACCTCGAAGCGCGCGGGGAGGGGCTCGCGTTTCGGCGGCAACAGCGGCGGGGCGAGCAACTGCTTGACCGCGGCTTCCGGGTCGCCGTCCACCAGGGGCGAGGCGGGGCCGAACAGGCGGACCCGCCCCCGCGGCCAGACCGCCGGCAGGTAGGAGAGACCCACGACGTGATCGAGGTGGTAGTGGGACACCAGCACGTCGAGGTCTTCGTAAGGGGCCAGCAACGCGGCGACCGCCGGTTCGATGAGCCGCGAGACGCCGGTGCCGGCATCGAGCAGCAATGCCTGGCGGTCTGCCAGCAGCAGCAAGCTCATCGTCTGGCGGCCGAAGGAAGGAAAGTACCCGTTGGTTCCGAGTGGAGTCAACCGCATCACGCTCGCGTTCCCGCTTTCATCCTGACGAACCGGCGCCGGACCCGTGCCGGGCGCCGGAGGCGAACGACTCCAGCGTCCAGGTCTCGCCGTCCTCTTGGTACGGATGATGGCACAGTATGTAGAAGTTGCCGTCGGCGGCCCGGACTTTGAAGTAGGTCGCTTCGGCTCCATACCATCGGTCGACGATTTCCTCGACCTGGTATTCGCGCCCGCCGAGGAAAAATCGGACCGGCCGTTCGGAGCCCTTGTAACCGGCGTAACACTCGACGCGGACCCGCACCGCACACCTCGCCCCCTGTCGATTATCGCAAGGCCCGGGACGATGGGTCAGCCGCCGGCTTTGATGCAGGTCACCACGACTTCCCCACAGTAGCGGCGCAGGGCGGGTACGGCTCGCAGGAGGATGGAGTCGGCCAGCTCCAGCGCTCGAACCACCATCCGCACAGGTGGGTTCGTGAAGCGCCCGCGAAAGAGGCGTTTGCCCATGGCCAGCAGGTTCAACGGCTCCACCTCGACGCTCCGGAAATGATCGCCAAGCAGCCGGATCTCGCGCTCACTGATCAGAATCTCCTCGCCCTGTTCGGCAGGCTCGCGGGCCAGCTGCGCCCGAAGGCGCCGGGCGGCGTTCAGCACCGGGTTGTTGCCGTAAGTCTCCGCCAGCAGCAGCTTGCCTGCCGGCCGTAACACCCGGACGAGTTCGGAAAACGCCCGCCGGTACTTCAACGTATGGTGGAGCGCGGCGCTGGCGACGATCAGATCGAACTCGCCGTCGCGGAAGCAGCTCAAGTCGCTGGCGTCGCGCGCGAATCCGCGCACGCGGTCCGCGGCCCCGCTCACCCGAGCCCGGCGCAACGCCAGCTCAATCGCCGCCGGCGAGAGATCCAGCAACGTCGCGCGGGCGCCTTCCACCGCCATCAGCACGCCCCAGTCGCCGGGGCCGCAGCCGTAATCCAGGACTTCGCGTCCAGCCAACGGCTCGGCCAGCAAGCGGTCGAGGAGCTTGAGGTACAAACGCCGCCGCTCGTAAGCCGGCTGGGCGGGATCGTTCAGCGTCCGGCGGATGACCTCGCGGTTCACCACCAGCGCATGGTCCGGCAGCTTGAGGTGGCGCGCGTAGATTTCGTCGTAGAAGCGCCGCTCCTGGTCTGCTGTAATTGCCATCGCGCTACTGCTTCGCCGGACCGTACAGCACGCGCCCCGGCAGCGCCCCGGTCATCTTGCCTCCGGCCAGCACGGCTTCGCCGTTGACAAACACGTCGCGAACCCCTTCGGCGTACCGGTGAGGGTGAAGGAACTCGGCCCGGTCGATCACCCGGGCGGCGTCGAAGATGACGATGTCGGCCTTCATGCCCGGCCGCAGCAGCCCGCGATCCATGATTCCCAGGCGGGCGGCAGGGAAGGAAGTCATTTTGCGAATCGCCTCTTCGAGCGGGAACAACTTCTTATCGCGTGAATAACGGCCCAGAACGCGCGCGAACGTGCCGTACATGCGGGGATGCGGCATGTGCTGGCCGAACACCGGGATGCCGCCGTCGGAGGCGATCATGGTTTCCGGCGAAGCCATGATGCGCTCGACGTCCTCCTCCGCCATGGCGTGAAAAATGGCTGAGCAGCCGCCCCTCTGTTCGAGCTCGATCGCCGTCTCGGCGGCGCTGTCAAAGCTGACCGGCCCCCGTCTTGCTGTGACGTCAGCCAGGCTTTGGCCGGCCAGCGACTCATCGAATGGGCAGGCCACGAGCACGACGTTTTTCGGGTCGCCCCCGCCGCGGTCGTGGCGCAGCCGCCGGATGATGTCGTCCTTGATCTTTCGCCGCTGCTCCGGGTCCGCCAGGCGGGCCAGCAGACCCTTTCGGCCGCCTTCCTGCGCCCACTGCGGGAAAAGGGCCGCCGTGCCCGTGCTCGAGGCCGTGTAGGGGTACTGATCGATAGTAACGTCCACGCCGCGTGCCCGTGCGGAGGCGACAAGTTTCAATGTCTCGGCGCTTTTGCCCCAGTTCGGCCGGCCGACGACCTTGTGGTGCGTCAACTGCGTCGGCAGCCCGCCCTCTTCGCCGATCCGGATGGTCTCCCGCACGCTGTCCAGCAGACCGGCGGCTTCGTCGCGCAGATGCGAGACGTGGATTCCGCCCAATTCTCCGACGGCTTTGGCCAGCTCGATCACTTCTTCCGCCGGCGTGTACGCGCCCGGAATGTAAAACAGTCCGGTCGATAGTCCGAAGGCGCCGTCCAGCATCGCCTGGCGGGCGAGATCTTTCATTTTTTGGATTTCCGCCGGGGTCGCGTTCCGGTTTTCCAGACCGACCACCAAGCGCCGGATCGACCCTTGGCCGGCCAGCATTCCAAAATTGACGGCGAAGCGGGCTTTGGCCACTTCGGCCAAGTACGGACCCAGCGGGATTGGGGAGCCGCCGTCCTGGCCGTCAATGATGGTCGTCACCCCTTGCCGTACGTAGTTCTCTGCTTGCGGGGTTGCCAACAGGCCCCGGCGGCCGTGGCTGTGGATGTCGATGAAGCCCGGGGCCACCGTCAGCCCTCGGGCATCCACGCGCCTGCGTGCGGGCAGTGAGGCCAGCTTGCCGATGGCCGCGATCCGGTCGCCGGAAATGGCCAGATCGGCGATGAACCAGGGGTTCGCCGTGCCGTCGGTGATCCGCCCGCCGATGATGACGGTGTCGTACGGAAGGGATTGAGTCAATAGAAGGCTGGGGAGGGTGAGCAGGAGGGCGACAAACAAAAAGGCCTGCTTCATGCAGGCCATTGTACAGACTCCCGCTGTGTCAGGATTTCCTGCCGGCGTGTCAGTTTTTCACTTCCGATCGGCCTTCGGCGAGGAAGAAATCATCGACAGGAACAGCCCAACGATAATCAAACCCGCAACTAAACCCGAAATCAACATCGGCGACACCCAACTCCCACGGAGACGGGAGCAATCCGCTTGCCAAAGTCTCCGTGTCTCGCTTTTTCATAATGTTAGACGCACGCGGCGTCTTGCCGGGTGCAAGCTTCCCGCACTCCTCGTTTATCTGATCGGATAAAGGCGGTTGTTTTTTATGGTACGTTGACGCTATGCGCGTCGAGGTCGCTTTCGGCAAGACCGGCTTGATGCTGGATCTCCCGGAGCGTTACAGCTACCGGGTGCTGGAGGCGCGGTCGGCCCGGCCGCTGGACGATCCCGGACGGGCGCTCGAGGAAGCGCTCGAGGCGCCGATCGCCTCGCCCCCGCTGCGGCAGCTTGCGCGGGGCAAGCGCAGCGCGGCGATCTCAATCTGCGACATCACCCGCCCGGCACCCAACGCCTTCGTGCTGCCGCCGGTGCTCCGGCGGCTGGAGGAGTGCGGCATCGCGCGGGAGGCGATTACGATCCTGATCGCTACCGGGCTGCACCGTCCGGCCAGCGAGGTCGAGATCCGCCGGATCGCGGGCGAACAAGTGGCGGCGGACTACCGCGTGGTGAACCATGACGCGCGCCGGCTGGAGAGCCACCGGTTCCTGGGCTCGACGCGTTCGGGCACGCCGGTTTACATCGACGAGCGGTTCATGGCCGCCGACCTTCACATCACGCTCGGCTTCATCGAGCCGCACCTGATGCTGGGCTACTCGGGCGGCCGAAAGCTGATCGCCCCGGGCTTGGCCGCGCAGCAGAGCATCACCGTGCTGCACAGCCCGCGGTTCATGCGCGACCAGCGGACCCACGAGGGCTGCATGGAAGGCAATCCACTGCACGACGAACTGCTGGAGATCGCCGCCATGGCGCGCCATGATTTCATCGTCGATGTCGCCCTGTCGCGCTCGCGCGAGATTGCCGGCGTCTTCGCGGGCCACCCGGTCGAAGCCCACCGCCGTGGCGCAGAGTTCGTCTCGCGGGTGATGCTGGAGGAGCTGGACGAGCCTGTGGACGCCGTTATTACGACCTCCGCCGGCTACCCGCTCGACCTCACCTACTACCAGTCGATCAAGGGCATTACCGCCGCCCAGCACATCGTCCGGCCCGGCGGCCGGGTTCTGCTCATTGCGGCTTGCGAGGAGGGCCCGGGCGCCCCTGAGTTCCGCCGCATGCTGAAAGAGTTTCCTTCGCCCGAGGAGTTTCTGGACCGCATCGCGGATGCGCCGGTGATCATCGATCAATGGCAGCTCGAGAAGCTGGCGCTGGTGACCCGCAAGGCTTCGATTCTGTACTACGTGCCCGGCCTGCCCGCCGATTACTACCCCACGCTGTGGGGCACGGCCTGCTGCTCGATCCCCGAAGCCATCCGCGCCCTGACGGAAGGGCTGCCAGCCGGCGCCCGCATCGCGGTGATTCCCGAAGGCCCCTACGTGTTGGCGAAAGTGCGGCAAGCCGAAATGCGGCTGACCTGAGAGACGCCGGCCAATGGCGCGCCTGGTGCGGTTGACATCGACCGCGGCGTTGGCTATAGTGCATAAAGCACTGATCTTTCAACGGGTTGTCGGTGTCTGAATCTGACGTTTACGTGGCTGTCCAGGAGCCGAAACTGCTAGTTTGGGCTCCGCGACGTGTCCGAGCCCTCCGCAGACGTTCTCGTTCCGGCCGCTGGGGCCGTTGCCTGGCGGCGTTTTGTCTGGAAGGCCCGTTGAAGATCGAGGGCCCGCGGAGACTTGGCTATGGCAACCAACCGGGATGAGCTGCACAGCGACAGCAACATCGCCTCTGAGATCGAACGCTACGAGCAACTCATCGACGCGCATAGCCATCTGGCGCCGCCGGCCGAGGGCGAGCTGCTGCGCGGTCATGTGCTGGAAATCACCGATACGGAAGTAATCGTCGATTTCGGTTACAAGTCTGAAGGAATCGTGCCCATCTCGCAGTTCGCCGGCCCGGACGGCTCGGTGGAAGTCAAGGTGGGCGACGAAATCGACGTGATGGTGGACCGCGGCGCGGCGGTAGTGGACGGCTACATCCGCTTGTCGCACGAGCGCGCTGTGCGGGCCCGCGCTTGGGAGAACCTCGAGAAGGCATTTCGCGAGGACCTCATGGTGTACGGACGGGTGCTGGGAAGAACCAAGGGCGGGCTGTCGGTCGATGTCGGCGTCGAGGCCTTCCTGCCGGGCTCGCATGTGGATCCCCGCCCGATTCACAACCTGGACTCTTTTATCGGCCAGGACATCGCGGTCAAAATCGTCAAGCTGAACCGGCGCCGGGGCAACGTGGTGGTCTCACGCAAGCTGGCCGTTGAGCAGGAGCTTGCGGAGCGCAAGCGGGCGACGCTGGCGGTTTTGGAGGAAGGGGCGATCGTGCGGGGCGTGGTGAAAAACCTCACCGAGTACGGCGCCTTCATCGACCTGGGGGGTATCGACGGGCTGCTGCATGTCAGCGACATGAGCTACGGCCGCGTCAACCACCCCTCGGAGGTGCTGGCCGAAGGTCAGGAGATCTCCGTCAAAGTTCTCAAGCTGGACCGGGTCAAGGAGCGCATTTCGCTGGGGCTGAAACAGTTGGCCCCGGACCCGTGGGAGAACATCGCCGAACGGTATCCCCTCCGCAGCCGGGTGATCGGGCGCGTCGTCAGCATCACCGACTACGGCGCTTTTGTCGAGCTCGAGCCGGGCGTGGAGGGGCTCATCCACGTCTCGGAAATGACCTGGTCGCGGCGGATGAAGCACCCGTCGAAGATCGTCAAGCTGGACGACCAGGTGCAGGCGGTGGTGCTGGATGTGCGGCCGGAGGAGCGCCGGATCTCGCTGGGAATGAAGCAGCTCGAGGCCGACCCGTGGACGACGGTGGCGGACCGTTACAGCGTGGGCTCGGTGGTGGAGGGCCGGGTGCGCAAGCTGACCGACTTTGGGGCATTTATTGAGATTGAGGAGGGCATTGACGGGCTGGTACACATCTCGGACCTGTCCTGGACCAAGCGGGTCAAACACCCCTCCGAAGTGCTCAAGAAAGGCCAGATGGCGCAAGCGGTGATCCTGCACATCGACCCGGTCGGGCGGCGGCTGTCGTTGGGGATCAAGCAGCTCCAGCCGGACGCCTGGGAAACCTTTTTCCGGGAGCACCAGGTGGGCGACATCGTGCGCGGGCGGGTCACGCGGGCGGCTTCCTTCGGCGTGTTCGCCGAGGTGGCGCCGGGCGTTGAAGGGCTCTGCCATAACTCCGAGATTCCGCCCATGCCGGACCGTCGCCCCGGCGAGCCCCGCTTGCCGCTGAACGAAGAATTCGAGTTCAAGATCATCCGGATGAACGAGCCCGAGCGCCGGATCGGGCTGAGCGTCCAGGCGGTGGCCGACGATGAAGAGCGCAACCGCCTGGAGGAGTACCAGCGGCAGGCCGCCGCTGCGACGATGACGATTGAGGAAGTCATGAATCTGAAGGAGCAGCGGGAGGGCCGGTGATCCCGCCGCGCTAGAGATTCCAAGGGAGAGGAGATGACGAAAGCGGATCTGATTGAAGAAGTCTCGCGAGTGGTTGAAATGACGCGGAAGGAGTCGGAGGTGATCGTCGAAGCGATTTTCGACAGCATTGTGCGGGCGCTGAGAGAGGGCGACAAGATTGAGATTCGTGGCTTTGGCTCGTTCCGCACGCGGGAGCGGCAGGCCCGGCTCGGCCGCAATCCGAAGACCGGAGAACGGGTCGAGGTGCCTGCCAAGCGCATCCCGTACTTCAAGCCCAGCAAGGAACTGAAGGACTTGGTCAACCACGCCGCGGAGAGCACGCCGGAGAGGCCGGCCCCGGTGACGCCGCTGTCGGGCCCGCCGGAGGGCCCCCCCTCGTTCGGCTGAGCGAGTCCCGCCCGATTCCCGCATGGACCGACTGTGGACGCCATGGCGATACGCCTACGTCAGCCAGTCCGCGCCGACGAGCGAGTGCATCTTCTGCGAAAAATCCCGTTCCACGGCCGACCGCGAGAATCTCGTCGTCTGCCGCGCTCAGCGCAACTTTGCGTTGCTCAATATCTACCCTTACAATAACGGGCACCTGATGATCGCCCCCTATGAGCACGTGGCGACGCTGGAGGCTGTTGGCGGCGAGACGCTGGAGGAGCTGATCCGGCTCACACGCCGCGCCGAGATCGTCCTGCGCAAAGTCTATCGTCCGAGGGGCCTCAATCTGGGCATGAACATCGGCGAGTGTGCCGGCGCCGGAGTGGCCGACCACATTCACATGCACATTCTGCCGCGCTGGCCGGGTGACGTGAGCTTCATGACCTCGATCGGCGAGACTCGGGTCATCCCGGAAGATCTGGAAACGACGTGGAAAAAGCTGCGGCAGGCCTTCGCCGAAACGGCGGCTTAGGACGCCATGTCCACCTGGCCGGCCAAGCTCCGCGTGCTGTTTTTCACCGGCCCGCTGATCATGCTGGCGACGGCCGCGATGGGTTTAGTTTCGCTGCTGGTGTCACTGTTCGACGCGAGCGGGCGCGGCCAACACCGCCTTGCCCGCGCCTGGTCGCGGCTGCTGCTGAAGATTGCCGGGGTGCGCGTCGAGACCGAAGGACTGGAGAAGCTCGCTCCGGGCGGCAGCTACGTCTTCGTGGCCGATCGCCGCAGCTACTTCGACGTGCCCTGCATTCTGGCCCATGTGCCGGCTCAAATCCGTTTCCTGACCAGCAAGAAGCTGTTCAACGTGCCCTTGGTCGGCTATCATCTCAGGCGGTCGGGCCACTTGCCGGTCAGCGGTGACAGCACCCGCGCATCGCTCCGGAGCCTGTCGGCGGCCGCCCGCACTATCCAGGAGCGGCAGGTTTCGGTGCTGGTGTTTCCGGAAGGCGGCCGCACCGAGGGCGAGCTGGGGCCGTTCGGGGACGGCGCCGCCTACATCGCCATCCGGGCCGGCGTGCCCGTGGTTCCCATCGCCCTGCTGGGAACGCGCGCGATCCTCCCGTTGGGCTCGGTTGTCGTCCGCGCGGGAACGGTACGGATGCGCATCGGTGATCCGGCGCCCACGCTGGAGCTCAGCCTCCAGGACCGCACGCGCCTGTCGCAGTCGGTGCGCGAAGCCCTCCTGGAATGTTACCGGCCGCAGCTCGACTGAATGGAGAACCCTGCGGGAGGCCGGCTGATATAATCGCTTTCGCGGTCCGTATGCGGCTGAGCTTCCTCTGGGCTTTGCTGTGCAAGGCCCCGCTGATCGTGCTGGCGACGATCTTCATGGGCTCACTCTCGTTTGCTGTCTCCTTCGCCGACTCGGAAGGGGTTATCACGGACCGTATTGCCCGCTGGTGGGCGCGGATACTGCTGATGGTTGGCGGTGTGCGGGTGCGCGTCCACGGTCTGGAGAGCATCGATCCGAGGCGCCACTACGTCTTTGCCGGCAACCATCTCAGTCTGATGGACACGCCGGTGGTTTTAGCGAACGTCCCGGTCCGGTTTCTGTTCATGGTCAACGCGAAGTATGTCCGGCTGCCCTTTCTGGGAACCCATCTCCGCCGCTGCGGCCATTTTTCAGTCGAGCAGGACGACGTGCGAGCCGCGATGCGGTCGATGACCGAGGCCGCCCGCACGATCCGCGAGCGGCGGCTGTCGATTCTGCTGTTCCCCGAAGGCACCCGGTCCCGGGGCGCGATGACCGAGTTCAAGGAAGGCGCCGCCTACATCGCGATCAAAGCCGGCGTGGATGTGGTTCCGTTCGCCATCCGCGGCACCCGGGAAGTGTTACCGGTGGGCAGCGTTCACATCCGGGGCGGTGAGGTGGATCTCGCCTTCGGCAACCCCATTGCGGTTGCAGGTTACGCTCTCAAGGACCGCGCGCGACTGACGCGGCGGATGTTCGAGGCCGTGGCCGAAATCGCTGCCCGCCTGGAAGCGGAGCCGGGCGGGTGCGGGCACGCTGCCGAGGCCGTGAAAACATGAGCCGCCCCGGCGAGCCTGCTTTCACCATCGAGAGCCGCCGGAGGAACCTGGAGCGGCTGCGCGGGGAGGGGTTTGACGTCTTCATTCTCGGGGGAGGAATCAACGGAGCGGGTATTGCACGCGACCTCACTCTTCGCGCCCGCCGCGCGGGAGCGACGCTGCGGGTGGCGCTGATCGAGCAGGGTCAGTTCTCCTCGGGCACCAGCGGTAAGAATTCGCAGCTCATTCACGGCGGGCTGCGCTACCTCAAACAGTTGCAGTTCCGCCTGGTCGGCGAAGCCCTTAAGGAACGGGCGACGCTGCTCCGCATCGCTCCGCACCTAGTGACGCCGCTGGCGTTTCTCATCCCGTTTTATGGCTGGACGGCGCGCGTTTATTACGGGGCCGGTCTGTTCCTGTACGACTGGCTGGCCGGGGAGCGAAACATCGGGCGGCGCCGGTATCTGTCCCGCGGCGAGGTCTCCGGCCTGGAACCCGGCCTCGCTGCTGATGGGCTGAGGTCGGCGGCCGTTTACTACGACTGCAAAGTGCACTCCGCCCGGCTGGTGCTGGAGAACATCTTCGACGCCGCCCGCGACGGGGCCGTGATAGCCAACTACACGCGGGTGGAGAGCATCACACGGCTGAATGGGCGGTTTCGCCTGGCTCTTCGGGATATGCTGACCGGGGAGACGTTCGCATCCGAGGCCCGCAAGCTGGTCGACACGACCGGCCCCTGGCAACGCGGCAGCAAGCTGCGTTTAGTGCGCGGCTCCCACCTCGTTTTTCCGCGGCTGAACGCCAGCGGCCACGCCGTCGCTTACTTTGGCCCGGACGGCCGCATCATTTTCATTATTCCGTGGGGCACGCGGGAGGACCTTTCGCTGGTGGGGACGACCGACGTCGACCACGACCGGGGCCCGGACGATGTCCGTGTCAGTCCCGAGGAAGTCCGGTATCTTCTGTTGGCGGCCGAACGGGTATTTCCCGGCGCCGCCCGTCGGAAGCCGCTCGCGGCCTACAGCTCCCTGCGACCGCTCATCGAGGATGGCGCGGGCGAGGCGACCAAAGCCAGCCGCGAGCACCGGATCTGGTGGGACGCAGGGCGCGATATCCTCTATGTGGCGGGCGGAAAATACACGACGTACCGGGCGATGAGTGAGGAGGCGGCTGACGCCGTCT
>FWPU01002726.1_pt1 | contig 47254 bp, 41 predicted proteins | sample 2228361 | NCBI WGS metagenome assembly FWPU01 (sample SAMEA103939777, study PRJEB20133) | metagenome
GATGATATTATGATTATCAGGGATTGGAATCAAGACGGGAAGTTTGATAATCCTAATGATATTCATGGTCCTCGTTTGCAAATGTTAACTACTTTTGGAATAGGATTAGGTTACAAGTTTTAATTATTTTTTGTCTATTGTTATTACTCACTACCCCAAAGTATCAGTTTAATTTTAAACATTAAAAAAATCTTTTTCCTCTTTGTTCTTCTGTACAAAAGAAGAGAATAAACAAGAAAGATATTGTTATTTACTCACGGACAGGTGGATTAATGGTTTATTTAGTAAATTTGCCGAAATTGAAAAATGAATGATAATTGTTACATATAATGTTAATGGTTTGCGATCTGCTATATCAAAAGGATTTTTAAAGTGGTTGCAGGAGCTTAATCCTGATATTATTGGTTTGCAGGAGATAAAAGCATCACCTGAAAATATTGGATTAATGGAAATAGAACTACTGGGATATTATCATTATTGGCTTCCTGCTCAAAAACCCGGTTATAGTGGTGTGGCAGTGTTTACAAAAATTAAACCCAGGTATGTTCAATATGGTTGCGAAAATTCTGTTTATGATAGTGAAGGAAGATTTCTGAAATTGGATTTTGATGGCTTTACTTTCATCAATGCGTATCATCCGAGTGGTAGTAGTGGAGAGGAAAGACAGGCTTTCAAAATGCAATGGTTGGAATATTATTTAGATTATGTGAATCAATTGAAAAAGGAACATCCCAAAATGATATTGAGTGGAGATTACAATATATGCCACAAAGAGATTGATATTCATAGTCCTGAAACTCATCAACACATGTCGGGCTTTCTTCCTGAAGAAAGAGCGTGGTTTGATAAGTACTTAGAGAGTGGCTATATAGATTCGTTTAGAGTATTTAATAAAGAAATGCATCAGTATACATGGTGGAGTTATAGGGCTAATGCTCGTGCAAAAAACTTAGGATGGAGAATTGATTACCACATCACCACTGAAGCTATGAGGAAATACCTGAAAAACTGTACTATTCTTAAGGAAGTAATACATAGCGATCATTGTCCTGTGCTTATAGAAGTATGAATAGCGGGATGTAGCGCAGTTGGTAGCGCACCACGTTCGGGACGTGGGGGTCGCTGGTTCGAGTCCAGTCATCCCGACAAATTTTTTGTAGATATAATTAACGGTCATTTTATTGTGAAATCAATTCACTTCTGTTTTTTCCTGATGAAGAATAGAGAGTTGTTGGGCGGCTTTTTGAGCCATTTCTATGAAGTATTTGGCTAGATGGTCATTTTTAATCACAGAAGGTACTCCTTCATCAGTGTTTTCTCTGATACTTTGTATAAGAGGAATTTGTGCTAATAAAGGTATGTTTAATTGTTCCGATAAATTTTTAATACCATCTTTACCAAAGATGTAGTATTTATTATCTGGTAGTTCTTCGGGTGTGAACCATGCCATATTTTCTACGAGTCCGAGTATAGAAACATGAATTTGTGGGAGTTGAAATAGTCCAATAGCTTTTTTAGCATCTGCGATAGCAATCTTTTGAGGTGTACATACGATAATTGCACCACTTAATGGGATTTGAGTGCAGAGGGAAATTTGAATATCTCCCGTACCCGGTGGTAAGTCAACTATTAAGTAATCTAATTCTCCCCATACTGTGTCGTAGAATAATTGTTGTAATGCTTTTGAAACCATAGGCCCCCTAAGGGCAATAGGTTGGTCTTCTTTGGCCATGAATCCTATAGAGTTCATTTTTATGCCATATGCTATTATCGGTGCCATTTTTCTTTGTCCTTCAAATTCGGCAGGTCCGGGTATTTCGTTTTCTACTCCAAAGATAATTGCTTGTGAAGGTCCGTAAATATCTGCGTCTAATAGTCCTACTTTTGCGCCTGATTGCTGTAAAGCCAGAGCAAGATTAGCAGATATTGTGCTTTTTCCTACTCCTCCTTTTCCTGATGCTACTGCAATGATATGTTTTACATCTTTTAAGGTACTATTTTCTTTTTGAATATAATTTCTTACGCGTGCAGTGATATTTATTTCTACAACAGCATGAGGGTCTACATATTCTTTTATAGCATTGATGCATGCATTTTTGAGTACTTCTTTTAGTGGACAAGCAGGAGTAGTTAGTTCTAAGGTGAATGTTACTTTATTTCCCTCTACTTCAAGATTTTTTACCATTCCGAGTGTTACGATATCTTTTTTAAGGTCAGGGTCCTCTACATGTTTTAATGCTTCTATGATGCTGTTTGTATTTATCATATTTTTATTCAATTCTTTTCATATTTATGAGGGAAGGTGTTCTGAATATCATTGGATATTTTTCAATTTTAACTACACTCATATCCAATCCGAAAGCTTTTCCTTCGCTTAGAGAAAATTTCTTTAAAATATAGTATGTATTAAATATAATTTTTTCGAAAAAGGGTAATTCATTATCATATGAAAGGTATTTTTCAATAACAACAAATTTAAAGTCTCCACTGATATTGCTTTTTTGTAAAGATTCATATCTTGAGGTAATATCTACTTCTTTATTTTTTACTAATTCTTCAACTACTTTTCTAAACATTAAATTAATTCTTGGTGCTATTCTAAATCCTAAATAAAAATCTACTCGGATAATGTCATCTTTTGCGATGTGTCTCACTTTGTATTCCATTCTATATGGTTCATCTACAACATCTACATGAATGAACCAGTAAATATCTGCTCTTTTTGGTCGTCTTTGCAGTATAGAATGAATTATTTTTTGTTCTATCAGTTGAGGGTCTCTTACGGAAGTAAGATAAACTAAGTGTGTAGCATATTTTGGAACAGAATTATCAGCAGAGAGTTCGATAATGTATTTTTTATAGTCATCTAATCGGACGGTATCGATATATCTTTCTGATAGTTTTTTTTCCATGTACCATATTCCCATAATAAAAGATAGAGCGCCAGCTATGGTAAGTGTAATATATCCACCGTGAAATAACTTGCCAAGATTGGCATATAAAAGAATCAGTTCAATAAACAAATAAAAGCCAATGAATATGATGATAAAGAGAATATTATACCTTTTCATGTGTAAATAGAAGTTTAAGAGTGTAGTAGTCATAAGCATTGTAAGGATGATGGCTAAACCATAAGCGGCTTCCATCTGGGTACTTTCTTTAAAGTGTAGTACAATGAAAATACATCCTGCAAGCATGAGCCAATTTACTACCGGAATATATAATTGTCCTTTTAATTCTGTTGGATATTTTACTAATAATTTGGGCATAATATTTAATCGCATAGCCTCGTTGACTAGTGTAAAAGAGCCACTAATTAAAGCCTGAGAGGCAATAACGGCAGCAAAGGTCGCAATGATGATGCTGAAAATCAAAAATGATTGGGGGACAATAAGGAAGAAAGGATTACCCGTTGCTCCTAGTTCTGAAAGTTTATATCCTTCATGTTGTATAAGCCAGGCGCCTTGTCCAAAATAATTTAATAGAAGCATGAGCTTTATAAATACCCAGGAAATTCTGATATTTCTTCTTCCGCAGTGTCCCATATCTGAATAAAGAGCTTCTGCTCCGGTAGTACATAAAAATACAGCGCCTAATACAAAAATTCCTTCGGGATGTTTTTTTATAAGCTCAATAATATAAATAGGATTAAAAGATTCAAGCACAGACCATTCTTTGACAATTTCTTTTCCTCCTAAGATTCCGAGCATTAAAAACCATATAAGCATGATGGGTCCAAATGCTCTTCCTACTAAATCTGTTCCTGCTCTTTGAAAGACGAATAAAAGTATCAAAATAAAGATAACGATTGGTATCACATTTACTTCATAATAGATATTTTTTATTCCTTCTATAGCTGATGTAACAGTAATAGATGGAGTAATGATTCCGTCAGCTAATAAAGCACTTCCTCCAATAATGGCGGGGATTATTAACCATTTGTACTTGTTTCTTCTAATTAAGGTATACAATGCAAATATCCCTCCTTCACCTTTGTTATCTGCGTTTAAGGTTAAAATGACATACTTAATGGTCGTTTGTAGAGTGAGCATCCAAAATATGGATGACAGAGCGCCTTTGACTAAATTAGTGCTGATATAATTTCCTCCAATTATTGCTTTTAATGTATAAAGCGGAGATGTACCTATATCACCATAAACTATTCCAAGTGTTACTATGAGCCCTGCGATAGATAAAGCAGGTTGATGATAATCGGTTTTTCTATGAGATGACATTTAATAAAAATGTATCTGAAATTGAATAATAGCCCTGAAACAAAAACAAAAGAACTATAGTCTTTGGTTTATTATATTTCTTATTCAAAGTATAAAAAATAAATTTAAGGCACAAAGCGTTCATGGACACTTTAGTACTTATCTATAGAGATTATTTGTGGGTTTTTTCATCTGACACGGTTAATTTTTTTCTGTGTTTTTTTCTGCGAGCTGCTAAAACTCTTCTGCCATTAGCTGTGCTCATTCTCTCCATAAAACCGTGTTTGTTTTTTCTTTTTCTTTTAGATGGCTGATATGTTCTTTTCATAAGAAATTTTTTGAGAGGGCAAAAATAATGAATTAAAACTGAAAATTCAACTAAAAAACTTTTTTAAAGTTATGGGTATTATGAATCTTATGGTGAAGTCTTTTTTATTTTTTGGGACGCTTGTTCTACTTTTTCAGTGAGGGATTGTTTATAAGATATAATTTTATCTAATATATCTTTTTGTGAACTTGCTAATATCTGAGCAGCGAGTATTCCTGCATTTTGGGCTGAATTGATAGCAACTGTTGCTACGGGCACACCATTAGGCATTTGTACAATACTGAGCAAACTATCCCAGCCGTCAATGCTATTGCTGCTTTTAATAGGCACACCAATAACAGGTAAAGGGGTAATAGAAGCGACCATGCCCGGTAAATGTGCAGCGCCGCCAGCACCGGCAATAATAACTTTTAAGCCTCTCTGCACAGCGGTTTGAGCATACTCCATCATTTTTTTGGGAGTTCTATGGGCTGAGACAATATCTATTTCATAAGAAACACCAAATAGTTCGAGAGTTTTTGCGGCTTCTTGCATGACTTCCCAGTCACTTATGCTTCCCATGATGATACCCACCTGTACTTGCATATTTTGGGTTTAATTGGTTTCTAATACTTTGAATAGTTCATCGAGTTTTGGTGTAAGAATAATTTCTGTTCTTCTGTTTTTCTTTCGTGCTTCGGGGGTTTTAGAATGGTCTAATGGCAGAAATTCGCCTCTTCCGGCAGCAGTAATTCTTTTTGGGTTTATATTTCCGTTAGTTAAAATTATTTTAGTAACGGAGGTGGCTCGCATAACGCTTAAATCCCAGTTGTCTTTTATTTCTCCAGTTCCTTTCATAGGAATATCATCTGTATGACCTTCTACCATGATGTTGATATCAGGATTTTGCTCTAACACTTTTGCTAAACTTTTAAGTGCTTCTACACCTTTTGGACTTACATTAGTTTTACCTATATCAAAAAGTAAGTTATCTTCCATACTTACATATACTTTTCCATTTTTGATGTTAATGGTAAGTCCTTTGTTTTCAAAGGCGAATAGAGCATCCTGAAGTTTTTTCTTTAATTGATTGGTAGCGTCTTCTTTTTGTTTTAAGATTTTTTCTAGCTCTTTTATTCTTTCTTCTCTTTTATTGAGCTCATCGCTTAATTTTGCCAAATCGCTTTTTTGTTGGAGTAATTGTTGTTCTAGTAGTTTAAGTTCTGCTTCTTTTCTTATCAATTCTTCTTTTGTTTTTTGTAAATCACTGCTTAGGAGAGCGTTGTCTTTTTCCATTCCTGCCTGGAGTTTTTCAAGTTTAGCAATCAGTTGGTCATTTAATGCACTTAATTTTTGATATTTCATATTTAACTCTCTGTAACTACTTCCTCTAAGTGTAGAATCTAATTTTAGTGTATTGTTTTCTTTTTCTAATGTAGTTAGCTGTTCTTTAATACTGTTTAATTGTTTTTCGCAATCTTGTTGTATTTTTTTACAATTCTCTAAATCAGTTTGACAAGTTTTTAATTTGTTTTCAGTTTCTTCAAATACCCTGTGTGGTACGCAAGAAATGATTATTCCTGAAAATGCTAGATAGAGAATAATTTTCCTCATAATTTTTTTTTTGAGCAAATTGATGAAAAAAGAAGGATTGTGCAAATTTAATGGAAAAAACCATGTAGTTACTACTCACTAATCTCTGTAAAATGAGTAATTAGATAATAACATAAAATAGGTGCCAAATGGTTGTAAAATGAAACGGTTGTTCAAAATTTTTATAAATGTATAATCCCTTCTGGATTAAAATAATGAAAATTAAGATTGAGAATGAAAAGTAGAGAGTAGAATGTAAAGGTTTCACTGAGTTTGCACTTATAGAATGGATTTGAATTTCTCAACTTTAACTTTATTCATGCGGTGAGCAGTAACAGGATACAACCAATGTGTTAAAAGGATTTTGTCTTCAGTTTAAATTATTCTCTATTTTTACGCAGATATGATAAAGCAGAGATACATTTTTTATTTATTATTTGCTTATATTATTTTTCAATTTTTATGGTGGGAGGTTCTAATAGTCAGATTGCATTACAATAATATCGAAAAGCAAAAGCAATTAAGTGCTTTAAGAATAGTGGATTTTTATAAGTTTAAGGAAGTAGAGAAAGAATTAAATAAGGAGCATCAAATGAAGATAATGATGGTAGTGGGGGAGGGTACAGTATTTTTAATACTTATTTTGTTTGGTTTTTACAAAGTTTTGAAGAGCTATGAAAGAGAAGTTATTATCAGCGAAAGACAAGCTAATTTTTTACTCTCTTTACCACATGAGATAAAAACACCACTAAGTGTTATTCAATTGAATTTACAAACATTGATACAAAATAAGCAAATTAATGAGATGCAAAGAGATGAGTTTGTGCAAAAATCATTAGAAGAGTTGAAAAGATTACAAGTTTTAGTAGAACAGCTTTTGTTGTCTAGTAAAATAATAAAAAGCAAGTATGTTCTGCATATTACTAGAATTAATTTAACTAAAAACTTAAAAGAATGGTTAAAGTTTTATATTGAACAAAAAAATATATTTCAGGATATTGCAGAAGACATTTATACAGAAGCCGATGAAAATTTGATTCAATTGATGATACATAATTTATTAAGTAATGCGTTAAAATTCTCAGAGCATTATATTGAAGTAAAGTTATACAATAAAAATAATCAGATATTTTTAGAGATAATAAATGACGGAGAAATTATTAAAGAAAATGAAAAGGATAAGTTGTTTGAGCTTTTTTATAGGAGAAAATCTGATGAAGAAAAAGGTATAAAAGGAACAGGATTAGGTTTATACCTGGTGAGACAAATAGCTGAGTTACATAAAATAAAAGTAAATGTCTATATAAAAAATAATCGTAATGTTTTTCAGGTTGTATTTTAGGATGGTTTTAATCGTTTTATTTCTGATTTCTTGTCGTCATTCAGAGGATATTAAATTATCTGAGAATGTTATTCAAAAAGATATTGAAATAAAAGTAAAGTATGCGAAACACTTTGGATTTAGAAAAAAAGATAGCAAGACATTTATATTCATCACGGAAAATTATCAAGATACTATTTATTTTGAAGTGAAAAAGACCTGTTATAGAATGGCAATATTGGGAACCATTCCTGTCTTTCAATTGTATTTATTAAATGCTTGGGAGTATTTAGTGGCTATTGATGATATAAAATATTATCATAATCAGAAAATAAAAGAACTATACAATGCTGAAAAAATAGTGGAGATATTACCAAACTTACAGTGGAATTATGAAAAGTTGTTATTGAGTAAACCGAATGTTTTAATTAGTTATTCAAGATTAACTGAAAATGTTAAACTACAAGAACTATTGGAACAAAATGATATTCAACATTTATTGTATTTAGATTATTTGGAACAGGAACCATTGGCAAGAGCAGAGTGGATAAAGGTTTTAGGATGTATTACACATAAAGAAACATTGGCGGATAGTATTTTTAATGTTATTGAAACAAAGTATAATAGCTTGAAAAAAGCAATTGATACTGTGCCGTATTTTCCAAAAGTAATTACAGAAGTAATGTATGGTGATGTATGGTATATCGCAGGAAATAAATCTTATATTGCTCAATTGATAAGAGATGCAGGAGGAAAATACGCTTTTGACTTTCATGATTATGAAAATAGCAAGCCATATTCATTAGAATATGTGATAAAATATGCTTCTGATGCAGATGTGTGGGTTCACTTACATTCATTTAGAACTTTGAATGAGATGAAAAATGCTAATGAAAAATATACTTTGCTTAAAGCATTTCAGAATAAACGATGTTATAATAACAATAAAATTACTAATGAATATGGCTATAATGATTATTATGAGTCAGGTATTTGTTTACCTCATTTGGTATTAAGCGATCTTATTAAAATTTTTCATGCAAATAAGCCAATCATTAAAGATAGTTTGAATTATTATTATTGCCTTTCAGAAAAATGAAGTATTTAACTAATACATACTTATTGATTTTTTTATTGATTTTATTACTGATTGTGGACTTGTTATTAGGTACTATCAATATATTTGATACACATATTAATGTTTATTCATTATTAATTCAGTTGCGTATTCCCAGAGTACTTACGGCAATGAGTGTGGGAAGTATTTTATCTATGAGTGGTTTGGTGCTTCAAATTTTGTTTAGAAATTCATTAGCAGGTCCTTATGTATTGGGTATCAGTGGTGCGGCTTCTTTATTTGCGGCGATAGCAACGATGGGAACAGGAATGTTTGTAGGTTATAATATTTTGTACAATATGGAATTGAGTATTTTCTCTATCATTGGTGCTTTGATGGGATTAGTTATCATTTTAATGATATTACGGGTGACATCACAAATTACAGTTATTCTTATAGTAGGATTAATGTTATCTCAATTATATGCCGCTGTTCAAAGTATATTGAGTTACTTAAGTAATGAACATGCATTAAAAATCTATACTTTATGGACGATGGGAAGCATTCAGAATACCAATATCTATCATGCATTGGGATTAGTAGTTTTAGGATTTATCGGTATGATTGGGATATTGAGATATACTAAAAAGTTGATGGTATATATTGTGGGAGATGAATTTGCCCAAGTAATGGGGATAGATATAAAAAAATTAAAAAGACAACTTATTGTGATAGTGGCAATGATGGTTGGGATAATTACAGCTTACTGTGGCCCTATAGCATTAGTCGGAATGAGTATTCCAATACTTGTGAGAATAATAAGTGATAAAGCGGATATACAACGATGGATTATACATTCATGCTTGTTAGGAGGGATTTCAGTGCTTTTAACAGATGTTGTTAATCAGATTTTATTTAACGGTTCTATGCCTTTGAATATCTTAATTTCTATGTGGGGGGTACCGTTGATGATATGGCTCTTGGTCAGACAAATGAAATGGGCATTGGGATAAGCATATTGTTATACAGTAAAAAAATCAATTGATTAAATCACAATGACAAATTCCCCTTTTGGGGGATGGGTTTGAAAATATTGTATCATCTCTTCAATATTTCCTCTTTTATGTTCTTCAAATATCTTTGAGATTTCTCGAGAGATACTTATAGTTTTGTCTTTCCCAAAGATTGATTTTAAATCTTTTAGTGTTTTTAGAAGTTTATGAGGGCTCTCATATAACACTATTGTATAGGGTATTTGAGATATTTCTTGTAATTTACTTTGTCGTCCTTTTTTAACAGGTAGAAAACCGATGAATACAAAATGATGTAAGGGTTTGCCACTACAAACTAATGCGGGTACAAATGCAGTAGGACCTGGTAAACATTCTATTGAAATACCATTTTCAATAGAATGTTTTATGATTAAGTAGCCAGGGTCAGAAATTCCCGGTGTGCCTGCATCACTTATTAGTGCTATGTTTTTGCCTTGTAATAAATCACGAATTATATTTTGTAAAACATTATGCTCATTAAATGCATGATATGCTTTTAATGGAGTATGGATGTTGAAATGTTGCAATAATGGCTTAGATGTTCGGGTGTCTTCTGCAAGTATGTAATCTACTGTATTTAATGTTTCTATAGCTCTGTAAGTAATATCTTTGAGGTTGCCAATAGGAGTGGGAACTACATATAACTTGCCTTTTGAAACCATAATTTTGTTTCTAAAACTTAATAATTTGTTGTTTCATGTTCCACATATCAGATAGTATTAACTTATTTTTCCAATCATCTGCTTTGTCAATGATAGTAAACAAAATAAGCTGTGCCATAAGAGATGCACAGTGGGTGGTAACAGTATTTACCACGCCTATTTCTGCGCAACTCGGTGCTTCTTCAGGCGATGGTGGCTCAGGAAATATGTCTCTTAAATTCTTGCTTCCATTAAAGTTTAGTAAAGCTACTTGTGATATCCATTTAAAGATGCTTCCGAAAACCAGAGGTTTATTGTGTTTTACACAAGTATCATTAATAAGATAACGCGTGTTGAAATTATCTGTTCCATCGGCAATAATGTCATAGTTTACAATGATATGGTCAGCATTCTCTTCATTGAGTAGTATAGGATATTCAATAATTTCAATAAATGGATTATGTGCTTGTATTTTTTCTTTTGCTAAAGTAGATTTACTTTGATGAATTTCATTGTAGTTGTAAAGATATTGTCTGTGTAAATTATGTATAGATACGGTATCAAAATCTACAATACCAATTTTTCCTATACCAATGCCGCTGCACATTTGCAATAGAGGAGAACCTAACCCACCAGAACCTACAATAAGTAATGAGGTATTTTTTATTTTTTCTTGACGAGCAAATCCAATATTTTCTAAAATAACTTGCCTTTGATAGTATTTAAATTCTTCTGTGTTGAACATAAAGTTTAGTCAAATAATAGAGTGATTATCGGAGTGTATGATGGATGAAAAACATAGTTTCAATATAAAGCATAGTCCCAATCTTTATATACTGTTTCTAAGCCTTTATTTTTTAACATTACTTCAATTTGTTCTACTGTTCTGTTGTCGTCTATTTCAAATTGTTCTAATGATGCAGGTTCTATAGTATATCCGCCGGGATTAGTTTTAGACTCAGCACTCATGGTGGTAAAGCCAATACTTACCAATTCATCTCTTAGCTCAGTTCTTTCTCTTGTGGATAAAGAAAGCTCAACATCGGGATTAAAAATTCTGTATGCACAAACTAATTGTTTGAGTTCGTCATCGTTAATATGCGTATTTCCCTGAATGGCTCCAACAGCAGGTCTGATACGGGGAAAAGAAATAGAAAATCTTGTTTTCCAGTATTTTTTTTCAAGATAGTGTAAATGCAAGGCTGTAAAAAAGGAATCTACTCGCCAATCTTCTAAACCTAATAACACACCTAATCCTATTTTATGGATTTTTGCTCTGCCTATTCTATCTGGTGTTTCCAGCCTATAGTAAAAGTTACTTTTTTTCCCTTTAGGGTGATATTTTTTGTAATTTTCTATATTGTATGTTTCCTGATATACTAAAACAGCGTATATATTTTCTTCAGCTAACACCTTATATTCCTCATATTCTAAGGGTTGCACTTCAATGGATATATTGGAAAAATAATTACTTAATAATTTGACAGTATGTTTGATATAATTAACTCCTACATTTTGATGATCCTCGCCTGTTACTAATAAAACATGTTGAAAGCCTTTGTTTGATAAAAATTGGGCTTCCTTGATAATTTCTTCATCTGTCAATGTTTTTCTGGGAATTTTATTATCAAAACTAAAACCACAATAGGTGCATATATTTTTACACTCGTTGGATAAATACATTGGGGCATATAATAGGATATTCTTACCAAATCTTTGACGAGTAAGGGCTTTACTTTTTTGAATCATTTGAGGTAAAAATTTTTTGGCAGCAGGTGATACAAGTACAGCAAAGTCGAATATATCAATAACTTCTTTTTGTAGCGTTTGAATGACTTGTATTTCGGTGGTATTGTATATGAGTTCTTTTATTGTATTCCATTGGTATTGATTAAATATGTCTTTGAATGTAGCGTGCATTGATTACAAATTATACGAATATTACAGTTTACAAAATTAGTGTTTTTATTTGGGTGAGTTTTAGCTTATTGGAATTTCTATTTAAATTATAGATATGATTTTCTAAAAAATAAATCAAAAGTAGTAGAAGCATTTTGTCTATATGGATGCTTTAATTTTTTAATATATTTCTTAATAGAGTATGGAAGGATATAAAAATAAATGGATGCAAGTATTTTTATGTATTTTACTTTAAAGTAATTTTTGAAACAATAGATATTTTTTGGAACATAATTTTTATGTTCGGTATAATTAAATTTTTCTGCTAAAGATTTGGTTTTATACCAGGTGGAATTTATTATATTCTGAATGTCTTTATTATTCATATAGTTTTCCCACTCATTAACTTTTTGTGGCATGATAGGATGCATGAGTGATTTATGTGTAATACAAAAGTGATTTTTTATGGCGGGATGATTGATTTCGTTGATAAATTGATTTACAATTTGCGGATATTTAAATAATTCTTCGGAGTGAGGAATATTTAAATAACTGCATATTTTTTGCATAGTATCTTGACTGTTATTGATAAGATTTTCATAGTTAACGATGATAAATGAACTTTTATGTTTTTGAAATAATTTATAATATTCGGAAATTGCTTCTAACCATGTGTATATGTATGTGCAGATTTGTGGTTTTATCTTTTTACGAATAGCTCTGTTATACTTAGAGTATACATTATCTCGAGGATCTCTTATTAAAAAAAGTATCTTAGCAAAAGGAAATAAATTTAGATAATGTTCTGTTAAATAATATCTTAATTGTTTATCTACAATTGTTGTAATTTTTGATAAATCTTTGTTAACTCCAAAAGCCAGATAGGATATTCTTATTGCTCGTTCGTAATTTAAATGTTCTTTAAATCTTATTAGCAATTCATATAATACATCTTTACCACAAAAAAGGGGATATAATTTTCCTTCACTCATTAAAACAAAGTCATCACAATAATTTTTTATAGTGTCGGCTGTCCATTTTTTTATATTACGGTATTTTTGTTTTAGTATTACGGGATTTACTTCTTCTATAGTTAGAATCACTTCTTCATGCATCATGAGCATTACTCCTAATAAAGTAGATGCAGAGCGTCCTGTGGTAAAAATATAAGTAATGTTTAAATTGTCTATTTGTTGTAATGTTACTTTATCTATGTTGTAAGGTTTACCAATAATAGAATTAAAATGTTTTGCAACATCTATTATTTCATTTTGGGATTTAAGTTTCATGACAATAAAGTTCTATATCGTTGATATTTACATTATTTCCCTCACATAATACATATAATCTTTCAACTATATTTTTAAGCTGTCTTACATTACCATTGTAATTTATTTTTTTCAGATATTCCAGTACTTTTTTATCAAATGTTTTTTTATTAGTATTTAGTTGTTTTGAAATTTGTTCAGAAAAATATTCTACAAGTAGGGGAATATCTTCTTTTCTGTCATTTAATGGTGGAACATGAATATGAATAACATTTAAGCGGTGGTATAAATCTTCTCTGAAATTTCCTTTTTGAATTTCTTCTTTAAGGTTTTTATTAGTTGCAGCTATTACACGTACATTAATGGTAATATCTTTTTCACTGCCTACTCTTTGAATTTTATTATCCTGTAAGGCTCTTAGTACTTTTGCTTGTGCAGATAGACTCATATCTCCAATTTCATCTAAAAACAAAGTACCTTGGTGAGCTTGTTCAAATTTTCCTTTCTTCTGAGAAATAGCTCCTGTGAAAGAACCTTTTTCATGTCCGAATAGTTCGCTTTCTATAAGTTCAGATGGAATAGCAGCACAATTAACTTCTACAAATGGAAAAAGAGCCCGGTGTGATAAAATGTGTATTCTTTTGGCTAATAGTTCTTTTCCTGCACCATTAGGTCCTGTAATTAAAACTTTACAATCAGTTAAGGCTACTTTATCTGCGATTTTTAGAACTCTTTTTATTGCTTCGCTTTCTCCTATAATTTCGGGTATTTCACTGGTGTTAGATTTTGGTTTATTATTTATTTTGTTTCTTTGTTGAATGACATTGTTTCTATTTATTGCATTTCGGCAGGTGTTAATGAGTTTATCTAAGCCAAAAGGTTTTTGTAGATAATCGAAAGCGCCTTCTTTCATGAATTTCACAGCGGTATCAATATCGCCGTGGGCACTCATTACAATGAATGCTGTTGGATAATTTATTTCATTTATTTTTTGAAAAAGCTCTTCACCATTTAGTTTGGGCATTTTAATATCACAAAGTAAAATATCATAATTTGCACTTTTGATTCTGTCTAAGGCTTCTACACCATTACTACATTCATCTACTATAAAATTTTCAGATTGTAATATATCTTTTACAACACTTCTTATGTTTTTTTCATCATCTATTACTAAAACTTTTGGTATCATAGCTATGTGGCAAAGTTAATAAAAATTTAATGAGGTAAATAATGTTACTAAAAATAGAAATAAGATGTATTGATATTAAATGATATATAAAAAATTAAACCACCCTGATTTAAATCATTTTTTTTAGTGCTATATGTACAGAAATTTGTAAAAAATTATAATTATGTTACAAAAATTAGATCGTTTAGCAGAAAGTTCTTATTATGGAACATTAAGCATGAGTATTTTAATAGGTAGTGCAATGGGTGGAATTATGGCGTATTTTGCATCAGAAAAACAAAGTCTTTTGCTTGTGGTAATAGGGCTTTTAGTTACAATGGGAAATCTTGTGTCTAATATTGCTCAATTACCCGTTAAATTTCTTGTGAGAATGTCACTCGTTGCTGTGGTAGTAAATACCTTAATAATACTTATTAGTGTTTTCCTATAATAAGTTTATTAAATTATTTACACCTATTAAACGACTTGCTATATATCCTTCGGCGAATTCAGTAGAAATATATCTGCCGAGTATTCGTGCTTTACTTTCTATTATATTGAAGAAATCTTTACCACTAATAGCAGTTTCAGGTTCTGTGCTATTGGGATTATAAAATTGAGAGGCATAACACTTTAAGATGTTTACTTTCTTTTCAAAGTAGGGGCTAATATCTACAGCGAATGATGGTTCTAAGTAATAATCCTGAATATAATAATAGAGACTTCTGACTTTCCATGCAGGTTGTTTTTGTCCATTTAGTTCGGTTTCAACTTTGGGTAAACCACTTAAAAAGACGGCTTCTCTTATGATTTGAGAGGCTCTGCCATGATCATTGTGTCTATCTACTGGCGCATTGGCTAATACAATATCTGGTTGATACTGTCTGATTTTTTGAATGATTTTTAATTGATGTTCTTCGTCATTTCTAAAAAATCCATCTCGCATGTATAAGTTTTCCCTTATACTAACTTGCATCATTTCTGCAGCTGCTTTTGCTTCTTTGAGACGAATTTCTTTACTTCCCCTTGTACCTAACTCTCCTGCAGTTAAGTCTATGATTCCAATTGTATAGCCTAAATCAATATGTTTTAGAATAGTTCCAGCACAAGATATCTCAACATCATCGGGATGTGCACCAAAAGCAAGAATATTTAGTTTCATATCGTATTATTTTTTCCCTTCAATCCACTTAGTAATTTTTTCTGATAAAGGATTTACTGTTGAGTTATAATAATCTACTAAGTGTCCTTCTTCGTCTATAAGATATTTCTGAAAATTCCACATAACTTTAGAACTCACAACACCATTTTTTTCCTTTTGTGTAAGCCATTGATAAATAGGATGAGGATTATTGCCCTTTATGTTTACTTTTTCCATGATTAGAAAACTTACTCCATAATTTTTTTGACAGAAATTTTTTATTTGTTGAGCATCTCCGGGTTCTTGTCCACCAAAATCATTGCATGGAAACGCTATAATTAAAAAATTTTTATTTTTGTACTTTTGATATAAAGCTTCTAAATCTTTGTATTGCGGTGTGAAACCACATTCTGAAGCAGTATTGACAATAAGTAGCTTTTTCCCTTTGAATTTTGAGAAATCTACTTGGTTACCATCAATATCTTTGGCTTTGAATTGATGAATGGAAGTTTTGGGATAATCGTTATTCTGAAAGATATTTCCAATAAATGGAATCATCATGAGGAAATACAATGATTTCATATTTTTTTGCAAATATAAATCAAATTATTAATTTGTATATTTGAAAGTATCGGGAGAAATGAAGATATTAGCTAAATGACAATTTTTAATTTTAGGTATAATAATAGATTACTGATTAGGCTGGAAAGTTTGTATATTTGTGAAAAAATAGGAATTATGAGAATAGCAATTAATGGTTTTGGAAGAATAGGAAGAGGATTCTTGAAAAATGCTTTAAAGAATGAAAATATTGAAATAGTAGCTATTAATGATCTTGCAGATACAAAAACTTTAGCACATTTATTGAAATATGATAGTGTGCATGGTGCATTTTCGGAAAATGTAAGTTATGCTAATAATCAATTATCAGTAAATGGCAAAAAGATTCCTGTTTTTGCAGTAAAAGATATAGAGAAATTACCATGGAAAGAATTAGATGTGGATATTGTTTTGGAAAGTACGGGACATTTCTTAGATAAAGACAGTGTTAAAATACACCTTGACGCGGGTGCTAAAAAGGTGTTATTAAGTGCTCCGCCTAAAACGGATGATATTAAAGCCATTGTGATGGGTGTTAATGATAATACATTAACTGAAAGAGATGTAATAGTTTCAAATGCTTCCTGCACAACGAATTGTGTAGCTCCAATGATTAAGGTTATTTTGAAATATGGAATAGAGAGTGGATATATAAGCACAGTACATGCCTATACAGCAGATCAACGATTACATGATGCGCCACATAAAGATATGCGAAGAGCAAGGGCGGCAGCGGTCAATATCGTACCTACTTCTACAGGTGCTGCAAAAGCAATTACTAAGATATTTCCAGAATTAAAAGGTAAATTAGGAGGCTGTGGTATAAGAGTGCCCGTGGTAGATGGTTCTCTTACTGATATGACAGTATTTGTGAAAAATCCTCCTGAAAATGCAGAGGAAGTGAACATGTTGTTTAAGAATGTTGCGGAGAACGAATTAAAAGGTATCTTACAGTACACGAATGAACCTTTGGTTTCATCTGATATTGTGGGTAATCCGCATAGTGTGATTTTTGATTCAGAATTTACAAGTGTTATTGGTAATATGATAAAACTTATTGCTTGGTATGATAATGAATGGGGATATAGTAATAGATTAGTTGATTTAGCGGTGAAAATGTATTCTTTAGGTTAAAACAATAATAGAATTTTGATGGAGCTTATTTTTGTTTCAGCAAATAGTGGGAAAATACGAGAAGTGAATGAGATATTAGGGAAAGATTATATTATTATTAAAGGACTAAGAGATGTAGGTGTTTATGAGGAGATTCCAGAAACGGGAAATACATTCCATGAAAATGCATTTTTGAAAGCGAACTATGTATATCAGAAAACAGGAAGAAATTGTTTTGCAGATGACAGTGGATTACAAATAGAAACATTGAATAATGAACCCGGAGTACACTCTGCCTACTATGCAGGATTACCAAAAAATGATTACAAAAATATACAGTTGGTATTAAAGAAGCTGGAAAATCAATTTAATAGAAGAGCGAAATTTGTTTCAATAATATGTTTGATTATTGAGGGAAAGCCTTATTACTTTGAAGGAATTGTGAATGGAACTGTTGCTATGTATCCAAGAGGTGATAATGGATTTGGTTATGACCCTATATTTATTCCAAATGGTTCTGATAAAACATTTGCTGAAATTAATGTAATTGAAAAAAATAAAATATCTCATAGGTATTATGCATTACAAAAAATGAAAGATTTTTTGAACACATATCGTTTTTCTGAAACAGTTTAGGATTTATTCTAGGTTTGGTTTCATACAATATATTTTGTATTTTTGTTTGTAAAAATGCTTTATGGATGCAATCAAAACTATTATTATTGATGATGAGAAGAATAGTAGAGATAACACTAAATTGATGTTAACAAAGTATTTTTCTGAGATAGAGGTTGTTGGAGAAGCAGAGGATGGTATTAAAGGCAGAAAGTTAATCAATGAATTAAATCCAGATTTGGTATTCTTAGATGTGAACATGCCAGAAATGAACGGTCTGGAAATGTTGGAAAGTATATCTGAAAGGAATTTTTATGTTATTTTTTTAACTGCTTATGGGGATTACACTATTCAAGCGATTAGAGCGGGCGCTGTAGATTATTTGATGAAACCATTGATGAAATCAGAATTAGTACAGGCTATTAACAGAGTGAAAAAATATATTGAAGAGAAAAAAGCTCTTCAGAAAAAACAACCAAATACACAAAGCGACAGTAAGGGAGAGGCAAGTAAAGTGATGATATCACATAGTAAAGGATTTACAATAGTTGATTTTGATGAAATTATAATGCTTGAAGCAGCGAGTAATTACACAGATTTTTATTTAACAAATAATCGTAAAATTATAGCCGCCCGTACTTTAAAGGATTATGAAAATGTATTGGATAAAAATATATTTTTTAGGGTAAGCAGAAGTGCTATAGTGAATTTAAATCATATTAAAGAGTATAATAGCACTATGGAGATGCTTATATTATCTGAAAAACATCAGCTCCATATTGCAAGAACAAAGTGGTCAGAGTTTACGGAAGTTATTCGTAATAAAACAGTTAACCCTAATAAGTAGTAGTGGTTTTGATTGTATGAAACAACTTTTTGTATTTTCTATTATATATTGTTATCTATTTCAAGCTTTTAGTCAGTCTATATATTTTCCTACATATCATTATGAATCAGAAAATGGATTGTTATATCTAAATATCTTGTCAATCCGGCAAGATAAGAATAATATCTTATATTTTGTTACACAAGGAGGTGTATATAAGTATAGTGGGGAAGTATTTCAAAAAAATCAAGAGCTTTCTGGGTTAAAAAATATCAGAGATGTTTTTTTTCATGATACTTCTGTATTCGTAGTACACAGAGATAAGGGATTATTTTTTCTTAAAGATAAAAAATTGCTTCCTTTTTTTAGTGTTAATCCTTTTAAGAGACCAAGTGATAAAATTATTCTCCTTTCAAATTATTGTTATAATTATACAGATCAAATATCAGTGGAATTTTATGACTTTAAGAATAAAATATATTATAATGATTCTATTTTAATTAGAGACAACTTAAATCAAGCTTTTTGTATTCAAAAACTAAATACTAAACTTTTAATAGGAAGAAGAAAAGGGTTGTATGTGATTGATGATAATAAAGTAGTTTCTTTGAAGCACCTATCTGGTGTATCTGTATTTTCTATATTCCATTTGAAGCATAAGCATGAATTATATCTTGGTTCTTCGGGAAAAATTATTATTATTGATGATAGCTTGTTTCAAATAAAAAAAGTTATTCCTATAAGTATCAATTCACCTAATAAATCATCACAATTTTTATTTAAATTGGAAAAAAATATCAGTAAGATAGTGGTAGACAAATATAATAGAATATGGCTTACCATTCAACCTGATGATAATATCTATTTGTTTGATAATGGTGAAGTGTATGATGTTTTAGATGTGTTGAATATCCTGCCTACATTGATAAATGATATTTATATAGATGATTTTAATAATATATGGATCGCTACTTTTAATGATGGTGTATATCAGATTAAATCTACTTATTGGCAATCCTATAAAATTAATGCTCGTCAGAAAATACTCAATATAAAACAACTTCAAATTAATCAATCACAAATAATTTATGCTACCAATAATGGAATGTTTTATTCAGATACTAATACGATAGGACATTTTATACCTATTGTAAAACCTGATAATTTTTTTAACACAGAAATTTTCTCATTACAGAAATATAATCATCAAGTCTATGCTACCAATATATTCGCTTTTAATAAAGAGGTGTATTCCGTCAATCAACAGAAAATTACTGTGTTTCCATTTAAATATATGGCTATAAGAGATGTTAATACATGTTATGTCTCAGATATTACTAATAATGTCATGTTATATGATTGTCAAAAGCAAAGAGTTATAGATACAATTTACAAACCAAGAGATTATAAATTAAGTGTTAGATGTTTATTTTACACTCATTATGAATTGCTTATTGCCACTACGAATGGATTAATTGTATATCATGAGAAGCCTCGTAACATAAGTACTCATCTTGAAAACTTTGAGATAAGAAAGATAACTACAATAGGTAGTAATATATGTATACTTTATGAAAATAAAATTTATAACTATACAAATAATATGTTATTTCTTGATTTAGAAAAATATAATGTCGTAACTGTAACAGATATTAAGGACTACGAAGGATATTACTTCGTAGCCTCAGAAGAGGGATTGCTATTGTTAGATAACAAATTTAATTTAATCAAGATTTTGGGAAGGAAGAATGGACTTATTTCAAATGTTATTAATTCTATTCTTATTGTAAATAACAAATTGATTGTAGCTACTGATAAAGGAATATCATATACATATCTTGATAATGCTTTAAATAAAATAGATTTAGAAATTAATACTCCTGTTCTGGATTACATTGTGACTAATGAGGATACACTACCCAATATTAATAATTATAATAATTATAATTTTATATTTAGTAAAAATACGCAAGATATATTTATCCATTTAATATGTCCTGATTTTAATCCACTTACTAAAATTACCTATCAGTATTCACTTAATGATGGCGAATGGATTAATTTTGAAAATATTCCTTTACATTTTTCATCTTTAGCGGGTGGAGAATATACCTTGAAAATAAGAGCTACCACAGATAATTTACATTACACAATGCCGCTTGTTTTTTCTTTTAAAAAAGTATTATCTCTTTATGAAGAAAAATGGTTCTGGGAATTAGTAGTTATTTTAAGTATATCATTTATTACATTGGTGGCATTTTTTATAAGAAAAAGAGAACAGAAAAAAGCATCAGAAAAATTGAGAAACATCCAGCAAATTCATCTGTTGAAACATCGTGCAATGAATGCCATTCTTAGTCCACACTTTATTTTTAATTCATTAACAGGAATACAAAATTATATTTTAAAGAGTGATGTAGATAAAGCCAGTGATTACTTATCTAAATTTTCTCGTCTCATTAGAATGATTATTGAACGAGCTGAACAACCTGATATTTTACTTTCAGATGAGATAAAAAGAATTCAATTTTATTTAGAATTAGAAAAAGAAAGATTTCAAAACAAATTTGACTTTGAAATTAAAATAGATGAAAGAATAAAAACAGAGGAAATAAAAATTCCGAATATGATTATTCAACCATATCTCGAAAACGCTATATTACACGGAATTTTACCAAAAAAAGAAAATGGACATTTAACTTTGAATTTTCAATTAACTCAAGATAGTATACTGGAAATAAGCATTGAAGATGATGGAATAGGTTTTATCAAAGGAGAAGAGAAAAAATCAAAACACCATAAATCATTAGCTACAAAAACTATTGCTGAGATATTAAACATCAATACTCAACTTTATCATAAAAAGCAATTGGTAGAAATTATTGATAAATCTGTTATTAATAGCAGTCAAACAGGAACTATTGTAAAAATCACAATTGAATTATGAAAAAACGAATGACTTTAGTATATACAGTATATACAATTATTTTTTCACTACTATTTGTTCGTATATTCTCTCAAAGTATCAGCTTTTTCCCAGATACTATTTTTACTTGTAAAAATGATAGTGTAAAATTATCTATCCCTGCAGAGTTCCTATCTAAATCAGTTAATATACAATGGATTACACCATATTCTATAGTTTATCATACTACTTCTATCTCTGCCCATCAGTCAGGTAAATATGCCATTAAACTTAAAACTAAACAATCTGAAATTAGTGATTCAGTGGTCGTTGTAAAAAATGAATTACCTAATTACAAGATTGCTGATACTGTTGTTTGTGTGGGTAAATTGCTCATCATTCCATTGAAACATGAACGGTATAGGTTTTACTTGCCTCAATCAAAAATAAATATCAATGAGATAAAAATTGATAATCCTGGTAAATATGCTGTTATTGTTGATAATACAGGTTGTAAAGCTACGCAAGAGTTTCAGGTGAGAGGGATTGCTCCTACTGTTCCTGAGAAATACGAATATACTTTTTGTATAGATGAAGAAAATAAAAAAATTTCACTGAAACATAATGGAATATCAAAAATTCAATGGAGTAATGGCTCTACGCAAAAGACTATTGAAGTAAATGAAGAAGATAATTATTGGGTAAAAACATCTGACCTTTATTGTGGTAATAGAATAGATACCATTCATGTGAAGTTAAAACCTTGTCACTGCGAAGTACTAATTCCTAATACCTTTACACCTAATGAAGATGGAAAAAATGATTACTTCTATCCTATTTTATCTTGTGAATATTCTTATTATAACCTTACTATACACGATAAATGGGGAAATGTTGTATTTTCAGCCACGAATCCTAATGCTAAATGGGATGGAAGATATAAAGGAAACTTAGTACCTGAAGATGTTTATGTCTACAAGTTAGAAACCATTGAAAAAAATTCTGGAAAAAAAAATGCTCGTTCTGGGAAAATAGCATTGATTAGATAAAAATTATATCATGAATGTGACTTGTTTTTTAATAGCAGATAGTGGCTCCACTACTACAAAATGGGCTTTAATAAGCAAACAAGATATACTTTTGAGTTTTGAATCTCATGGTATTAATCCATACTTTTTGAATGAAAAACAAATTGAACACTTGCTTTCACATGAAGTATTACCATATTTGAAAAGATATCACCATCTCATTCAAGCAGTATATTTTTACGGTGCCGGATGTAGCAATAAGGAGAATAATTTGAAGCTAAAACATAGTATTCGTAATGTATTGAATATAGAAGAGGTCCATATATGGCATGATATACTGGGTGCGGCACGGGCTACTTGTCAAAAAGAAAAGGGTATAGTAGGAATACTGGGTACAGGTAGCAATGCTTGTGTGTATAATGGATTAACTATTACAAATATAGCGCCCTCTTATGGTTATTTATTTGGTGATTATGGAAGTGGAGCAAATATTGGTAAACTCTTCGTGCAAGCTTATTGTGATAATGAATTACCTAAGGAATTGAAAATTGAATTTGAAAAATCTCAATATAATACGGAAAAAATTTTGTCTGGAGTTTACAGAAATCCTATGCCATCAAGATTTTTAGCTTCTATATTTCCCTTTGTAGTGAAACATAAGCAACATTCGTTTGTCAAAGAACTTATTTATCACTCGTTTTCAAGATATTTTGAAAAACAACTTTTACCCATTGTAGATGAATCATATCCTCTTTCTCTTGTTGGTAGTGTGGCTTATGTATTATCAGAAGAAATTCAAAATCATGCTAAGAAATATAAATTGCAAATTAAAACTATTGTGAAAAATCCTCTAAATGGATTAATACAATATCATCAGACTTATTAAACTTGTTCATTGATTAAAACCATACCATATCAAAAATACAAACAAAAATCATGAATAAAATAATAGATTTAAGAAGTGATACTGTTACTAAGCCCTCTTCTGCGATGCTTAAATATATGATGAAAGCTGAAGTAGGTGATGATGTATTTGGAGAGGATGCTACTGTTAATGAACTTGAGAATTATGCCGCACAAATGTTTGGTAAAGAAGCGGCTTTGTTTTGTCCCAGTGGAACAATGAGTAATCAGATAGCTATTAGATTACATACACAACCCGGCGATGAGGTGATATGTGATATTCATTCGCATATTTATCATTATGAAACCGGCGGAATGGCAGTGCATTCAGGTGTTCAACCAAAACTAATAATAACATCAGATGGTATTTTATATCCTGAATTGATAGAACTACAAATTAATCCGCAGGCAGATTGGCTTACACGAACATCACTCATTGTTATTGAAAATACATGTAATAGGGCGGGAGGAACTTATTATTCATTAGAAAACATCAAGAGTATTTATGAACTATCAAGAAAAAAAAATTTACGATTACATATAGATGGGGCAAGAATATTCAATGCTATTGTTGAAAACACATATACAACAAAAGATATTGGTCAATATTGTGATACTATCTCTGTGTGTTTATCTAAAGGATTAGGTGCTCCTGCAGGAACTTTGTTGATAGGAAGTAAGACAGATATAATAAAAGCCAGAAGAATAAGAAAGCAAATGGGTGGTGGGATGCGTCAAGTAGGGATATTGGCAGCAGCAGGTTTATTTGCTTTGAAGCATAATATTCCTGACCTAAAACGAGATCATATAAATGCACAAAAAATCTATCAAATACTTAAACAGGCTGATTATGTAGAAAGTATTAGAAATGTCTTTACTAACATCATTATTTTTGATTTAAAGAAGAATATAGAGCCTTTGGTGTTTGAACAAAAATTATTAGAAAAAAATATCCGTGTTTCTACTTTTGGAAAACATACTATAAGGATGGTTACACATAGAGATATATCGGATGAAATGATGAGTATTCTCTTAGAGACATTAACGAAACTGTGAGTATTTGATTTTAGTTTATAGCAGTATGCTGATGGAGATATATTAAAAATTAATTTGCCCGAATGAAAGTTTATACTTAAATTTGAAGATAATATTAGGTATTTAACACATGAGTTGATGAATATAGCAGATGAAATAGAATATCTAAGTAGATTATCAAAAACAAATGAAGAGAGTATATTAACTCTTTTGCGTGAATTTGCAGTAAGAGCCACAGATTTTTTAGGGATAGAACGAATTAATATCTGGTTATTTAATAACAAAGGAGATGCTATTTTTTCAATTGCAGAGTATGATAGAAGGTATGACTCGTTTGGTAGAAATGATTTGATTTATGTAAAAGATGCTCCGAATTATTTTAATCATTTATCAAAAGAAAAAATCATATTAGCACCAAATGTTTATACTCATCCTGCAACCCATGAGTTTAATGATACTTATAATAGTCAGCATGATATAACTTCATTAATGGATATTCCTTTAAGATTGCAAAATAAGTTGGTAGGAGTAATGTGTTTTGAAAAAACAGGAGGTACTCCAAAAGTATTTAATGAATCAGAGCAGACTTTTGCATTAGTTTTATCTCAACTTGTGCTTGCAAACATAGAAAATTATAGAAGAAAATTCATTCAGGAGAAATTAGAGGAATCCTTAAAATCAAAAGAATTATTGATAAAAGAATTATATCACAGAGTGAAAAATAATTTTTCCGTATTAGTTAGTTTATTAAGATTAGGTAAATCAAAATTAGATGGAACAAAAGAAGATATTTTTGAAACATTTGAACTTCAGGTATTTTCAATGTTGAAAGTACACGAGTTATTAGTTGAAGGAGAACAATACAAATATATTGATATATCAAAGTATCTTAAAAAGCTAACACAGGAGTTTTTATTTAGTTATGATAATTTGAAAAATCGATTTATTTTTGATATTCCCGATAGAGCATTTGAAATATCTTCTAAAGACGCTATTAACTTAGGTTTAATTATTACTGAGATATTTCTAAATTCATTGAAATATTCTTTGTTATCGGAAAATACAATATTTGAGTTATCTCTTAAATTCTTATCTGATAAAGAATTAGAAATTATAATCGGTGATGATGGAAAAGGATTTGATTTTGAAAAAATGCTTGAAACAAAACAGTCTTTGGGACTGGATATTATTAAAGGCTTGGTGGAAAATTCAAATTTTGAAATTCAGTTTCCTACCCTGGGAAACCCGAAGTATAAAATAATAATATATTCATCATAGCTTGTTAAAATATATATCTACTGTTGTTGAGACAAATTATAGTAGATTACAATATCGTATTAAGAACATCTACTATTCTTTCAGTAGCCTTCCCATCCCAAAGTGGGGGAATTTGGGATTTTTTTGTTGGTGTATTTAGAATAGAGCCAATATATTCACATATTATTCGCTCATTGAACGGTAACAATATATTACTGCCTTTCCACATAGTGCATGGTCTTTCCGTAGTTGGTCTTAAAGTAATGCAAGGAATATTTAAATAGGTAGTTTCCTCTTGAACACCGCCACTATCGGTTATTACAATGATTGCATGATTAATTAATTTTTGAAAATTCAAATAAGATTGTGGTTTGATAAGTTTCAGGTAAGATAATGCATTGATTTTATCCCATAAAGAATGCTTCTTAAAACTATTTTTAGTTCTTGGATGTATTGGGAATACTATATTTTTAATGATATGACTATAATTATCATGTAATGTTTCAATTACACGGATTATTTTTTCTAATCCACTGGGTTCATCCACATTTCCCGGCCGATGCATAGTAAGAAGTATATACCTTTTTGAACTAATACTTAAATCTTCAATAATAGTGGATTGTTCTATCTTATCTTTATATGCTACTAATGTATCTATCATCGTATTTCCTACAAAGAATAATTTATTTTCGGGAATACCTTCGTACTTTAAATTGTTCAATGCTGTTTCTTCGGTAACAAAAAAATATTGAGTTATTTTATCTGTGAGTGTTCTATTGTATTCTTCAGGCATGCTGTTATCAAAGCTTCTTAAACCACTCTCTATGTGGGCTAATGGGATATTCATTTTATTGGCTACTAAAGCTCCGGCTAAAGTTGAATTCACATCTCCTACAACTATTAACAAATCAGGATAAAATTCGCTATTTATCAAGTTTTCTAATCCTTTCATAATTTCTGCCATTTGGCTTACTGTGCTCAAATCATTCGGGATGTCTAAAAAATAATCAGGGAATAAATCTAACTCATGAAAAAATAATTTGCTTAGTTCATCGCTATAATGTTGAGAAGTATGGACAACTTTCATGTTTAGGTTGGGGTATTTACTCGCAACTTTTTTAAACTGAGTTACTTTAATAAAATTTGGTCTTGTCCCTACTACTATCAAAATTTTTTTTTCTTTTTGCATAAACTATATTTTTCCAATAATGCTTACGCCTCCATATACTTTGTCATTCAATTTTACTTGGATATTAGTATCTAATGGTAGGAATAAATCTACTCTTGAGCCAAACTTGATGAATCCCATTTCTTCTGTTTGTTGAACATTTTCATTATCTCTGGAATAACAAACTATTCGCCTTGCTAGCAGTCCTGCTATTTGTCTTACTAATATCTTTTTGTTGCTTTTAGGATGCTCAATAACTATTGATGTTCGTTCGTTTTCTATACTGGATTTTGGATGCCATGCTACTAATTTTTTTCCAGGATGATATTTATAGTAAATTATTTTCCCACTAATAGGATATCTATTAACATGTACATTGATAGGCGACATGAAAATACTAATTTGCCAACATTCTGATTTTAAGAATTCATCTTCATAAGTTTTTTCAATAACAACTATCTTTCCATCAGCAGGTGAAATAACCATCTCATCATTGACAGTCCACTTTCTTATAGGGCTTCTAAAAAATTGTAATATCAAAACAAGTAAAAATATCGCCAGTGATATTAAAAAATAACTCAGTACTATTTTATTAAATTGATATGCAAGTAATAATAATCCGGCATCTATTGTTAAAACAATGAATAAACTCCAATATCCTTCTTTATGAAATCTCATTATGCTTAATGATTAAAAAAGTGAATGATTTCTTCTATGATTTTCTTAGCTGCATGACCATCGCCATAAAAAGGTATGAATTTTTCTATAGATACATTTTTTAATTGATGAAAGGCAGAAATTATCTTGTCGTAATTTGCATCTGCAAGAACCGTAGTTCCTGTATCTAACAACTCTACCCATTCACTTTCGCTTCGCAATACTATACATGGTTTTTTGAAAAAATAAGCTTCTTTTTGAACGCCACCGCTATCTGTGATAACCATTGAACAGTTTTTTTCTAGTAATATCATATCTAAAAAAGAAACAGGATCTATAGTAATGATATTGTCATTTAATTTATTTAATGAGATACTTTTGTGATTTTGAGAAAACATCTTTTTTGTACGAGGATGAATGGGGAATATTATTTTTGTATCTTTAGAAATTTCTATGAGAGCATTGAAGATATTATTTAATCGTTCAGGATTATCGGTATTACTATCTCTATGGATGGTACAAAGAATAAACCTGTCTTTTTTGAGGTTTAAATCAGATATGATATTTGATTTTTTTTGAGCTGTTTTTGAAAAATGTAAAGAATTATCATACATCACATCCCCGCTTAATATTACTTTAGGATTATTAATATCACATTTATGAGTATGTAAATTAAACCCTTCTTTTTCTAAATTTTTTATTGCTTGTTGAGTAGGGCAAAAGAGCAGAGTAGAAAGATGATCAGCTACAATGCGATTAATCTCTTCGGGCATAGTTTTATTATATGAACGTAGTCCTGCTTCAATATGAAGGACAGGGATATGTAATTTTGAAGCTGCTATAGCTCCTGCCAAAGTAGAATTGGTATCTCCATAAATTACTACGCCGTCAGGTTTTTCTTTGATTAACACAGATTCTATTTTTTGAATCATAAGTCCGGTTTGCTCTCCATGAGTTCCACTACCTACATTAAGATTGATATCTGGCTCGGGTATATTTAACTCATCAAAAAACACTTTACTCATGTTTTTATCATAATGTTGTCCTGTATGAACGATAATTTCCTTAATCTGCTTGGAGAAATGTTTTTTTATCACTCTACTTAAGGCTGCAGCTTTTATAATTTGTGGTCTTGCTCCAATAATGGTTATGATTTGGTGCATAAAGTATAAAAATAAGGTGCCAAAGGTATGGAAAAAAGTAATAATGAAAAGTCTTTAATCTCTAATAAGGTATTATTATTCTAATAATGGCTTTATATCATTAAATCATTCTATGTATTATTCTATTCATCTAAATTAACATTTACTAAACAGAAATAATTTAATAACTTTGCAAAAAATTTTTTATGCAGTACTTGGATTTTGAAAAACCGATTGAGGAGCTGGAAGAACAATTGGAAAAGCTAAAAGAACTTCAGAAAAAAGGAAAGATTGATTTATCTTCTTCTATTGCAGATTTAGAGAATAAAGTGCAAGAAAAGATAAAAGAAATTTACTCTAATTTAACAGCATGGCAAATAGTACAAGTAAGCCGACATCCTAATAGACCTTATACACTTCAATATATAGAATATCTTACAGGCGGAAATTTCATGGAATTACATGGTGATAGAAGTGTAGCTGACGATAAAGCTATTGTAGGCGGATTAGGTTCAATAAATGAGCAAACCGTTATGTTCATAGGGCATCAAAAGGGGATTAACACCAAAATGCGTCAATTGAGAAGATTTGGAATGGCAAATCCTGAAGGATATCGCAAAGCCTTACGTTTAATGAGATTAGCTGAAAAGTTTAATAAACCAATCATTACATTGATAGATACTCCCGGTGCATATCCCGGATTGGAAGCAGAGGAAAGAGGACAAGGCGAAGCTATTGCACGAAACATTCAGGAAATGTTTTCATTAAAAGTCCCTGTAATTTGCATTGTCATTGGAGAAGGAGCAAGTGGCGGGGCATTGGGAATAGGTGTAGGTGATAGAGTATTTATGCTTCAATATACATGGTATTCTGTGATTTCACCTGAATCTTGTTCTTCTATTTTATGGAGAGGATGGCAACACAAAGAAATGGCCGCAGAAGCACTTAAACTTACTGCTCAAAATATGTTGGAGTTGAAACTCATAGATGGAATTATTCCTGAGCCGGTGGGAGGCGCTCATAGAAATCCAGAACTTGCAGCTCAATATGTTAAGGAAACCATATTAAAAACCTTACCTGAACTTCAAAATATGGATATACAAGAACGAATTAATAAGCGGATAGAGAAATTTACATCAATGGGTGTAGTTCAGGAATTACAGTTATCTGAAAATAATTAACGATGCAACAAGAATTAACCATATCTGATTTATTTATTGTATTATTTGTAGCCGCTGTATTTATTGCAGGGGCGATTACACTCTATAAGTTTATTACTAAAAAAATACTCAACAAATAATGATAGAATTATTTTTGAATATAGGAGCAGGTGAAATAATAATAATTTTACTGGTTATACTTTTATTATTTGGTAGTAAAGGTTTACCAAATATAGCAAGAACTCTGGGAAAAGGTATTAATGAATTTAAAAGAGCATCAGAATCTGTTCAAAAAGATATTTTATCTAATACAGGAGAAATTTCTAATCAAGTAAAAAGAGAAATTGAAGAGATAAAAAAAGAAGTGGAAAATTAAGAATACTTTAATATAGGGTTTTAGCTAAAATAATCATCCATAAATATAGAACAAATTTGTATTTTTTTAAGAAATATATTTTATTCATATAACAAAAACATGATTTACTTTTGCCAAAAATTATTTGATTTAAATTATTGATTTTATGAAATCCGTTTATCTGCACTTGTATCTAATACTTTCCCCTTTTGTTATTTATTCCCAAATGCCTAGTAATGTTAATCCAAAAATGTTTGAAAAATTAAAAGACATGAAAATAGGAAAGGTATATGGGAAAGTATATGATGCTAAAACTAAAAAACCTGTAGAGTATGCGTCTATTGTTCTTTTGTGGTATAATAAAGATAGTGTTATTACGGGAACCTTAGCAAAAGCTAATGGTGATTTTTTAATAGAAAATTTACCTGTTTTTGCCAGTTATAGGGTAAAAGTGAGCTTTATTGGATATAAAAATTATGAAAAAAGAGTTTATATTATCCCACCAGATAAAATAGAAAATGATTTAGGAGATATTATGCTTCAACCTGATGAAAATGTTTTAAAGGAAGTAGAAGTAGTAGGTGAAACACCTGTATTTACGACACAAATAGATAGAAAAGTATTTAATGTAGAAAAAGACTTATCTGTAAAGGGCGGAACTGGGCTAGATGCAGTAAAAAATATACCTACTTTGAATGTAGATGCAGATGGAAATGTAGAGTTAAGAAATAAATCAGTTACAATATACATAGATGGGCGCCCTACTACCTTAACATTAGAACAAATTCCAGCTGATCAAATAGAGAGAATAGAAGTTATTTCTAATCCTTCTGTGAAGTTTGATGCATCTACCACCGGAGGCATATTAAATATAGTATTGAAAAAAAATAAAAAACCGGGATACAATGGAATGCTTATGGGAGGCATAGGTACTAATGATAGATATAACACAATGGCAAACATCAGTATCAAAGAATATCCGTTTAATTTCTCATTAATGGGTTCTTTTAACTCTCAAATAAATTATACTAAGGGTTATACTAACAGAATAGATTTATATCAAGGCACAATTATAGATTATTATAACCAAAACAATCATATTTTTAATAAAAATCAATTTAACTTTTTCAGAATAGCTACTGATTATAACATTACAAATAGAGATGTAATAAGTATATCAGGTAATTTTCCAATGGGAAACTTTCTTACTAGTGATACACAGATATTTGAAACTTTATTGAATAATCAAAAAAAACTTAGTGACGGTTATAGAGTAAATAATAGTGAAGCTGGATTTAAAGGATATACCGCATCTTTGAATTATAAAAAATCTTATCCTACTCCTGGTAAGGAACTTGTATTCGATGCTAACTATAATTATTATCATAGTCAAAGTGATTTTTTATACTCTACTCATACATATGATTCTCTTGGGTATGAATTTTTCTTTTCGCCATATCTTCAAAAAAATGATGGTAAAAGATTTTCAAATCAAATAACATCGCAATTAGACTATGCTAATCCTATTTCAGAAACTAAAAAAATAGAAATAGGTTGCCGTACAAATTATGAGATAACTGAAACACTTAATGATACAAGATATTATGAGCCTTCTTTAAGTGACTATGTGGCAGATACTATAATGTCTTCAAATTATAAAACCATAGAGATGATAAATGCAGCTTATATTAATTATCATTCTAAAACTATATGGAATATCAAATATCAAGTGGGATTAAGGTTAGAACAAACATATTTTCAAGGTATTTTATATCGTCCGCATTTGAACACTTCTGCATCTTTTGATTACTATTACCCAGATGCATTAGATAATATCTCATACATGTTTTTTCCAGGTATATTTCTAAGTAAAGAGCTTTCATCTAAATCGGAATTACAATTGAATATCACCAGAAAAATTCAAAGACCAAATTTTTTTCAACGAATGCCCTTTATTATGTTTGCCGATAACAAAAATTATAGAATAGGTAATCCTGGATTAAAGCCTGAATTGAGCAATAAAGCAGAACTCAATCACAGTCTTAATCTTGGAAAGAATAATATATTTAGTACGGTATTTTTCTCATACGACCAACAACCAATCAGTAATACAACATATCCATCAGAAAAAGATTCCAGTGTGTTAGTGAATACCTTTGTGAATGGAAAATCTGAAATAGAATGCGGAACTGAACAGATTATCAAATGGAATTTATTCAAAAAACTCAATATAACTTTTAATATGAATGTGTATTGGTCAAAAATTAATAGTGATATAACAGATAATCAAACTCAAAAAACTTATTCAGGATGGAGTTATACTACTAAACTTGTTTTGCAATACATGCTACCATGGGATATTAACTTACAAATTAATGGTAACTATCGTGCTCCAAAAATTATCATAGGAGGTAGAACTATACCAATGTATTTTATGGATATATCATTAAACAAAATGATAGGAACAAAATGGAACTTGAATCTGACTTTAAGTGATGCTTTTAATACAAAAAGGATGGGAATGAATACATCTTCTGATTATTACATTCAAGAAATTTCAAGAAGAAGAGAAGCACGGTATTTAAGATTCACAGTAACTTATATGTTTGGTAAATTAGATACTTCTATATTCAAAAGACGAAAAGGTAATCAACAACAAAATATGGGTGGTAATCCTGATGGTTTGGATTTTAATTAAAGTTGCATTGACGACATAGATATTGCTTTTGAAAAAAATGTCCTTGAAAACGAAAACACGATAGGTAGAAAAGATATCAAAAATAAATGGCGAGAGAGTTTTAGAAATTGAAAATCCAACGATAAGTGAAGTACATTTTTGATTTTTCCTACATAGCCAACTTACTATTTCTAATACTAAAAGTAAAATAAATAACAAGCCCTATCAAGAGCCATATTACAAAGCCAATCCAGTTCTTTAACTCTATTTGAGACATCATGTATAAGCAGGTTAAAAGCCCCGACACTGGAATTAAGCTATGTTTTTTAATAAATGATTCAATGGTAAAATAAGCAAATAAAATCCAAAAAAGCCATAATGGTAAGTTGTGTAGGAATGTGGTGAAAGAACTTTTGTATAATACATTGTACTTTTCAGCTAATGGTAAAAATAAATTATATTGTTCTGCTTCACTAAGAAGGTATATTTTGGTCTTTATGTCATTAATATCAGTACACTTCATTATAGATTGAATATTATTTTGAATAGCGGTATTATCTTGAATAATTTTTATAAGTTCATCTCTATTAGTGATAACTGATTGATTCTTTAAAAAGTTTTTTACTCCTATTGGATTGAAATAAAAACTTAAAATAATTGATGAGATAAACACAACAGGCATGATCCATTGAGCATTGATATAAGGTGTTTTGAATTTTCTTTTGGGAGGGTTAGGCATACGATGTAATCGTAATATTCCTGCACATACTAATACGAAGGCAAATAATGTTCCAATACTTGTCAAATCAGTTACAGTGGAGAGATTAAATACTAATGTACCTGTACCTACAATAAGTCCCGTAGCAATAGTAGAAAAAGAAGGGGTTTTATATTTAGGGTGTATTTTAGCAAATGCACCAGGGAGTAGACCATCACGACTCATAGTCATCCATATTCTTGGTTGTCCAAGTTGAAATACTAATAATACACTTGCCATAGCCACGATAGCACTAATGGATACAATACCTGATAGGAAATTAAGATGATGTTGAGAAAAAACATACGCTAATGGGTCTTCTACATTTAAATATTTGTAATTTACCATACCTGTTAGTACTAGTGCAATCAAGCAGTACAAAATAGTGCTAATGATAATAGAATACATCATTCCTTTTGGTAAATCTTTTTGAGGATTTTTACATTCTTCTGCGGTAGTGGATATAGCATCGAAACCGATGTAGGCAAAGAATACAGCAGATACACCTTTTAGAATGCCAGAAATGCCATTGGGCATAAAGGGCTTCCAGTTATCTGTTGAAATATAGAAAATACCGAAAGAAATGACTATAAGAATAATAATGAGTTTGATAGCTACCATGATATTACTAGCTGTTTTTGACTCTTCTATTCCTCTGTAAACAAGATAAGTAATTAGTATTACAATAGTTAATGCTGGTAAATCAAAGATGCATTTAAGAGTCCCAATAGCGGGAGCATTAGTCCACGCTAAATAAGCTTTTTGTAAGTTATATGGAAGAAGTGAAAGATTGGTATTTTGAGATAAAATTTTTTGAGCATCAATATATCCATTTTTTGCGGAGAAATAATCTGTACAGAGCCATGCTGGTATATCTATACCAAGAGAATGCAAAAAAGCGGTGAAGTATCCGGACCATCCGATGGCTACGGTAATGTTTCCGATAGCATATTCCATAATGAGCGCCCATCCTATTACCCATGCAAACAATTCTCCAAATGTTACATAACTATATGTATAAGCACTTCCACTTACCGGAATAGTAGATGCAAATTCTGCGTAAGCAAAAGCAGATAAGGCACATGCAATAGCTGTAAATATAAATAGAAAAGTTACACCAGGTCCTCCCTCTGAAGCGGCTTTTCCGATAGTTGTAAATATACCGGCGCCAATAATAGCAGCAATACCTAATGCTGTAAGGTCTTTTACTCCCAGGTTTTTGTTGAGTGAATGAGTGTCATTTAAAGCAGCATCTTTTATAACTTGATGTATATCTTTTTTACGAAAGAGATTCATTTTTGTATTATGTATTGACTGATGAGAAATTGCAAGAAATTACTCTTGTTGATGGAATATTTTGTGTCCACCATCTAATAGATATTTATCTTTTTTAAATAATTCTAAATCTGCTTCTACCATTTCTTTGCAGAGTTCTTCTACAGTATGTTGGGGTTCCCATCCTAATAATTTTTTAGCTTTGGAATAATCGCCTATGAGTAGATCTACTTCTGATGGTCTAAAGTATTTTTTATCAATTTTAATGATAATTTGTCCATTTTTTGAATCAATACCTACTTCATTAAGTCCTTTGCCTTTCCATTCTATATTTATCCCAGCATATTGAAAAGCCATTTCAACGAATTTTCTTACGGATATTTTTCTGTTTGTTGCAAGTACAAAATCTTCTGGTTGTGGATGTTGCAGTATTCTCCACATTCCTTCTACATAATCTTTAGCATGTCCCCAATCTCTTTCTGCATCTAAGTTTCCGAGATATAAAGTTTGTTGTAATCCTAATGCTATTTTTGCGGCGGCGCGGGTAATTTTTCTTGTGACGAATGTTTCACCTCTTATAGGGCTTTCATGATTGAATAAAATTCCGTTGCATGCAAAAAATCCGTACGCTTCTCTGTAATTTTTTGTAATCCAATAAGCGTATAATTTGGCTACACCATAAGGCGATCGAGGATAAAAAGGAGTATTTTCGTTTTGTGGGATTTCTTGAACTAAGCCATATAATTCAGAGGTAGAGGCCTGGTAGAATTTAGTTTTATTTTTTAAGTTTAAGATGCGAATGGCTTCTAGTATTCTGAGTGTACCGAGAGCATCTGCATTAGCAGTATATTCTGGGGTTTCAAAACTGACCTTGACATGCGATTGTGCTGCAAGATTGTATATTTCATCAGGTTGTACTTCTTGAATAATACGAATAAGTGCAGTGCTATCGGTCAAATCTCCATAATGTAAGAAAAATCTATTGTTCGGCTCATGTGGGTCTTTGTACAGATGGTCTATTCTATCTGTATTAAATAGTGAACTTCTTCTTTTAATACCGTGTACAATGTAGTTTTTGCTGAGTAATAACTCTGCAAGATAAGCACCGTCCTGTCCTGTAATTCCTGTAATTAAAGCGACTTTTTGAGTCATAAGATTTTTGTTATGTGTGTAAAGGTATTGAAATTATTTTTCAAAGACAAATTAAAGCATTAGTTTTTTATCTTGCTGACACAGTTTTATCAAAAGAGTATTAAAGAGTGCATAAAATGTAGCGCCGGGTTGTGTTTCTAAGGTATCGTCTACTAAAAAAGAGAAAATACTGATAATGGAAAATAAATAGTAAATAATGTAATAGTCACTGTTTTTCAGATTAAATAAGGGAAAAAAGATATTTAGAAATATAATGATAAATCCTAATATCCCAAAGGTAAAAATGAATGTGATGATTTGATTATGAGCTCTTAATTGACACGCTTTTATTATATGAGGATATTTTTGATATTGTTCATTGAATGCTTGCTGAACATCACCTGTACCAACGCCTATCCAAAAGTTTTTTATCCATATATCAAAAGCTATTTTTAGATAAAATAGTCTCAATATCAGAGTTTTTCTATTAGGATTTTGAGTTATTTTGAAATATTGATATTCTTGAAATAGTTCGTATATTCTCTTTTCTAATATGTTGGCGTTGGTATATAAATAATTAGGATAACCACATTCTATATTTTGTATGTCGTTATTATTAAGTTGAGTTAATCCTACGGAATCTTTTGTAAGTCCTTTGCTAGCGAGATATCTGTATAAAGTATATTTAATTTCGTTGTTTTTCATATCTTTTCCTGTAAAGGGTATTTTACTTCTCTTTTCCCATTCTTTTCTAAGCTCTTTATCACATATATGAGTGTAGATATAATGACCATTTTCGGTGAGGGGGATAGAGAGATTGTGATAGTATTCGTTATTATTGATGGTATGTGTATTAAGATAAATGGTTTTATTGACAGGTGGAAAATATTTAAGATGTATTTTTTTTATGTAAAAGAAAGAAACGATGCCAAAAATGATTGTAATTATAGAAAATAAAAAGAAATATGTTTTGTTTTTAGCTTTGATGAGTAAATAAAAAATGGCGAAAATAGAAGCAATAAATAATGAAACAATACCACTCATTAAACCTAACGAAAGCATAAGTATAAAAGCTACAATACTTATGATAATAAAGATAATTTTTTCAAATAGAGGGTCAATATGATTAATGACTAAATAAATAGCAGATAAAATAGCAAAAGCAGAAATAATACCTAAACGAATATGAGAAATAAATATAGAAACATTCCTCGTGTCCAAAATTATAGTATTATTAGATTTGACATTTATCCATAGATACAACAGATTAATAAAAACAACAATTACAAACCACTTGATAAGTAGCAGAATGTATTTACTTTTGATATTAATAGAAAAAAATACAATAGGAAATAGTATCAAGGGGATTTTAATTCGCAGGTCATTGAGAGCATAATTAAAATCAAATGTGTAAATTAAACCCAATAGATGAATGAAATAAAGGGATGATAGTATCCAGAAGTATTTATTGTTTTTGAGTAAGTATAATTTACTTTCCCATTCATTAGTTAGTAACCATAATGTGAATACAATTATTTCTGCAATACTGGTGGGAACTTCACCAAATAGTAACCCTATAGGAAGTAATAATAGAGAATATAAAAATATTGATTTGACTGAAATAATTGACATTAAATATATAAACGAAACAAATGGTGTTTTAGTATAAAGAACTATTTGATATTATCTTTTTTCTTTTTTAATTCATCTAACGCTTTTTGTTGTATAGATAACTCTTGTTTTGTCTTTTCTATTTCTGCTTCATTATTTTTAATATCCTCTTCTGCTTTTTTTATTTTTTCTTTATATGATTCAATGTCTTTTTTCAAACCTTCATTCTTTTTTTCTAATGATTTTTGTTTATCGTCTATTTCATCGACTAATTTACTTTGCTCTTTTATCTGTTTATCAATGGCATTTGTACTTATTTTAACTGCAAATTCCTTTATTGTTTTTTCAATAAATTTAGATTTATCTGCTGGATTGCCTTTTTTCAAATAATTATTATTGCCAAGATCTACAGCTACTTTCATTTCTATATTTTTATCACTCGATTCATTAAAAGAAGAGTAAATATCTACAGGGTCATTTCCCCAATCTTTAATGATGATATTATCTCCGATAATTTCTTTTCCGCTTGATTTTACTTTTTCATGTTTGAAGTCTTTTAGGATACTTTTCCATTCATCCATGACATCATTTAAATTAGCGTAATATATTTTAGTTTCAAAGCAAGGCATTCTACCTGCGGAAAAAGAACTACTGGATTCTTTTACTTTAATTTCTTGAGCGTATAAATACAAATTGGTAAGAGCAATTCCTGTAACCATAATAATTTTAGTTTTCATAGATTATGATTTTTGCATAAATATAAGAAATAAATTGTTTTTAAGTAATACAATGATTGTGAGATTATAGATGCTTTTTATTCAGCCATTCCATGGCGTTTCTGACGCTTCCTTTTTCAAGTAGAATCTTTTTAAGGTATTCATAATCCTTGATACCTGTATTTTTTATTAGAATTCTTGTTCCTCTATCTATGAGTTTGTTGTTGGCTAATTGCATATCTATCATTTTATTATCTTTAACTCGTCCTAATTGTATCATTACACAAGTAGAAATCATATTCAATATCAATTTTTGCGCGGTACCTGCCTTCATTCGGGTAGAACCTGTTACAAATTCTGGTCCTACAATTACTTCTATTGGGTAATTAGCATATCGGCTAATTTCAGCATTTGGGTTACAAGATATTGAACCTGTGATGATATTTCGTTTTTGGCATTCTTTAAGTGCTCCTATAACATAAGGTGTAGTGCCAGATGCAGAGATACCTATTACTATGTCGTTGGATGTTACCTGATATTTTTTTAAATCTCTCCAACCTTGCTTCACATCATCTTCTGCAAATTCTACAGCTTGGGTAATAGCTTTTTTTCCACCTGCAATGATTCCAATAACTCTACCATACTCTATACCATAGGTTGGAGGACATTCAGATGCATCAACAATTCCAAGTCTTCCGCTTGTGCCCGCGCCTATGTAAAACAATCTTCCGCCTTGTTGCATTTTATCTGAAATAACTTTGATGAGAGGAATAAGATTAGGAATTATCTTCTCAATAGCTTTTGGAACTTTTTTATCCTCTTGATTGATGTTGATTAATAACTCTTCAATACTCATTTTTTCAAGATAGCGATAAAGTGAATCATTCTCTGTTATTTTTTTCATTTCAGATATTTTTTTGTGAGGTATAGAAAAATTAAGAAACCTATTAATGATAATGCAAAGTATATGTAAACTTCATATTTATCGGGGATGATATTCTTGTGAAATGGATAGTTGGTTTCTTCTGTTTTAATTTTAATTTCAGGAAAATATTCTTGTAGTTTACTCAATTCTTCATCATAAGTAATAGTATGTGTAGCTATAAAAAAGTCTGAGGTTTCATCATTAAATTTTTTTCTGCTTAATCCACACCATATTATTTTACAAGAATTGATTTGTTGGGATTTTCCGTAAATAAGCCATTCCTCGCCAATATTGATACTTATAGCACATTTATCATTTTCTGGGAATAATATCCGATAAACCTTGTAAGGCAAACCTTTAAATAAATTTATAACTTCTACTTCTGCTACGGTATAATCATTTTGATGTAGATAGATATTTTTGATGACTCCTCTTAGAATTACATCATTTTGATTAGCTAGTTCTTTTGTCCATGGTGTCACCGGGCATTGGCAAGCATAGATGAGATTAAAAAATTGAATGAATATAAATATATATTTAATGAAGTTCATTATATTTAATCTTCAGTAAGTTCAAAATACCATTCTAACATTTGATTATCTATGAATTGTTTGGTTTTAATTATTAACTCGTGTATAATACTATCATTCTCAATAAAAGGCACATGTTTTCGATATTCAGATAGTATATTTTCAATAAATGGTGAAGATTTCTGAGGTCTTCTAAAATGTAGTGCTTGAGTAGATGTTAATAATTCTATAGCCAAAATATCCTTTGTATTTTCGTATATCTCTATACACTTATTAGCCGCATTAGCGCCCATGCTTACATAATCTTCTTGTCCATTAGAAGATACTATGCTATCAGCCGAAGCAGGAGTACAAAGTATTTTATTGCGATTTACAATAGATGCTGCAGTGTATTGTGAAATCATCAATCCAGAGTTAAGTCCTGAATGTTTTACGAGAAAAGGTGGTAAGTTTCTATTTCCGGAAATAAGCTGATAAATTCTTCGTTCAGATATACTTGCTAATTGATTCAAGGCTAATGCTAATGTATCAAAAGCATTAGAAAGTATTTGTCCATGAAAATTTCCTCCTGAAATAATTTTATCATCCTCTGGAAAGATAAGAGGATTGTCTGTTACAGAATTCAATTCTGTTTCAATAATTTGTTTGAAAAATAAAATTAAATCGTAAGAAGCCCCATGTACTTGTGGAATACATCGAAAAGAGTAGGGGTCCTGAACAGCTTTATTCTCATTGGAGTAGAATAACTCGCTTTTATTTAAAATTTTATTGATTTGTTCTGCAACAAATATTTGTCCTTTGTGTTTACGAACCTTATGGATGTTTTTTTCAAAAGGTTCATAACGACAATAAAAAGCATCTAAGGAAATACTAGCGATGATATTAGCAATTGTGAATAAAGGTAATACATTAAGAAGTAAATATATTCCTATACCGCTCATGTATTGAGTGCCGTTTAATAATGCTAGCCCTTCTTTGGGGTGTAATTTAATTTTTTTCCAATTTAATTTTTGATACAACTCTGGTACTGGAATTTTTTTACCCTCAAAGTACACTTCTCCCAATCCAATGAGTGGTAATGATAAATGTGCCAACGGAGCTAAATCTCCTGATGCACCTAAAGAACCTTGTTGGTATATGACAGGATAAATTTCATTATTGAACATCTCAACTAATCTATGAATGGTATTAGGATGCACTGCACTATGTCCAAGGGTTAAGTTTTGTATTTTACTTAGTAGAATCCATTTTGTAATTTTTATTGGTAATTCTTTTCCAATTCCACATGCATGACTTTTAATTAAATTTTCTTGTAATTGATGCATTTGCGAAGAATCGATCTTTACATTACATAATGAACCAAAGCCTGTATTAATACCATAAAAAGGTATATCAGATTGTGTTAATTTGTTAGTGAGGTATTGAAAACATTGTTCAACTTTAAGAATAGATGCTTTGTCTATTGATATTTTGAATGAATGAGGATAGTACTTAATGAGTGTAGAAAAATTTAAATGATTATTTATGGAGAGAGTATACTGCATATTTTTTCGCAAAGAAAATAAAAGGATAGATAGTAGGCAATATGAATTTTACAGTAATTTTAAGATGAAGAGGTTTAAAGTTTTTATTTTAAAACGGATAACCAATACCAAAGTTAAATATAGATTGTTTTAGAGGGTTCTTGTCAAACATAAACCTATCTCCTTCTTTATATTTTGGATCTTTGATGGGCATTGCCCAATCTAATCGTAATAAGAAATACTCAAAATCCCATCTAAATCCTAATCCTGCCCCAAATGCAAACTCGTTCCAGAATTTGATAGGATTGAAATCTCCACCTGGTTTATCAGGATTAGGTTTAAGTAACCATATATTACCAGCATCTGCGAATATAGCACCGTTGTATGAGCCATAGATATTAAAGCGATATTCTATATTTCCTTCTATTAAAATATCTCCGATTTTATCATATCTTGCATTATCTGCGGGGGTGTAGGCACCTGGACCTATGCTTCTACTTCGCCATGCTCTTACACTGTTTGGTCCTCCTGCAAAAAAACTCTGTTCATAGGGAAGTATGTTTAAATTTACAAGTGGCAATCCAATACCACCTGCTACACGATATACAAGTTTACTTTTTTTATATATAGGGACATATACTCTATAATCGGCATCTGCTTTTACAAAATGCGCATAGGGCATATTGAATATGTAGTATCTTCCTAAGGAATCCTTTGGCAATTGAAGTAGAGGAGATATTTTTCTTAGTAATATCCCAGCACCTGTTATACTCACTCGTAGATAATGTTGAACTCTATTTATTTTATTATTAAAAATACCTGTATTAACAGTAATAGTTGCTTTCATATTATTGGTAATGTGACTGATAAATGAATTAAGTAACATGTAATCATTAATAGACAATAGATTCTCTTTAAATGATGATGACAAATATGCTTGTACCATATATACTTCAGCAGGGATGATGTCAAATCGGTATTTATGATTTAATGAGTAAAATTGGAATCCATATGAAAGATCAGATATAGTTCGTGAAAACTCTATTCTGGATTGATAATTAGTAGAAAAGCTAAAATAAGTTCTTGCAGCATCTTTTTTAAATTTTAATAATGAAAATGGGAAAAACTCTCTAGGTATGGATATTCTGAGTTCAGGACCTATTTGAATAGTATTAAAGGTACTTTTGATAGTATTAGCGTTTATATTTGTAATATTGTTGATATTAGTAATATTCTCTAAGTTAGACTGTGTCAGACTTTGTTGGGTACTATACACTTGTTTTTGGGCAATGAGGGCGCCTGTAACTTTAAAGTCAAATTTTTCTCCTCCGCCGAATAAACTTCTATGACTATACATAAATGACCCGTCTATTCCAAGGTTAGCTGCTGTGTTGGTACCTTGAGTTTCTAATGTAATATATTGCTTTTTTATAGGTTGTGTAATAATGTAAGCATTTAAATATTTAAAACTGGATGTATCAACACTCCCAATATCTTCAAATTGAATGAGAACACTTCTGAATACGCCAGTATTAGTTAGACGACGATATGTTTCTTCAGCAATGTTTCTTTGAAAAATATCATTGGAATTAAATTGAATTTGAGAGGAGATTGATTTAGGGTTGAATAATAAATGTTGGTTATGTAAAAAAATAATATCATCAGTTTTAGTAGTGTCTTCCAGATATACATACTTATAATTACCTTCAAATGGTTCTGAAATAAAGTATATTTTATTTATCTTATATCTAGGATGTTTTATAAGTACTATGGAATCAGAATTTTCATTAAAGCGTGTTGGGAATAAATTTATGTGCATTGTTATGATAATATGAGGAGGTGAACTAACACTATCAGCATCATATTGAATAAATTCAGGGGCAAAATAATAATAACCATTGTTTTGTAGATAGTTAGATATTCTTTCTCTTTCTTTGTTTAATAAATCTATGTCAAATGGGATATTAGGTTTTAGTAGTCTGTGAATACTATCTCTATAGAGAAGTTTAAGAATGGTTGTATCATTAAATTCATAATTAACTTTTGAAATAAATTTTCTTTTTTTCGCACTAATTTCATATGTAACATATGCTGTTTTAAGAGCAGGATTAAATATTACTTTATCTTTTACTTCCGCATAAAAATACCCTTTTGTTTGTAGATATTTTTTTATTTGTTCTACTGATTGTTTGGTAAGTACAGAATCATAAATAATAGGCTCTTCTGCAATTTCTCTTAATCTTTCTTGCCATGTTAATTTATCTTTATCTAATAGTTTTGGTTCTTTTGGTTTTTTACCTTTTGCTATTCTTTTTGCATTTTTCTTTTTTGCTTTCGCTATTCTTTTTTTATTTCTCTCATCATATTTTAAATTGCGTTTTTCTTTTACCACTCTCATTTTTTGTGTGTCAATCTGGAAATATAACCATGCGTTAAATGGGATATTGGAAAGTATCATTGTATTTGGCTTTTGTTTTACATACGAAAGAATTTCCTCTTCATTAAGCTTAGCTTTATCCTTATCTTTTATATCTACATATGCTACTACATATTGATCGCCTTTAATAAACTTACTTAAACTTTTTTTGATGTTACAACTATTTAAAAAAAGTATAATGATACACACCAAATGATAAATAAGTATTTTTGTGTGATAACTTTTCACAATGACAACATTAAATAAAAGTCAAATTAAATTAATAAAATCTTTGCATCAAAAGAAATACAGGCAATTGCATCAATTGTTTTTATTGGAGGGTGAAAAGTTAGTAAATGAAGTGCTAAGAGACAAACCTGAAATTGTAGAATGGATTATTATTCGGAAATATCATTCACTTTTATTCAATAAAACATTAAAAGTTTATGAACTTGATGAAAAAATATACGATTCATTAAGCAATCTTATATCTCCACCGTCCGTTATGGCTGTTTGCAGATATTTAAGCACTGAAGATGAAATAATCGTTGACCTTAAGAATAATTTTTCTTTTTATTTAGATAGTATTAATGATCCTGGTAATTTGGGTACGATAATAAGATTATGCGATTGGTTTGGTGTTAAACAAATTTTTTGTAGCTCTGATACTGTGGATATTTATAATCCTAAGGTGATTCAAGCAAGTAAAGGTTCATTTTTAAGAGTAAGTGTTATGTACATAGACATCAATAATCTTTTAGGTAAGTTAGACCATGATATTAATATCTATGGGGCAAATATGAATGCTCAAAGTGTTTACATGGTAAAAGAAAAAAACGGGCTCATTGTGTTGGGTAATGAATCTAATGGAATTTCAAATAATGTAAAGAGTAAAATTAAAGAATATATATCTATTCCGAAAAATAGAAAAAGCAAAGCAGAATCGCTTAATGTTTCGATAGCAGCAGGTATTATTGCCAACGAATTTTCAAGATAGAAATAATATATAGTAATAAAGTACAAACAGTTGTAAGTAGAAATTTCATTACCAAATTTTCTTTTACCTGTACAAAGTTACATGTCCGACAAATTCTTTTTTGATATTTTGTACTGTTGTAAAACACCTGATTTTGTACACATATATATCATTTTTTGCAGGAGCACCTTTTATTTTTCCGTCCCATCCTTCATATACATTGTTTGTTTTAAATATTAATTCACCCCATCTATTGTATATTCTCATTTCGAATCCATCTTCCACGAAACCTGCGCCTTTTACATTAAATATATCATTTATGCCATCTCCGTTAGGGGTGAATGCATATGGTATGTACATTGTAAATTCTTCAGTAACATCGACGAGATGGAATACGGTATCTGTACATTCATAGATATTAGTAGCGATAAGCATAACAGGATAAGTAGCCACATAGGTGTAAGTATAGATGGCATTTTGTGTATTAGCAGTATCAGAGTTAGTCATTATATCACCGAAATTCCAGTGCCAATAAGAGATAGGTCCATTGTTATAGGTGGCAGAGAATTCTACTTCGGTGTGTAATAAAGTAGGTGTTTTAGGGGAAAAATAGATAGCTGGTTCTGGACGAGGGAAGACATTAATACTAAAAGGAGCTTGTACTGTATTTTTACAGCCATTAGAATCTATAAGGGAAACAGTTACGGGATAGATACCCGGTTTTTGGAAGCAGTAATTGATGCTATCGCCACTGGCATATAGGTTATATCCGAAGTCCCAGATGGTATTGATAGAAGGTGGTTGAGGATTAGCAGATATATTGAGGCATAAGGGTTTACAGCCACTGGTGTCATTGTATAAGAAACTCGGAGTAGGTAGAGGTAGTACATTTACAGAGAAGGTAGTAGAAATAGTTTGTTGTGGACAAGCGGCGTCATTAGCGATGATGGTATAAATAGTGGTTTGTGAGGGTTTGACGATATTAGCGAACCCTGTGGGGAAATAAAGACCGGCATAAGGTGTCCATTGGTAGGTATAGATTCCACTTCCTCCTGAACAGGAGACGAAGACGGAGGTACTATCACCTTTACAGAGAGTAAGGTTGTTGGGGGTTATAGAGAAGGATATTGGAGTAAGTACAGTGATACTGACAGAGTTAGAAGAAACACAGCCTCCATTAGGCTGAATAGAGAGTGTATAGATACCACTCATGCCTGAGTTAGCATTAGGAATATTGAGGTTTTGTTCGTTAGAGACTATCTGATTGTACGGATTAGTCCATGAGTAGGAGGAAGCACCGGATGGACCATTAACGACAATAGGTTCACCTGGGCATATAAGAGGGCTCGGAGCTAGGGTGAAGTTAATTTTAGGTAAGACAGCGAGGTTAGTTACGGTAGATGTGGAACATGATGTATTACCAGAAGTAAATACAGTTGTTACGGTGTAGTTTCCTGATTGGTTAGCTTGAGCGTTGGTGAAATTGATATTTTGAGTATTAGCAGTGAATGAATTAGGACCTGCCCACGAATATGAGGATGCAGAGGTAGCGGAAGCAGTGAAAGTAGTATTATCTCCGACGCAAATAGTTTGGTTAGGAGAGACTAAAGGCGTGTATATTGGGATGATATATAATGAAGTGGAGTAGTTAGAAGGACAAGAGAGCGTTCCGCTAGACACTGATACGGTGAGAGAATAAACTCCTGAATTGTTGGTAGAGACATTATTTAGTATAGGGTTTTGTTGAGTAGAGGTGAAACCATTTGGTCCACTCCAATTGTAATTAGTAGTTAAGGTAGAATTATTGGTAGCGGTTAGTGTATAATTATCTCCTTGACAAATTGTATCCAGTGGGGATATTGTAGTGGTACCAGGATCTACAACAGATACTGTTGTTGTAGAACTGCAGGTGCCCGTGGGTGCTGTTACAATGATAGTATAAACTCCACTTGCATTAACATTGGCATTTGTTATTGAAGTATTTTGTTGATTAGAACTAAATCCATTAGGACCTGACCACGCATAAGAAGTAGCATTTGTAACGGTGGTTGCACTTAATGAAAATGAACCACCTGTACAAACATCTCCACTATTGGAAGCAGCTACTGTACAACTACATATTGGAGCGATTATTACAACTTGCCCATTACCTGCATTATTACCTGCAGTACAAGCCATTCCTGCTGGTACTAAACTTGACCCACCACCGCCAGCGCCACCGCCATTACTTCCATTACAACAACCATCACTTCCACCTCCACCGCCGCCATAATAACCACCTCCTCCACCGCC
>FWPU01002727.1_pt1 | contig 47244 bp, 45 predicted proteins | sample 2228361 | NCBI WGS metagenome assembly FWPU01 (sample SAMEA103939777, study PRJEB20133) | metagenome
GGCTATCGTGACGTCCTCGTGATGAAGTTAGACCCCTCTGGGTGGTAGAAAGCGGTCGTTAGTTCCACCATCGCTTTTCCTTTGGCAGGCAAGGTTGCTTAAGGCAGGAAGTCTAGGGGCTAGTTGCACGCCCGAGACGGGCGTGATCCAGCAATGGCTTGAGATGGGCGTGGTCCGGTGAACCCGTGAAGGGTTGAAGCCAAGCTAGTCTGAACCTAGGCTGGAGCTAGCAAGCTTCCGAGGAGGGCTCCGTCCGCTTCACCGATTCTTTCTTTTCGCCTTCCTTCTTCGGGGTAATGTCTTTACCCTTGCGGGCTTCCGAAGCGCTTCCGCCAGCCCTTGCGGAACTTCCACCGCCTGACTTACCGTAGTCCGTCACGTGGAAACCGCTGCCCCTGAATATTATTCCCGCGGGAGAGATCAGGCGATGCGCGCTTTTGCCGCACCTCTCGCACTTGCGCGTTCCGTTCTTGGAGAAGCTGGTTATAACCTCAAAGGTATGTCCGCAATTCTCGCACTTGTACTCGTAAATTGGCATACATCATCACCGTTCGCAGTTTGAAAACATAGTATTCTAAGGATTGGGTGTTTTGCTGGCAAGTACCTCGGCCACCTCAGGTTTTTCGGACTTGTTATCAGTTGCCAGCAGTAGCTCGCCAGTATCATCCACACCCGCGCCCACAACTTTCCTGATGAGCCATTCGTTTTCCGCAAAATCAATTACCACCCTGTCGCCCTCTTTAATTTCGCCGAGTATGAGCTTTTTGGAGATAGGATTGACGATGAGCCTTTGGATGGCACGCTTCATCGGGCGGGCTCCGAAGCTCCGGTCAAATCCCTCTTCCGCAAGCTTCTCAAGGGCGGACGCGGTCAGGCGGAGAGAGACTTTCTGCTCGGAGAGACGCGCGCGGACTTCCTCAAGCTGGAGAAGCGCGATCCGCTTTATCTCCTCACGGTTGAGCTGATGGAAAACGACGATTTCGTCAATTCGGTTGAGGAATTCGGGGCTGACACGGGATTTGAGCATATTGAAGAGGGTGCGCTGAAGTTCCGCGTAAGTTTTCTCCGACTCGCCCTCCTCCTCGCCGGGCGCGTGGAAGCCTATTCTGCCATTTCCGGTAAGTTCCAGGATCTTCCCACTGCCTATGTTTGAGGTCATTATTATTACTGTGTTCTTGAAGTTGACGGTAACGCCTTTATTATCGGTAAGCCTTCCCTCGTCCAGAATCTGGAGGAGGATGTTGAAGACTTCGGGATGCGCCTTTTCAATTTCGTCCAAGAGGATAATGGAGAAGGGCTGGCGCTTTACCGCTTCCGTAAGCTGACCGCCCTCCTCGTAACCGACGTAACCCGGAGGCGCACCGACTAGACGGGATACGGAGTGTTTTTCCATATACTCGCTCATATCAATGCGGATTACCGCGTTTCTTGTGCCGAAGAGGAATTCCGCGAGAACCTTTACAAGCTCCGTTTTGCCGACGCCGGTGGGTCCTAGGAAGATGAACGAGCCGAGCGGACGGTTCGGGTCCGCAAGACCAATCTTCGCGCGGCGAATGGATTCTGAAAGAGCGTCAATCGCTTCCCTCTGACCAATGACCTTCTTTGAAAGTTCGTCTTCCATTTTGAGGAGGCGGTCGCGCTCCAGTTCCTTCATCTTTGTCACGGGAACGCCACTCCACTCCGAGACAACCTCCGCGATGTCCTCCTCAGTAACGCGCAGATTAGTAGACCTGGACTTAAGGATTTCGCGTTCCTTGTCAAGTTCCTGGCTGAGTTTTTCAGCTTTCTGTTTGAAGTTGGCTGCGGATTCGTAGTCTTCTTTATCCGCGAATGACTTCTCCTGGGATTCAACTTCCGCTAGCTGGGACTCCAACTCCGAGATTCTCGCGGTTTCCGCGAGGGCGCGAAGTCTCACGCGCGCTGACGCTTCATCAATCAGGTCTATCGCCTTGTCGGGGAGAAACCTGCCCGTGACGTAACGCACTGAGAGGTTGACCGCGGATGTAATAGCGGGATCGGTGATTTCCAGACCGTGATGTTCCTCGTAACGTTTCTTTAAGCCTTTGAGGATCTGGATGGCTTCTTCAGGCGAGGGTTCATCAACCATCACGGGTTGAAAACGTCTTTCCAGCGCGCGGTCCTTTTCAATGTACTTACGGTATTCGTTTATCGTGGTTGCGCCTATCGCCTGCAAATCTCCCCGGGCGAGGGCAGGTTTTAGGATATTGCTTGCGTCAATCGCACCTTCCGCCGCGCCAGCGCCGACAACGGTGTGAAGCTCGTCAATCATTAGAATCGTGTTGCGTTTGCGCTTGATTATTTCGTCAATGAGTGCCTTCATCCTGTCTTCAAACTCACCGCGAAACTTCGTCCCGGCAACTAGTGCGGGAAGGTCAAGCTGAAGCACGGATTTGTTAAGTAGCGGTTCAGGAACGCGTCTGCTAACTATGCGCTGGGCAAGTCCTTCCACGATGGCGGTTTTCCCCACGCCGGGGTCGCCTATGAGAACCGGATTGTTCTTCGTCCTTCGGGACAGAATCTCCATAATTCTGTTTATTTCTACTTCTCTACCGATAACGGGGTCAAGCTTGCCTTCCCGCGCCTTGTCGGTTAAGTCCACCGTGAAGCGCTTGAGCATCTGGTATGTGTCTTCCGCGCTCGCGGAATCGACACGCCTGAAACCGCGAACGTCCTTGAGCGCTTGGAGGATCTTCTCTTTGTCTAGTCCAAAGGATGTGAGGACGCGGTAGGCGGCGCCGTCATGGAGTTCTAGGATCCCGAGGAGCAGGTGTTCCGTGCCGATGTACTCGTCACCCATCTCTTTGGCTTCTTCATAGGCTAGGTCAAAGAGGCGAGCAACCTGCGGAGTAACGTAAATCTGCGATATTCCGCCCGCGCTCTCAACCTGAGGACGGTTCGTCACCACACGCCTAACCTTGTCGTTGAACTTTGCGGAGTCTATGCCTATTCCTGCGAGAATATCAGGTATTATGGAGCCCTCCACGAAGCAGATACCGTAAAGAATGTGCTCCGTATCCAACTGCACTTGCTTTGTTTCAAGGAGCACTTCCTGCGCCTTCTGAAGCGCAAATTTGGCTTTATCGGTAAATTTCTCAAATGGAATCATTCATCATCACCGTTAATTTCAATCTTCCTTCTGGGCACCAGACCCCTTTGAGCCCTAGACACCCTTAGGAGTCCCTCTTCCTCACCCCTCAGAAAGCGCTTGATACGTTCTCGGAGCGGTGTGTCAAGCTGAGAAATTATGAATTCGGTTACCTTGACAAGCTCGTCCATTTCTTCCCGCATCTTGAGGAGGAGTTCAACTCCCGCCAGGTTCACCCCCATATCCTGGGTTAGGGTCACAATGAAGCTGAGCCTTTCAACGTCCCTTTGCGAGAACATTCTCGTTCCTCCTGGAGTGCGCTTGGGGGTTACCAGACCTTCCTTCTCGTATTCCCGTATCGTCTGCTGGTGCAGGTTGAGCATCCGCGATACTGTGCCGATGCTGAACACAGGCTCATCGGAGTAATCAACTTGGTTTTTCTGAAAACTAGCCACGTGGAATCACCTTAGAAACCAAAGATCTTCAGCCTAGGGTTGCTTGGATTCTCCTTGTCAAACTCTCTCATAAGTTCCCTCCCTCGCATTCCAACTTTCTCGGGAGGAACAATCTCAATTCGGACAAACAAGTCTCCATTGCGGTTCTGACCCAGCACAGGAAACCCCTTACCTCTGAGACGAAACTCTCTTCCGCTGGGAGTCCCACGGGGGATCTTTAGCCGGACCCGTCCATTAAGGGTGGGGATGTCAATCTCCCCTCCAAGAACTGATTCCGCTACCGTTATCGGCACCGTCAGGTGCAGGTTCTCGCGATCGCGCTTAAGGAAAGGATGAGGGCGTAAAGAGATCTTCAGGTAGAGATCTCCGTATCTGCCCCCGTGTTTCCCAGGCTTTCCCTTACCAGGGACTCGCACCAGGCTTCCCTCGTCTACCCCGGGCGGTATCCTAACTTCTATGCGTTCGTTCCTTCTCTTAAATCCGCTACCGCCACATTCCCCGCACCTCTTGGATGGAACTGTGCCTAGGCCGTCGCAGGCTTCACAAGTGGTTGCCATAAGAATGGGTCCCCTGCTCACGGTCTTTTGACCAGTGCCCCCGCAAAGTCTGCAAGGAAGCTCTTCCGAACCTGGCTCCGCGCCCTTGCCTCCGCACCTGTTGCACAACGCTTCCGACGATAGATTCAGGGTTACGTTTGTTCCTTTTGCGGCGTCTATGAAATCTATCGTGACGCCCTGATAAACGTCCTCGCCCTTTTGCGGGGAAGACTGCGCGAAATTGCGGGAGAAGCGAGGTCTGCGCTTGCCTCCACCGAGGAGGTCGCCGAAGAGGTCCGCAAAACTGAATCCGAACGTGGAAGAAACATCGCCAAACGTGTTCACGAACTCGTTCCAATCCATCGTGCGGTAAGTTGGACCGGCACCGGGCGCGCGGGCACCGGAGCGGATGAAATCCGAACCATAGGTGTCGTACTGCTTCCTCTTTTCCGCGTCTCCAAGGATGGAATACGCCGCCTGTATCTCCTTAAACTTCTGCTCAGCACTGGGGTCGTTGGGGTTCACGTCAGGGTGGTACTTCCGCGCAAGTTTGCGGTAAGCGGACTTTATCTCCCGGTCAGTTGCTCCTTTCTTAAGACCTAGAACTTCGTATAAGTCTTTCTCCATGTTCATTTCACCCCTTTCTACTCCTCACCTCCATTTTCCTCCCTAGCTTGCGCTTCTGATTCAGTTTGGAGAACTAAGGGCGTTTTTACCGCGACCCTAGCCGGCTTAACGACCTTGTCGCCAATTCTCACGCCTTTCTGGTAAACCCCACAAATCGTGTCTTCAGTAACTTCCCTGGATGACTCGCTTCTGAGGGGCTCGTGGAGGTTCGCGTTGAACTTGTCTCCCACCTGTCCGTATATTTCTACGCCGTGGTTCTCCAGCACAGCGTGGAGCTGGGCGTATATCTTTCTCACTCCCTGAAGCAAGGGGTTTTCGCCATCGTCGGCGTCCTTGAAGGCGGATATTGCCCCTTCCAAACTGTCAATGACTGGTATTAGCTCAAGGATCAGAGATTCAATCGCGAGCTTCCTGAATTCGCGGTTTTCTTTTTCTACCCTGTTCCTAAAATTGATCAGCTCCGCCCGGGTTCTCTTTGCCAAGTCAAGGTACTCCTTCGCTTCCATTCTTGCTTTCATCAGCTCCTCCGTTAGAGTCGCCACATCGGAAACATCCTGCGCCTCTGTGCCAACGAGGTCAGGCGTTTCGGTTTCCATTCCCACGCCTTCGTCCTTCTGAAAAGCGGTTTCAACGGGACCTGAGAGTGACGTTACGCCCATACCGTTTTCATCCACGCTTTCCCGCGATTTTCCTAATTCCAGGTTGTCCTTTTTCCTTTTAGGCTCCATCATTTATCCTGTAAACTTCTTAAATCCTGAGATAAATGGTGGGGGAGGATGGTTGGTCCTCCCCCACACCATTCGAGGAAGACTTACGTAATTGAAACCTTCTTGGGTTTCACTTCTGGCTTCTTCGGGAGTTCTACGGTTAGAACGCCTTCCTTGTAGGACGCCTTGATGGCATCCGAGTCCACCGCGGTCGGGACGGTGAATGTCCTGACGAACCTGCCGTAACCGCGCTCAATAACGTGATAATCCTCGCGCTTCTCCTCACTGCTGAAGTTCCTTTCTCCGCAGATGGTTAGACGGTTTCCTTCTAGGGAGATCTCAATGTCTTCTTTCTTCATTCCGGGAAGGTCCGCGGTTACGAAATATGCGGACTCGTCCTCCTTCACGTCAACCGCGGGATACCACTGGGCGAGGGAGACTTCACGCTCCTCGCGTCCCTCCTGAAAAAAGTCTTCAAAGAAACGGTCTAACTCCCGACGTAATGAAGAAGCCCTCCAAAGGGGAAAATCCCGAGAAAACCTTCTCATAATAGACATTAAACGTCACCTCCCTTTGTAAGATTCATTTTTTTACAGCTTTGGAAGAGCGGAAGATTGACTAAGACGGGTTTCACCTCCGCTAGTCCACCTCCTTAAACTCCGCATCAACCACGTTTTCCCTGTCATCGCGGTCAGAAGAGGCGGTGGACCCTGGCTCGCCTGTCCCCGCCTGAGCTGTGGTTTCTGCCCCTGCCTGACGGTACATAAACTCCGCCAATCTGTAGGACGCTTGCAGGAGGACGTCCGTCTTGTCCTTTATCTCGCCTATGTTCTTTGACTCCAGTGCTTTCTTTAGGTCTTGAAGAGCCTTCTCAGTAGCGTCCCTGTCCGCCTGCGGGATCTTGTCACCGTGCTCGCGCAGGGTCTTCTCCGTTTGGTAAACCAGGCTATCTGCGCGGTTGACTGCGTCTGCCTCTTCGCGTCTCCTCTTGTCCTCTTCAGCGTAACGTTCAGCCTCCTCCACCATCTTCTTAATCTCGTCGTCGGCGAGATGGGTGGAACCGGTAATCGTGATAGCCTGCTCTTTGCCGGTAGCCAAGTCCTTTGCGCTCACGTTGAGAATGCCGTTCGCGTCAATGTCAAAGCTAACCTCAATCTGCGGAACGCCACGGGGCGCGGGCGGTATTCCAACCAAGTGGAAACGACCTAGACTCTTGTTGTACTCCGCCATTTCCCGTTCACCCTGGAGAACGTGGATTTCAACCGTTGTTTGATTATCCGCCGCGGTGCTGAAGATCTCGCTCTTCTTCGTTGGGATGGTAGTATTGCGTTCAATGAGTTTGGTGAATACTCCGCCCAATGTTTCAATACCGAGGCTTAGCGGAGTAACGTCCAAGAGGAGAACATCCTTTACTTCTCCCTTGAGGACAGCTGCCTGAATGGCGGCTCCCACCGCCACCGCCTCGTCCGGATTGACGCTTCTGTTGGGTTCCCTTCCGGAAAGCTTCTTCACGAGCTCCTGAACCGCGGGAATGCGCGTTGAACCGCCAACCAGTATTACCTGGTCAATTTCTCCGGGGCTAACCTTCGCGTCCGCCATCACTTGCTTTACCGGACCGACCGTCCGCTCCAACAGGTCGCTGATAAGCTCCTCAAATTTGGCGCGGGTGACCTTCATCTCAAGGTGCTTCGGACCGTCAGCGTCCGCTGTGATGAAAGGAAGTGAGACGTCAGTTTCGGATGAACTTGAAAGCTCAATCTTCGCCTTTTCTGCGGTTTCCCTAAGCCTCTGAAGGGCGCGGGGGTCCTTCCTCAAGTCAATTCCCTGCTCCTTCTGAAAGCTATCCGCGATGAAGTTCACCAAGCGGTTATCAAAATCATCTCCGCCTAAGTGATTGTCCCCCGCGGTAGCCTTCACTTCCACGACGCCGTCGCCTATTTCCAAGAGGGAAACGTCAAAGGTCCCGCCTCCCAGGTCGTAAACCATTACCCTTTGCTCCCTGTCCATCTTGTCCAAGCCGTAGGCGAGGGCCGCGGCGGTTGGCTCGTTGATTATCCTGAGAACTTCCAGCCCAGCAATTACGCCCGCGTCGCGGGTAGCGCGTTTTTGCGGTTCCTCAAAGTAGGCGGGAACGGTGATCACTGCCTGTGTAACCGGTTCGCCTAAGAACGCTTCCGCGTCACGCCTGAGCTTCTGGAGTATCTTGGCGGATATTTCCTGGGGCGTATAACTCTTGCCGTCAATGGTCACCTTGAAATCGGATCCCATTTTGCGCTTTATGGACAGCACGGTTCTATCGGGGTGAATGACCGCCTGGCGCTTTGCGGGCGCTCCAACAATGATTTCACCGGTCTTGGCGAAGTGGACCGCGGAAGGCGTTACCCGAGCTCCCTCTGAGTTCGGGATTACCTTCGCCTCTCCACCTTCCATAACCGAAACACAAGAATTTGTCGTTCCAAGGTCTATTCCAACGACCTTAGCCATAGTTTCCTCCTTTTACATTTAGGTGATACCACCTTTAACGCCCGATTATTTTAACATCTTAGTCGATTGAGGTCAAGTAATCTAAGCTAAGCGGTTTAAATAATTCTACCAAAGCTATGCCTAGATGTTCGGGCTCAGGAGAATCCGTGAAATCGGGTGGGGCATTGCCTAGCCCAGGGGAGAGCCAAAAGACGATTCCTCCGGAAGAGCAATTGGGCGGGAGAGGCAAGGGGCGTCGGGTTAAGACGCTTAGCGGAGTTTATATCTCAGGGGTAGAGGGATTAGCGCTCTCGGATGAACGCTTCTCTCCCATAAATTGGCGTTTCCTCTAAGGCATTGGGGGAATCCTTGAACAAAGGGAATAGGAGAGCCGTCTTAGCACGGTTGAGAGAAATCTTTCGCAAACCTGAAAGTTGGATAGATTTCCGTTGAAATTGCTAAAATATAATTTGATGGTAAAAGGAGAAACGTTATGAAAGGACTGGCTGAAAGATTTTGGGTACCGTTTTCAATAACAGTTATTTTCATCCTGATAGTCGTTCTTGCGTCGGTTCTAATTACGACTTCTAGCCATCAAAGAGGACTTGTCGGTGAGGAGAACGCGGAAGCCGCAGTATCCCCGGCTGGATTCACCAAACCTTCAAGTTCTGAACAATTAGTCGCTAACGGCAATGTTTACTGGATAGCGGACCTGGTTGAGCGGGCACTCCCGTTCGTGGTGCACGTGAGGACCGAGAGGATTGAGAAGCACCCTAGCTTCTTCTTTAAGGATTTCCGTGATAAGAATGAAGGCGGGCGGAATCCCTTTGAAGACTTCTTCCCTTTTGACTTTGATTTCAACGCGCCGGAGATCCAGGAAAAGGAAATACCGGTACCCGGTGTTGGAAGCGGTTTTATCGTGTCTGAAGACGGGTATATCGTCACGAACACTCACGTGGTTCAAGGTGCTAAGAAGATTACCGTCGTCACGAACGACGGTAAGGAGTTCCCCGCCAAGGTCGTGGGAACTGATAAGCTAAAGGACATTGCGGTTTTGAAGATTGAGGGCAAGAACCTTCCGAGCGCCAGGCTTGGCGATTCTTCCAAAGTAAGGATAGGTGAACCCGCGATAGCCATTGGCAGTCCGTTTGGTCTGGAGGCGACGGTTACCGCAGGGATAGTCTCTTCCGTGGGTAGGGACGCGCAGGTTCTGAGGACGCCTACCGACGCGGAGGCTTTACTTGGCTCAAGGATCAAGAGGTTCATTCAGACTGACGCCGCCATCCACCAGGGAAACTCCGGCGGACCTCTCCTCAACGCCAAGGGTGAGGTGATAGGAGTCAATCAATCAATCATCGCGGGCGGGACGCGCATAGGTTTCGCCATCCCCGTCAATGAGTTGAAGGCTTCCATTGAGCAGTTGATTAAGAAGGGGAAGGTTGTCTATCCCGGTATCGGTGTAATGATTCAAGAAGTTAACGAGGCAACAAAGGATGACCTGAAGGTTGAAGTTGATTACGGCGCGTACGTTTGGCAGGTGAACGCGGGAGGTGCCGCGGATAAGGCTGGTGTGGAGCCGGGCGACGTGATCCTTCAAATTGAGAAAGTCAAGGTTGCCAAGGCGGATGACCTCATTGACGAGATTCAGAGGCATAGGGTTGGTGAAAAGGTAACGCTTCTCGTCGCCAAGTCCGGAAAGAAGAACAAGCAGATAAAGCTTGCGGTGATACTTCAGGAGCTGGACGCGGAAGAGTAGGTGGGAAACTCTAAGTGAATTGGGTTTGCCCTAGGTTTGGTAAGAGGCTTAAAAGTCGCACGACTCAAGGAGTGGACAAACCGCTTTGTAGTTAATTCCGCCTGTGGGGTGCGTTGGATGCGGAGCTTTTCAGGGTTTGCGGACTTTAGCGATCAGCGTTGGAACCGTCGTCTTACTTAGGAATCAAGGGACTACTTAAGGTGAGAACCCTTTGGCTAAATTCAGGATATACCCAGGTGAAGATTGCTCCAGATTTGCGGTTTCAAGTTTGACGCTCTTCACCCCGCTTCCCCTTAGGTATGATATTATTGAAGGTGAAGGATGGGTTGAAACTTGAAGAAGCCTAAGGGTATCAGAATGAGCCAGAGAATAATACAACTTTTCCTAATCATTGCGTTAATCACAGTCTTCCTCGTCTTTATGGCTAGGCTTCCAGAGATGGGTAGGGAGACCATCACTTATACCCAACTTACCAAATACCTGGAGAATGGTGAGGTAAAGAAGCTTAGCATTAACAAGGATAATGAGGTCGCGGAGGGTGAGTTGGCGCCCGTTTTAGATTCAGAGGGGAAGAAGGTCTCCAGGCTATTCAAGACGGAAGTTTCTCAGGATACGACCGAGCTAGTGAAACTTGCGCAGGAAAAAGGGGTAGAGGTTACATTCGTCAGCGCTTCGCCGTGGGCTTCCATATTCTCCACGGGGACGATTATCTGGATGGCTTTGCTAATAGTACCTTTCGTACTGATCTGGCTCCTCATTTCGCGTCAAATGCAGTCGGGAGGAACGAGCCAAGCCTTCAACTTCGCAAAATCCCGCGCAAGGGTGTTTAACGCGGAGAGAACCCGCATAACCTTCTCCGACGTTGCGGGCTTGTCGGAGGTTGTGGAGGAGCTCAAGGAAGTCGTGGATTTTTTGAAGGACCCGCAGAAGTATCAAAGGCTGGGTGCGGAGATTCCAAAGGGTGTTCTTCTGATAGGACCTCCGGGTTGCGGGAAGACGCTACTAGCGAAGGCGATCGCGGGGGAGGCGAGCGTGCCATTCTTTTACATTTCCGGAAGTGATTTTGTGGAGATGTTTGTCGGGGTTGGCGCGGCAAGGGTAAGGGACCTCTTTGACCAGGCCAAGAGGCGTGCGCCCTGCCTGGTTTTCGTTGACGAGCTTGACGCGGTTGGCAGGCACAGAGGGACCGGTATAGGCGGAGGCCACGATGAAAGGGAGCAAACCCTTAATCAGTTGCTTGTGGAGATGGACGGTTTTGAGCCAAATTCAGGGGTGATAGTACTTGCCGCGACGAACAGACCGGACGTTCTTGACCCCGCTCTCTTACGACCCGGCAGGTTTGACCGGCGGATAGTTGTGGATAATCCTGACGCCAGCGGCAGGGAAGACATTCTCAAAATACATTTGAGGAACAAACCCCTTGCATCCAACGTGGACATTAAGGTCTTGGCGAGACGTACTCCTGGGTTTTCAGGCGCGGACCTGAGAAACGTGGCGAATGAGGCAACGCTTCTCGCCGCAAGAAGAAGTAAGGATCAGGTGTCAATGGATGAGCTGGAGGAGGCGATTGACCGAGTAATCGCTGGACCTGAGAGGAGAAACCGCCTGATATCCGAGCGTGAGAGAAAGATCATTGCCTATCACGAGCTTGGACACGCGATCACCGCTTACGAACTACCCGGTTCCGACCCCGTCCACAAGATAACCATTATTCCGCGAGGGCTTGCCCTGGGTTATACCCTTCAGTTCCCCGAGGAAGACACGTTTCTTATGACCAAGGTTCAACTCTTGAACCGCATATCCGTTCTACTAGGCGGACGGGTGGCGGAGGAACTGACCTTTGGCGAAGTCACCACGGGCGCAGCGAACGACTTTGAACAGGCCACTGAACTTGCAAGGGAGATGGTTACTCGCTTTGGTATGAGCGAGGAATTGGGACCTATGACGTTTGGGAACAAGCACGGCCCAATATTTCTTGGAAAATCCATTATTGAAGACAGAAATTACTCCGAGATGGTTGCAGCGAAGATTGACGAGGAAGTCAAACGAATAATTACTGAATGCTACACGCGCACCGCGAATATCCTAAAGAGCAATTTGGAAACACTTGACAGAATTGCGGATGTGCTGGTTGAGAAGGAAACCCTGGAGAGGGAGGAGTTCAACGACTTAATGAAGAAATTCAAGGAGGAGCTGGCGGAAAAGCCCGCTTAGTTTTCGGTGGCTTCCAATAAAATTGATTGTGAGAGGATTAGGAAGGCGATTCGCGAAATACTAATAGCCATCGGGCAGGACCCAGATAGGGAAGGGCTTAAAGAGACTCCCCGTCGCGTAGCCGAAATGTACGAGGAGATCCTTGGCGGGATTAGGGCAGACGGTTATGAACTCATTCGCTCTTCCCTTTACACCGAGAAACATCAGGAACTCGTACTATTGAGAGGCGTTAATTTCTACTCCATATGCGAGCATCACCTTCTGCCTTTCATTGGTGTCGCCCACATCGCCTACATTCCGAAGGGTCAGATCGTTGGCTTAAGCTCAATACTGGAAGCGTTTTCCCAGATTTGCAGACAGCCCCAGCTTCAGGAGAGGCTTACCTGGCAGATGGCGGACTTGCTCTACGAGACAACCGGTGCGACAGGCGTTGCGGTCGTCCTTGAGGCAAGGCACCTCTGTATGGAACTTATTGGCGCGAGGAAGCTCGGTAGTATCGTAACAACTTCCGCGCTGAGGGGAATCTTTCACTCAAAGGAAGCCACCAGGCTAGAGCTATTCAAGCTCATTCAGGGAAGAAACGAGATAGTTTGATGATAAAGGAGGCTTAGATGAGTTTTCCCACCCGCGGGTCCGGTTGGGATTCCAGTTAAGCAGGGGGAGACTTTAGTTTCGCGGGGAAAGGTTTGACTTCTTTAGGCTATTCCGCCTGGGTGGGCTCTCGCTGAGGTTCCAAAGGCGAGCGGGTTTCCTGGATGTAAAACTCCGCGATATCCCCTTCCTTAATCTGGTCAGTTCCTTCAAACAGAACTCCGCATTCAAATCCTTCGCTAACCTCCCTCACGTCATCCTTGAATCTCTTCAGTGAGCTTATTTGCCCTTCGTGGACGACGGTTCCGTTTCTCTTTACGCGGTAAAGGGAGCCTCTTTGAATCTTGCCAGAGAGAACCATACCTCCAGCAACGGTTAAGCCTCTTTCCTGCCTAAATATTGCCCTGATTTCCAGGGTGCCGAGCAGTGTCTCAACTATCTCAGGTTCCAGAAGACCCTTTAGCGCCAATTCTACGTCCTCAACCAGCTTATAGATCACTTCGTAGGTTCTAATTTGAACTTTTTCCTGTTCGGCGAGTTTCTTAGCCTGCGGGGCAGACCCAACTCTAAATCCTATTATCACAGCGTTGCTCGCGGACGCGAGCATCACGTCGGATTCCGAGATTTGCCCGACGCCGGCGCGTATCACGCGTACCTTTGCCCCTTCAACGTTTAATCTTTGCAGGCATTCACGCACCGCCTCCTCGCTTCCTTGCACGTCCACCTTTACGACTAGTTGCAGTTCCTTCAACTCGCCTTCGCGGATGCGATTGAAGAGGTCGTCAAGGCTAACTTTGGGTGCGACCGCATGAAGTTCCTTCTGCTCGCGTTGAGATTTTCTGCCAAGCGCGATCAGTTCCGCCTTCCTCTTGTCCTTGAACCCGTATACCTTGTCACCGTTCTCGGGTAGCACCTCAAAACCTGCAATCCTAACAGGAGTGGAAGGAGTCGCCCGCTCTACTTCCTTGCCGAATTCGTCAAACATAATTCGCACCTTTGCCACTGACTCGCCCGTCAGCAAGAACATTCCTTTCTCAAAGGTGCCTTGCTGGACGAGAATGGTAGCAAGAACGCCAAAGCCTGGGTCAATCTGGCTCTCCAGGACGACCCCGAAAGGAGGCGCTTTAGGGTCAGACTTAAGGTCCATAATTTCGGACTGGAGGAGAATCATCTCAAGGAGATTGCTGATCCCTTGCCCGTTTAGCGCGGATATATTGACGAATACCGTATCTCCACCCCATTCCTCCGGAACGACTCCCGCTTTGGCTAGGCTGTGCCTGACCTTTTCCGGGTTGGCATCAGGCTTGTCAATCTTGTTGACCGCAACTATTACCGGGACCCCGGCAGCCTTAGCGTGCTCAAGGGCCTCAATCGTTTGGGGCATAACCCCGTCATCCGCGGCAACCACTAGGATAACGATGTCCGTTATTTGGGAACCGCGAGCGCGCATCGCGGTAAACGCCTCGTGACCGGGCGTATCAATGAATGTGATCTTTCTTCCGTTGACTTCCGCCTGGTAGGCGCCGATGTGCTGAGTTATTCCGCCGCTTTCCTGGTCAACAACATTTGTCTTCCTAATCTGGTCAAGTAGTTTAGTTTTGCCGTGGTCAACGTGACCCATAACGGTGACCACGGGCGGACGTAGAACTGGATGAAGCTCCGCTGTGTCTGCAAAGACTTCAAGCTCCTCTTCAGGCTTCTCCTCCCGGGCAACCTCATATTCAACGCCAAATTTCTCACATATCAGCTCTATTTCCTCAATTGAAGCGACGTGATTTATATTGGCGACTATATCCAGCTCCTCAAAGAGGAACTGAATGATTGATGAAACTTTGATGCCCGTCAGGGCGGAAACCTCCCTCAGCCCAAGGGGGCGTGTGATTCTTACTTGCCTATGAACCTCCGTGGTTGGCTCTTTGCGTTTAATACCCTTTAGCTTGAAGACGCGCTTTCTACTGGTAACTACGCCCTCCTCCTCCGAAATAATCTCCTTGATGGCTTTGGTGGGTCTTCGCTCGCGGGGACGCGGTCTAGATCTCAAAGCTTGCGCAATGGCTTGGCGCCTCTCCCTCTTAAATCTCAGGGCTTCCTCCAGTTCCTCCTCTTCAGTCAGCTCAGGCTCCACGATTTTCCCTTCCTCGCCTTCAGGCGTTTCCTCAACTTCCACCTCTTCCTTTGGGACTTCCACAGCTTCCTTCTCGCGCTTCTTCGCCTTTTCTAACTTCACCTTCGGTTTTCTCTTTTCCTCTTCAACTATGGGCTTAAGCCTTGTGGCAACCGCTTCCGCGCCAACGACTATAGGTTCAGTCCGCGTGTCAGCTTTCTGAACCACCGCTGTCTTAGCGATAATTTCTTTGAGCCTAGGCGTAGGTTGCTGAAGATCGCTTTCTCCGACCGCCCGTTTAATCTTCTTGCCAACTGGTTTGGGTTTGGGAGGAGCCTCCGTCGATCCGGCTATTTCCATTAGCTTTTCAATTGTCTTATCGTCTATCTCACTAAGCGGGGAGAAGCTGCCCGAGTCAAGGTTGTAGCCCGCCTGGCGCAACCATTCCTTCACCTGTTCAAAGGAACGGGCGCCCAGTATTTTCACCAGATTTATCGCTTTCTTAGGCATTGCTGGTTTTAAGATATCTATTCACAAACTTCTTCAGCTGAAAGATGAAATGATCCTTTTCCTTGGCGTCAAGGGAAAGTACGAGTCTTCTGTGCTTGGCGGACTTAAAGACGATGCTTCCCTTTCTCAACGCCTTGTTCCAGCAGGATTCCTTCGCGCAGAGGTAAACGGAACGACCAGCAAGTCCTGAGCCTTCGGGGCATATCGTTAATTTCCCCCCGGAGAGCTTTATCCTGATGAGGTCAGCCTGCGGAAATCCTTCACCGCACCCGATACAGGTTCGAACGGGAACGTGCGCGCTTTTCACTAACTTCTTTCCGTCACCTCCTTTTCTGTTTCGGCTATCGTTTGAACGGGAAGGCTTTCAGCGGAGGAGGAAGCTTCCGACGAGTTGACTGAAACTGCGTCCACACTTTCTCGTCCTTTATCTGGTTCGGCTTTAACTTCAACCTCGGACATACTCCTTACTTCCAGGTAGTACTTCGTCAATCTGCTCGCGAGTTTAACGTTCCTCCAAGCTTTGCCAATTGCGAGGGAAATCTGGTCATCGGGCACAATTACCACCGCCCGCTTTTCGTCCTCAAATATCTCCACTGAGGCAACTTTGGCTGGAGACAAAGCCTCCGCGATGAACTCAAAGGGGTCTTCCCGCCACGGAACGAGGTCAATTTTCTCTTCGTTGAGCTCGTGGGAAATAGCGGTGACCCTCACACCCCTGGTTCCGATGCAAGTCCCCACGGGGTCAAGCTCCGGCAGGTTACTCTTAATGGCGACTTTTGAGCGAAAGCCGGGATCCCTGGCAATAGCCATAACCTCAATGCTACCTTCCCGCACCTCGGGTATTTCGTTCTCCATCAACCTTCGGATTAGGTCAGGATGGGTTCGGGAGAAGATGAGCATCGGACCGCTTCTCTTGGTTGTTCGCACCTCAATCAGAAGGCATTTCACCCTTTGGGCGGGCTTGAGAATCTCGCCGGGAATTCTTTCCTCGCTCGGTATAACACCTTCCACTCGACTCGGAGTTTCAACAAAAACATCGCTGCGTTCCTCGTAGAGAACGGTGCAAGTAATGAGGTCGTAGAGCCGAGTCTTGTATTCGTTGGTGATACGGTCACGCTCAGCTTGGCGTATGAGATTCCTCACGATGGTTTTCGCGGTGTTGACGCCCCAGTAGCCTAGGTCGCCGATTTCAGTTTCAATGAGCAGGGTGTCGCCAAGTTCAATTTCCTCGTCCGGGTATAATTTCTTTGCTTCTTCAAGGGAAATCTCCAAAGACTCGCTAGATATCCTTTCCACCACCGACTTGCTCAGGTAAGCCTCAATCGTCCCTTTGTTGAGGTCTACTTCCATTTCCAGGTTGGGGGTCAAACCGTGCTTCTTCTCGTAGGCGGCCTTTACCGCCTTAGCCAGCGCCTCAATTATGCGTTCCCGCGGGATGCCTCGTGTCACCTCAATTTCCTGAAGCGCGGATATCATCTTTGAGTCAATTCTCATAGTTTCTCAAATCTCCGGTTTAAGGCGCACCCGTTCAACAAGCTCCCTCGGAACAAATAGGACTTCGTTTTCCACCCTCACGCCCGGGGTGTCAAGGAGCTTACCTTTGAAGTCGGTTCCATAAATCGCCACGTTTCCATCCACGATTCCCTTTAGCCTGCCGACAATGGAGAGTTTCCTCCCCTCAGAGAAGACAGTAACGCGAACGTTTCTCCCAGAGTATCTTTCAAAGTCCTTGTCCTTCTTTATCGCCCTGTCCAGACCTGGACTACTAACTTCAAGGACTGAGTTCTCCTCGTAGACGCCTTGAGCTTCCAGGAACGCTTCAACCATTGGGGACAACCACGTACAGTCGTTCAGGTCCGCAGGCTCGCCATTAAGGCGCTCAAGGAATAGCTTGTAAGTGTGAGCGCGACCGAGGCTTGCAACCTGGAAATCCACCAGGTTGAAGCCTCTTTCTTCCACAAAATTTTGCACCTTTTCTTCCAGTTCAATAACGTCAAGCATAAAGAACAACTCCTTAACAAAAAGCCACTTACCGCGAAGTGGCTTTTTGGACGGAACGAACCTCAACTTTTCGCGCTTTTTTATTCTAACACATAGATAACTACCACGCAAAGAACTCTTTTCGCTTCCCCCATGCGGGCACAAGACTTCATCAGGTATTCTTAGTTCCACAGGGATCCTGCTTACCGGTGCTAGCCCATTTAGGCCGGATAGATCGCCACTATTGCTTGTGGAATGGGAAAAAGGTTAAAATGAATGCGCTGTAAGCATCCTAATTCACCAGGGAAACCAGAGGCTTTCTAACTTGGGTTGGTGGACCGACTTTATTGGAAATTTCAGAGAAGAGATAGGCATTGACCTAGGCACCGCAAACACGCTCATTTACGTTAGAGGTAGAGGTATTGTCTTAAGAGAACCATCGGTGGTGGCGATTGATCTGTCCAACGGCGAGGCGGTGGCGGTGGGTGAGGAAGCAAAAAGTATGATAGGCAAGACTCCGGGCAGGATAGTAGCCATGCGCCCCCTAAAAGATGGAGTAATCGCAGACTGGGAATACACCGAAGTTATGCTCAAGCACCTCATCAATAACGCGACGCAACCCAAAAAGCTGTTTCACTTTCCCCACAAGGCGATTATCGGCATTCCATCCGGCATTACACCCGTTGAAAGAAAGGCGGTTATAGAAGCTGCTGAAAGAACGGGTGCCCATCCAACCTACCTAATTGATGAGCCAATGGCTGCGTCTATTGGCTGTAACCTCCCAATAGATGAAGCCGCGGGAAATATGATTGTTGACATCGGGGGAGGAACCACCGAGGTGGCGGTTATAAGCCTCGGGGGAATAGTCGTCAGCAAGTCCATAAGGGTTGCGGGCGATGCCTGCGACAGGGCGATTATTGACTATGCCAGGAGAAGGTATAACCTGATAATCGGCGAGCGCACCGCGGAGAGAATAAAAATTGAAATTGGGAGCGCCTATGAATCTGGCGAAAACTTGAAAACCGAGATGAGGGGTGTTGACCAGGTTACAGGATTGCCTAAGGTAGTTGAGATTACGACTGAGGAAGTGCGCGAGAGTATGTCGGAAAAGGTGGATATGATACTAAAGACGATCCGTTACACACTTGAAGAGACGCCTCCTGAATTAGCTGCGGACATAATTGATAACGGCATCGTTTTGTGCGGAGGAGGCTCCCTCCTTCGGGGCTTGGATATGCTAATCTACAAGGATACTGGTATCGTTACAAGAGTAGCGGATGATCCACTTTCCGCGGTAGTATTAGGAACGAAAAAACTGCTTGAGAACTTTGACCGTTTCAAGCACTTGCTGAGTCGTGGTAAGCAAGGCTAGACTGTTAGCAGGCTACCATAATGAGCAGATAAACAACTACCCCTGCCAACACCGCCAGCTGGGCGTCACGCTTCACTAGCGAATCTCCTTGCTGTTTCCAGACAACGCTCCACAAGGCTCTTTAGCCTTTCCTCAATTCTTTCATCTAATAACCTGCCGGTGTTGTCAAACGCGGTTTCCGCCCTCATCAGGTAAACCTTCGGGGAAGGGATTGTAATCACGTTGAGCTGGCGCAAAAGTTGCGCAAGTTGGTGTTGGGCGTTGACTGTACCAAAGTTGCCCGTGGACGCACCCATAATGGCGGCGACCTTTCCATTAAGGGAATTAGGCGGACGAGATAGCCAATCAATGGCGTTTTTCAGGACACCGGGAATTCCGTGATTGTACTCTGGCGTTGAAACGATTATGGCATCCGCTTGCACAACCTGCTGGCGAAAGGAAATCACCGCATCCGGGAAACCTTGAGCTTCCAAATCCGCGTTGTAGAGCGGAACGTCCTTCAAGTCGTATTCCGCAAACTCAGAGCGGAGGGAACTAACAATTTTTCCCGCCTGATGCAGAAGGACTTTGTTCCAAGAGCCGTTTCTAAGACTTCCAGCAAAACCTAAAACCCGCAAGGCGTGGTTCCTCCTTTCACAACGAAATTATGCGCGAGCGTCGTTAACTAATACCCAGGATTGGAACGTTCAAGTGCGGAGCTGAGTAACGAACGCCCACTGGGCAATACTTGCCAGCAGTGAGCACCCTAACTGGTTGATGAGATGGCTTTCTCATTCATTCAACCGTGATAGTTGAAATGAAATTTTTGCACCTTTCAGAAACTCCACTAGGCATCCAACACTAGTATTTTCTCATCATAGAGCGCTTGCACTTTACACTTGACATTCAATATGATATGATAAGCAAGGAGGAATATGTCTATGGCAATACGGAAAAAAGGTGTCAGTGTTATGCGTAAGTCTTCCGCGAATAAATACCGGAAGCTTGGAGATTTACTGCGGAGTGCTCGCGAGAAGATTGGCTACTCGCAAAGCGCCTTTGCGGACAAGGTTGGCGTGGAGAGAAGCTACCTTTCCCGGATGGAAAAGGGGGAAAGGAGACCATCCACTGACGCGCTGAGAATGATGTCTCAGGTCCTGCAGATTCCGCTCAAGAACCTGATGGAACTTGCGGGGCATAGTGAGACCGCGGAGAAGAAGCCTTCCGCGCCTGTGGCGCCCGCCCCTAAGAAGGTTGCCAAGCCAACTGGAAAGGCGGGTGCGACACGCTACGCGGAGTTGGGTGAGCTGATACGGAAAACTCGCGAGAAGTTTGGCTACTCCCAGGGCGCCTTTGCGGACAAGGTCAATGTGGAGAGGAGTTATTTGTCAAGGATGGAGAAGGGCGAAAGGCGAGCCTCTCCGGAAGATCTGAGGACTATGTCTCAAATCTTGCAGATTCCACTAAGGCAACTGCTGGAACTCGCGGGACATACCCTGGAGAAGGAGAAAAAGCCGTCCGAACGTCCAGCCCCGGAACCCAAGAGGGTAGGGAGACCTGCTCGGAAGTCTGCGGATTTGCCCTTCGCTAGTCTCGGTAACCTGCTGAGGACCGCGCGGGAAAAGTTGGGTTACACCCAGACCGACTTCGCCAAGAGGATAGGTATGGAGAGAAGTTATCTCTCAAGGCTTGAGCAGGGGCAGAGACGACCTTCCCCGAAGACCCTGAGGAAGTTCTCCCAGCATCTCCAGGTCCCCCTTAAGGAACTGTTGGAGCATGCCGGGTTTGCAGAGCCCGAGGGGATGCCACCGTCCGCACGTCCCGTTCCCGCGGTAAGGAGCGTCGGTAGACCACCCAGCAAGAATAAAGAATTGCCGTTCCGTGCCCTTGGCGAGCTTCTTAGGAAGACCCGCCAGAGCATTGGCTACAGCCAGACTGACTTCGCCAAGAAGATAGGTATGGAGAGAAGTTATCTCTCAAGGCTTGAGCAGGGGGAGAGGCGACCTTCAATCAAAACGCTAAGGAGGTTCTCGCAGTACCTCCAGGTTCCCCTAAGGAATCTACTGGAGCATGCCGGATTTGCGGAGCCTGAAGAGAAGGCGCCGGTCACACCTAAACCTGTTCCGACCGCTGCGCCCACCGCGCCAGCACCAGCCTTCCAGGTTCGTCGACCTCGCGGTAGACCCAGAAAGTACCCCGTGACCGCACCTCCCGGCACCCTCAAGGCAGGCATTCAAGGATTCAGAAACCTTCGGATTACTGCGGTTCCCGTTTTTGATGAAGTGCCAGCTGGTCTCGCCAGCGGGAAACTCCCTGTTTCTATGGAAGGCTTCAGAATGCTGCTCTTGCACGAGGAAGAACTCGCTCCTGATCCTAACGCCTTTGGAATGAAGGTAAAGGGCGATTCAATGTCCGAAGCGGGAATCTTTGATGGAGATACGGTCGTCGTTTCACCCAATGCACCGGTAAAGGATGGGGACACGGTGGTTGTTGACCTTGGCAGGCACGACATTTCGGTCAAGACCGTTTACTTTGAAGGTGACCGCGTTTATCTAGTTCCTGCTAATCGTAGTTACAAGCCGATCCACCGCAAGTTCCCAAGCGAAGTGGATATCCTTGGCAAGGTAGTGTCTGTTAGAAGGAACATCACTTAGCTGATTAACCCACAGTGATTGAAGCCTGCGATCAGTCAGGCGTTGCGGGGTTCAGGAGTTTCCGCGCAAGGCAACCGTTCGCCCTTAGGTTGCTGCCTTATCCGCGGAATATTGCGTTGATGGAGTTTGCCCTTTCTTCGTCACGGTCGGAGTGCGCGACGAGGCACTCATAGACGGTCATTTCCGGGCACTCGACACCTTCAATTTCCGGGTAGTCCTCATCAAAATCATCCGGCTTCAACCTTACTATCGCGTTCTCCAAGTCCGCTTCAACAGCGTTTATCGTGCTTATGGCTTCCGACTTGGAGCTAAAACTTGGCGGGACAGGTGGAACCGTGGTTGAGCCCAAGGACTCGGACATTAGCGCCTTTTCCTCCGCCACCAAGTGGGCGTAGTGGGCGGAGGTATTTCCCTGCATATCAGCGGTAGAGACGAAGGCGTTATCATCCGGGACTGCCTCAATGGCGGAAACAACCTGCGCGGAAGAATCCACAACCATTTGCCTCACAGCTTGTGGCTCCTGTGGCATTTTAAGCTAACCTCCTCTTATGATTATTGTAAGACTTAGCATTCTTTCGCCATTCCTTTAACAACTTTTCGCTCGCGTTCACCTTGGAGGTGTTCTCTCTCTCTATGCTCCTTGCATTTCTCATATGCATTACCCCCTCGTCGTAACGACCGAGCTCAATCAGGAACTTACCGAATTCCAGGTGGAATTCCGCATCCCAGTCGTTCAAGCTGAGCGCCCGCAAGAAGCTAAGTTCCGCCTCCTTTAATTTCCAAATGTTCCACAGCGCTATTGCGCGGTTGAAGTGCGCCTCCGCGAAGTCCGGGAGCATCTCTACCGCTATGTCCAGCTCTTTCAGCGCCTCTTCGTACCTTTTCTGCCTTATATAAACGTCGCCAAGATTGCAGTGGGGATAAGCGTAATCGCGTATTTCAATGGCGGAAAGGAACGCCTTCTCCGCTAGTTCATATTCCCCCAACTCCGTCAGCACGGTTCCCAGGTTATTGTAAGCGCTGTAATAGTCTTGCCTTAGCTCAATCGCTCTCTTGTAATGTTTGCAAGCTTCCCTAAGCTTGCCTCGCTCCTGAAGATTCTTAGCCAAGTTGTAACGTAGGACCGGATGGTCAAATCCGCAGGCGATGATCCACTTGCTTATCCTCTCAACGCTTGGCCATAAGCCTCTTTTGGTCGTGATATAGAGTTTCAGTCTAGCAAGTAGGCAGGGAACGGGAGATACTAAATCTGAACGACGGGAAGCCTCGTCGTGATATCTCATCCGCCCGATTGTCTGATGCATCCTGTCCACCACTGGCGCGGATATTCTACCACGAAATCCCAAAATTGCAATCTTCTTGCAATATCTAATATCATTGTTCTTGGCAGGCGGTTTAAGCGGTGGCTTTCAAGATACTGGAAGAGGTCGCGCACGCGGACATCGCGCTTGAAATAGAGGCGGAAACCTTAGCGGGGCTTTTCGTAGAATCCGCGCTCGCGGTTCAATCAGTTCAGTTTGAATTGCAAGGGATAAGCGCCATTATCCAAAGGCAGATCAAACTTGAGGATGAAGATGTCCAGGAGCTACTCTACAAGTTCCTTTGCGAGATTGTCTATCTGAAGGACTCTGAAGTGCTGGCTCTTTCAGGTTTTGATGTTGATGTCCGGAAGGAAGGTGGACTATGGAAACTATCCGCCTGCCTTTCAGGGGAAACGATCAACCCTGAAGAGCATACTCTTAGGGCGGACATCAAGGCGATTACAAGGCATATGTTCCGCCTGTGGCAGGAAGGGAAACTCTGGAAGGCCACCGTCGTCGTGGACGTATGAAGCAAGCCCGCCTCTCCTCGGGATTCTATGTCCGTCCTGTTGAACGAAACCCTCGCACCTATATAGTTTCCCTTCCACCTTGGGCTGGATTGAAACTTCCGTCCGCATCCTAAATCTGGGGGAAACTGGCGGGGCAAGGGCTAATCCTAAGATGGGAATTCATTCAACAGCTGTGAGAACTAAGCTCCTCTTTAGTTTGCGCAGATTACAAAGCGCTGTTCGCCTTTACGTTCCATAGATTCGTGACTAGGTAGATTATGTTTTGGGTTCGCGCTGTAGAATTATTAAGTAGGGAAATAAATGGTTCCAAGAGAAATTAACAAGGTGAGCGACTTTTTGTGGGAGTTACCGATGAGCACAAAGGCTGGAATGAGGGTGCCTGCCCGCATCTACGCGTCCGAGAATCTTCTGTCCGAAATGGATGACGGCGTATTTGAACAGGTTACCAACGTAGCCACGTTACCGGGGATAGTGAAATATTCCTACTGTATGCCTGACGGTCACTGGGGGTACGGCTTCCCGATTGGGGGCGTCGCGGCGTTTGATTTAGATGAAGGGGTTATATCCCCGGGCGGTATCGGCTTTGATATCAACTGCGGAATGAGGCTTATCCGCACCAATTTGGAAGAGGGCGAGGTCCGCCCACGCATTGAGAAGCTGGTGGACGAGCTTTTCCGCGCTATCCCTGCGGGGGTCGGATGCACGGGTTTTGTGAAGCTTTCCCAGAATGAGTTTCAACAAGTGATGGCGGAGGGTTCCGCAAAGGTTATCAGTATGGGCTACGGCTGGGAAGAAGATCTCAAACGCACGGAAGACCACGGTTGCATCAAGAATGCTGACCCCTCCGCGGTTTCAAAGAAGGCTATAGATAGAGGGATTAACCAGCTTGGTACCCTGGGTTCCGGCAATCATTACTTGGAAGTGCAAGTCGTCAAGGAGGTTTTTGACCAGAAGTGCGCGGAGGCGTTCGGTCTGACAGAGGGGAGAATCGTCGTGATGATTCACTGTGGAAGCAGGGGACTTGGGCATCAGGTGGGAACCGACTACCTGGACATCTTTGCCAAGAAGATAAAGGACTACGGTTTTAAGGTTCCTGATATGCAGTTAGCCTGCGCGCCAATCAATTCTCCCGAGGGTAAACGCTATCACCGCGCGATGGCGTCAGCCGCCAATACCGCTTTCGCCAACAGGCAAGTGATTATGCACCGCGTCAGGGAAGTTTTTGAGAAGGTGTTTGGCACCTCAGCGAAGAAGTTAGAGATGGAGCTTGTCTACGACGTTGCGCATAACATAGCGAAGGTTGAGGAATACGAAGTTGACGGGAAAGTGCGAAAACTCCTCGTCCATAGAAAGGGCGCGACTCGAAGCTTCGGGGCTAACCATAGGGAGCTTGACCTGGGTTATCGCGAGGTAGGTCAGCCGGTTATTATTGGCGGGTCAATGGAAACAGGCTCCTATCTACTAGTTGGGACGGAGAAGGCGATGCGGGAGAGCTTCGGCTCAACCGCGCATGGCTCGGGCAGGACGATGAGTAGAGCGCAAGCAAAGAAGCAGTACCGCGGAACCGAGCTTCAGGCGAAGATGCGGGAAAGGGGAATTTACGTCCGCACCGTTTCAATGAGCGGGCTTGCGGAGGAGGCGGGCTCCGCTTACAAGGATATTAGCGAAGTGGTGGAGACGGTGCATCAGGCTGGGATATCACGGAAGATCGCATCGTTTGTCCCAATAGGGAATATAAAGGGTTGATGAGGGCAGGGGGAGGTTGCTATGAGGGGCGGATGAGGAGTTATCACATTTTGCGTTCCAGTTAGGAAAAAGGGATGGCTGTCTGAAAGTCTCAAACCTAAAGTTCAGGTCTAGCGAAGTACAGGTTTTCAGTGGTCCCTAGCCTGACCTCGTTTGCGGCCCAGCGGATTCTAGGATAAAAACTGCACCTGTACCTTCTGTAGTACCGGCTATTCGGATTGTCAGGTTCGTCTCTCCATCTCTTGGCTGAGTGTTGCCTTGTGCTTCTCCAAGTCTATCTTGCCTTCGGCAAACGGCTCCGGGAGGAGCTCTCGCAGCGCGTCAATCCTCTCGTTACTCAACTCCATACTCTCCCGCGCAACCATCTGCGTGCGCTGAGCCCGGTTGTTTATTTACCTCTTAGCCATGCGTTCTTATTATACTTATACGTTCATTTCCTCTTTCCCTTACGAGGCACACCGCTTGTCTTTAAGAGCTCTCTGGGGATAGCTGAAATAAACGGACTCTTCGGCAGCCTATAAGAAGGGTTAACGTGAGTAATGTCGGAAGTCCGTTTCCTACAGTGATACAGATGAAGCTGTTCCTTAGCTCTTGTCATTGCCACAAAAAACAGCCGACTTTCTTCTCTCGCTTGTTCAGTTTGTGGCTCTCCTTTGGGGAAGATTCCTTTCTCAAGTCCTATTACGTAAACTATGTCAGCCTCCAAGCCCTTTGCCAGACGCATTGAAAGTATCCGTACGTTTGGTCCACCTCCAGCGCCCTTCCTGCCCTCCACTTCGTCCAATGCCGTCTTTGAAACCTCTAGGAACCGCTTCGGATTTGCCCACGGGCGCGTGGTTCTGCCTAGCACCTCCAAGAAGACTGATAGCTCACCACTAGAGGCATTTCTAATCTCGTTGACAGAATTCATTACTATCTCGGCTAACGACCCTTTCTCCTTGGAGGCAAGACCGAGTGTTTCGCTGAGCTTTTTGCCCTCTTTGATAACGCCTTTCCATAATTTCGCAATGTTTTCCAGCGCACGGTTTCGCGCGTCTTTTTTCTCTTGCTTCTTAACTCTCACTGAAGGAACATTGCACGAACCGCTATCTACGACAGCCTGCATGACGAGACGAAAAGCGAAATTATCATTCTCATCTTCCAACCACTCACGAACCGCATCTATTGTGCGAAATCCTTCTAGCTCAATTACCATCTTACAATCAAAACCAATCCTTTCACGCAGTAGCGCTCTTTTTATTGGCTCAGAAAACCCTCTGCTTGGAACTAGAATCATAATTTCTGAACCCGGCGGAAAATTGCTGATTGCTCTTACAATGTCCCTCGCCTCACCTTCCTGATCAGGTGCGTCGTGCAGAACGATCTCCCCTCTTCGGCTATCTGCAAAACTTAAATCTGGTTTCTCCAGCCTGTCTTTATTGAATTGCCTCACAACAGCGTATGCGCCTTTAATTATTGTCTCAGCACATCGCTTGGATGTTTGCAGCTTAATCACCGTTGCTCTTTCACCGTAGTCCTTCGCAAACTCTCTAATGAACTTTGGGCTTCCTCCACGAAAGCTATAGATACTCTGGTCGTCATCTCCAACCACGAACAAGCCTTCGACGTTGCCTCCACAAAGAAGTTGTATGAGCCTGAATTGAGATGCGTTGATATCTTGGTACTCGTCTACGAGGAGAAACGTAGACTTCTCTTGATACTCGTGAAGTACTTCGCTCTTACTTTCCAGAAGTTTGCACGCCAACAGAATTTGATCATCGTAATCTATCGCTCCTGAAGCCCTCATGATGCGGTCATACTCGGCCAGAACACTTGACTCATTCTCATTCAGCATTCCCGTATCTCCGAAAACCTTCTTCATCATCACTTGCCTTCCAAAGTCCCTCGGAAATCCAGCTAACTGTGCAGCATCTCCGAACAGTACTTCTCTAAGAACGTCCAAAGTTTGGACCTTGAACCCTTCCTTAAGCCCAAGTTCCCCATGGTGATTCCGAATAATCTCTAGTCCCAGGCTATGCATTGTACTGATTCTTTTCGGCTGTTTCGATGGCTCTACATAGGCAGGACCGTTTGAAGGGTCACTGATCCGGCTCTTCATGTTTCTGGTTGCTTCGAACGTGAAAGTAATGACAGTGATATTCTCTGGCGAAATACTTTTCTCAACTACCAACCACCTAATCCTCCTCGCAAGGCACTCGGTCTTGCCCGTGCCTGGTCCCCCGATCACGAGTAATGGTCCAGGATAAAGCCGTGCGGCAGCATCAATTTCATCTACCGGTTGGCCTGTTGAGTGCATTGCCTTACCTCACATACCTGCTTAGGCCACAGCTTGGGCAGTTGATGTAACCTGATTCGCCTTCAATCTCCGCGTCTACGAAGATGTTTCGCAGAGCCCCAAAGAACTGCTTCTCATGCGGTCCAGCTTCGCCAGCGGCCATTGGGGTCACTGCACCTTTCTTATTACCTCTTGATTTATTATTCGCTATAGCTGTGATCCGCTGCTTGATTTTAGCTTATCATTTACCCCAACCTGCGCCAATTTGAATGAAGTCAGGCTTCGTTCTCCCATACAAGCCTGACGGAATCCTACCTGCGTCGTTCCATGTGGTCGCCTCTGGCAGAGAGGAACCAACAAAGCGGAGAGGGTGGGATTCGAACCCACGGTGCAGGCATAAACCCGCACAATTGCTTAGCAGGCAACCGCCTTCGACCACTCGGCCACCTCTCCAAGGAGCTAGCCTTTTTTCAGCTATTATACCTTACGCGCGTAAAGCGCCTTACCCGCTTCCTTAAACACCTGCGCGTCATCACCTTCTTAAAGTCTGTGGGGTTTGCGCCTGAGCGAATAATCTTCCGCAACCGGGCGCAGGGCGTCAAAGCCAATTATTCTTCTTCCCATTTGAAATTGGGAAGCGGATACTCCTTCGCGCTTAGCCCCAAGCTTTCGCGGATCCCCTTCAGAAGCCTAAGATGAAGCCCCAGAGTGTCCATAGTTACGTCCGTTACCCTCCTCACCTTCTCCTCAAACTCCAAGAAACTCTTCGGGTCACTCTGAAGGAGCTGACCTTTTACCTTCTGTTCGTACCATTTGCCCAATGTCACGCCAATCTCGTCGTAAAACTTCTTCCAGTGCATCATCGCTTTTGCCTTCTCTTCGTCGGGGCCTTCCTTGTAAAGGTTCACCAGCCTTAGAACAACGAGCCCGGTCAGGTAATGGTGAACCCTGTCAAAGGGACGGGTAATGCCCAGCCTATACAGGAACCTTAGCACTTCAAAGAGGCTTGCTGGGTCATCCCTTATGGACTCCTCTTCCAGTAGCTTTGGAACTAGCGACAGCAGGAATTCCTCCTGGTAATTGCCGAATGCCCATTCAAGGTTTAACACCTTTCCAGCAAAACCGGTATCCCAAGTGTCTAGGAGGGCGGGAAACGGCGGTGGGAATAAGAAGTAGGACTTCGGTTTCTTGTTTCCCGCGAGAATCAAGTCCCACGCTTTCAGGACGTCATCCTCCCTACCGTAAACTATGAGCGCGTCAAAGTAATCCAGGAAGGCGTTTTCTGGCATCAGCTTCTTCGCCCTGTTAATTTCAATTCGGTACTTGTCTCTGTACCTATCGTAGGCGAACTCCTCGTACCCGCCCCTTCGGGAATACTGCCCGCTCTGGAGCGGAGCGACGTAGGCGTAAGCCAAAATGAAGTGGTAAACGGGATTATCCGGCTCAAGTTCCGGTCCTTTCTGAATGTATTTGAGTGCTTTATCAAAATGCCCTTGCCTAGGTCTTAAGTACAAACCGTAGGAAACGTAATTTGCGGGTTCCGCTTGGTCCGACCTAATGGCGCTTTCAAATAGTTGCATAAGAACTTTGTTAGCGCCGAAGTAGATCCTATCCCTCTCCTTCTCAAGTTCCTCGTTCATCCTGTAATCGTTCTGATAGAGTTTCCTTTGGAACTCCATTTCCAGGTCGGTTTGTTTGGTCCAAACGTAAACGGTCATCCGATTTGACCTACTGCTAATGAACCTCTCCTGCATCTCAAAGGGTTTGGAGGCGATTTCCTGCTTTTTGTCGGAGCAGGATGAAACAGCGAAGACGAGAATCAGGAGAAGGGCGAGCGCCAACTCTCCAACGGGAAGGCTAGGCGTCCAAGTCCAAGTTCTTTCCTGATTTGCGGTTTGCATAGGCGAACGATATTTGAGTTTTCTAAAGTTGATATGACGATTATAACAGTGGGTTTGGTCAGGCGAATAAGTATAGCAGTCGCCTTGAAGGAAGTTATAAATTCTCTGTATAATCAAGCCTAATGGCCCTATCGTCTAGTGGTCCAGGACGCAGCCCTCTCAAGGCTGAAACACGGGTTCGACTCCCGTTAGGGCTAGACCTTGCCAAGACTTTACGAGGCTTTGACTTGATAACCGCAGTGAGTGCAGAATCTATCGCCCTGATTGAGCTTGGCACCGCATTGGGTGCAGAATCTTGGATGGCTCGCGGGTGCGCTCCTGGGGGATCCCGAATCCCGTGACGCGCGGTGCATCTTCTCCCCTTGACTAACTGACGGGGGAGTATTCTCTTTGCCTTTGACTCCGGATGTGGCGTTTCTAACCGCGTTCCGAGCGAACTCCACGTGCGGTTTCCTGCCGAGGTAACTAAAGATGAGAAACGCGACAATCGCACCTAGGACAAGTGCGAAGACCAAACTTGCCATACCCCTCGGTGCGCTCGCGGTTTTAGGTCCGCCCATATTACTGCTACCTTCTCCGCCTGAGCCACCTGTTGTCATTCCACCTGCAACGGAGAGGGCGTCACCCTTCTTGGTATAGCTTACGTTAATGAACGCCTCGCCACCTGCGGGAAGCGCGCCAACATCACGAACGTAATAGTTCAGTCCGTCCCCGCCAGTGTGAACGATGGAATTTTGGAAAACAAAGTCCTGCGCGCCCCTCGGCTCCTGCGCTTCAAGCGTAAGAGAATCTACCTCTATTACGCTTTTCACCGGTATTGAGAATGATCGCGCGTCCCCGTCTTTCTTGAGTGCGTCAATGTAGTACTCCAAGTGGAAGTTTCGCTCCGTAGTGGTAAAGCTTACCCGGACGTACTTGTCGTCAACTGGGCTTCGGTCGCTCATCACCATTTTGTGCTCGTTCTGGTCCGTGATACTGCACGTCATACCGAGTTGCGCTTCACCCGGTATAAGGAAAGTGACCTCACTTGGGATGGGCGTATCCTTGGAAAGTGAACCGTAGTAGATAACGAGAACCCTTGGGTCGTCGTACTCCGGCCAGGCGGAAACGCTAAGCTCGTCAATGCGGACAATCGCCAGTGCTTCCCTTGGGATGAATATACCCGCGATTAAGGCACAAATCAAAAGTAAAATTCGCGTTTTCAGGTTAACCACTTTCGTCCTCCTCCGGGTTCGTGCCCGACATAATTCGCCTAGTTTTTTCTAGCTCTTTGCTTAACCTTGCAAGCTTGACCCAGCTATTGAGCATAAACCCGACCAAGAACAGCCAAATGAGCATATAAACCGCGAAGAAGTAATTCAGGGTTTCCATTCATAACCCCCTTCAACCTTGGAAAAGAATTTCTTAATCTCCTCAGCTTCGTCACTATCAAGCTGAAGAGCGGATACCTTTAGACCTTCAACCTCGTCAATAGCCTTATGCAGGCGGGCACGCAGATGAACAAGAATGAAGGTGAAAAGTGTGAAGAAAGTCACGGAGAACAAGAGCGTCCAAAACATCTCCGGACTTAATCCAACATCCTCGCCCGCCTTTGCGATGAAAACCATTCTCGGCGGATGAAGACTGCGCCACTTTTCCACCGAGAGGTAAATAAGGGGGACATCCAAGAATCCGATAATCCCGATAACCGCAGACAACCTTGAAACCTGCTCCTCAAGTCTTCCGAGCCCGCGGATAATCAGATAGCCCAGGTAGATGAACCAAAGGATGAGCGTTGACGTGAGCCTAACGTCCCATATCCACCAGGCTCCCCACGCGACTTTACCCCAGGCAGAGCCTGAAAGAAGTACGAGCGTCGTGAAAAGCACACCGATCTCCGCGCAGGCAAGGGCGTTTCTATCCCACCGCCTTGAACCAGTGAGCAGGAATATGACGCTTGCGATAAACACGCCGAAGAAAGCGAGAAACGCTGACCAGGCTAGGGGGACATGGAGGTAGAAGATCTTCTGCGCAATTCCCATTGTTGCCTCAATTGGGGCGTAGAAGAATATTAGCGAAAACTCCACGATGAGCAGGACTGCGAGCGCTACTACTGCGTAGGGAATCCCACCTGACAGAAAATCCAAGTTGACACGCCCGAGAATTTTACTAACATTCATATCGCCTATCCCTCCACGACAGATTCAAAGATGAAGTAGGAAACCGCAAAAAATAGCAAGTCGTAAATTACCAGAAGCCCTAACCAAGATGACACTTCCTCTGCGCGTCCCGCATTTATGATGAGATTGGTGAGCTTCACGGAGGCAATGAAGAGCGGGGTCAGGACTGGGAAAAGCAGTATCGGCAGTAGAAGCTCCCTTAAACGGGTGTTCGCGGTGACCGCGCTGAGGAATGTGCCAACCGCGACGTATCCGAGACTCCCAAGGAGTATCACAGCCAGAAGAAGAAGAACGTTGAAATCCAGCTTCAGGTTCAGGAATGCCACAAGGACTGGCAGGAGCACTGACTCAATCACAGTGAGAAAAACGAAATTAGAGGCGACCTTCGCCACGTAGATGAGGCTTCTATCCGCTGGACTTAAAAGGACTCCGGTGATACTGCCCTTGTCATACTCCAGGATGAAGCTCCTTGACAAGCCAAGAATTCCGGCGAACGTGAAGGCGGTCCAGATGATGCCCGCGGTATTCTCCTTGGCGAGGAACCTTACAAGGTCAAAGTTGAAAGCGAAAATCACAACCAACGTCAATGCAAACACCCCGACCGCGGTGACGATTTGCCTGCTCCTGTACTCAATGAGCAAGTCCTTGTAGATGAGCGCGGAAAGCAGTGAGAGAACGTTTTTCATCCCTTCCTCCTGCATAGGTTCAGGTGAAGTTCCCTGAATTCGCTTGGGCGAGAGGTGAAATTATTTTCCGCGTGCAGTATCAGCTTTCCGGAATTCAGAATCGCAAAATGCGAGCATATTCCGATGACGTAGGACGGTTCGTGGGTGGTTAGGATTACCGTCTTGCCCTCTGAATGAAAGCTGATGCAAAGATCGCAGAGGAAGCTAATCCCGTTAACGTCAAGACCAGTGAACGGCTCATCCAAGAGAAGGACTTCAGGATTATGAATAGTTGCCCTGGCGAGCGCAAGCCTCTGCTTCATACCATGGCTGAAATCTCTAACAAGCTTGTCCGTAACCCCAGTCAATCCGAACCGCTCCAGCACCCGAAGTATCTCTCGCCTTTTAAGTCGGAGGTTGTAAAGGTTGGAGTAGAAACGTAAGTTCTCCTCCGCGGTCAGGTAATCGTAGAGGAAGGTTTCGTGGGAAATTACTCCGAGTCTTTTACGCACGGTTTGCGGGTCCGAGCGGATTTCCCTTCCCATAAACAGGACCCGTCCACTCGTCGGTCGCCATAAATTTGAAAGTATGTTCAAAAGCGTGGTTTTTCCCGCACCGTTTGCGCCAAATACGGACAAGAACTCTCCCTGCGCCACGCTAAGCGACACGTCCCGCAAGGCGTAACGGTAGCCGAAGCGTTTCCCAACCGCGTCCAGCTCAAATAGTGGCGTCGGCGTGGGGCGCTCGCGGTTTAATACAGCGTGGTTCTCCGCAAGAACACTCATTTGAGATTCTCCAGCGCTTTATGGATTTCCACCAGGCGGTCCTTTAGCGGAAGTCTTTTTCCCACCCAGGATGCTTCGTCAATCTCCCCCTTCTCGTACGCCTCGTCAAGAAGGACAATTGCTTCTACGTGTTCCTTCTTTAGGCTAGCGAGTTCTTCCACGCTAAGTTCAAGGATGCGCGGATCCGTTGAATCCGTTGGTCGTTCTGTTTGGCGTTTCGCTCTTATAGCGGATAGCCCCATAAAGATAGCGATAAACATAAGCGCTCCGAGGAGGATGGGCAGGGGCCATTCTTCCCCCTTGATTTCAGGATTTCTCAAGATGATTCCTACGCTCTCCTCGGGCGCGAACCCCTTTCCCGTTAGGTACCTATACTTCCCGTTGCTGAGAGGCTCTTGTTCAGTTAGTGCCGGAACTGGCTCAGCGTTAATCTGTTTCTCAAGGAATACGTCAAGTTGTTCCGTGGGGAAGTCTATGGGTATTGAAAGGCTAGTCTTTGGCTTGGAGTATGGGATAAGATAGGCAAAAGATACGTTCATCGCTCCTGGCGGGATTGCGTTAAGAACTTCTACCTTGCCCCTACTCGTCCTGAAGAAACCGGGGACAAGTCCTTCAAGCGGAAGAAACCCTTCAGAATTCTTTGGCAGGTTAATCGTGACTGAAGGTTCTCGCTCCCCGCCTTCTCCAACGGGCGTTGACAAAGTCAATCCTCCAGCGTTTACAAGGTTGACAAGCTCCTGAACCCTGTAACCTTCTTCAAGTTCGTCAACGATGACGTGAAAGCGACGAACTACCAACGCATCCCGCTTCGTTGTGCTGGGATAAAGGCTTGCGTTGACCTCGGCGGTTGAGGATTCTGCGTTAAGAACTACGGGTCCTTGAAGGTAATTCGCGTCTTCAAGAATAACTTCCACGAAATAGACCGTCTCATCCGATGGTAGATCAACGAACTTGAATTCGCCAGGGTGGCTCAATCTACCCCTGCTCACGAGTTCTGTCCTCATTCCCTTAGACGCCTTATCTTCAACTACCTTGTAGAGGTTGAGGAGAATCTGAGAATTGGGAAACCGCGTGTCTCCCTTCCATTTAATTTCTCCTGTAATCTTTCCCTGGGCGCTTTCGGAGCCTGCAAGCGTATGAGGAGAGCTGATTAGGATAGGGAAAAGTACCAGGATTAGAAGGCAAACAAGTCTGCCTTTATTCACCTCTACTCAGCCTCCTTCCGCACTGGGCGCAGAATGCGGATTCCCCGCTATTCTCATAACCGCATTTGGGGCATAAGGTCCAAGGTTCAGATGGTGCCTCGGAGGACGAAAGCCCGCCCCTTGTCCTTTTCAAGTCACTAATCTCCCTTTCAACGGTTGAGTGGGCATCCTCGCCAGTTTCAAGCTGGCTGATCCGCTTCATCAGGTCAACCGCCTCCAGTTTGTAGCGGAGGATGACATCGTCAAAATCTTCTTTTGAAAGCTTGCCCGTGGCGTATTCCGCTTCCGCGTCCCGTATGTGGGCGATCAAGAGTTCCTTACGGTACTGGAGTTCCCTCAGTTTGACGCTACTTGTGGCTTCTGGCGCGGTTTCGCGGGGACGCAGGAAAGGGCGAACGGTTATAGCCACACACAATAGAAGAAGAGCGCCTAGGACAAGTGTCATAAGCCTGTGTCCTCCTCCAGGTCTTTTTCAAACTTGGCGAGGTAGTGGAGGTTCTCCTGGGATTCAAGTTCAGCCACGGGAGAAGACTGGGAAGCCCTGGTTCGTCCCACCCAACTTTTGATGATTAGCGCGATGAGCAGGAGAGCGAGCAGAACTGCCACGAATGGCGTAACCCACGCGGTTAAGTCAAATCCCTTTTTCGTCGGCGCGGAGAGGACTTTTTTCCCGTACTTTTCCACGAAAAAGGCGAGAATCTTGGGTGCGCTCATCCCGCTGTTAAGTTTTTCCGCGATTGCTCCGCGCATCTCATCCGCCAAACCGCAGTTGCAGGAAGCTAGGACCATTGAACATCCACACTGGCACATTAGTTCCTGGGCAACGGATTGAACCGTCGGGGCGGTGCGACCTGGAAACGAAACGCCGGAAACGAGCAACCCGATTAGAACCGCGTTGAGAGACAACTTTCCCACGCTCTTCCTAAAGTTTGTCCTCATCCTGCTTGTCCTCCCCTTAAGAATCTTCTTTCCCGATCATTTGGAAGCATTGCGATGAGCGTTCCTATTCCGACGACGAAACCGCCTATCCACAGCCATACCATTAGCGGATTTATGATGAACTTGAAACTTGCGATCTGCTTTTCAAGGTCAGTTCCGAGCAGAATCACGTAGAAATCTTCTTTAAGGGTGGAGCGAATAGAGACCTCCGTCGTTGGCTGGTCGGACTTGTGAAAATGCCACTTTTCCGCCCGCATCTTCCCCAAAGGTTCTCCGCCGTTGAACAGGCTGAGGGATGCGTAAACGACGTCCTTGTTCCTCGTTGGAGTGGCGGATACGTTGTCAAGCCTAACTTCATAATTCCTGACGGAGGTTTCCTCTCCTTTGGCTAGGGTTACCTGCTTCTCAACCTTGAACGGAGTTCCCGTGTTAGCCAGAATCATCAGCACTATACCCAAATGAATCACGTATCCGCCGTACCTCCGCGGATTGGCGATGAACAGCCTAAAGAAGGCTCTTAAGATGCCAATGCGGGACTTTTCCTGTGCGCTCCGAGCGGACTTAGCCATTTCGCTAACTATGCTCGCAACGACAAACGTGAGAAGAACGTAGGCGAGAAGCGCGATGAGATGCCTGACGCCGGCGAAGTAAAGTAAGGCTCCAACGCCTAGACTCCACGCCATCGGGTAAAAGAAGTTCATCCTGAAGTTCTCAGGCGTTGCCCTCCGCCATGAGATTAATGGACAAATTCCGGTTAAGAGGATTAGCGCCAGTCCCAAAGGTACAATAACCGTATTAAAGAAAGGAGGACCCACCGTAACTTTCACGCCCGTTACCGCCTCGCTTATCATCGGAAATACCGTCCCCCACAGGACGGTGAAAACCATCCCAACGAGAATAAGGTTATTGAATAAGAACGTGCTTTCGCGGGATAGGACGCTCTCAAGGGCGTGTCGGGACTTCAGGTACTTCAGGCGTGCACCGATTAGCCAGAGTGAAACCACCGCAATAAACCCCATAAAGTAGAAGAAGTAAGGACCGAGGAACGAAACGCCAAAGGAATGAACCGATTCAATGATTCCGCTTCTGGTGATGAAGGTTCCAAATATCGTCAAGAGGAACGTAACCACGATTAGGAAGAGATTCCAAATCTTCAGCATTCCCCTACGCTCCTGTATCATCACGGAGTGAAGGTAGGCGGTGCCGGTTAGCCATGGCATCAGCGATGAGTTTTCCACGGGATCCCATCCCCAGTGTCCACCCCAGCCAAGTTCAACGTATGCCCACTGCGCTCCGAAGAGGTTCCCGAGCGTGAGGAAGAACCAGGCGAATATCGTCCACCTGCGCGTGGTGATTATCCAGGTATCTCCCAACTGCTTCGTGACGAGCGCCGCGATGGCAAAGGCGAAGGGTACTGTGAATCCCACGTATCCTATGTAAAGGGTAAGCGGGTGGAAGAACATTCCTGGGTTCTGCAAAAGGGGATTCAAGCCAAGTCCGTCCTCGGGCGTGAATGGCAAGCCTCTGAATGGGTTGGTGGCGAAGTTGTTGATGCTCAGGAAAAACATAAGCACGAACGCGAGGGTAAGGTAAACGTAAGGCATTAGCGCTCTATTTCTGAAGCGGTTCTGGTAGATAACGCCCGCAAAGAACAAGGTGAGTAGCCACGTCCAAAAAAGGAGCGAGCCTTCCTGCCCGCCCCAGAACGCGCTCACGAGGTAGATGAGCGACATGCTCTTATCCGAGTATTCGTAAACGTACTTGATGGAAAAATCGTGGACGATAAAAGCCCTTATAAGCCCGGCGGAGGCCACGGTCACGAGTAGCGCAATCGCGTAAACCGCGTATTCCGCGCTCCTTATGAATCTCCCGTCTTTATTGACGATGCCCCAAAGGATGGAAACTATGATGTAAACAACGAATATCTGGGCGACAAAAAGGCTGTAATAACCTAGTTCGTTCAAAGTTTAAGCTCCATTCCCACGCTGTTATGCCTTTGGTTCATACTTTGAAGCGCATTTGGTGAAGATGTCCGTCGCCTCAAATACCATTTCACGGTTGAGCCTGCCTTCTACGACCGCATCTAACCCTTCCCGAAACGTATCCGGAGCAAGCCCGTTAAATGCCACCGGGTAAGAAACGTTCTCATCCGCAAGGACGAAGGTCAGCCGATTAGCTTCCAAATCAAACCTCACGCTACCAGGCACGACCGTTCCCTTCAGACGGATGGGCGTCCTGAACGCTTCCTCGCCGAGGTTGGATAGCTCCGTAGGGGTTAGGAAGTAAACGAGGCTATTGCTGAGCCCGTAATAGATCAGCCCCGCGCTCAGCAGGACGAACACGATAAACGCGACGATAACCTTATTGCTAACCTTCATATTTGTTCTCCTTAGCAGGTTTAACCGCAGATTTCCTGAAACCAAATTAGTCCGTTCAACCATTATCTACTATGGTATATAGTAGTTATACCATACTCTGCAAAAAATCACGTTAAATTTTTCTCAAAGTTTTTAGGACTGCAATAACCTAATAATTCCCAGAGGGGTCTTGCGCCCTCATATCGCATCCCTAGTGGCTTAGGACTCATTCCAAGACGCGAGGAAGCGCGGGCGGGTCTTTCCTCACCGCGAAGAACTCTCAACTCCTAGTAAAACAGCGTGGGATGGGTTTAACCCTCATTGAGAAGGTCGTAGCTTCAAAAGTAGGCAGGAAAGTCTGCACGGGAGATGTCCTTTGGCTACCCCTTGACTTTGTGACCGCGCGGGATTTTGGAGGAGCGAGCGTCCTAAAGAACTTTAGGGACGCCTACACGGATGCCCCAGTTTTCAGTCCCGAGAGAGTGATGTTCACTTTTGGTTGCAACGCTCCCGCGAACACGGTCGGTTACGCCACCAACCAGATGATCTGCAGGGAATTGGCGCAGGAGTATGGATTGAGAGTGTATGACGTTGACGCCGGCATCCGCTCCCACTTGATGATTGAGATGGATTACGCGCTTCCCGGCTCCAGGATAATCCGCACCGACTCCCGTTACAACATTCTTGGCGCAATCGGAGCGCTTGGCTCGGAATGGGCGACGCTGACGTCTCCTTCGCGTTTAGGACTGGCAAGGTTTGGCTTGAAGTTCCGCTGATCATTCGCGTTAACGTCAATGCGAGCCTTCATCCGCCAGCCTGCGCAAAGGTTCTAACGCTTGCGGGCGCATCGGTCGCGGAGGGTGCGACGCTTCGCCTGGTTCCAGCTATCAAGTGCATTTACGGAGAGCTTATTGACACCGGTGTTTTACGGGCTTTATTTAAAGCTGGCGCGCTCATTTCAAATCAATGATGTGGTGGATGCGCGAGGGGACAATTCGGCATAACGGGCGGGGGAGAGGTTCAAGTTTCCACGAGCAACAGGAACTTCAAGGGCAAGGAAAGCGCGGGAATGACGTTTCTTGCGAGCCCCGCGACCGTCGCCGCGAGGGTGAAAGCTGGATACATCACCCAAGGGGAGGTCTGAGGAACTCTTGGTACTTGCATAATGGCGTCACAATGAAAGAAAAAGCACTAATACGCGGAAAAGCGTTTCCCATAGTTGACTCGGAAGGTAACCTCGTCAGCAACATTGACACGGATATGATCTTCCACAACAATTAGCTTCACGTAACCGACCCCGCGGAGATTGGCAGGCGAGCCATTGGAAATCTCAAGGCTTCTCCTCCTATATCCCCGATACAGGTTCAAATATGCCTTGCTGGAGGTTTGCTTAACATAGGCTCTTAGATGGGCAAAATTTAAGTAGTTCTCCGCCAAACTACTATTCTCCTTTGGCGAAGGGAATCTAGGATGTATTCAAAGCAATCCTTTCTCATTCCAAGAACTTCTGGTGGAAAAACTCCCTCATCGGTAAAGGGTAAATCTCTTAGCATTCTTACGATAGAGGTTGCGGTGTGGCCCGTGGTCCTCGCCATTGAAGTTACCTTCATTTTCCTGTCGTATCTGTCAATTAGTTCGTAGGAGAACGCTTTCTCGTTCCCGCCCTTTTTCCCTAGCACCATCACCCGCATAAGGCAAATGTCCTCGTCGCCCTCCTTCATTCTCCAGTGACGGGACAGGAGTCTCGCGGTTAGCTCGATTGGCTGGACGTTCCCCCCGGGAAGTTTCACGGGGTCCCTTGCAAACATCCCCGCGTCTCTGAGAACGCGCATCTTCCCGATGTGTCCGGGGTAGCGCAAGGTTTTTTCAACCATTTCGCAAGCCTTCACCGTTTTTAGGAGCGAGCGCAAGCCATCGGTCGTGAAGGCTTCCAGCTTTCCAACCCCTGCAAACTCAATTTCCTCAACGTTGTCAAGTGGATCCACCGTGGTGAGCTTTCCATCTCGGATAAGTCTTGCGGGGCGAGTGTACTCTTCAAGAACATCAATGGGGGAGAATACCGCCTTGTAATACCAGGGTGGCTCAGGCTTTGCGGGAATCCCGCCAACGTGAATCGTGACGCTTATAACCTCGTCAAGTTGCGAGACGGACTGCCCGACGAGCATATGTGACAATCCGGGCGCAAAACCGCAGTCGTGAATGGCGGTTACTCCGCGTTTTTTGGCGATGTCGTCAAGTTCCTGCGCGTCTTCAGGCATAAAGGAAATGTCTAGGACCTTCTTTCCCGCTTCAATGACGGTCTTGAAGGTGCGAAAGCCAAGGAATCCTGGAACCGCTGAAACGACGACATCCTGCCCCTCCAAGATTTGGCGAAGGAATGAGGTATTCCCCGCATCGCCAAGGACACGCTTGACACCCTCCACGCCTGAAAGTTGGGCAAGGGAATCTGCGTTACTATCAAAAGCGGTAACTTCAAAATCACAATCCCGCGCGAGGTCCCGCGCAATCTCCGCACCTATGAGTCCACAGCCTATAACGAGCGCCTTCATTGGGAAACTATATTACCGCACTATCCGCGGGATTTCATCGGTGACTTCAAGGGTGGTGTTAGTTTTGCCCATATCGTAGGTGCGGACTTTACCCTCAAGAATCATCGCGGCGATGGCGCCTTCCAGTCGTGGCGCCATTTCCACCTCGCCCAGCCAGTCAAGCATCAGTTTGGCGGAGAGGAGCATCCCCATTGGGTTCACCTTGTATAGCCTGGCGTGCTTCGGTGTGCACCCGTGCTTGCTGAAAGCCTATCCACGTTTGCGGACGCGGGAGTCACACTGTCATCAATGCCGGAGAGAAGGATGGCGTCATAGAGCTGTTCTTCCTCTTGCGTCGGAAGCCTCCCTTGAAAGAGCAGAAAAACCCCGCCCGCGAAGGAAAGCCTCCCTAACATCTCATCAATACGATAACCGCGAACGCGGATTTCGTGGGGCTTGGTTTTCGTGGCTGCGGTTTTTCAAACTTCCTGCAAGTCCCTTGGGAACTTTATCATTCCTTATCCTGCACGGGAAGTCACAAGAGCCTGCGCCTTGAGAACCACTGGGCAGGCAAGCTCCTCCGCAACTTTGGCCGCGTCTTCCGCCGAGTGAGCAACCTTTCCCTTCGGAACGGCGATTCTAGCCTTCGCCAATAGTTCTTTCCCCTGATGTTCAAGGAGTCTCGCCATCTCTAAAGTATGTGAAATACGTAACAATTATACATCCAACTTAGCGTCCGTTGTAACTTTATTTTCGTTTTCCTTAAGCTTCCCTTGGCTGAATCTTTGTAAGCCTCGTGAACGCTTATAATAGGCCGGATCGCAAGATATGTGGACGTTTCACCTGAAATACGCTCCGAGGAGACAAACGGATACGCTGGAAGTAACCGAGCCTGCGGTAATCGCGCACGTGAAATCCGCGCGGATAAGGACTAATGAACCGCTGTCCTTCTTTTGCGACGGAGTTGAGTTTAGATGCATCTGCTCATCTATTGGCAAGTCTTCTCTTAACGCTCGTATTCTTGAAACGATTCCGCATCAGCGAGGGGAGGCGAAGCTCGTCTTCTCCATTGCGACGCTCCCCAAGCCTAAATTGGAAGACGCGGTGTTCAACCTTACCCAACTCGGCGTGGACGTAATCATCGTAACTCAAATGGGTCGTTCAACTGCCAGGATTAAAGAAGCGTCAGCCCTGCTAAGGAGACTTACGGAGGTTAGTATCAGAGCATGCGAGATTTCCGCCATTGCGTTTCCTCCGAGTATGCGCACCGCGAATAACGTTTCCGAGCTTATCAGGATTGCGGAGGAGCTTGCGCCTACGCCTTCGCATCGTATCCTTTTCTATGAGGAAGAATCACTAACCGCACCCAAGATATGGGACTTCATCCGCAAGCCCTACGACGGGCTGAGGGTATTCGCTGTTATAGGTCCCGAGGGGGGAATTGAAAAGAACGAGGTTGTTCGCCTAAAGGACGCCGGGTTCCAAACGGTAAGTCTTGGGAATAGAATACTTGAATCCCGCTCCGCCTGCTATTTCTCCGCGTCTGCGCTCGCCCTTTGGACGGAGAGGCTAGGCGGGTAACATCCCTTAATCGGTAGTCGTTGTTCCTTTAAAGGCTTGTTCAAAGAAGGGAGGATGGAATTGTAGAATGAAGGGGTGACTTCCTGGGAAGTGAGTGCGCTGAGCCTCACAACGTAGCAGGAGTGATGCTCTTGCGACTAGAAGGGTGTACCCGTATCAAGCCCGACGCCCTTAACCGCCGGGAGGGGCTTGCCATCAGCTTCGCCGAATTGATACCACTTCTTATCGTTCTGAGCGATGGGCACGTCCGCGGGGTAAACGTCTTTTCCACCTGTATCCAGAAACAACCCCAGGCAGAGAATAATGTCACGCAAGCCACCACCAGGCGGGTTCGCCTTGCCGAGGGTGGTTCCCTTGGAAGTGTAACTGTCGTCGCCCCTTTCGTCCCAGAAGATGCCTATGCCGTTGGCGTTGCCTCCGCCGAGGGAGAGGTTCGGAGCGACGTAAACGTCGTTTCCCGCGCTGTCGTGAAGCCAGCCGATAGAAAAGTCATGTCCGGCTCCCTGCGCCATATTCATAGTTGCGGTGTAAGTGTCGTTTCCATCCAAGTCCTCAACAATGCCCAGTGCGAAATGGGCGCTCGCTCCCTGAACGTACCAGACGCCGTTGTAGGCGTCATTGCCTGTCTTGTCCAGAAGGATGCCAGTTCCATACCAGTATCCCACGCCTTGACCGAAGACCCCACTTGAGTACTTGTCATCGCCGGCGCGGTCAAGAAGCATTCCAACTCCGCCTGCCCAAGAATGACCCGTGAGGTAATCGGAACGTCTGCCGAACCCGCATCCCTGCGCAAGCGAAGAGTTATGGTCTTTGCTTTGGGATGATGGATAGCGAATGTCCGTGTCGTTGGCGACGTATGTATCGTTGCCGTCTGCGTCAAGGAGTAGCCCGACGCCTTTCGTAAATCCGTAACCCTGCCCAAGTTGGAAGCACTCGTAATAATCGTTCCCCGAGGTGTCAGTAAGGACGCCGGTCCCATAAGTTCCCGCACCTTGCACCGTTGAGATGCCCGCATACTTGTCGTCGCCAGCGGTATCAAGTAGAACGCCCACCCCGAAAATCCCTGAGCCCTGAGAGACAAATCCGCTGTCGTACGTATCATTCCCACCAAGGTCAGCGAGGTAGCCGTAACCAAAGACTCCGCCTCCGAACGCGGAAATCGTCTTTTCTTCATTCTTGTAAGTATCATTCCCCTTAATGTCTACCAGGACGCTAACTGGGTTGTCCATAGAGACGTTCCCCGCTCCACCGAAGTAGGCGTCGTTCCCGCCCGCATCCACGATGATGAGATAGGGCATAGCGGTAGCGTAAGTATCCGCCTGCGTGCCGTTAACCGCTATCATCCCGTAAGGCGTGTCAAAGGTGAAGCTAAACTCTCCCTGTATCTCGCTTGCGGTCAATTCCGTGGACACCTCCTTCACCACAAACGCGAGAAGCTCTCCGCCAGTATTCAGGTAATTGAAATCAAAGTTGTCCAACAGGTATTCCGTGAAATACGCGAAGCTCAAGTCCTTCTCCAGGGCTTCGTTTTCAATTTCCTCTGCGGACGCCTTGACGTAGGTTTCAACTGGGTTTTGGTATTCGCTTGTTTGGATAAGCTCGTTCACCGGTTTGAGGGCGTAGCTTCTGTAAGTTAGCAGGTCGGGCATCGCGTAAAGAAAGAGCGCGACCGCCTTGGCAACTCCCACTGGAATTCCCGCGGATTTTTGAATAATGAAACTGCGCTCGGGTTCCTCAAGGCTTTGCCCCGCGAAAGTGTAGATTGCGGATATGGAATCTAGCAGGTAGTTCTCCGGAAGCGTCGCTTCAACTTTCTTCTTGTAAGGTTCAAGGGGGTCGCCTATCAGCCCAAGCCTGATGGAATTTCCAGTTCTCCCCTGAGCCACCGCAATCACCATAGGGAGATCGGAAGCGTTGGCAAGGGCGGAGTCCGCTATTAGCGGGACGTAGTTTCTGATCTTAAAGGGGTTTTCAATAAGCGTATCAAAGAAGCGGAGGCGGTACTTGTCCCCGCCCCAGATATTCCTGTCGCCAAGGTCAAAGGTTACGTCCGCGAGGGTTAGGTCAACTTGCCCAAGGGCGTCCCTAAAGGCGTCCGCGTATTCGCCGAGAAGCTCATCGTACCTGTTCGCTTTGGCGGAGGTGATGGCGGCGATTATTACACTGAGAAGGATAATAAATGCGAGAAGTATTCTTCCAAACAAGATTAGCCCTCCTGGTGGGGATGGTGGGATTCTACCACAGCGGGAGAGGAATCGCCCACACCCGTGGTTCATCTTGCTTTAGCGGAACTCCGATAATTCTTCTGAAGACCGTTTTTCGCAGTCCAAAGGAACCGTAAGTTCTCACCTCTAACTAATTACAATTTGCGAAACTTGGAGTTTAACGTAAGGAGAGCCGGTCATTGCCAGGCGAGGTAGTGTGAATTTTACCTTAAGGAGGAAGGTAAAAATGAGAAGCAGTGTCAAAATTGATTTACTCTCTCTCGTGAGAGGAGAGAGGGTGGAGGCGGAGGGGCAAGACGCCTAGTCCCGCGGTTGGCGGGACAGTTAGTGGTCGTGGCGAGCGTTATCCTTCTTTCTTCCTGCGGAGGGGGAAGGCAACCTACGAACACTCAGAGTAGGCGGGACTTTAGTCCCGCTGAGGATGCCAGTGTAGGGCGACCGCCCGTGGGCCCCCGAGACGGCGGGGAAAAGGTTCATTCACAGGAGTACGGGGGGCTGACAAGCCCCGCTCAGCAATCTGGAGCCCCGGACGTCCTCCTCGGGGGTAAGGACACGCCCGAGACGGACCTGATCCAGCAAAGGCTTCAGAGAACATGAGCAGGACGGCAACGGAAAGTCCGTAGCCCTTGCGGACGTTCCCACAGAACTGGACGCCATTGACACGCCTACGAATGTGGACGCGGATATTTTCGCCCAACTCAAATCCGCCCTGGCGCGCCAGCTTAATACATATTCAGAGAGTAGGCGGGACCCAGCGGAAGGGCGGGTAAACTTTAGTCCCGCAGGGAGGGCTGGGCTAAAGCCCAGCGTACTCCAGGACGAGGGCAAATTCGTCTCCAAACCGCCTACGGGCACGAAGAGTAAAATTTCAAATTCCTGTTTCAAAAGCTTGACGTTTTCCCAAATCTAGGGTATAGTATAAGTGAGGCGGTCATTGCCAGGCGAGATAGTGTGAATGTTACCTTAAGGAGAAAGATAAAAATGAGAAGCAGTGTCAAAATTGATTTACTCTCTCTCTCTCGTGAGAGGAGAGAGGGTGGAGGCGGAGGGGCGAGACGCCTAGTCCCGCGGTTGGCGGGACAGTTAGTGGTCGTGGCGAGCGTTATCCTTCTTTCTTCCTGCGGAGGGGGGTCATCCCGAGGGTTCACGCCGAGGGGAAAGGTACTGAAAGAACGTGTTTCAAATCCTGATGATTCTCTTCACGCGCAGGCACCTCCCGCAAAAACCACCGCCACCGGCATAGGCAGTAATCCCGACGTGAAAGGCGGAGAGGGAGCTGGAGGAGACGAGGGGGCTACTGGGGAACCGGAGGAAGACTGGCCCGCGTGGGCGGTTAGGGACTATTTTGAGACCTCCATCGGAGAGTGGGTTCCAATAGTTGATGGGAGAGTAATCATTTACATGAAAGACCCGCCCCAACACCCTGACGTGGACCCTAATTATTTTGACGACGAGAGTATAGAGCCAGCCCCTGGATTCTACCCAAGTTATCCACCCGTCATTCAGGATCCACGCGTTGAAGACTTCCTCACTAAAACCGGTGCGACATCAATGACCGACTGGAGAACCATACGAGCATTTGCAGTTTATTTGCCACCTAATGTCTCCGTTGAGGAGGCTGTTACAGAGTGGCCGTCAGCATATTCAGAATGGATGGACGCTTGCGAGCCCGATTTTGTGTGCGAGGCATCTGGGTGGCCCGAGGATTATTATGACTATTGGCTTCTTGACGCTTCTTGGAATGGTTCTGGGCACCTCCACGGACCGCCAGACCAGCCTTACGGCATGAGATTCACAGAGGCGTGGTTACAGACTCCCGCTCCGACAAACGCTAAAATCGCCTTAGTAGACATAGGTGTTCAAAGATGGTGGGACAATGGCTTGCAAAGGGTGTATTACACCGACCTTAATTGGAACCTTACATGGATTGGCGTGAACGTCGGCGAGCGGACCATAAGCTCCCGCTTCGAACCAGAGGGAGGACAAGGGTGGAAGTGGATCAGAGACCTTGACTGGGGTAACGCATACTCGTATGACCACGGCACTTTATCTGCCGGAGCAATGGTCGCGTGGAGATGGAACGACCCAGGCTCTCAACTGGGAGGACTTAATGATGTTGCCGGGGCTTGTTCTAGTGCGTACGGCGAGCCGCAACTGTTCCCCATTGGCAGGAAGTGGGCATGGAAAGCGCCAAGGTCAGTGAGTAACACAATCACCTGGCTTAATTGTTATGATGCGATCGGAGCTGTGAAACGCGTTTATGACCCTCGTCAAATCTGGTATGACGCGCCCTGGTTGGTAGGCACCTGTCCCCACTACAATATTGAGATTGCGGTGTACGAGTTCTCTAGTAAGACCTACACTACTGCCATCAAACTGCACTGCGAGAACCTGTCAAAATACATCCTGCAGGTCGCCCCGGCTGGAAACGACCATGGGCAAATACGACGGTATCCGGCTGCCCATCCTCGTGTTCTCGCAGTAGGAGCATACGACGCCTTTGGCGAGAGAAGAAGTTACTCCAACCACGGACCTTGGATCTTCTGTGGCGCTCCCGACGGTTACCAGTCAACTGATCCCATCGGTTGTTCACCGCCACCAGGCAACTACCCTTACGGTATTGATGTCTGGCACGAGACCGCGAATTACGCGGGGACGAGTGCGGCTGGACCCCTGGTTGCTGCATCTGCGCTCTTGGTGCAGTATAAGTACCCAAACTGGTCCCCCAATCAGGTCAAGGAACGATTGAGGTCTTCCATTATTCCCTTGCCTGATCCGTCCCTTCCGGGTTATATTGATGCTGTGTTAGCAACCAGGTAGGAGGAAATGAAATGAAAAGAAAACATTCTAGTAGGCTAGTCTTTGTCGTATTTGCCTTTAGCATTGTAGTGTTGGGAGCGTTATCGTGTGGTGGCGGGAACTCTCCGCGACGTCCCCTGCCTTGGGAATATGACCAGACACAATCGCCACCTAACCGCGATGACCAAAATCCTCCCCCAGATGAACAGGAGCCGCCTCCTGACAATGAGCCCCCGTCTGGTCCCGCTTTCTCATTCTTCGTCAACGCTTACGACCGTGTAAGTTGGATACCTGAAGAAGTATCGAGTATTGAAGTTACAGCAAATGTAACTTTCAGCTACGCGGTGGAGGTAAGCTCTATGGACGTTAATTGGGGAGACGGACGCGGATGGCAGAAGCTTGAGCTTCCGGAGGGAGAGAACGGTTTCTTTAACGCCCAGAAAGGCACGGTGTGTTCTCTCTCTCACTTTTACACAGCGGAAGGCGACTATCAGATTGATCTCAAGGTTTTGGACGGGCAAGGTAGGGTTCTCACGATTGAGGAATTGCCCATAAGCATCCACGTCGGTCCCCGTATTCGTCCTTTCACCGATGCGGAAGGGCTGGAACAGGACATTATGGACGGTATAGTGATCGTTTACTTTAGAAAGAGTGCGGATTACTACTTGGGATTAGACCACTCAATGTCCAAAGAACCGGACATAGCTGAGTTCATTAGAGGGGAACGAGTACTTTTCTTTTCCGAGTGGAGAACGGTTTCGGCCATTGGTGTGTTTTTGCCACCGTCATTGTCCGTGGAAGAAGCTATAAGTGAATGGCCAGATATTTACCCCGAACTCATTCTTACCGTTGAACCAGATTATTTGTCGGAACCAGCCTAGATCAGCGCAACCACCGGACGGCGGATTAGGGATGGCTTGCCTGCGGAAGTTGGTCTTCCCTTCGCTCAAATGGTTCTACTACGAGTATCCGGTCTCGCCATAGGCTAGGAAGTCTACCCGCGGAGGGAAATGGGACGCATCATTAGCTCATTGAAAGGGGCTTCCTAAGCATAAGTTCCGTTTTCGCCTTCACCACAGGCGCGTTTCCTCAAGTCTGATTACGCGGAGCTTTAGCCCACGCCCGCCCATACCCTACAACTCCCTCCAAGAATTTCCAAATTCTTGGGAAAAGGGGGGTCCTAATTGCCCGCAA